>Ga0209698_10000104_pt1 | contig 79766 bp, 39 predicted proteins | sample LitLauG_LLR_2012_FD_187203 | JGI IMG/M metagenome (GOLD analysis project Ga0209698, IMG submission 187203) | Freshwater sediment microbial communities from Pennsylvania, USA - Little Laurel Run_MetaG_LLR_2012 (SPAdes) (version 2) | ecosystem: Environmental > Aquatic > Freshwater > Creek >... | reverse complement strand
TGTGCGGTGCGTCTTCTTCCATATCCACCGGATTCTTCATTGGCGTTTCCAGCGACTTCGCGGGCTGCGGCGAAGCGCCTTCCTGGTTCTTGTGGAACTTCACGCTGACGATCTTGCTCACGCCGTGCTCTTCCATCGTCACGCCGTAAAGCACGTCGGCCATGCCGATGGTGCGTTTGTTGTGCGTGATAATGATAAACTGCGAATTTTCGAGGAAACGTTGCAGCACGCGGATGAACCGGTTGATGTTCGATTCGTCCAGCGGCGCGTCCAACTCGTCCAACACGCAAAACGGACTGGGCTTGACCTGATAAATTGAGAACAGCAGCGACACGGCCGTCATCGTCTGCTCCCCGCCTGAGAGCAGCGAGATCGTCTGCAACTGTTTGCCGGGCGGGCGCGCCACGATTTCGATGCCGGATTCCAGCACGTCGTTCTGGTCGGTCAAAATCAAATCCGCTTTGCCGCCGCCAAAGACCTCGGTGAACATCAGCCGGAAGTTGTCGCGGATCTGGTTGAACGTCGTCTTGAACATTTCCTGCGTCTGCGTGTTGATGCGGTTGATGACCTCCAGCAACTGCGCCTTCGCCGAAACCAGGTCGTCGTACTGCTTGGTGAGAAACTGGTGTCGCTGTTCAGTCTCCTCGTACTCCTCGATCGCGACGAGGTTGACCGGGCCCATTTCGTCAATGCGTTTTTGCAGCGCTTCGACCTGCTGCGCGACGGCGGTCCAATCCGTCGCCGCGCCTGCCGCGGCTATTTCCTCCGGCGTCAACGTCTGCACGCGCGCCGGACCTTCGTCGGCGTAGGTGATCGTGATGCACTCGCTGCGGATGTCGTCGAGATTGGTATGGTATTTCTGCTGGATGCGCTCGCGCAGGTTTTGAACGCTCATGTTGCGCTGCGCCAACTCGATTTCGAGCGTGCTGCGATGCTGTTGCAAATCCGTCAGCCGGCTGCGTTGGCCGCGCAAATTCTCCTCACGCGCCGAGACTTCCATTTCCTGCGCGGTTTTTTGTGCGAGCAGTTCCGCCGTCTGCGCGTTCACCTGTTCGCGCTCGTGCTGCAAACGCTCGATCTGCGAGCGGGACTCCTGGATCTCCGATTCCGCCTGCTGCTTGCGGTTGATGAAGGCGGGAATTTCCGATTTGCGCTGATCGAGCGCGTTGCCGACCTCGCGGATGCGCTGATCCAGGGAATTTTTCTGCTGCCGCAACGAAGCGCAAAGCTGCTCGTCCGTGGCAAACGCCACCTTGCTCTCAGTCAAACTTGTGTTCGCCGTGTCGCGCTGTTGCCGGAGATTTTCCAACTCGGCGGTGAACGAAACCACTTCCTGCTGGCGCGTTTGCTCGGCGGTTTCGAGATTCGCAATTCGCTCGGCCAGTGCGGCGCGTTTTTCCAGGCCTTCGCGTTCCTGCGCGGCGAGACTCTGGATTTCAAACACGACCGTGTCAATTTTCTGGTGCAGCAGCCGTTGCGAATTCTCCAGCGCCTTGAACTCGCCTTCGCGCGTGGCAATGGCGACTTCCTGCTGGCGCAACTCCGTCTGCGCCTGCTGCAAACTCGCCTGCAGTTCGGTCTGCTCGCTATGCAACGCGCCTTTGCGCCGGCTGATCGTCGCAATTTGTTCCTGGAGCTTTTCGAGTTCTTCCTGCAACTCGGCGATCTGGTTTTTGCGGCCGAGAATCGAGGACGGCGCCTTGCTGTTGCCGCTGCCGTTGAGGTAACCGCCGGTGTAAACGCCGTGGCGGCTGAGCAAATCTCCCGACAACGTCACGAAATCACAACCCGCGTGGCCATTCTGCAATTGCGCTGTCGCGGCGTGGAGATCCGCCGCGATAAAGGTGCGGCCCAGCAGACTCTTGACGAGTTTTTCAACCGACGGTTCGGCGCGAATCACGCTCAAGGCATGAACAATTTCGCCGTTCGCCAGGCGGTTCTTGATCGCCTCAATGTCGGTGCCCGGAGCCATGTCGCCGGAAAACGCGAGTTGTGAATCCGCCACTTCCACCGACAACGCGGCGACACTCGCACGGCCGGCTTTGGTATTTGTGAGATCGGAAAGAATCTGTTGCGCGGACTCGGCCTGTTCGGTGAGCACGAGCTGGAGGTGGTGGCCGAGCGCGTTTTCGATCGCCACGACGCATTCGTCCGGCACGCGGATGCGATCCGCCAGCGAGCCGATGACGTTGTTCGAGCGGCGCAACGCCGCGAGCGTGCCGGCGCTGAAACCTTCGTGCGTGCCTTCGAGCTGTTGCAGCACGTTCAAGCGCGAACGCTTCTCGGACTGCGCATGCAGATACTTGTCCTGCTCCTGCGATGCCTGGTTCAACTCGGTCTGGATTTCGCGCAGACGGTTCTGCCGTTCCTCAACTGTGCCGCGCGTAGTGGCGACGTTCAGCTTTTCCGCTTCGACGCTCGCGGTGAATTCACCGAGGCGCGCCTCCAGGCGGTTGCGTTCTTCTTCAAGCTGGATTTTCTCGGCGGAAAGTTTTTCAAGCCGGACGACGTTGCCCTGTTTTTGCAGGTCAAGCGCATTGATCTCGTTGCGCACGCGGCTCAAATCCTGCGCGGCGGCGAACGCGTCGGCCTGCGCTTTGCGCAAGGACTCCTGGCGGTCGCGCAGATCTTTTTCGATTTGCTGCAGCGCGTTTTGCTTTGACTGCAAAGTTTCGCGATGCTTCGTCAACGAGGCCTCGGAAGTGGCGAGGCGTTCGGCGACGCTGCTCAGTTCCTCGTTCGCAGCGTGGCGGCGTTCCTCAAATTGCGCGATGTCCGCCAGCGCCTTGGAATTCTGCGCGCCGAGTTCGCGGAGGCGTTCTTCGTTGAAACTGATGCGGCTTTCGTGGCGATCACTCTCGCCTTTCAATTCCAAACCGTGCTGCTGCATCGCGGCGATTTCGTGTTCAAGTTCGGAAAGGCGCGCACGCAGTTGCGTGATTTCATCTTCGCAGCGCAACACATCCGCCGAGCCGGTTTCGATTTCGTCACGGAGTCTTGCCGCGGTGGTTTGCTTCTCGGAAATCTCGCCCTGCAGCACGTCGAACTGATGCCGCGCGAGCTGGGTGTCGAGATGTTGCAGTTCCTGGGAAAGTTGTTTGTAACGGCGCGCCTTGCCGGCCTGGCGCTGCAGCGAGCCGATCTGCCGCTTCACTTCCTTGATGGTGTCCGCGATGCGCAGGAGATTTTGCTCGGTGTATTCGAGTTTGCGGAGCGATTCCTTTTTCTGCGATTTGAATTTCGTGATGCCGGCGGCTTCCTCGAACACCATGCGACGATCCTCCGGTTTGCTGGAAAGAATCTGCGTGATGTTGCCCTGCGCCATGATGCTGTAGCTCGTGCGACCGACGCCGGTGCCCATGAACAGCTGCTGGATGTCCTTGAGCCGGCAGGGCACTTTGTTGACGAAATACTCGCTGCCGCCGTCGCGGAACACGCGGCGCGTCACGGTAACTTCGTTGTAGGCTACCTCCACGCCTGCCGCGCGCAAATTTTCCTGGTCCACACCGCCGAGCGTGATCGAAACCTCCGCCATGCCGAGCGGCTTGCGTCCGTCCGTGCCATTGAAAATCACGTCGGCCATTTCCCCGCCGCGCAGGGCCTTGGCGGATTGCTCGCCCAGCACCCAGCGGATGGCGTCCGAAACGTTGGACTTGCCGCAACCATTCGGGCCCACGATGGCCGTCACCCCCGGCTGGAAGTTCAGCGAAGTCTTGTCGGCAAAAGACTTGAAGCCCAGCACCGTTAAATTCTTGAGATACATAATTTTTAAATAATTGAACCTGCCGAGCCTGTAAAGTGGAAAACCACAATATGCAGCGCAAAGTTATTCACAGGGCACAACTAATAGGTGAGGAACCAAGATTTGATTTATGCCGGCAAACTGCAATTATACTGCTAAAACAACATTGTGTTTATACGCCTCGGCGGGGTTTTGGTCAAATGGTTTGTGGAAAAAGTCCTGAACTACAGTTTGAATTCCACGGCGATCTCCAATTTCTGATTACGGGTGAGGAGTTTCCGGGAGCGGCTGGCGCAGGGCGGTTTTTAAAATTTTTCCGGTGGCGTTGCGCGGCAGGGCGGCCATAAAAATCACGCGGCGCGGCACTTTGTAATCCGCGAGCCGTTCGCGGACGAATTTAAGCAGTTCGGGTTCAGCCACGGACGCACCCTCGGCGGGCACGATGAAGGCCACCGGCTGCTCGCCCCGACGCGGGTCCGGCCAGCCAACGACCGCGGCTTCCTTCACATTCGGAAACTGGTAAAGCACTTCCTCGACTTCACGCGGATACACGTTGATGCCGTTGACCAGGAGCAAATCCTTCTTGCGGTCGGTGATGAAAAAATAGCCGTCCGCGTCGCGATGGCCAACATCGCCGGTGTACAGCCAGCCGTGGCGCAGCACCTTGGCGGTTTCTTCCAGATGGTTCCAATAACCGCGCATCACGTTGCCGCCGCGGATGCAGATTTCGCCCGTTGCGCCGACGGGCAGTTCGCCGCCGTCGTCGTCGCGGATGCTCAACTCGACGTTGGGAATGGGCATGCCGACCGAACCGGGGCGGTTCTCGCCGCGAATCGGGTTGACGGTCGCCACCGGGCTGCTCTCCGTCGGTCCGTAACCTTCGCGCAAAGGGAAAGGGAATTGTTTGGTGAACTCACGGTACACTTCCACCGGCAGGGGCGCGCCGCCGCTCACGCAGAGTTTTAGCGGCAGCTTGCCAAATTCAGCCACCCCCAGCAGCGCCCGGAAAAAGGAAGGCACTGCCGGCAAAATGGTGCCGCGATGCCGCGCGATTTCCGCTAGTACCTGCTTAAACGGATGCAGAGTCTTGATTAACAAAATGCCCGCCCCGGCCAGCATTGGCGTGAGGGTGCCCACGGTGAACATGAAACTGTGAAACTGCGGCAGCGCGACCACCAGGCGGTCGTCCTCTTGGATGTCCAGCGCGAGCAGGCAGCTTTGGACGTTGTGCAGGAAATTTCCGTGCGTGAGCATCGCGCCTTTCGGATGCCCGGTGGTGCCGGAGGTGTAAAGCAACGCAGCAAGGTCCGCTTCAGTCTGTGCGGCTGCCGCGTACGCAGTGGCAGGCAATTCAGAAAAATCCTCGAGCGAGCTGATCTTCACGCCGGGCCGGAGCACCGTCACCCGCGCCTGGGCCTCCGCGAAACTACGGTCGGAGATGACGACGTTGACACCAGCGTCATTCAGGATGTAGGCGACTTCTTCCGGCTTGAGGAAACTGTTGATCGGCACGACCACCGCGCCGGCCTGCAAAATTCCAAATAAAGCAGGGACAAATTCCGGGCAATTCTTCAGCCAGACCGCGACGCGGTCGCCTGGGCGAACACCGAATCGATCGCGCAGCGCCGCCGCCATGCCCAGCGTCTGCCGAAAGAGTTTGGCATAAGAAAACTCGGCGTCGCCCCAGCACAAGGCGGTTTTATCCGGGTGCTTGAGCGCGGAGTCGACAAACGCTTGGGCTAAGTTCATGCGGTACCACAGAATAGGGGACATCGCGCGGTCGGGCAAGCCGAACGATGCGGAGAGCGAAGTCGTGGGTTGTCCGTAATTCTGCGAATGGCGCGGTTGCGGCGGATGTGGCAATATCTTCGCGCAGGTCGATTTGGATCTGCCTCGGTTTCAGCTCGAGTGTTTGTGGGTGAGGCGGCCGGTGGGTTTCCCGGCCGCCTCATTTTTTCAAGGCCGCACCACCGACACCACGCTGGCTTCGGCACGCAGAAATTTTTGCGCGACTGCTTGGATTTGCGCCAGGGTGACGGCCTCAAATTTCTGGTCGTCATGTTCGGTGCGCTGAAAGCCCAGGCCGTAAAGTTCATCCAGCGCGGTCGTCATGGCAAGCGTGCCGAGGTCCTGCCGCGAGATTTTTTTCTGGCCGATCATCTTGGCCTTGGCGCGTTTGAGTTCCTCCGCCGTCAAGCCTTCCGCGCGGAGCAATCCGGCTTCATTCAATAATTCCTTCTCCACGAGTTCCACCTTTTCCGGCATGGTGCCGACGTAAAAACTGAAATAGCCCGGCGTGATTCCCGCCAGGTGCTGCGCCCCAACGTAATACGCCAGGCCCAGTTGCTCGCGAATCCGCAAAAAAAGGCGCGAGCCGAGATCGCTGCAGGCCTCCTGCAGCAAGTCCAGCGCATAGCGGTCGTCGTCGCGCATCGTCGTGCCCGGAAAACCGACGACCAGCACGGCCTGTTTTTTGTCGCGGATTTCCTCGACGCGGGTGGCGCCGGGAGTTTTAGGGCTGGGCGGTGAAGATTGAATGTCTGTCACCGGTCCCGCTTTCCAGTTCGCAAAAGATTTTTCGACGGCGGCTTTCACCTCTCCACTCGTCACGTCTCCGTAAATGGCGAGAACGCAGTTGTTCGGCGTCACGAGTTTTTCGTGGAAGGTTTTCAGCGCGGCGGCGGAAAGCTGTTGGACCGACTCTTCGGTGCCCAGCGGGTCGAGTCCGTAGCCGACGTCGCCGAACAGCGCGCGGCGCATGGCGCTGCCGGCGCGTTGGAGCAGCTGATCCTTCTGCGCCCGGATGCCGGCAATCTGCACCTCGCGTTCCCGCTCCAGCGCGTCGGCGGGAAACGTCGGATTCAGTAGCACGTCCGCCACGAGATCGAGGCCGGTATCAAAATCAGTGGACAGCACCTCGGCGTTCACGCCGAAACTGTTGTTCCCGCCGTAGCTGTCCAGGTGACCGCCGACGGATTCGATTTCGGTCGCCAGATCCTCGGCGGAACGCTTGGCGGTGCCTTTCAGCAGCATCCGGCTCATCAACTGGGTGATCCCGTTGTCGCCCGTGGTTTCCGCCAGCACGCCGCCCGCGAACACGGCACGGAATTCCACGAATGGCAGCCGGTGATTTTCCTTCACCAGCAAGCGCAGGCCGTTGGGCAGCTCGATTTTTTGGATCGGCTGGTCGTGGCTGGCCTCGACGGCGGCGGAGATTTTCGGCGTCGTGCCGGCGGGCAGCAGGGCGTAGAGCGTGCGGTTTTCCGCGGAGAGATATTCCCGCGCCACCCGCTGTACGTCGGCGGGAGTGACGGTTTTGACGGCGGCCAGATAGCGTTCGGAAAAATTCAGATCGTTCGCCGCCAGCCAGTTGCCGCCCAGATCCTGGGCCTGGCCCTGCATCGTTTTGCGCGCGGCGAGCGTGGCGGAAATAAATTGTTTCACGGCCTTGCTCAATTCGTCCGCAAGGACGGGCGCCGTTTTCATTTTCTCGATTTCGGCCAGCAGCGCGGCGCGCGCGGCGGGGAACTGGTCGGCATCCACGATCGCGCTCATGCCGAAGAGGCCGGGGGCGCCGGGGTTGTAGGTCCAGGCGTCGGCGTGATGCACCACGCCGAGTTTCTCGCGCACCTCGCGGTAAAGGCGCGAACTGCGGCCGCTGCCGAGCATCACGGAGAGCACGTCGAGTAGGGGCACGTCGCGGTGGCGCAGTTCGGGAATGTGCCATGCAAAATGCAGATGCCCCAGTTCGATGGGCGCTTCCTCGATGATCTCGCGTGCGGCGGTCTGCCGCGGTTCCAGCGGCAGCACCACCGGTGGCAGGGCGCGTGCCTTGGTTTTGGCGTAGGATTCGCGGATTTGCGCCAGCACGTCGTCATTCCGCACGTCGCCGGTGACGACGTAGAACACGTTGTTGGGCGCGTATTTTTCCTGGTAATAATGCCGGATGTCCTCGGGCTTGAGTTCGTTGAAAATGTCCGGGTAGCCGATGATCGTGAAGCGGTACGGACTGCGCGTGTAGGCGGTTTCAAACAGCCGGCGGCTGGCGCGGCGGCCGGGATCATCCTGGCCCATGTCCATTTCGCGGCGGATGACATCGAGTTCCTTGGCCAGTTCGTCCGGCGGCAGCGTCGCGTGCTGCATGATGTCGCACAGTATGTCAATCGCCGTGCGCGCGCCGGTGTTCGGCACGTCAATGTGATAAACCGTGCGGTCAAAGCTGGTGTAGGCGTTCATGTAACCGCCGGCTTCCTGCACCTCCTGGTCAATCCGGCTGCCGGGCCGCGTGGTCGTGCCTTTGAACAGCATGTGTTCGAGCACGTGCGACAGTCCGGCACCGAGCCATTTGCCTTCGTGGATGGAGCCGGCCGCGCACCAGGCCTGCGCGGAAACGACCGGCGCACTGTGGTCTTCGCGGACGATGATCGTCAGGCCGTTCTCGAGCGTGGTGAGGGTGACGCCGGGCGGGGTTGAAGGAATTTCCTTGGCGGTTGAATGTGGTGTCATTTCAAATCTGTCCGCAAAGGTACCCGGAAGTGCGATTTGGGCAATCGAATTTGAAACGGCCTCAATCCACGGCCGGCTTGGCTTCCGGCCTGGTTTTTTTGGCCGGCAAAAACGGCTGGCGAAACGCGGTGTCGAAATCGTAGCCGGCCTGAAAATCCTCGCGGCTGTCCTTGTCAGTTTTGGCCAGCCAGCCGGTTTCGACCATGTTGAACACGATCTCGCCGAAATCGCGGCATCCGCGAATGCCCCATTCCTCAAACACCGTGACCGTCATCGGGCCGAACTGCGCCAGCGCGAACTCCCGGATGCCGTGGAGCAGTTCCTGGCCGGTGACGTGGCGGATCTGGCCGCGGTTGTCCTTCACGATGGATTTCTGGGTGTGATCCAGCGCTTCGCGGACGAACAGATAGGCGTCGCGCTGGTAGCGCGGGTCTTTGGCCTGGATGGCTTCCAGCGCCTCTTCAAACGTGATTTGCTGCATGTCAAAGTTTCGCCGGTTCGCTCGCCGCCGCCGGTGGATGCGCGGCGCGCCAGGTCTTCACGGCCCAGCCGGTGAGCAACAGGAGCAGCACGAGGCACAGCACCAGTTGCTCCTGTTTGGTCAGGCGATTCACAACCATACTCTAACGAATCGGCCGCAAATCACAACGCCTATGTCATTTGTCCGCGCTCCGGACGGCGTCAACCCGCCATGGGCTTCACCCTGTTCTTCGGCAAAAGGGCGACTTTCTTGACGTTTTTCGGCGCGACGGCGGCGGGTCTTTTTCGAAGTCTGCGGTTTCCGGAGGATGGAACTTAATCTCGTCGCCGCCAACGGACCTGTCGCCGCAAATTTTCAGGCTCGCGGGATGGCGGTTTTCTGCGAACGCCGCTACGCCACGATCAAGTTCACCATCTTCTTCGGGACGATGATGACTTTCTTGACGGTCTTGCCGGCGAGAAACGGCTGAACTTTTTCCGCCGCCTTCGCTGCCGCTTCAATCGTTGCGTGGTCGGCGTCCACGGCCACCTTGATGACGTCGCGAAACTTGCCGTTCACCTGCACCGGAAGTTCCAGCTCACTCTCGACGAGCAGCGCTGCGTCAAACTTCGGCCACGGCGCGTAGGCGAGCGACGGCGCGGCCTGGCCGAACGTGGAATGCAACCGCGCCCAGAGTTCCTCCGCGAGGTGCGGCGCGAACGGCGCGAGCAGTTGCAAAAAGGTTTTCATCACCGGCCACGGCTTGGCCTGCCAGGTCATTGCCTCATTCACAAAAACCATCATCGCCGAAATCGCCGTGTTGAAACGCATGCCGTCCAGATCTTCCGTGACTTTCTTGATGCAGGCGTGCAGCGCCTTGAGTTGTGCGGGCGTGGCTTCGGTGTCCGTGATCGCGCCGTCGAGCCGAATCAAGTCCAGCAGTTCTTTGCGTTGCTCTGCGTTCGCTGCGGTTAAAGTTTCGGCCTGTTCAAAAGCCGTTTCCGAATTCTCATCCACGAACAACCGCCAGACGCGGCCGAGGAAACGATACACGCCCTCGACGCCACGAGTGTTCCACGGCTTCGTGTCCTGCAACGGACCCATGAACATTTCGTAAAGCCTGAAGGCGTCTGCGCCAAATTCCGCCAGCACGTCGTCGGGGTTGACCACGTTGCCGCGCGACTTGGACATTTTCTGTCCGTCCTCGCCCAGAATCAGTCCTTGATTGACCAGCTTGAAAAACGGTTCCGCCGTCGAAACGTAGCCGAGATCGAACAGAACCTTGTGCCAAAACCGCGCGTAAAGCAGGTGCAACACGGCGTGTTCCGTGCCGCCGACATACAAATCAACTCCTGGCGTCGTTGATTTGAGTCCTGAGTCCTGAGTCTGAAGTCTTGAGTCTGGCTTTAGACTCGCGTCAGCGCCCATCCAATAATTCTCCGCGTCCTTGCCGACGAACTCGGAATTGTTTTTTGCGTCGAGGTAGCGCAGATAATACCAGCACGAACCGGCCCATTGCGGCATCGTGTTCGTCTCGCGAATCGAGCCATCAGGAAGGTGCAACCAGTCTTTGGCTCTGGCCAGTGGTGGCTCACCACTCGGCGTGGGCTTGTAATCTTCGAGTGTCGGCGGCAGCAACGGCAACGAACTTTCCGGCAACGCTTCGTGATACAGATTCCCGGCGGCGTCCTTTTTCCAAACAATCGGGAACGGCTCGCCCCAGTAACGCTGACGGCTGAACAGCCAGTCGCGCAGTTTGTAATTGATGGTTTTCTTGCCGAGATTTTTTTCTTCGAGCCAGGCGGTGATTTTCTGTTTGGCTTCGGCGGAGGGCAATCCGTCAAGGAAGCTGGAATTCATCGCCACGCCTGAATCTGTAAACGCTGTACTGAATTCGGCTACTCGTTCCGTGAAAATTTTATAGGCCTGCGATTCCAAAGTTTTGTCTCGATTCGTTGCGATTTCGATAAGCTCGTTATGAGTCCATGTTAGCCATTCCCCATCTACTTTCACTTCAACTTCAAGATGCGTTCCATTTTTTCTGAGCCATTCCATTGACGGTTTAACAACGGCTCGTATCGGCAGTTTGAAATTGATGGCGAACTCGAAGTCCCGTTCGTCGTGCGCCGGCACGGCCATGATCGCGCCGGTTCCGTAACTCGCCAAAACATAGTCAGCAATCCAGATGGGAATCTGTTCGCCGTTCACCGGATTGATGGCGTAAGCGCCAGTGAACACGCCGGTCTTTTCCTTGGCGAGTTCCGTGCGTTCCAAATCGGACTTGCCGGCGGCATAGGCTTTGTAATCTGCGACTGCTTTCTCTTGTTCTGGCGTTGTAATATGCTCAACCAATGAATGCTCTGGCGCAAGAACGCAGTAAGTCGCGCCGAAGAGAGTGTCTGGTCGAGTCGTAAAAACTGTAAAATAAACTCCACCAGTATCAGAAATTTTGAATTTAACTTCTGCCCCCTCGCTTCGACCAATCCAATTCACCTGCATTTGTTTCAGCGAGTCGCTCCAATCAATTGTGTCCAAGTCTTGCAGTAACTTTTCAGCGTAAGACGTAATCCGAAGCATCCATTGGCGCATCGGCTTGCGAATGACTGGAAAACCACCGACTTCACTTTTGCCATCAATCACTTCTTCATTCGCCAAAACTGTTCCGAGTTCTGGACACCAGTTCACCGGCGCTTCGCTAACATAGGCAAGCCGATGTTTGTCGCGATGAATCCGTTTCTTTTCTTCGAGTGTTTGAGGGCGGATGAAATGAAACGGTTCTCCTTTTACCCGATCAATTTCAGGATACTCTTCCACTTTCTCAAGCCAGTCTGGGTATTCAAGGGTTTCAATCGGCTCGGCACGATTTGTTTTTGGATTGAACCACGAATTGTAGAGCTTCAGGAAAATCCACTGCGTCCACTTGAAATAATCCACGTCCGTCGTGGCGAGTTCGCGCGACCAGTCGTAGCTGAAGCCGAGGCTTTTGATCTGGCGCGTGAAGTTGGCGATGTTCGCCTCCGTCGTCACGCGCGGATGCTGGCCGGTCTTGACGGCGTATTGCTCGGCGGGCAGGCCGAACGAATCCCAGCCCATCGGATGCAGCACGTTGAAGCCGCACGCGCGACGGTAGCGCGCGAGAATGTCTGTGGCCGTGTAGCCTTCCGGATGCCCGACGTGCAGGCCCGCGCCGCTCGGATACGGAAACATGTCGAGGATGTAAAACTTCGGGGGCAACTGCGCGGCGGAAACTTTGCCAGAAACCTTATGGCGCGCGGCGAACGGATGGTTCGCTGGAATTTCCTCGTTCGGATTGAAGGCGCGGAAAGCCTGCTGTTGCTCCCAAGTTTGCTGCCACTTGGGTTCGATCAGGTGAAACGGATATTGTCGGCGACTACTGGCCATAGAACTGCGCATCATGCGGAAAGGCGGACGCGGAGACAATGTCGGATTTTGAGGGGTTCCGGCTTAAGCTTGCGGCGGCCCGGCCACGCTTCTACGCTGCCGCGGAATGCGCCGGCTCGACCGCTATCTGCTCCGTGAGTTCCTGATTCCGCTGGGTTTTTGCCTCGGCGGCTTCCTGATTTTCTGGATTGCCTTCGATTTGTTTTCCGAACTGCACCTGTTTCAGGAGAAAAAACTGCACGGCCTGGACGTGCTGCAATATTACGTTTTCAAATCCCCGGAGTTCTTGATCCTCGTCCTGCCGGTGGCGCTGCTGCTGGCGCTGCTTTATGCGCTGACCAACCACGCGCGCCATCATGAGATCACCGCGATCCGCGCGGCGGGCGTGAGTTTGTGGCGACTGTGCGGGCCGTATTTCGCGGTGGGCTTTCTGGCGAGCGTGGGCTTGTTTGCGCTGGATGAGTTTGTCGTTCCGCGCACGGCGGCGCTGGCCGAACGGATTCTCGAGCAGCGTCTGGAGCGGCAGCTCTCCGCCGAGGAGCGGCGCTGGGTCAAGAACCTCGATTTCCAGAATGCGCGCGACGACCGTTACTGGCACATCGGCCTCTACAATCCGCGGACGGGCGACATGCGCAATCCCATGGTGAAATGGGCGTCGCCGGACGGCACGCGCTGGCAGCTCTTCGCCGAGCGCGCCAGTTACACGAATGACGCCTGGACTTTTTTCAAGGCGCGCGAATTCAAGCTCGGTTCCGAAACCAACGCCGCCTCCTCGCACCGGCAGTTCGAGGCGCTGGCGATGCCGGAGTTTTCCGAGACGCCGCGCATGATCAAAAGTGAAATCCTCATCGCCGACCAGCTCAGCCTGCGCAGCACCCGGCGGGCGGACATTCCGGTGTCGGAAATTCTCAACTACCAGCGCCTGCATCCGCGGCCGGAACCCGCCGTGCGGAAGTGGCTGGAGACGAAATTGCATGGACGCCTGGCCGGGCCGTGGACCTGTCTGGTCGTGGTGCTGATCGCGGTGCCGTTCGCCGCCGCGTCGGGCCGGCGCAACGTTTTTGTCGGCGTGGCGGCGAGCATCTTCATCTGTTTCGCCTATTTCATCCTGCAACAATTTGGCTTCGCTTTCGGCGCGGCGGGTTACGTGCCGGCCTGGCTGGGCGCGTGGCTGCCGAATTTGTTTTTTGCCGGCACGGGAGCTTTCCTGATGGCGAGGGTGAGATAAACTGTCCATGAATTGTGAGCAACGAATTGACTGAACTGAAGGCCCGCTACGAGCGGCTCAACCTGCTGTACCACGTCGGCAACGTGATTCATTCCACGCTGGATCCGCAGGAAGCGCTGCAGCTGATTTTGCGCGAGGCGGTGCGCCTGATGCGCGCGACCAGCGGCTCGGTGGTGCTGGTCAACCCGACGAGCGGTTTTTTGGAGATCCAGGCCTCGGTCGGTCTGCCCCCGAACGCGGCGGCGCTCAAGCTGCGCGTCGGCGAAGGCCTCACCGGCCGGGTGGCGCGCACCGGCTTGCCGGCGCGGGTGGGCGACGTGCGGAACGAGCCGCACTACATCATGGTGCAGCCGAACGTGCGTTCGGAACTGGCCGTGCCGCTGGTCGTCAACGACGAGGTGCGCGGCGTGCTCAACGTGGACGCCGACCGGCTGGACGCCTTCGCGGCGGAGGATCAGGAATTGCTCGAAGCGCTGGCGCAGGCGGCCTCCCGCGTGATCCAGAACACCTGGCTCTACGAACAGCTGCGGCTCAAAGCGCGGCTGTTCGAGTCGCTCGCCAACGTCAGCCGCACGATCAGCTCGACGTTGAATCTCGACGACGCGCTGCAAGTCGTGACCCGCGAGGCCTGCCAGTTGATGCACGCCAAAATGAGTTCGCTGGTGATGCTGGACCCGACCCGCGAATGGCTGGATTTGCGCGCCAGTCACGGCGCGGGGCCGGCCTATCTCGACAAACCCCGCCTCAGCTTCAGCGAGAGCCTGCTCGGCGTCGTGGTGCGCCGCCAAAAGCCGATGCAGGTGGAAAACGTGCAGGTGTCCACCCGCTACCAGAACCTGGAAGTGGCGCGGCGCGAAGGGCTGGTTTCCCTGTTGAGCGTGCCGCTGGTGTTTGCGGGCCAGGCCCTGGGGGCGTTGAACATTTACATGGGCCAGACCTACCAGTTTTCGAACGAGGAAATCCGCATCCTCTCGGCGCTGGCCGAGCTGTCCGCCATCGCGATTGAAAAGGCCCGGCTTTACGAGCGCATCGTGGACGTGGAGGAGCAGATGCGGCAGAACGAAAAACTCTCGGCCCTGGGCCTGCTCGCCGCGGAGGTGGCGCACGAAATCCGCAACCCGCTCACCGTGATGAAAATGCTCTACCACTCGCTCGACTTGAAATTTCCCGCCGGCGATCCCCGCGCGAAAGACACGCGCATCCTCGGCGAAAAAATCGAGCACCTGAACAAGATCGTCGAGCAAATCCTGGACTTCGCGCGCACCAGCGAGCCGACGCTAGCGCCGGTGAACCTGAACCAGTTGATTGACGAGCTGGGCCTGCTGGTCCGCCACAAGCTCAAGAACCAGAACGTGAAATGGATCACCCGGTTGCAACCGGATCTGCCGCTGATTCCCGGGGACGCCACGCAACTGGAACAAGCGTGTTTGAACCTGATTCTGAACGCCGCCGAAGCCATGTCCGGCGGCGGCACGCTCACCATCACCACGCGCGGACCCAAAGCCTCCGAGGAATCCGTGGTGATCGAGTTCGCGGACACGGGCGCGGGCATGAGCGAGGAGCAGCAACGCCGCGCCTTCTCCTCGCTGCTGAGCACCACCAAGCGGGGCGGCACGGGACTGGGCCTGGCCATCGTGCATCGCATCGTCGAGGCGCATCACGGAGAAATTTCAGTCCGCTCCCAACCCGGCCAAGGTACGACCATCCGCGTGGCCCTGCCCGAAACCGGGGCGCATTGATCGAACGAATTTGCGGAGACTTCCTTCCGCGTCACCGTCACCGTCACCGTCACCGTTGGACCAGATCGTCTGCGGTCCATATTATCCGGTCGGGGCCGGCGGAGTGGATTTCCATTTCGTTGGCGGAGAGCTGGTGAAAGAAATACGGCGTGCCCCACGGGTCCACCAGTTCACCGTTGGCGTTGAGGCGCATTCCGAACTCGGCATTGAGGAAATGCGATTGCCGCGGATTGTGGCCGTCAAGGGCGGCGGCGATTTCCGGGTTGGTGCCGACGGGGTTGCCGCCAAACATCGAGGCGTAATCCCGGATGACGTGAGCCACTTTTTCCAAGACGATCTCCGGTGGGAGATTGGTGAAGTCCGGTTCGTACGTATTTCCCGCCGGCTGGCGCACGGCCACACCGGCAGTTGCGGTGGCAATCGCGGTGGTGGTTGGAACGCCGGCTGAATTCGGTTCGGCCACGGCCGCCACGGCCGGTGTCGCCGGGCTTTGAGTTTTTGAAGCGATTGCTTCCTTCGGCAAAACGGCGGGGGCGGATTCATGCCGGGTGTCGGTGCTGCGAGTGACGCGCCCTCGTCCGAACCACCACACGGCCAGCACTGCGAGCGCCAGTACGAGCGCCGGGAACCAGCGCTTCATATGAAACCGAGATTCGTCGTGGCGAAGCGGCCGATGTTTGGAAAGACCGTGGTCATGTTGCTGCTGTCCACTCCAAACCAACTGGCCAGCGTGGCGAAATACTGGTCGGTGGCCGTCGTCGGAATCCAGCGGCCGGTGCTGGTGTCGTCGGGGCCGTTGATGGTGAGCGTGGGAAATTTGCCGTAGGTCTGCTGGCCTTTGACCGCGCCGCCGACGATGAGATGGTGGCTGCCCCAGCCGTGGTCGCTGCCCTGGCCGTTGCTCGGGAAGGTGCGGCCGAAATCGCTGGCGGTGAAGGCGGTGACGCGTTGTGAAAAACTCGGATCGCCATGCAGCGTGCCGATCTGGTCCATGGCCGCCTGGAAGGCGTTCAGGCACTGGCTTAACTCAGCCAGCAAGTTGGCGTGCGCGCCGGTGACGACGGTCGCCGGGGTGTTGCCGGTGGCCTGGCCGGTGTGCAAGTCGTAACCGCCCACGCTGCAAAAGAAAATTTGCCGTTTCATGCCGAAGCCGCCGCTGGCCGCACTGCGATGGCCGGCTTCGATCAGGCGCGCGATCATCTTGAGCTGCGGTCCGAGGCTAGAATTAAATTTTGTAAGTGTGCCGTTGCCAACCGTGGTTGGCGTGGTGACCTGGAAAGGACTCGAACCGGGGAATGGCGTGGTCCAATACTGTTGCGAACTCGAAATGTCGGCGGTGGTCTGGATGGTGCTGTTCAACACCGCCGTGGTGTTGATCGAGTGTCCGGCGACTTCCGCATAAGCCTTCTCCTGGAGGTTGGTGTAAGGCTGATTGAGGATGTTGGTCAGCGCCGAAAGCCGCGGGCCGGTGACGCCGGACAGCGAAACCGCACCGCCCGTCGAAACCGAATACTGGGACACGGAGTTGCCGATCTCGAACGTGTTTGCGCCGTTGAGCGTGATGGACAGGGAGACGGGCGCGTTCGGCTGGACCGAGGCGAGCAGGTCGGCGATGCGTCCGCCCCAGCCAGTGAGCGGCGGTTGGTCCGGAATGGAGGTCTGCCACTGCGTCACCTGATCGGCGTGAGAAAACAACTGCGGCGGCTTGGCCAGCACGCCTGACTGGTACTGGGCGCGGGTGAGCGGAAAGACCAGTGTGCCGGCGTTAAATAAGACCGCGAGTTTGCCTGTCGTGCTGCTGGTGCCGTTGAACAAGGCTGCCAGCTCGGGGCAGGCGGGGTGAATGCCGTAGTTGTGCCCGTCGCTGTTGAGCGGCGCGAGCGGGATCGCATTGTACGGGCCGCCAGTGACCGGCAGCGCCAGCACCGAGGTGCGGATGGCCGCGTAATTGTTCCACTCGGACATGATCGTTGGCACGATGAGGTTGTTCGAGTCGTTGCCGCCGGCCAGGAAAATGCAGACCAGCGCCTTGTAATCGCTGATGTTGGACTGCGCGACGGCCGCGTTCATGAAGCGCAGGTCGCGGATGGTGGCGTTCAGGGCGACGGTGCCGACGGCCGCGCAGGCGGCCTGCCGGATGAAGTCGCGACGGCTTTGCAGATTCAAGGACGATTTGCGTTCCATAAAGATTATTTTTGGATGATGAAATCAGGGGAGGTCATGATCAAATGCGCCACCGCCCGCACCCGGTCGCGCATCTGGCTGAACGTCGGCGTGGTGTACGGGAAGTTGGTGGTGTTGGCGACGTAAGTGACAATGTAATTTTTGGCGGTGGGCGACAACTGGCCGGCGCACAGCAGCGAATTGAGCGCGTCCACCAGTCCGGGGATGCCGGCGTTCGAGGTGTAGGCGGGTGTCATCCACGGCCCCACGTCCAGCGTGAGGGCGCCGCCGCCGTTGATGAAACTGCTCAATCCGTTTGTGTTCCCGGAATTGTTGAGCAGGCCGCCTTCCACGAAGTTCATCTGCCAGGCGACACTGGTGTCCGAGGTGAGTTGAAATTCCGGCGTGGTCAGGCCGGCGTCGGAGAGCGGGCCGGGGAACGCGTACGACGGGAAGAAGAAGTTGAATACGGTTTGCGAGTTCAACGGCGTTTGCGCCAGACTGGCGGACGAGCCGGTGTCGGTGGCATTCAGCGCCCAGGTGTTCCAGGTCACAGCGACCGTGCCGCTGCGCACCAGCGGTGGCGGCACCAGCGGGTAGATGGTCTGCGAGTCCAGCGTGGTGGTGGCCGAGTTGGTGGCGATGAAGGTGAAATGCGTGGCGTCAAGCACGGTGTTGACCGTGTACTGCCCATTGGCGGGACTGCCGACGGCGTTGAAGTTGATCCAAACACTGTTGCCGGGGCTGAGGCCGTGCGGGTAGGGCGCATAAACCGTCACGTTGGTCCGGCTTTGCGTGAATCCGCCGCCCGTCCACTTGGAAAGCAGGCAACTGCCGGCGCGGTTCGTCGTGTCCGCCGTGGCGACGGTGAAGTGGTTGCCATCTGGCACTGTGACCACGCTGATCACACCGTTGGTCGCGCCGCCCGTGGTGAAGGTGAGGTAGGCGGAGTTGCCCACCGCCAGGCCGTGTCCGGAAAGCGCGAGCGTGAGCACGCCGTTGGTCTGGGTGTAGGTGCCCGCCAGCAAATTTGGCGCGTTGACGCTGAACGCCGTTGGACTCTGCAGCGTTACGGAGTAGGCCTGCGAGCTGGGCGCCGCCTGGCCGGAACCATCCGTGAAGTTGAGCCACATCGTGTCACCGGTGGCGAGGCGATGAATCGTGGAGTTCGTGATGAAAATGGTGCGGTCGCCGTTTTCGTTGTAGGTGCAATTGAGCGGAGCGGGCGCCGGCAGCGCCCGCGCGGCGGCGGTGATGCGCAGCAGCGGTTCGCGTTGTTTGCCGTAATTGGTCTGGGTGAGCATGCTCGTGCTGCGCGCCTCGTAATCCAGCAGGATGGCGCTGACGACCGCCTGCAGATCGCCGCGCACGCCGGTGCCGTTGTTGTTAAATGCCTGCACGACACGGTAGAGATAACTTTGGCTCGGATTGCTCGTGACCAGCCGCTGGATGAGTTGGCGGCAGATGAATGGCCCGACATTCGCGTTGTTGAAAATGGAGTCGAGCGCCATTTCCAAATCTTGCGTACCGTAGAAATCAAAGTTGGTCAGCGTGGAATTGGCCGCCGCGCCCCAAGCCGCGGGCAGGACGACGTTGTCGAGCAACAACTTGGTGCCGAGCTCGTGGTAGTTGGGCACCAGCACCATCGGATCGACGTAATCGCCCGGCGGATAGAAGTACGTCGGCAGCCGGCCGTTCGCCTGGTTGGTCTGATAAAAATTCCAGCCGGTAAACACGCTGGCGAAGCCCAGGATGCCATTCTGGTTGTAGGTCGGCACGAGGCTGCCCTGCGAGTTCAGCACCAGCGTCCCGTCCGGCCAAAGCCGGTACAGACCGATGGAGAACAACTGCTGGATTTCGCGGGCGTAGTTCTCATTCGCGTGCGTGCCGTTGATGATGCTGCCGGGACCGTTGCCCTGCATGTTCAGATACATGCCCATCGCTGGAGTGAGTGTCACGGCTTTGAGCAGCGTGCGGAAATTGGTGAAACAGTTGTCCAGCAGCGTGTCGTAATAGGAGCACAACACTTTTCCGTTATCCTGCAATGCGCCCACGTCGGAGACGACCATGATCTCGCTCAAAGCAAATGCCATTCTCTGCCGCAGTTGATCCGGCGCGGTGACGGACTGCTGCCACCAGGTGTTGAAAACCTCGTTGCCGAGATACGGGAACTGCGGGTCAATGTCGCCGTTGGTCAGCAGCAGCGGCAAATGGTGCGTCGGCGGCAGTGCGAACTGGTTGCTGATCCAGCCGCTGTATCCAAGCGATTGCACGGTTGCGACGTCGCTCGGGCTGGGGCCGAACGTGGCTTGAATCAGGAACCGCGAGGCCGCGTTCGGGTCGGTGTGGTCGTCCGTCCAGGCCGGCGGCGCGGGCGGCGGCGTGAACGACTGGGCGCCTTTGACAATCTTGAAATGGCCGGTCAATTCGCCGTTCGGGTAATCGCCCGTCAGGATTGAGATGAACGCCTTGCCGGAGTTGAGAATCGCCAGCACGTCTGCTGCCGAGAAGGTTCCGACCGGCGTGATCGGCCAGATGTACGTGCCGTCCGGCTGCGGCCGCGCGGCGGAAATGTCGAACAGGATTTCCGAGCCGTAGATCCCATAGGGATCATTGTTGATGTGCTCGCCAATGATCGCCGACGGCACGCCGCTGAAGCTGAAGCTCAACACCGCGCGCGAGTTGTCCGCGCTCAGGAAGATGGTGGCCGAGCCCACGCCCATGTTGGTGACGCCGGGTGAGGTGACCATTTCCGCGGCGTAAAGCGTGCCCGGTGCGAGCGAGGCCGGCAGCGGATAGTAGCGCGAGAGCACGTAGTTTGTGACCACGCCGCCGGGCACGGTGTTCGTGCCGTAAACATCCTGCAGCCAGCCGACCGACCAGTTGTCGTTCCCGCCGGCGCCAGCTTTGTGCAGAATTTCCAGGTAATACTTCTGCCCGGCGACCATTGTGAGCCAGCCGGAACGCTGATTGGGCTGTGCGGTCCATTGGCGCGGTCCGGTGGCGTTGGCCGGCGCGACGTAGGCGCGCCGCACTTTGTTGACCGGTTCGCTGTCGTTGGAAATCCACAGTTCCGCCGAATCGCTGCCCGCGATCCAGAAATAATAATTACCCGTCGTCGGCGCCGTGAGGTAACCGCGAATGCGCTCGCCGTAGTTGGTTCCGTAGCCGGTCGTGCCTTCGAGCGTGCCCAGCACGTTGGTAATCGTGGCCGGTGTGCCGACCGGGATGTCGGCGACGTTCGTGCCCGGCACACCGGTCCAGATTTCCTGCACCACCGAGGTGCTGGTGGCCAGAACGAGCAGATCCAGCACGCTCGCGCTCAGGCCGACGGCGTTGCTCGCGGTGATCGAGATCTGATAATCCCCCGCGACCGTAGGCGTGCCGCTGATCACGCCGGTCAGGGCGTTGAAACTCAGGCCCGGCGGCATTGCGCTCGCGGTGAAGCCCAGCGGCGTGTTGGCCGCCGTGTTGGTGAAACTGAACGGCTGGCCCACAAAGGCCACGGCGCTCAACGGACTCGTCACCGCGGTCGGTGCCGGAGGCGTGTTCGTCGGAAACAGCCGGCTGGTGGGAATGATCTGTTTGGACTGATCGGCGCAGTACCAGTAAAGATGCGCGACCGCCGAACCGGTCTGCTGGAAATATTCCATCTTGATGTTGTAGCGCACGCCACCTTGCAGTGCGATGGTGCCGATGGAATCGGTGGCACCCTGGGCGTTCCAGTCGTTAATAATCAGCTGGTCGTTCACCCATAACTTCACGCCATCGTCGGTGTTGGCGTCAAAATAGTAAGTCTCGGAATACTGCGGTTCCACCTGGCCCGTCCAGCGCACGGTGTAATAGCCGCTGCTATTGGTGATCGGCGTTGTGGTGGTGCCCCAAACAAAATCCACCGTGGGATCCACGCGGGTCAGCTTGAGGTTGGCCGGGTTGAAGTTCGCGCTGTTGGAATAGGTGGAGCTTGCGTTGGTGAAATATTGTCCGGTCAGGCCGGTGCCGTTGGGGGTGGTGGAGGGATAAATCACGACGCTTGCCCTGCTCGCCGTGCCCACCGAGTAGCCCGCGCCGGGCAGCACCTGCAACTGGGCGATCACCGAAGTCATCAGATTTGTGTTCGCGCGCGGCAGCAACGTGATGGTTTGCGAATTTACACCCGCGGGAAAACTCACCAGCCGCGGCAGCACCACATGATCCACGCCTTCGGTCGCGAATCCGGGGCCAGGTCCGCTCAAAGCCAGGCTCACGGTGAGCGGCCGGAGCGCAAAACCGCCGCGCGTGACCGTGAACGCGCCCGTCGCCGTCGCCGTCTGGCCGGGATCGGGCTCGGTCGCGCTGGGATCGCTTGCGACAATCGTGACCACGTTTTGCGCCGCCAACTTTGAGGTCACGTAGGCGTAATCGCTCATCAGATAATTGTTGATGTCCAGTTGTCCATTGCTGTTGGGATTCATCGGGTCCAGGCCAAGCTGGTATTCTTCCCAGTCATTTACGCCGTCCCCGTCGGAGTCCAGGTCCGCGATCGCCACGCGGAAGAACTTGGCCGCGCCGTTCAGACTCGATGACAGCGTGACGTTGGTGCCGCTGCGGCAGACCACGCTCGTTTCATTGCTCCACGACGCCGCCGCGCCGTTGAGCGCCGCCGCACTTTGCAATTGGTAAAATTTCCCCAGCGCGGATGGCGTGGTGAACAGCAGGTTCGTGCCGGAAAGGCTGAACGCGCCGATGTGCGGATAGGAATTCGAGTCAAACGGATTTGTCCCCGCCAGCGCCTCCAGCCGGTTGATCACGCCATCGCCATCCGCGTCCAAGTTGGGATCGATATTGGTTGCGGCGTAGAGCGATTCCCAGATGTCGCTCATGCCGTTGCCGTTCAGGTCCACCATTTGCGCGTGGAGGTGGAGGGCGGAGATGAAAAGGAGCAGCGCGGCCAAGACCCGCCGGGCTGCCGGGCAAGAATTAATAGCACTTTTTAACATATGCAAACCGTTATTTTGCGCCGGTTTACCGCCTGATGGCGCGGGCCGCAGACCACTGTTCCCGGGTCATCGTTTTGGCCGGAGTGACGGCAATTGCGAATGCCGGGCGCTGGACGAGTGGCGCGAGTTTTTATTTGAGCGCCAACTTGCGCCGAGGTCCGCGGCCTGTCAAGTGACGATTCGCAGTTATAATGGGTCCAATCAGCCAGTTCCTTCGTGCCTTTGGCGCCCCCGTCAGCGCCGCGCCCGGATGGCAGTAAAGCCCCCACTGATCAACGCGGGATGAAATTGTTGTGTCTGCGCTCCTGCTCCGAAATTATGTCATCGAAGCTTCGGCGCAGCTTGCGCGATTGGTCGCTGAAGGACGAAGGTTCCGCCCGGTGGCGTGATCGCGTTTCCAGTTTCCGGGAAAAGGGCTGTATCCGACCGGTCCAACCCGCTCATACAGAATAACCCTGACGCGCTCGCGCTTTCTCCGAAGATGGGATCATGTTCCGCCACGCACAGGGCGACTTCCGCGACTGTAAACATGGTGAGGAGACTTCAATTTTTGAATTGCGATTTCCAGTTCTCGCCTGCTGGTTGGTCTGCTTTTTAGGTTTCGCTCCCCACTTGTCCGCAGCACAGAGCATCGCGCGGAACTGGGCCGAGCAGAATCTCGCCGCCATCCGCCTTGACACCCCGCATCCGCCGGTTCATGCGCGGAATCTTTTTTCCACCTCGGTTTGCATGTGCGACGCCTGGGCGGCCTACGACTCCGTGGTCAACGCGCCGTTCAGTCTGTCTCTAAAGTCAATGAACCGCAGTCAGACCGAACTGGGCTGGCCGACCTTGCGCGGCTTTTTCGATAAGTTGCAATCCTCGACTAACCTCGGCCAGTCGTTCAAGGACGATCCCGCCGGCTTTGTTCAGGCGCTGGAATCCTCGCGGGTGCAGAACAAAACGTCACCAGTGGGGGCAAGTTCTATCGTGTGATTCGCGGGCCGGGTTGAAGGAACCGAACTATCCGGTCGGCGAACTTACTTATTTGCCGCTCGTGTCCCGGACCACGCGACGGCGGAAATAGAGGAAGACTCCGCCCACGAGCATCCAAACCAGCAAGGTCGAAATCAGAATCAAGAGGTTCATGGAAACAATGGAAGGCAAGGAACCTTGGCGCGCCGGGCCGCGCATCCTGCGGCCGTTACCACGCCGCCGAAGACCAGCAGCGCCAAATTGACCGTCTCCGGCACGGCCGTGATGCCGAGAGTCCAGCCGTTCAAGGTGCTGACATTGCTCCCATCGCCACCCGACAGATCGGCGACGAAAAGCGTCCACGTTCCGTTTGGATTCAGAGTGTTGAAGGCGCCAAAGGCGGCAGAACCGCCGGCGGCATTGTAAGTTCCCGTCAACTGCGCCCCGCCATTGCCGCCGTAACTGTTGATGTTGGCATAACCGCCATCGCTCAAGGTCACGTTGAACCCTGGATCGGTGTAACCCAGGGGGTTTCCGGTGGTTACGCCGGGACGATTAAGCAGATTTACCAGCACGCCGTCATAACTCAGGTAGGCGTACAAATCCCCGTTGTTGCCGCCCGAGATGTTCAAGTTCAGCGTCACGCCGCTGATGCTCGTGCCCAAACCGGATTCGGTGAAGGTCTGGGTGATTCCAACCGGGTTTCCGTCCGGGATGATGACGCCCGCCCAAGATCCCGTCGCAATCAGCGCCAAGGCGACGGTCACAACTTTCAAAACAGGTTTTTTCGTTTTCATTTTGGCGTGCTTTGAGCGTTGGAGTTAATTCTGTCGCAGGCGATAATAGGCTGCGGGTGAGGGTGGCGACGGGTCAATAAAGATGAACACGCCAGCCGTCGGTGCGTTTGTGGTCCAGATGTCCGTCCAGGTTGACAAGTTCGTTGAGAGTTGCACGTCATAGCTCGCGCCTGGAATGCCCGCCCAGGTCGTGGTGACCGAGCCGCCGCCCGCCGAAATGTTCCCGGTCACCTGTCCCACGGCGTTGGTCACACTGATGGTGATCAGGTTGGTCGCCAGCAGCGCCGGATAAGTCGTGTCATTCACGACATAGGCGAAGCTTTCGGTCAGGTTGTTTGTTGCCGATAGGACGAGGTAAGTGCTGCCGGCGTAGGGGTTGGCGTAAAAGAGGATCGAGCCATTCGTGGTGGTGGCGATGACCGTGTTGTTAGTCAGCAGTCCGCCCGCCATTGACACCAAGCCTACGGCATCATTCGTCGGGGCATCACTGGTGGATTGCGCAATCAGGTTCGTGATGCTGATTTTCAGCGACGTGTTTTTGGCCCGCGAGTAAGTCGCCGCGTTCGCCACCGGCGGCCCCACGATGTTCAGATACACATTCGCCCCGCTGACGGAAATGAAACCCGCAAAACCGCTGCCAATCGCCGTGCCGGAAACGGTGTAGGAACCAGAACTGGTGATGGTCCCGGTGGCTTGCTGCACAATCAGGTGCGGGCCGGCAGCCAGCGGCGAGGCGCTGTTGACGGTGAACGCATTTCCACTAAGCGACAGCGTGCCCTGCGAAATGTAGAGTGCCGGATGCGAGCCATCGCAAGTCAAAGTGATCGGTCGCGAACCCAAGCTGACAGTGCCACCGGAAGCGCCTTTGATGGCGGCGGCCGAGGCTCCGACGGTCGTGCCTGTGCCGCTCGCGCTCAACGACGTGCCGCTGCTCAAGGTGTAACTTGAAATGGCCGAGACATCATAGGTTCCCCCCGCAGCGATGCTCAAAGTGGGAACGCTGTTAAGCGAGCCGCCCGCGCCGAGAGAGAGGGTCCCGGCGCTGATTGTGATGGGGCCTTGGAAGGTGTTCGCCGCAGTCAGCAGCACTCTTCCGGCACCGGTCTTGTTGATGCCACCAGTGTAGCCTGATCCGCTGATCATGATCGCATCAATCTCCAGTTCGGGGCTGGGGTCAACACTCACCACGTCAGCAATGTTGAAGGTGGTCGTGTAAGAACCTGAACTTGCACCCACTGCGAATTTCTCATCCGCGCCACCGCCGCTGCCTTTGATATAGGCAGTAGCCGTGGCGGAGGAGGGATAGGTGATTCCAGTGTTGGCACCACCTTGAAGCCGGATTCGAGCCGTGCTGCCACCAGAATACGTCATGTCCAATGTTGCATTGGCAAGCGTCAAATCCGCGCCAAAATTAATTGATCCGTTGGCTGTGAGTTGCACGGTGCCGCCGGTGATGCTGGGATTCCGATTGAAAGTGACCGCGCCAGCGGCGACAGTCATAGTGCCGCCACTCATTGAGAAGCTGCCAGCGGCGCTGGGGCTGGTTTGCCCGATCGTTTCGCTGCGGCTGCCAAAAGCCAGCGACCCGGAGCTAAAGGTCACATTGGCGGTGTCTGGAATTTGGTTGTCCAGGCTAGAGTTGTAGCTCACCGATCCACCACTGATGGTCAAGTCGCCACCAATTGCATTGTAGCCGGCGGTTGCGTTGTTCAACTGCAAGCTGCCCGGTTGGGCACCACCCGCCACGGTTGTCGGACCGGTGTAAGTGTTGTGCGTGTTGGCCGCCGCAGGTCCCAGTCTGACTGTGCCAGAGTTGGTAATGGTGATGCCACCCGCACCGCCACTTACCTGGCCGGAGAGCGTGAGTATTTGCGAGCCATTGACGGTCACTGTCCGCGCGCCGGACGAAACAGTGACTGGCCCAGAAAGTTCCAAATTGTTGACCGCAGACAGCGTAAAGTCTTGGTTCAAAGCCACGGTATTCGCCAGGGCATTGGCGCCTGTGAGATTCGTGTTAGCAACCAGCACAATCGGGTTAGCGGGTGCAGCGGATGAAGAACCAATTGTCAAGGTGCTGGCACCTGCAGCCTGCGGGTTGTTGAATCTTATGCCACGACTCGTGATGTTAAGCCCGCCCGAAAAAGTATTGGCACCGGAAAGCTGCACCGTGCCGCTTCCGGTGTCGTCCCGCGTCAGTCCACCCAGGCCGCTGATCACACCGGTCTGATCAATGCTATTACCGCTTGTGGCATAATACTCCGGGTTGGCTCCACTATTCAGCACGATGGCGTTCGGTAAAACACTCGATCCAGAGTTCTGCGAGAACGTGACGGCACCTGAGCCGACGGTGATCGTTCCGGTGCCGGCCGCGTTATTGTTGTTAAAGTTGATTCTGCCGCTGTTGAAATTAGCCCCACCGGAGAAGCCACTGTTGCCGGAGAGGGTGAGCGTGCCAGATCCGTTTTGAGCCACCGAACCGGTGCCTGAAATAATCCCGGCCAAGGTCTGACTTGCGGCACTGTTATAGTTCAAAATACCATTGTTGGTGATGTTCCCCGAATAAGAGCCGCTGTTCAACTGCCCCGAACCGCCAATTGCCAGCGTGCCGCCGCTGATGGTGGTGTTGCCGCTGTAGGTGTTCACGCCGTTGAGACTGACCGTGCCGCTGTTCGTACCCTTCGTCAAGGCACCGGTGCCAGCAATGCTGCTGCTGACGGTCAGCGTCTGCCCGCTGGAGGCATCCAGCGCGCCGCCACTTGCATTCAGCGTAACGCCGCGGTTTGCGGAAATCGTCGTGGTGGTCGTATCGAGCAGTCCGCCGCCGTTGAGCGTCACGTTGGCCGCACTGACCGAGCCAGGATAGGCACCCAGCGGCTGACCGCCGGAAGTGCCGTCGGTCGCAAAGCTCACGGTGCCGGCATTGGCCGTCAATCCGCCGCTAAATGTGTTCGCGCCGGAGAGCGTCAGCGTGCCGGGGCCTACTTTTGTAACGGCACCGGAACCGTTAATGATGCCAGGAATGGTGAATGAATTTCCGCCCGAGTCGAACGTGGCCGTTTGTGAAGCGGCGACGCTGATGTTCCGGTTTGCATTAAGACTGATGTTGTTGGCCGTGTCCTGCAATGTGCCGGAGCCGGCGAACTGGATGTTGTTGTAAGCACCCGCGGGTGCGTTCCCCAAGGAGCCATCCCCGTAAATGCCGAGAATGCCGCCCCCGGCGATCTGCGTGCCGTTGGCATTCAAGGAGCTTGAACTTGTGCCGGTGTAACTGTTGGCGGTGTTAGAAAGAATGAGAGTTCCCGAGCCGTTCATCACCACATAGCCGCCAGCCGCCAAGCTGCTTGCAAGAATTCCTTGAACATTGATCGTGCCCCTCGGGGTGAAAGTCAATTGCTGCGCCTTGACATCGAAGGCCGTGGTGGCGCTGAACAGCATCGTCCCGCCAAGGGCGTTGGTGACGATGAGTCCGCTGTCAAGATAGGAGGCTCCGGTCAGCGTCGTGATTCCGGACGTGTTGGCAGCCCCGATCACCAGTGCTCCCGAAGTGTTTCCCGCAACTGAATTGATAATGCCCGAATAAGTCTGTCCGCCGGTGGGGCTGGTCAGCACGAACGCGCCGCCCAAGGTCTGATTCTGATTGCCAGTATTGCCATAATCACCGCCCAGACGAAGACCGGTGGTGGAGAAGGAACCGCCGCTGCCAAGATTCAAAGTACCGCCATTCATCACATAGAAATCACCCGAGGTGAAGGAACCGGCAATGGTTGCCGATCCGGCGGGAGCGGCGGTGAAGCCAAACCATTTGCCGCTGGCGCTGACCGTATTGTTGAAGGTCACGGTGCGGCCGCTGCCACCCCACATTTTGATGCCATTGCAGGATGATCCATTCACGGTCAAGGTGCCGCTGGAACAGGTAATATCGCCGGACACGGCGTTGAATTCGCCAAATGGATTGGGCGGGGAGCCGTTGTTCGCCGCGTAGGTGATGGAGGAATTGATCGTGACCAAGCCGGAACTATCATTTTGAACCTTGGCTTGAGCGCCGCCATTATCGTAAAGGCTCAAAACCGCGCTGTTAGCGTTATTCAATGTCCATGCGCTGCTGCCAGTCCAATCGATGAAGTTCTGACTCATGTTCTCATCGTCGGTGTTCACGGTTCGCGTGGTTCCCGAAAAGGAGATCGTGCCGTAGGCGGGCTGGGCGCCCCCCCAGTTGGCGTTGTCGCTCCAGTTCGAGGTGGACGAACTGCCGCCGGTCCAGGTGTTGCCAGCGATGGCGCGGCCGGTGCAGACCAGCAGGGTCGCCATTAACATCACTCTGGTTGCCATTGTGAGCATTCCCGGACAGTGGAAAAATGTTGGATCTCGTTTCATGGTTTGTCCTGGTTCAAGGTCCGCTTAGTCGTCTGCGAACGTCACTCCGGGAGGATGGACGCCCTCCTAAGTTGGCTGTCGTTTGCCGGTTGCATCATTGAAAGTGATTTTATATCTAAAAACAAGTCTTGTGTCTAATCAATAATCAAATGCCGAACGCGTCAGGCGGTTCGTTGGGCAACCGGTGTCAACTTGGGTTTCAGCCTCGTCCAGTCACGGCCAACTGGCTTTGAATGGGCGGATCGGGCGAACTATCCGCTTTTGCTGGTGCGAATAATGACTCAGGCGGCGTGAATCAACAACCGCATCTTTGTGCGGTATTTGTGGATCATTCACCGCCATTGCGCGCGTGTTTCCCCTCGTGGAATGGCCAGATCCCAAGGGGGGTGCAAAACCCGGCCGAAATTACTTTGGCGACACCGGCCGCTTGTCTAGTTTGGCGGCATGAACTGGACGTTCAACTGCGCGGCGGTGATTCCCTGCCTGAACGAAGCCGCCGCGATCGGGCCACTTGTGGCTGCCGTGCGCGAGCGGCTGCCCCATGTGATCGTGGTGGACGATGGCTCGACCGACGGCACTGCGACGGTCGCGCGGCGGGCGGGTGCGGAGGTCTTGCGCCACGCCACGCCACGCGGCAAGGGCGCGGCGTTGCAAACCGGCTGGCGCCACGCCTGCGGCCGCGGATTTTTTTGGGCGCTGAATCTGGACGGCGACGGTCAGCACGCGCCGGCGGATATTCCGGCATTTTTGCTTCGCGCCGAACGATCCTCGGCGCGGCTCGTGGTGGGCAACCGGATGGGTCAGGCGGAGCGGATGCCGTGGTTGCGGCGGCGCGTCAACCGCTGGATGAGCGCGCGGATTTCGCGCGTCGCCGGCCGCGCGCTGCCGGATTCGCAATGCGGTTTCCGGCTGATGCACCTCGGCGCGTGGGCCGCGCTGCCAATTGCCGCGACGCATTTTGAAATTGAATCGGAGGTGCTGCTGGCGTTCGCCGGGGCGGGGTTGCGCGTTGAGTTTGTGCCCGTGCAGGTGCTCTACCAGTCAGAGCGCAGCAAAATCCGGCCGTGGCGCGACACGGTGCGCTGGCTGCGCTGGTGGCGGAACGCGCGCGCTGCGCAAACCATACCGGCACGGGCTGGTTGTCTGATGCCGCAGGCAAAAAACTCAGGCCAGGCCTTGCAGCGCGGCGGTGCGTCCGGTCGGGGTTTTGCCGAGATGGAAGACCAGGAAGCCGTGCAGGAACTGGCGCAGCTCGGCGATCTGCGCGTCGCTCAGTTTCAACCGTGAGCGGCCCGGCCCGTCGGACGCCGCCAGTTTTTCGAGGATCACTTTCGCGCCAGGAGTCAGGTTGGTTTCCGTCGGATCGGGTTTCAATCCGAGTTCGTCGAGCAGTTTGAGTTCAAAGGCGAACACGTTTTGGGCCAGAGGCGGCTGCTGCGCCAGCGTTGCCAAAAATTTCCGCAGCAACGCGAACAGTTCCGGCAGCGGCGTTTCCCGTTCGGTGGTCTGCTCGATGAGCGCGGCGCAGTAGGCAGCCTGCCGCAGCCAGCCGAGGTCGGTGCGCAGCGCGGCGTGGGTTTCGAGCAGGCTGACTTCCCGCAGCGTGTGCAGTTCCGAGCGGCGGCTGCGCTGAAAACTGAACTCGGCCAGGTAAAACAAATCCAGCTTGCCGCGCAACGGCGACTTGGCCCGGCGCGCGCCCTTGGCCACCGTGCTGATCCGGCCCAGCGCGGGCGTGAGCCAGTTCACGATCAGGCTCGTCTCCGTGAGCGGCCGCGTGCGCAGGATGAGGCCGGTGGCGCGTTCAATCATTTCGGTGACGGGAAAATTTCAACACCCAACAATGAATGTTGAACATTGAAAGTCCAGAACTCAGGCGCGAGTGGGCAAATGATTTAAACCACGAAAAGCAAGTGAAAGCGCCAACCGGCGTCGACGACTTGTCAGGCTCCGTCGTCATCTCAAAAACTCCAAGCCGAGTGCAATCAGGCCGAATGCTGCTAGAATCGGACACCACCACATGACCGGAATAAAAAACAAAGTATGCGACTGACGCAAGACAACCTCCTTGCCAGTCTTCGGGTCAATCAAAACCTGCGCCTTCAGGTTCTGGAAATAGCGACCAAGAAACCAGCACACCGCCGCCGAAATAAACAGCGAAGCTGCGAATGGCCACTTGTGAGCGTCCCAGTAAGCTCCACTGCCAGTCACGGAATTGGCGATGAGATTGGCAATCAACGAAAAGCCAAAAACAAAAACAAACACCAGAAACCCTTTGCCAGTCCAAATGATGTGAATCATGAAAATATGCGCTAGGAGCCTAACATTTAATCAGCCTGCTTTGCACCATTGATGGAGCGTTGAAAGTTGAATGTTCAAAGGTGCTTCAATTTCCAAGTTCATTTCAGCGAAGTTCCATCAACGCTTTGCTTCAAATCCCGGCGCGAGGGCGCCCAGGCTGATGATGTATTTGATGCCTTCGGCCACCGACATGTCGAGCCGGGTGACCTGGTTTTCCGGCACCAGCAGGAGGAATCCCGAGGTGGGATTGGGCGTCGTCGGCACAAAAACGCAAACGACCTTTTGCCCGAGCCGGGACTGGACCTCCGGGCTTTCCTCGCTCGTCAGAAATCCCAGCGAGTACATTCCGGCCCGCGGATATTCGATCAGCACGACGGTCTTGAAGGAATTCTTGTCGCCGGAAGTCAGCGCGTCGTTCACCTGTTTGGTCGCGCCGTAAATCTTGTTCAGGAACGGCACCTGCAATAGCGCGCGGTCCATCCATTCGATGATTTTTTTGCCGATGTAAACCCGCGTCAACACTCCCGCGGCCGAAATCAGCGCCACCGCGAACGCAAACGCAAACAAACTCCAATACCAGAACATCGGTCCGGCGCCGCGGTCCGTGTGGGTGATGTCGCGCGGCAGGAAAAACAACAGCCGGTCGGTGACTTCGGAAATGTTGCGGAAGAGCCACACGACGACGGCAATGGAGATTGCGCCCGGCAGCAGGACGGCCAGGCCGGTCAAAAAACTGGAGCGCCAGCGCGCGATGAGGCTTTTTCTCACGGAGCAAGTCTAGTTTGCCGCCGACCGCCGCGCCAGTTTGGAAATTGGAAACTGTCGGGCAACTTCGCGAAGCAGGCGATTCTCCTCGCGCTTCATCCGGCGGCGCGCGGCGGGAACCAGATCGTCGTGGCCGCGCAAATGCAGCAGGCCGTGGATGACGTAGCGCGCCAGTTCACTCGGCCAGGTCGTGCGGAACTTGCGGGCCTGCGCGACGGCGTCGTCGAGGCAGACGTAAATTTCGCCGTGGAGCGGAGTGGACAGTTGGGGTTTGAGAGTTGAGGATTCGGAATAATCAAACGTGATCACATCGGTGGAGCCGGTGTGGTTGAGAAATTGCAGGTTGATCCGCGCCATTTCCGCCGTACCGACCAGGTGCAGGCCGAGTTCGAAGTTTTCGACGCCTGGCAGTTCCTGCAACACGCTGCGGGTGATCTGGCGGAGCAGGGGAGTGTGGAGGCGCACGGTGCGCTGCCGGTTGAAGATCTGCAGCACGCCGGTCATGAAGCGGCTCCGGCGGGATGCGAACGGTCCTTCCCGCGGCTCTGCTCGTACGCGGCGATGATCCGTTGCACGAGCGGATGCCGGACGATGTCGCGCTTGGTGAACTCGACGACCGCGATGCCCTCTACGTGCTTGAGCGTGCGATGCGCTTCGAGCAGGCCGGAATGTTTGTGCGGCGGCAGGTCAATCTGCGTTTCGTCCCCGGTGATCACCGCCTTGGAGCTGATGCCCAGCCGCGTCAGAAACATGAACATCTGCTCGGTCGTCGAGTTCTGCGCCTCGTCGAGGATGATGAAGGCGTTGTTCAGCGTGCGGCCGCGCATGTAGGCCAGGGGCGCGATTTCGATCACACCGCGTTCGGTGTGCTTCTGAATTTCCTCCGTCGGCAGCATGTCGTGCAAGGCGTCGTGCAGCGGGCGCAGGTACGGCAGGATTTTTTCGTAAAGGTCGCCGGGCAGAAAGCCGAGCGCCTCGCCGGCTTCGACCGCCGGGCGCGTCAAAATGATCCGGGACACCTGGCCTTCGCGCAGGGAGGCCAGCGCGGTGGCGACGGCGAGATAAGTCTTGCCGGTGCCCGCCGGGCCGACGCCGAAGGTCACGTCATGCGTGCGGATGGCATCGAGATATTTCTTCTGGCCGACGGTCTTGGCGGTGACGCCGGATTTTTTGTCCGAGGTGGTGACGCGGTCGGACATGATGTCCTTGAGCGTGGCGACGCCCTCATGTTTGACGATGTTCAGCGCGTGGGAAAACTCGCGGTTGCGCACCGGCGATCCGGCCTTGAGCGAGTTTTCCAGCAGTAAAAAAAGGTGCTTGGCGCGGTCCAGCGCGTCGGCCTCGCCGTCGAGCTTGATCCAGCCTTCGCGGGCGGTGGCTTTGACGCCCAGCTCCGCTTCGAGCGATTGCAAATTGCGCGGGTCGTTGTTGAACAACTGCTGCGCGAACCGGGCGTTTTCAAAATGGAGAGTTTCGGAGGGCACAATCAAAAATTATTTCGCCAGTTCCGCCCGCAGTTTTGCGGCGGTTTCGTTCAATGCCTGCGGCACCACCGAGGTGCTGGCGAGCACCGGCATGAAGTTGGTGTCGCCGTTCCAGCGCGGCACGACGTGGAGGTGCAGGTGCTCGACGATGCCCGCGCCGGCGCATTTGCCGAGGTTGATGCCGACGTTGAAGCCGTCGGGTTTCATGACTGCCGTGAGCGCGTTTTGGCAGCGGCGCGTCAGCCGCATCAGGTCGAGCATTTCGTCCTCGGTCAGGCCGTTGAAATCGGGTGTTTGTTTGTAAGGCACGACCATGAGGTGGCCGCCGTTGTAAGGATATTTGTTGAGCAGGGCGAAGCAGGTGCGGTCGCGGACGATGACGTAGTTGGCCTCGTCGTCCGAGGATTGGGCAATCTCAGTAAAGAGGCTTTGGTCGCGGGCGGGTTTGGGCGCGAGGATATATTCAATTCGCCACGGGGCGTGCAACGGTTCCATGCGCCTACGCTACTGAGCCGGCGCGGGAAAGTCAAAAGCGATGCGGCGTTTCAAACCAGCACTGGTTCGGGTTGGGCGCGCAGGAGGTAAATCAACGCCTTGACGGCGAGTTCGATGAACGAAAATGGTTTGGCGATGAAATCGTTGCCGCCGCTCATGGTTGAGTTGGCGCGGCTGTCGAACGAGTTCAGGGCGGTGACGAACACGACCGGCGTCTTTTTGTTGGCCGGCGCCGCGCGCAGTTTGCTGCACAGTTCAAAGCCGTTCATTTTCGGCATGTCCACGTCCAGAAAAATAAGGTCAAAGGTTTGGGAGGAGAGCAGTTCCAGCGCGGCCAGCGGATCCTCGAGTTGCGTAGATTTCAAACGGGCTTTGTCGAGCGCGAAGGCCACGGCGCGGCGCGAAATGGCTTCATCGTCCACCACTAGAATGTTGGCCGCCGCCGGCGCGGCGGGCAGTGTGCCGGTGCGTTTGGACAGCCAGTCCAGGCAATCCACCGCCGAGGCCACCGTGCGCAGGGTGGAGGAGTTCAGGCTGGCGGGTTTTTCGTGGAGGTCTTTGAGCAAAACCTCCAGCGCGTCGGACAGCAGGGCGAGGCGCGGCAAATTGGCCAGTCCGGCGTTGCCCGTGAGCGCGTGGACCCGCCGGTAGAGCTCATGCAATTTTCCCAGCCGCAGCGTTTCCGTTTCGCTTTTGAACAACCCCTGCAGGAGGGTGCGCAGCGTGGCCATGATGGCCGGCAAGTCCTTCACCAGGTTGCGCTGCAACTCGGCTTGAAATTGCTCGTCCGACTGCGTGGGCTCCGGAACCGTGGTGGTGCCGGTGAAAGTGGTGGCGGCGGTCAACGCCGCGTGGCCCAGTTTGGGGTCCAGCGTGGCCCGGATGATTTCAGAGATTTGTTTCGGCGTGCAACTGGATTTGGAGAGGCATTTGTTGGCGCCGGCCTGGCGGGCATCCTGCAGCACCTGCGTCAGATACGAACTGGAAAAAACGATCAGCGGCGTCGCGACAAACTCTGGCTGGGCGCGGATTTTTCGGATGAGTTCGACTCCGGACATCTTGGGCAGCACCAGGTCCAGCAGCATCAGGTCGGGCTGGAAGGTTCGCGCGACCTCGAAGCCTTTTTCGGCATCTGGGGCGCTTTTCACTTCGTAGCCATCGGTGACCAGCTTGTTGAGGTAGAGCTTGGCCGTGGCCTGGTCGTCGTCAATAATCAAAACTTTTTTCATGCGTCAAGCGGGAGCGGGCGTGGCGTCCAGTTTCGACAATTCCTTTTCGAGGAACACGCGGATGCGCTCGAATTCCTGCTGGACCTGGCGGGCCAGTTCCGGCGCCGTGGTGAGCTGGCCGGCTTCGCCCTGGTGTTCCAGTTCGCGCAGGAACGGGACGATCTTGACCATGCCGCAGGTGGCGCTGGCGCCGGCGCAACTGTGGGCCACGCGCCGCACCTCCGGCGCGGCATTCGTCTGCACGGCGGTGTTCAACTGGCGGATCTGGCCGCTCGTCTGGGTGAGGTAGAGCGTGATCAACTCACGCAGTTCCGCCGCGTTGCCGTTGGTGAAATCGTTCAGGCGGTCCATGTCCACGGGCGCATCGGCCTCCGGCGCGCCGGTGCTGGCCGTCGTGGTTTGCGCGGCGTTGGCGGCGGGAGCATCAACCGTGGCCGCAGCGGCGCCCCAGCGCTCGATGATTTTGCGCACGTCGTCCGGACGCACCGGTTTTGCAAGATAATCGTCCATGCCGCCGTCGAGACATTTCTCCCGGTCACCGGCCATGGCGTTGGCGGTCATGGCCACGATGATCATCGTGGATTTGTAGTTCGGGTGCCGGGTGCGGTCGCGCTGGCGTTCGCGGATGTGGCGCGTCGCTTCCATGCCGTCCATCTCCGGCATTTGCACGTCCATGAATATCAGATCGTAGGACTGGCGGTCAATCGCCGCGAGCGCTTCCCGGCCGTTGCCGGCGATGTCCGGCTTGTAGCCCATCTGCTGGAGCAGGCGGGTGGCCACCTTTTGGTTGATGGCGTTGTCATCACACAGGAGCATCCGGAGCGGCAGGCGCAGAGCGAGGGTGGCGTCGAGCTTGGTCGCGACCTGGGCCTTGCGCGGCGCGGCGGCCCGCGGACCAGACACGACGCGAGTCAGGACCTCGTGCAGTTGAGCGGGTTTGAGCGGTTTGGTCAGACAACTGGCGAAGGCAGCGGCGGAAAACTCCGGCGCGTCGGTGCGCACGCCCATCGAGGTGAGCAATACCAGGGGAAGCTGGGTCAGGCCGGGCAGTCGTCGAATTTCGTTGGCCAGCATGAGTCCGTCCATGCCGGGCATCTGCATGTCGAGGATGGCGAGGTCAAACTTCTCACCGGCGCGCAGCCATTCCAGGGCCTGGTTGGCGGTTTGGGAGGTGCGGGGCAACATGCCCCACTTGCCGGTTTGCAAACTCAGGATGCGGCAGTTGGTGGCGTTGTCGTCCACGATGAGCAGGCGCAAATCCGCCAGTTGCGGCCGGCGTTCGTCGAGCTTGGGCTGGCCCGCGTCCGGCGCGGCCGCGAAGGACAGCGTGAAATGAAAGGTGGAACCCTGCTGCGCGACGCTTTCGACCCACATTTTGCCTTCCATGATTTCCACCAGCCGCTTGCTGATGGACAGCCCGAGGCCGGTGCCGCCGTACTTGCGCGTGGTGGCCACGTCGGCCTGCGAGAAGGAATGGAACAGTCGGGACAACCGGTCGGTGGGAATGCCAATGCCGGTGTCGCGCACGGAAAATTGCAGATGCCAGGGCTGGTCGCCGGTTGGCGGCGGCGCGAGGGGCTTGACTTCGACGACCACCTCGCCTTTTTCGGTGAATTTGATGGCGTTGCCGATCAGGTTGACGAGCACCTGACGCAGGCGGGTCACGTCGCCCAGCACCTGGGTGGGCACGCCGTCCTCGAATTGGTAGGCAAGATCAAGCTGCTTTTCGGCGGCTTTGGCCGCGAGCAGATCGAGGGTTTCCTCGATGGCGGAGCGCAGATCCAGCGCCCGGCGTTCCAGCTCCACCTTCCCGGATTCAATTTTGGAAATGTCGAGAATGTCGTTGATGAGCGTCAGCAGCACTTCGCCGCTGTTGTGGATCGTTTCCACGCAGCTGCGCTGGTCGCTGGTGAGCGCGGTTTCCAACAGCAGGCTTGCCATGGAAATGACGCCGTTCATGGGCGTGCGGATTTCGTGGCTCATGTGGGCCAGAAAATCCGCCTTGGCGCGGGCGGCCGTCTCGGCGGCGACGCGGGCAGCGAGCAACTCGCGGTTCGACTGGGTGAGTTGGTCTTGCAGTTGTTTGGTGCGCAGGGCGCTGCGGACGCGGGCGCGCAGTTCTGCGGCTTCATAGGGCTTGGTGACGTAGTCCACCGCGCCGAGTTCAAACCCGCGCAGTTTGTCCGTGGTGGAGTTGTAGGCCGTCAGCACGATGACCGGGATGTCTTGGAGCCGGGGATCGTCTTTGAGCTGCTGGAGCAGGCTGAAACCGTCGGTCTGGGGCAGGCCCAGATCAAGGAGGATCAGGTCGAACGTCTGCGCACCGGCCAACGCCAGCGCGGCGGGGGCGTTGACGGCGGTTTCCAGCGTCACGAGGTCAGCACGCAAGAGCGCCGCCAGGATGTCTGGCATTCTCGGATCGTCTTCCACCAACAAAACGCGCGATGCGGATAATTTCATAATGCTCTCGAACCATTCGGGACGGCGTTGGCGCGGTCCATTCAACGACATCAGGGCCGGAACACCAGCCCGATTTTGCCTGCTCCGCGCTCGGGCGCCTCCACCCGTGAGGCCGCGCCGAGTCAAATCTTCCTGCCTACATCGGCAGAACGTGTGCCGGACCTTAGCCCAAAATTAGCCGTACCCGTCCAGGAAAGAAACATTGCGTCCGCCGCCAGGCGCCGGATAAGCTGCACCCATGTTGCAGACTGTGCTTCCGCGGGGCGCGGTTGGTGAACTTTCCCCGTTTCGCGACACGTACTTGAAGGCGTATCGCTTCATGTTGTTGGCGCGGATTCTGGATGAAAAATTCGCCAGCCTCTATCGCGCCGCCAAGATTCACGGCGGCGTTTTTCTGGGCCGGGGCCAGGAGGCGCTGAGCGCGGCCACCGGACTGGCGCTTCATCCCGGTGACGTGTTTGCACCTTTGATCCGCGATGCCGCCGGGCGGCTGGCCTTCGGCGAACCGGTTTTGGATGCCGTCCGCACCTACCTCGGCTCACCCCTCGGTCCCATGCGCGCCCGGGACGGCAACGTGCATCGTGGTCGTCCGGCGGACGGTCTGCTGCCAATGATCAGCCATCTCGGCGCGATGATTTCCGTCGTAAACGGCGTGCTGCTCGCGCGGCGTTTGAAAAAAATCTCCGGTACCGTCGGTGCCGCCTGCATCGGCGACGGCGCGACTTCCACCGGCGCGTTCCACGAATCGCTGAACCAGGCGGCTGTTGAACAACTCCCGCTTGTCCTCGTCGTGGCCAACAACCAATACGCCTATTCCACGCCCACCTCGCGGCAGTTCGCCTGCGAATCCTTGCTCGAGCGCGCCCGTGGTTACGGTGTCAGCGGCCACGCCGTGGATGGTACGGATTTGGAGGCCTGCCTGCGCGTCGTTGGCGGGGCGGTGGAACAGGCGCGCGCCGGCCACGGACCGCAACTGATCGAGGCCACCTTGTTGCGCCTGTGCGGCCACGGTGAACATGACACCGCTGAATATGTGGACACCAAGTTGAAAACCTCACCGTTGGGCCGCGACTGTCTGAAAGTCGCGGAGCAGAATTTGTTGCAACGCGGCTGGATCAATGTCGAGACCGCTGCCGCCTGGCGCGGCGAGGCGGTGCAGAAAGTGGAGGACGCGGTGGCGATGGTGCAGCGTGAAGCCGGGCCTGATCCGTTTCAGGAAAAATGGGACGCGCTTGCCACCGCCCATCTCAGTGAAGGTCATGAATAAAAGTCCCGCCCGTCAGGAAAAATTTCCACTGCTGCGCCCGCGCAGGATCAAATTCAACGCATCGTGAGCATCACTTATCTCGAAGCCATTCGCGAAGCGCAGGCCAAGGCGCTGGCCGACGATCCGCGCGTGTTCATTTACGGCCAGGACGTGGGCGCGTTCGGTGGGGCGTTCAAGGCCACCAAAAATCTCGCGGCGGAATTTCCCGGCCGCGTGCTCGACTCGCCGATCAGCGAGGACGCCATGGTTGGTCTGGGTGTGGGCGCGACCATTGAAGGGCTGCGGCCGATTCTGGAAATGCAGTTTGCGGATTTTTCCACGGTTGGCTTCAACCAGATCGTCAATCAGGCGGCGACACTTTTCTGGCGCACGAATTTGCCATGTCCGCTCACGATCCGCCTGCCCTTCGGCGGCACCAAGGGCGGCGGTCCGTTTCACAGCCAGAGCATCGAGGCGATTTACGCGCATTACCCGGGCTTGATCGTGATGACGCCGGCCACGGTCGAGGACGCCTACAGCATGCTGCTCGAAGCCGTGGCGCTGGACGATCCGGTGATTTTCTGCGAGCACAAACTCCTTTATTACCATCTCAAAGCCGAGAAACTGCCCACTGAGGCGCTGCCGACCGGCAAGGCCCGCATCGCCCGCGAAGGCCGCGACATGACGATCGTGACCTATAGTGCGATGGTTCATGAAGCGCTGGAGGCAGCCAACGAACTCGCGCTTGAAGGCTGGCAGGTGGAAATCGTGGACCTGCGTACCGTGAAACCCCTGGACACCGACACAGTGATGGCCTCGGTGGCGCGCACCGGCCGGTTGTTGTGCGTCGGTGAAGCCTGGCCCTGGGGCGGGGTCACGGCGGAAGTCGTGGCGCGCGTGGCCAGCGAGGGCTTCGGCCTGCTCGACGCGCCGCCGCAGCGGCTCAACGCCAAGGACACGCCGATTCCGTTTCACCCCAACCTCTGGGCCGCGCACCGGCCCACGGCCCGGCGGATTGCCGCCAGCGCGCGAGATTTGCTCCGCAAATGAAAACAATAATTCTAATAACGCCGGCCCCGACCGCTTCCGCCTTTTTAATTTTTAATTTTTAATTTCCACCCGCCATGCCCCAAATTCCCATCATCATGCCGCAACTGGGCGAATCCATCGCCGAGGCCGCGATCATCAGTTTCCTCGTCCAGCCGGGCCAGCCGGTGGACACGGACCAGGACATCATCGAAGTGGAAACCAACAAGGCCACGATGAATATCGCCTCGCCCTGCCGCGGCACGATTGAAAAATATCTGGTCGAACTCCACGAAAGTTATCCTGTCGGTGCGGTTCTCGGTTATCTCCAAGCCAGTGCCGAGGATGCCAAGAGACTCGGCCTCGACACGCCCGCGCCGGAAAAAAACGGCGACGATTCTGAAAGCGGGACGGAATCAGCCGGTCGCGCACTCACAGGCGGATCGAGAACCGGCGTCATGCCGACCGTGCGCGGGCTGCCCGTGCCAGCCAATGCGGCCGGGGCGAGTTACATTTCCCCGCGCATGAAGGCGCGAATGAACGAGCTCGGATTGCACGCGGCCGATCTGGCAGGCATCGCCGGCAGCGGCGCGGCCGGTCGCGTCACCATCCAGGATTTTGAGAAGTTCATCGCCAATCTCGAACAGCACAAGCTCAGTCAGGCCTCGTCCATGCGCGTGAGCGTGGCCGACGCCATGCGGCGCAGTTGGACGCGGCCCATTGCCCATGTCGGACTGTCGGTCTGCCTGGAACCGCTCTTTGCCTACCGCAAAGTCGCGCGGCCCAAACCCGGCCCGGCGTTGTGCGGATTGCGCGCGCTGGCGTTGGCGCTGGCCGAAAACAGCGCGCCCGCCGGCCGATTGGTCGGCAATAAAATCGTCCATCCCTCCGCGATTGACATCGGGTTCGCGGTCGAGGCCGAGGACGGCGTGCTGGTGCCGGTGATTCGCCACGCCGACCAACGTCCGCTGCCGGATCTTATCGAGAGTTACAATGAACTCGTGGAACTGGCGCGCCAGCGCAAACTGCCGGTGGACGCCACCGGCGGCTCGATCGCCACGGTCACAAACTTCGGCACGTTCGGTCTGGAATGGGCCACGCCGATTCCGCTGCCGGAGCAAACCCTGGTGCTGGGCATGGGCGCGGCCCGACGGGCACCGCATTGGGACGCCGCCAAAGGCCAGTTTGTGCCGGTGATGCAGGCGAACCTGACGCTGAGTTTTGATCATCGCGTGCTCGACGGCGGCGGCGCGGGGCGCCTGCTTGCGCGCGTGGCCGAATTGCTTTCGCATCCCGAAGCCCTCTAATTTCTTTCCAGCAAACCTCCGGTTTTGCGCCGGCTACGGGAAATTTGGGATCGAAGCGGATTTGCCACCGATCAGTTCGTACGCCGCTTGTGCCTCCGCCCGATTTGGCTATGCTGCGGCCATGAAGACCGTGGCGTTCGACGACGTGGCACGCCTGCCTGTGATTCAGTTTTACGAGGCGGCGTTCCGCAAAGCCACTGGAGTGTCGCTCAAAGTCGTTCCGCCGGAGGAACCCCGTCAGCGCCTAGGTTTTGGGGAAGGTGAAAATCCATTCTGTATCCTGGTGTCGGGCACCCCGGCGGGCTGCGAGGCGTGCCTGGAAACACAGGTGCGCGCCCTGCGTGGTGCCGACAAAAAACTCTCACCGCAACAAATCAACTGCTTTGCCGGTCTGACGGATGTCGCTGTGCCGGTCGTGGTGGACGGGCGGCATGTGGCTTCCTTGTTGAGCGGTCAGATTTTTCGCCGTGAGCCGACGGAGCGCGATTTTTCCTTGGTCGCCAAAATGGTCCGTGGTGCGCAAAACGCCGAGTGGGAAAAGAAAGCGCGCCAGGCTTATTTTGCGACACCAGTCGTAACGGCTGACCGTTTCCAGGCGATCATCCAATTGTTGAATGTGTTCGCCCAGTATCTGGCGGATTTCGCCAGCAAGCACGCGATTGCAGCCCAAGTGGAGGATCCCACGCCCGTAGCCAGCGCAAAACAATTTGTGCAGGCCAATGTTGAGGCGCCAATCACGCTCGAACAGGTGGTGCGACACGTCAACGTCAGCCGGTTTTATTTCTGCAAGCTGTTTAAAAAAGCCACTGGCATGACGCTTACGGAATACGTGTCGCGGGTCCGGGTGGAGAAAGCCAAGACGCTGCTGGTGGATCCGTCGCTGCGCATTTCCGAAGTGGTCTTCGCCGCCGGCTTTGGGTCCATTCCCCGTTTCAACAGCGTGTTCAAGCGCTACGTCGGGATGCCGCCCACGGAATACCGGGCCGCGCTGCGCGAGCAATTGCCGAATTGAGGTTGGCCGGCTGGCAGCTTTCGCCTCGCCAGGTCGAGCCGGCCTTCCAGGCGGGTTAGTTATTACGCGGACCCGTGATTCATTTTTCGGGCGCAGCCGATGCCGGAACGACGTCCGGTTTTTTCTTACTATCCGCCCTAGTACGGCTTGACTCCCGTTTCTGGCTCCTCCAGTCTTCGTCCGCTTTACACAGAAGAAATGATTATGAAACAGGTGAACCAGATGCAACGCCTCATGTCACGATGGCGGAACCCACTGAGTCTTGGGGCGGTCTTTGCGGTCTTAGTTTCGTTCGCTCTGCTTCCGGCTGCGGACGGCATGGCGCAAGAGACGTCCAAAACCGACAAACCCGAGGGAAAGCAGCCCCCCGCGGAATCCGCAGCCAAGAAGGCGCCCGCGGTGCCGCTCAAACTGACGGGCGCGGAACTTTATTCGATGCACTGCAACCGGTGCCACCCCGAGCGGTACCCCACGGAAAGGACGGCGGCGCAGTGGAAAACCATTCTGCTCCACATGCGCGTGCGGGCCAACCTCCCGGCCGAACAGGCCCGGACCATCCTCAAGTACCTTCAGGAAAACAGCGGAAGATAAGGTGCTGAAAGCGGACCAATTGCAACCAACATGAACATCAAACCAACCCTTTTCGCATCACACTGCGCCGCCTTCGGCATCTTGGTGGCCCTGGCGCTGCCGTTCCGGACGGCCGCCGCCGTTGACGAGCAGCAATTCAACGCCGTCAAAGACTTGGTCAACGGTCTCGTCCAAAAGGTTGAAAAACAGGACCAGCGGATTGATCAATTGGAAAAAACCCACGAACAGGACGCCGTCGTCCATGCCGACGATCAGAAGGTCCATGAAGCGGATCAGAAAAAAATCCAGGAACTGGAGCAGAAACTGGGGGACACCCAGCGGACGGTTTCCGACGTGCAACTGCATTCGGCCATGCACGCGGCCATGGCCGGCTCGGCGGAACCGCTTCCCCGGATGCCGCTCGATGAGACCACCGTCAACCACAACTTCTCCATTCTCGGCGACGCCGAATTTCAGTTCGCCAAGACCTCCGGCCAGAATGCCTCCTTTTTGTTCGCGGACTTTGCGCCCATTTTCCTTTATCGCGGCGGGGAAAGCGTCCTCTTCGAGGCGGGCTTTGATTTTATTTTGCAGAACAACGCCCAAGCGACCATCGTAAGTCCCGGCAGCACGAATGCGGCAATTGCGTCCGCGCGCGCTGGCGGGGCGACCACCACCATCAATCTCAGCTTCGCCCACCTGGACTACTTGATAAACGATTATGTGACCTTGGAGGCGGGAAATATGTTACTCCCGCTGGGCACCTACAGCGAGCGGAGCGCTGGCTGGCTGAACAAGATTCCGGGCGATCCGTTGCCGCGCGGTTTGCTGCCTGGCGCCGGCGTCGGGGCCCAGCTGCGCGGAGCGGTGCCGGTGGGCGAGACCGGGCGTTTGGTCAACTATTCCGTATGGGGCGCGAACGGGCCAAGCTCGGCGGATGGCACCGGGAGCGCCGGGGCGCTGGATCTGGGCGGCAACGTCGGCTTGCGGATGGACAACGCGGTTGCGAATTTGCACGGGCACCCCAGCGGCGGTGCCCGCGTGGGATTCTTCATGCCTTTCAAGCCGCACTTTGATTTGGAGTTAGGCCTGTCGGGCCAGTCGGGTGAGTGGGATGACATGGGCCGGCACCTTTGGTCCGCCGGCGTGGCCGATGCCAGCCTCCATTTGGGAGCAAACATCGAGGTCAAGGGCGAGTATATCCGGACCTTTTACGGAACTGATGATCATGGAAACGTGCGGACGGAAGGTTGGTGGGTGCAGGCGGGATACAAACTGGCGGGGTTGAACCTCGATTTTCCAGGAATCAATAACCTGGAGTTGGTGAACCGTTTTGACAGGGTCTATGACGGACTCGGAACCAGGACGAGGCGCTATACCTTGGGCTACATCTATTACCTGTCAAACACTTTGCTGTTTGAAGGCGACTACCAGTTTCTCCACAGCAACGATCCGGCGCAGAAAGACCAATTCGTTTTGCAGCTTTCCTATGGATTTTGAAACCTTCTTCCCGAAAACGAAACTGAAGCTCACCAAGCCAGCCATGCATAACATTTTCCTTCATTTGATCAATCGGTTGCGTCTGTTCCTCGCCTGCCTTCTGGCCGTGTGGGGTTGCCTGTCGAACCTTTCGGCATCGGCCCAGACTACTCCCGCCCCGTCGGCTTCCGCCAGTCAGGCGCCAACCTATCTGCGCGACGTGCTGCCCATCCTCATGGGCAAATGCTCCCGCTGCCATAACGAGCAGGCCCGGTTTGTCTATAACTGGCTGGATTACCGGACCGCCTACGAAGACCGCTGGGAAATCCGGCGGCGCGTCTGGAATGCCTGGAAGGGAACTTATTTCAAGGAATCCATGCCCATCGCCAACAGTCCCGAATCGCTGGCGATTACCGATGAGGAACGGGCCACCATCCTGAATTGGGTGACGGCCGGCGGCCTTCGCGGAGTGCCGCCACCGCCAGGCGCTGCCAAATCCAAGCCCGAGAAAATTGAAGCCGGCCGGCGCCTGTTCACGTCCATCTGCGCCGCCTGCCATCAACCGTCAGGTCAGGGACTGCCCAACGTGTTTCCCCCGCTGGCCGGCTCGGACTTTTTGAACGCCGACAAGAACCGGGCGATCAAGATTGTCCTCAACGGCCGGCAGGGCGAAGTGATTGTCAACGGCATGAAATTCAACAACAGCATGCCCAAGTTCCCGCTCGGCGATGACGACATCGCCAACGTTCTGACTTATGTTTACAACTCCTTCGGCAACGCCGGCTTGGAGGTTCAGCCGGAGGAAGTCAAATTCCTCCGCACCCAGCCGCCCGATGCCGATGGCCCCAAGGCCGTCCAGCAGAAGAGCGAGTTCGAGTAATCGGCGGATAGATTTGACGCAGCGACGCCAAATGGATGGAGCTTGTGCTTGCGATTTGCCGGGATACTGATTTGCATTACGAATAGAATGCAGGGTCAAGGGACGGATCCTTGCCAAGCAGGCTTTAGAGGTGAACGGAGGGGGGACTGTAGCAAATTTCACAGCCGATTCCAATTCTGCCGCCGTCCACTTCGCTGCACACCCTTATGAGAAGTCCGAAGATTTATTGGGGCAAAACGGCTTGCTCAAGCAATTGCAGAAGCGCCTGCTGGAGAAGGCGCTGGGGGCAGAGCTGACGGTGCATTTGATCACGCCGTTGGTCGTCTGCAATTCCACGACGGCGCGGTAAAGATACGGATCGGCGCGAGATGCGGATGTTTTAACGTGAGTTGAAGATGAATGTTGGAGCGACGAGCCCGGGAATTGTGATCACCTGCGATTCGGTCGCAACCACTTTTCCTTTTGCGTCAAGAATCTTCACAACCAGCCGTCGCGCCTGATTGTTTTTTGTGCCGTTGGAAATTTCCGCCGTGAAATCAATCGCCGCCGCGCTTTGGGAAACCTGCGTCTGCTGCCAGAACACGCCCGGCGACGCGGGATCGAACGGCGTGAAGCAAACCTATTCCTTCACCAGCAAATGCGCGGGGCGATACCAGCCCGGCCCGCGAAATATTTGTTCGTGATCTGCGCCTCGTGCCAGCCCCAGCAACGCGCCAGGGAAATTGGCTGCCAGTCCGCGTCCATGAAATGTTCTGCGACCGCGTTGGTCGCGTCGCCTTTTTGAAATCACCACTGGTCGTCCAGCGGTAAATTTTCCCGCGCCACGGCGACCATTGCGCAAAACGCCAGCTTTGCTAATCCAGCTGATAATTTGCAAAGCGATGGAATCAGCGAAATAGAATCGCGAGTTTGCAGGTTATTTCAATTGCAATTGAAGCCAGCGCGCCACGCCGAGCGCGGTGTTGGGCCGGTTTTCATTCCCAACAACGTTGGGATAATCAGGCGGGGGTTCAGCCGTGTAATTTTCCACCGCGAAAATATCCGGCAATGCCTGCTGCGCCCGGAGATATTCGAGAAACCGGCGTGTGTCGGCGGCGAAGGCGTTCTTGGAAAAGTGCGGCGAGGCGATGACGACGGTCCTCAGCCCCTGCGCCCGCGTCCAGTGAATCGCATCCACCACCCAGTTTTGGTAGGCCGGTTCGCGGGAGAAGAAATAGCCTGATGGCGTGTCCAGCACGATGCCGCCCGCGCGGCGGATGATGGTTTGAAAATCGGCGCGCTGGCTGACGAAATTTTGCGCGAGCGTGTCGAGGTTGGGCCGGAAGTTTTGATACTCGAACGTGGGCAGGATCAGCGTGCTCGCCGGCACGCCGGCGGCGCGAAGCGCGGTCATGTAATCCGACCATTGCTCAGGCGTGGGATGATTGTCATCGGCGAAGGCGTTGGCCGCGATGAACGCCGGTTTGATGCCAGGATCAAGATAATTTTTCCGGCAGGCCGTGGCCCAGGCTTCCGCCGAGCTTTTGGAACCGCCGAATCCCAGTTCCATCGCCACCGGCGAGTTGGAAAAAACTTCGAGGACCAGCCTGCGCTGCGCCAAGTTTAGAGAACCCCAGCCGTTATTGTGAAGATACAGTCCGCCGCCGGCGGCGCGGAATGAAGCGGAATTGGTTGCGACCGTCAATGCCTCGACTCCGGCAACGCCGCCGGCAAAAACGGCAAATTCGCCGGCCTGAATTGACGGTGCTGAAATCAGCAGCCAAATTGGAAGCAAGCACACGAGCAAGATAATTTTCATAATTTGAAAACAAAAAACTGCGGGAAAAATCATGGTTTGCCGTTCTTGTCCCGCCACGGTTGGCGATACGACCGACCAGTGGGGGAAATTAAAAAAGCCGTTCCTTGAACGCCTTCGCCACGGCGCCGGTTCGGCTGTGGACGTGGAGCTTCGTGTAGATGTTGCGCAGATGGGTGTCCACCGTGTGATAGCTTAACGACAATTTGTCGGCGATTTCCTTTTTAATCAGCCCCTGCGTCATCAGCTCCAGAATTTTCTGCTCGCGCTCGGTCAGGCCATAGTCCTGTTTGGGCTGGGCCATTTTGGAAAACATTTGCAGCACCGAACTCGCCACGCGCGGCGTCATGGGCGCGCCGCCCGCCAGCGCCTCGTGGATGGATTCGACGATGCGATCCACCGGCGACGTTTTCAACAGATAGCCCGAAGCGCCGGCGCAAATGGCCTTGAACACTTTTTCGTGGTCATCGAAAACCGTCAGCATCACCACGCGTGTCGAAGGCGAAAGCGATTTGATTTTTTGCACCGCCTCGATGCCGTTTTGTCCCGGCAGCTCGACATCCAGCAGAATTACATCGGGCACGCCGCCGCCCATCATGGCGTCCAGCGCGTCCTCGGCGTTGGGAAAATGCTGCGAGCATTCCACGCCTTCGATGCGGCTCAACACGCGCGCGACGGTGTTGCGGAAGGTGTGGTTGTCCTCCACCAGCCACACGCTGACCGGCGCGCGTCCGGCCAGTCTGGCGACGGATGCCTTGCTCGTTTTCGTAATGGTTTCCATTTCGGTCGTTGGCGTTCGTTTGACAACTGTAATGAAATTAACCCATTTTAAGCCTGCCACCAATCACGCGTTTGCGTGATGGGGGCGGTCAGCGTCACGGTCGTGCCGCCGCCGGCGCGGCTCTCGATTTCGATCCGCCCGCCAATCTCCGCCGCGCGCCGCTTCAGGTTTTGCAGGCCGTTGCCGGAATTTTTTTGCGTGGCGTTGAAACCCACGCCGTTGTCCTTGACCGAAAAAGCAAATTCATTTTCGCGCCGCCGCACGGAAATTTCAACCGCCGTCGCGTGGGCATGTTTCAGCAGGTTGTGCAGCGTTTCTTTGAACAGCGGCGGCACGTTTCGGCGGAAGGCGAGCGACAAATTCGCCGAGCTGAAATCGCCGGACTGCTCGAATTTGCACCTCACCGCCGGCAGCATCACGCGCGCCGTTTCTTGCAAGCGCGCGACCAAGTCGCTCAATTTGTCATGCGTCGGGTCAATGAACCAGATGATGTCGCGCAGCGTGTCAATCGTCTGCACCGCAATGCCGCGCACCTGCGCGGCGTCGGCGCTGGACGGCGTTTGCTCCATCATCTGCGCCAGCAACGAAATGCTGCCAAGGTTCGCGCCCACCTCGTCGTGCAAGTCGCGGGCGATGCGAAGCCGGAGTTTCTCCAGCGCCCGCAAGCGTGTGATGCGGACGGTGTAAAGGGTCAGTAACAGGGTCGCCGCAAACAAAGCGCCGGCCAGCTTGAACCACCACGTCTGCCAGAAATACGGCAGCACGGTCAGTTCCACGGCGGCGGGTGCGCTGCTCCAAATGCCGTCGTTGTTGCAGGCAGAGACTTCAAAATGGTAACTGCCCGGCGGGATGAAGCTGTAGCTCGCCGCGTGGCGGTCGCCGCCGTCCACCCAGTCTTTTTCCACACCGGTGAGCCGCCATCTGAATTTCACCTTGTCGGGGGAGGTGAAACTTAACGCGCAGAATTTGAATTCAAAATAATGCTGGCCGGCGGAGATGCGGATTATTTTCGGTGGTTCGCTGACCGGCTGGGCCGTGGAAGCGCCCGGCTCAATCAGGCTTTTGCCGTCCAGCAAAACTTCCTCGACGCGCACCGGCGGCGGCAGCCGGTTCAGGCGCAACTGCGACGGATCAACCCAGACCGCGCCCTTGACCGTGGTGAACCACAGGCGTCCGTCGCGGCTGCGCCAGCAGTTCGGCTGCGAGCCGCCGGAACATTCCAACGCGGGCAGGCCGTCCGATTTGCCGTAGGTCACGAAGTTGGGGAGTTCCTTCGCACCGTCAGCGAAGGCGTCCAACTCGCGCCGGCTCACGCGCACCACGCCGGCGCGCGTGCCGAGCCAGAGCTGGTCGTGATTGTCCTCCAGAATCTGGTTGACGTGTTCGCTCGGCAAATCTTCGTGCGTGGTAAAACGCGTGAATTTTCCGTCCTTGAACCGCAGCAGTCCGCCACCCAGCGAGCCAATCCAGAGCGCGCCGTCCGCGTCGAAATGCAGCGCCCAAAAACGTTCGCCTCCTGAAAGCGCGCCGCGATTGTGCTCGACCATCGGATCGGCTGTGGAAGCAGCGCGGAGCGTGGCCGCGTCCGTCAGCGAGTCGGGCGGGCGGAACGACGTGAACTGCCCGGCGTGCATTCGCCGCAATTCGCCCAACGCCGTGCCGCACCAAAGGTCGCCGTTGGTGTCCTCCGCCAGCGACAGCACATACGCCGGCGTGAATCCGTCCGTGCGGGTGAAGGTTTTCAACCCGCTGGTTTCGTCATAGCGGAAAAGACCGAATTCACTGCCAATCCACAATTCGCCCTGGCGATCCCGCAAGAGGCTGCGCGCGACCGTGCCGATGGTTCGCGAATCGAACGGACGCGTGAATTCGCTGTTGTGCAGCCGCAACAAACCATTTTGAACCGAGCCGACCCAAAGAACGCCATCGCCAGCCGGACAGACCTTGGTGTCTTCAAAATAGGACGTGTTGGTCGGCGTGAAATTGGTGAACGCGCCGTCGGCCCAGCGCCAAACCTGCCGGCTGCCGCTGCCGAACCAGAGCACGCCGCGCTCGTCCTGGCAAACGGCACGCGCGACCTTGCTGTCCACGCCCGCGTCCGGCCAGACGGCGTGAAAAATACGCGGCCGCAACCGCGCGAGGCCGCCTTCGTTGAGGCCCAACCAGAGGTTGCCCTCGTGATCCTCGAGCCAGCATTGCACGGAGCCGACGAGTTTGCCGCCGGCATCGCCCAGATGGGAAATTTTTCCTTCGCGGGAAATATAAATGAGTTTCTTTTGATCGTGCCAAAGCCAGACCCCACTGCGGGAATCGGTGAACTGCATCGCAAAACCCGCGAGGTTGTCGGCTTCGGCATTCGTCTGCGAAAGATCAAACGAACAGGTCCATTCGCCGTGTAAAAGTTTTCGCAAGTGGTGAGGAGTCATCACCCAGAATCCGCCGTCCGCGCACGGCAACATGCTTCGCACCGCCACGTCGTCGCCATTGGTCGGCGTCTGGCTCGTGAAATTGGTTCCATTCCAAACCGCCAGTCCGTTTTCGGTGCCGATCCACAGCCGGCCAAGCACATCTTTTACCAGTGCGTTGACCACGGTTGGTTTCAAGCCCGGCAGCGGGCCCAGCGCGACGGCGTTGGTGCCGCGCAACTGCGCGAGCTGGCCATTGCTCAAGCGATACCAGATGGTGCCATTCGCAAGCTCGCAAGGCATTGCCACGGGATGGGCGTTGGGCGGCGTGAGCGTCTGCCAGCGCGTGCTTCCCGCGCTTTCGGTGCGTTGGAAAATCATGCCGGGCCGCGAGGCGAAATCCATGCGCTCCGGCCCGCCGGAAAGAATCTCCTCGACCCACGCGCGCGGCGTGTCGTTGTTCCAATACTCGAAGTGAAACCGCCCGCCGCGTTCTGAAATCAAACCGCCCTCGACGTTGGCGATCCATAACGTGCCCTGGGGATCCACGAGCAGTTTGTGAATTTCGATGGACTTCAATTCCGGCGTGTTGCCCGGATCAAAATTCACGAAGCGTGTGCCGTCGAAGCGCGCCAGCCCGCCATGGAGCGTGCCGACCCAGAGATAGCCGTCCGGCGTCTGCGCGATGCTCGTCACCGTGGTGTGCGGCAGGCCGGAATCCGTGTCCCACACCTGCACGATGTAATCATCCGCCGCCGGGGACCATTCAGCCGCCCGCATCATCAACGCAAACAGCGACGCGACCAGGCAGATGATGTTTGCACCGAATGACCGTCGGGTGTGCACGCTCAAACCTTAACAACGCCGGCAGCGGCGCGCAAGTTGCCCCTTGTTTTCAAGGCCCGAGCTGAAGCCGGTAGAATTGCTGGGTGAAATTGGTCGCGCCGGAATCCATGATTGAAAATGGCGGCGTCGGGGAAAAATTAGTCTGCAACGGCTGCCAGGTCACGGGGGGACTCAGATTCGTCGCCGCTTGCAACCAGTAATCCGGGCCGGCAGTGCCGTTGACCAGCATCGAAAACACGCCGTTGCTCATGGACAAATTTGAAAGAACCGGCGGCGCCGGCAGCAACACGGTGGTGATGAAACTTTGCGTCGCACTCAAGGGTGGCGAGCCGCTGTCGGTTACGATCAATAAAACCAAATTCGTCGTTGGAGCCTGGCTGATAGCCGGCCGCCACCTCAAGATGCCGCTGCTTGGGTCAAGCGTCATGCCTGGCGGTGCGCTCAATAAATTCCAGCTCAAGGTCAGCGGCGGCGTGTCCGGATTCAGAATGGCGTTGGTCACCGCGAGAATTTGTCCGGCGATCAAAGTTTGATTGTTGACCGCCGCGATGACCGGTGTTTGCACGCTGGTTACATTGTCGAAGGTGGAAACATTCGTGAGCGAATTGTTGTGCGCGGTCACCGCCAGCCCCCAAAGGGCGGTGCTGTTGAAGCCGGCAATGCTCGTCGTGCCGATCTGGGTCCAACTTGCACCGCTCGTCGAAACATAGCCGGTGAAATTATTTCCGGCCCGCACCACCCGCACCCAATACGGCGGCGCGACGCTCGGACCGACGATCGTCGAAGTGGTCGCTGCAAGCGGCGTGACGCGCTGCTGGAAGGCCACGCCGTTGCTGGCGGACAAAATCATCGTCGCATTGCGCGCGCCGGAGTCGAGTGATTCGCGGATCATCACGCCGGCTTTGGCCCACGGATCGGTCGGCGTGATGCCGGTGACGCGTGCGGTCAACGTTCCGTCGCCGGTGCGCGTCTGGTAAAGGAAACGGAAGGCGTCGCCTTGGTTCCAGATGTCGAGGCCGCTGCCGGAGACCGTGAACGAAGAGCTGTTTGTCGTGACATAACCGGCATTACCCGCGTTGCCGATGTCCTGCGTCTGCCACGTTTGCGGTGAAACGGTCGGAGGTGTCTGCATGTCGGCGGTGAGGTTGACGGCATCGATGAAGACTTGCTGTCCGCTGGCCGTCAGCGCGCTGGCGTCGATGCGGAAGGCGAAATTCGTCGTGAAGAAACGCGCGTCCGGGCCGGTGTTGTAGCGAGCGTCGGTGAAATTCAGCCAGACATTTTGCTTCTCGTCATAGGCCCACGCCTGGCTGACGGGATAGAATTCATCCCGGCTCAACTGGCGGATCGGCACCCAGCCGTTGGTGGTAAAATAGGAAATCTGCAGCGACTGCGCGTTGAGCACATTGGTGAGCTTGTAATGGAAATTCAGCCGGAAGCTTCCGTATCCGGCGGTGCTGACACGGGCGATGAGATTACTCTGGCCGCTGGCGGCATAACTGCCGACCGCGCAGGTGCTCCCGGAGTAGGGCAGGGCGGAGGTCAAATTCCACAGGCTGCCGTTCGTCCACGTCTCGGCCCAGAGGCTTTGCTCGCCGTTTTCAAAATCGTCGGACAACAAGGTAACTTCCGTGTTCGCCGTCGTGATGTAACGGTAGTTGAACCTCCGGTCCGGCGCAGTGTCGCCATCCACGCCGAAGTCAGCGATGTCGTTGGTCTGAAAATTATCCGCCCACTTGAAATCAAACTGCACCGGGTCCGCGCCGAGGCCGAGCGATGCGCGCGGAATGCTCAGCATCAATTGGTTGCCGGAAACGGTGTAGGCAATGTCGCTGCGCACCGGCGTCCACGTCCAGCCGTTGTTGAGCGTGGAATTCTGCCAGAGCGTGGTAGTGGTTGGCCCGACGCCGCCGAGGTTGACGGCGTAATCATAACCATTCCAGCCGGTGTTGAAATTTTGATCGGCGTTTATGAAGAGCACCATCCAGTTGGAGCCGGTGTAACTGGTGAGGTTAGAGTTGCATTGCGCGAAGAAATAAAAATTGTTCGCGTCCCGTGCAACTCTCATCACGGTTAGGTCATTGCGGCCGGTATTGTTGGTATAGGTGCCCATTTGCGAGGCGGAAGCGCCGGAATAGTTACGCCAGAGCGTGTCGTTGGCTGGGTCGTAATACGCCGGTGCGACATTTGTCCATTGCGCAAAGCCGGCGGCGAGATTGATGGTCTGGGGCGCGGAAGCTGGCGGGATAGGACGGACGCCCTTGCGCAAGCGGTTTTGGCCGACCATCTGGAAATAATAGTTGTCGGTGTGGCCGCCCTTCATCGGCTCCATGTCGCGGCTGTATTCCTCGTTGTATTCGTCCACGAAATAAAATCCGCCAACCGGACAGCAATCCGCCAGCAGGTGCGTGTAGCACGCGGTCGGTGCCGCAAAGGAGCCGGCGATCCATTCATTCCACTGGGTCAGGAACAAAAACTGCGGATCATATTTCAAGCCGTAGTTCATCTGCTCCTTGAAGAAGACGCCGAGCCGCGACGTGTGCTGGAGCGGCAGATGATAATTATCGTAATCTTGCTGCGAATTGTTGCTCTGGCTTTTGCCGAGATTGCCATTCGCCCAACCGCCGCAGGAGACGGGCAATTGTTCGGGCAAATCGGTGCGGGCGTCGTAATTCCAATGTTGCGGCGTGGGCGTGTCGATCCACGACCATTCGTCCTGCTTCGAGGTGGTGTAATTCGCCCAGGACGTGCGCCAGGTGAAAAAGTTTTGCACGGTTGCGGAGGGGACGATGTCGCCGGTGCCGCTGCCGTTGATGGCGCCCAGGATGAGCGGCTTCCCCTGCCAGTAATACCACAGGTCGGAGTATTTGCCCGGCCCATAAAACGTGTTGTAGAGATAGGTCGCCGTCTGGCCGCTGTTGGCGTGGGTCAGGAAGGCGATCTTGAGGTTGATTTTTTCGCCTTCAAAACGCATCTGCCGGATCATGTTGCACAGCGCGGTCAGTTGCGCGTCGTAATAGGTCGCGTTGCTGTAATCAAAAATCAAAACGTCAATGCGGGCGTGGTTCAGCAGCGCGATCTGGCGGCGCAACACCCACGGGTCGCTCGGATCGTAATAGTCCAGTTCCGGATGTCCCCACCAGTAAGTCGCGTTGACCGTCTGCATGATGGGATTGTCCCCCCACGGATTGTGCGGATTGCTGTAAGGATGCGCGGCCAGATACTGGCTCACATCCCAATTGGCGCCGCCGTCGCCGTAAGTGCCGGTGTTGTGGTGCCACAGATAATAAAACATTCCGATCGGCCGGTTCGTGCGCGGCGAACCGCAGTCGGCCAGTCCGGGCAGGGAGCGGTTCAACGCATCGGTCGCCACCCACGTGTCTTCCATCAAGTCCACGGTCGCCGCGCCGGTGGTGAAACTGTAAACGGTTCCGGTGGTAGGCGTGCCATTGGTCGCCACGCCGTCCACGCGCCAGTAATAAGTTGTGTTTGGCTGGAGGCTGGCGATGTTCAGGGTCAGCGTGTTCGTGCGGCCCAGGTAAATCCCCGCTGTGTTGGTCGTCGCAGCGGCGACGGCATTGGCCACGGTTCCCAGATAGACATCATAAGCCGTCGCGCCCAGCACCTGCACCCAGCTCAGTGCCAGCGGCGAAGCCAAATCCATTGGCAAATTCTGGCCGGCGGTCGGATTCAACGCGCCGTTCAAAACGTCAAACAAAACATAGCCGTGCGCGCTGGTGGTGTCCACGAGCACGGTTCGACCATCGGCGATGGTGCCGTTCGTGAAGGTGCCCAGGTTCAGCGCGCCGGAATACTGCAGGCCGGTATAAACACCTGAACTGAAGCCGCCGAGGTCGGTGATATTTAATATGCCGGCCAGCGTCACGCCGCTGCTAACCTTGATCAAGGTGTTGTTGGGATTGTTGGTCGTGCCAAAATAGAAATTGAAATTGGCGCCGGCGTAGGAAATCAGCCGACCGCAGGCGAGCGTGCCACTGCCGCTATAGCCGGGCGTCAAGTTGCCGCCGTTGGTCACATACAAGAACCCGGCAAGACTCCCCGTGCCGGAAAGCACGCCGCCGGAATTCACCGTGACCGTGTTGGCGCTGTTCACTGTGCCGTTGACCACGAGCACGCCGCCGTTATTCACGGCGATGGGCCCGCCGCCGGTCATCTGACCGTTGATCACCAGCGTGCCGCCATTCACCGCCGACGCGCCGCCGATTGTGTTCGTGCCATTGAGCGTCAAGGTATAGCCGCCTTGCTTGTTCAACGGATTGGTCGTCGGCGTGACGGAGACATTTCCGTTGATGGTCAGCGGTTCGTTGCAGTAAATATCCCGCGCGTTGCTCGTGCCGGTGTTGAGCAGAACATTGCCGTTGATCGTCAGACTGCCGGCTGCGACTCCGTTGACTGTGGTGTCGTCAATGATCCAACGGATGGTGTTAATTTGGAAGGCGTTCGTCAGCGTGAGATTGCCACCGACATTAAACCAGGTCTGCGCGTCGCCCACCGGGCCGCCCACCTGCACCGTGCCTGTGCCAAACGCGCCGGCGTTGCCGGCGGAGATGTAGCTGCCCCCGGAGATGATCGTCCCGCCGCTGTAAGTGTTCGCCCCGTTGAGTTGGAGAAAACCCGCGCCGGTCTTGGTGAAACCGGTTGTGCCCGCAATGACGGCGTTGATGACCGCCGCCTTGCCACCGCCCAGACTGGTAACATTGACTGTCGGATTTGCGCCACCCAGTGTGAGCGTAGAAGTGTACGGCGAACCGGCGTTGATGATCCAGCTTGCCGCCGAGGCCGCGTTGGCGTCGCTGAAATTCAGGTTGCTGGCCGACTGATTGCCATCCAGCGTCAACGTGGAATTGGCGGTGATGTCCAGGGTGTTGAAAATGACCGTGTCATTGGTCGTGGTCGGCAGCGTGCCACCGCTCCAGTTGCCCTGCGTGGCCCAACTGCCCGAGGCGTTGCCGCCAGAAATTTTGGTCCAAGTAAAAGTGCTGGCTTGACCAACCATAGTCGCCGCCAGCCAGACCCCAAAAATAAATTTTCTCATAAACGGTTGCCCGGGTTGTTCCCGGTTCCTGCCTCAGCCAAATTAACACTTTGTATAGGAGCGGGCCGGACATATTTGCGGTAAGCCGAATTTTACCCTACGCACCGGAATATGCCATCACGCAAACGCGGGAAAGGCAACGTGTTCACGGTCCCGGAATCACGCGGTGAGATTTTTGGTTTAGTTTTCGAAAGCCTGCAGTTCCGCACACGACGAAAATGACTGCTTCGGGTTGTCGCCGCTGGCGGGCACGCCGATGATTCGCACGCCCAGAACTTTTTCCGGGTTCGACAGCCGCAGAGTGAACTTCTGACCCGGCTTCAACTGCTTCTTGTCGGTCGCCGTCGTGGCAGGATATTCGCTCAACTCACCAACCGTTTCCCATCCGCTGTTTTGGTTGCGCTGGACTTGCACGCGCGGTTTGCCAGCGCTGGCATCAAACCAGCCACCGTCGTGAAAAACTTGTCCGGTAACGAAAACCACGCGACGAACCGACGCGGGTTGGGCCAGCGTGACGGCAAACCAATCTTCCGCCGCCGGCTTGCCATCAAACGTGACCACGCCGCTCGTCAAATCATCATCGTTGATTGAGCCGGTCAGGTTGCCTGGACGCGAACGGCTTTCGACGCCGTCGAGCAGCGCATTGTCACTGGTTTGGCCGGAGATTGGCAGCCAGACTTTGTAGCGCGCCCCGGTCGCTCCGGCATCGGCAAACGGAATCAAACTTGCGGTAAATGACCCACCTCCGCGCCGCGTGGTGGCGTTCACCTTGAAAATCTTTGCGCCCGGCCAGGTCTGCCGTTCCGCCGGTGCGGCTTCAGGTGTGACGGACAGCCCGGCCAGATCGGCTTTAGGCAGCGCCAAGGTGTTGAGCGTTTGGTTGGCGGGCAGCAGCGCTTCGCCCGCCGCCAGCACCAGCGGGCCGTAGCACACGGCGGCTTTGCCCTGGTTCAGATGATCGCCCACGACAATGCGCGGAGCGAGTTTCAAATTCAATTCCACCACATCGCCGGATTTCCATTTCCGGTGTAAAGCGGTGTAGCCGTCCGCGCCCGGCTTTGCGCCGGACAGTTTGAGCAAATACTCCTCACACCACGCCGGCAGGCGCAGCTTGAGGGAAAATTCCTTTTCGGCTTTGGGTTCGACGGTGATGCGAATGCGTCCGTCGGCCGGATACATCGTTTCGATTTTCAAACTCACCGGCGTGCCGTCGCGCAAAGTCAGGTGCGCCGTGCCCGCATCGTAGAGGTTGACGACCGCGCCGTCGCGGTCGGTGCTGACCGCGAAGGTGGGCAGCAACGCGATGCCGCGCGGTCCGCTGGACAAGCAGCAATGGCCGGTAAGCTGTGCGCTGTAGGGTTTTTTCCCTTCCATCTGGACGTAGTAACCCCAAGCGCAACCGTCGGGTTGCTGCGCGCCAAGCAGTTGGTTGAGCGCGACGTGTTCGAGTTGTTCCGCGAAGCGGGCCTCACCCGTCAGGCGCAGGAGTTGCGCGTTGAACTGCAGCCAGGTGACTGTGACGCAGGTTTCGCCGACGTTGCTGTTGTTCGGCAGATCGAAATCGTCGTGAAAATGCTCGCCGTAACTGGCCGCGCCGGTGATGTAGAGGCGGTGATCCACGATATCCTGCCAGGCGTTGAGGCCGGCGTTGAACAAATTGGTATCGCCCGTGGTGCGGTAAAGTTCCAGCACGCCGTTGAGGCAGGAAAGCATTTCATAAGCCTTGCCATTGCCGACCTTGTTCACGCCTTGCTGATCCAACAGACGCGAGACGATGTGCGGCCCGGTCGGCGTTTCCCAGGCGCGCAGCAGATATCTGCAAAAATCCAGATACCGTGGTTCGCCAGTGAAGCGGTAGAGCAACACCATCGGTTCCATCACACTGCCTGGGGCCAGGCCGACGTGCTGACCAGCCTTATTGATATCCCGCTTGCCCGGTTCATCGCCGAAAGTATTGCAAAGCAGGTCGGCCATCTTCCGGCAGGTTGGCAGCGGCGCGAGGTTGCCGGTGTAGCGCATATAAGTAACCAGTCCGATGAGGTTGTATTTGTGCGCCCAGACATCCCATTCCGTCCACCGAGGCCAGGGTTTTCCGTCGAGGCTATAGGTTCCCAGGTAGCCGTCTTTTAGCTGGCACTTGCAAAGTTCGGCGGCGGTTTCGTCCAGCTTCGCGCGCAGGGCCGGATCGCCCGTGTTGACCCAGGCGAGCGTGGCCGCGTGCAGCCACTTGCCGACGTGCTCGCCCTCCCAACTCTGGCGGCCGGGACGCTTGCGATAGCCTTCGAGCAGTCGGTCAATATCCAGCTTCGCAAGTCGATTGCTCTCATTCACGGCGATGCGCGTGCCCAGCCAGCCGGTCAGTTGCACGCGGTCGGGGACTTGAAAATCCTGCCGATCAGCCACCGCGCCGACAACCTTGTCTGGCAACGGGGTAATGGCGGCGAAGGAACTGAGGGACAGCGCCGTCATGAACAGAGTTATTGATAAACATTTTTTCATGGTGTTCTCTGTTTCTCTTTTTCCTTGATGGATTCGAACTATGGTTTCATGGCCCCAAACCCACCCGGTAGAAACGCGATGTCAAATTAGTATTTGCCGAATCGGTGAAGGTGAACGGCGGGGTCGCCGCCAGGTTGGTCTGGAGCGGGAGCCAGACGACGGGGGGACTCAAGTTCGTCGCCGCCTGCAAAATGTAGTCCGGCCCGCTGCTGCCGTTCACCAGGAATGAAAAAATTCCGCCGGAAACCACCGGCATCGTTAATCCCGGCGCGGCGGGCGACAGCACCGTCACCGTGAAACTTTGCGTTGCGCTCAAGCTCGGCGTGCCGTTGTCGGCCACCTGCACGGTAACGCTGTTCGTCGTCGGCGATTGCGCGATGGCCGGACGCCAGGAGAGAATACCGTTTGTCGCATTCAGCGTCATTCCATCCGGCGCCGTCATCAGGCTGAACGTCAACGTCTGCGGTGGCGAATCGGGGTCAGTCGCCGCGTTGGTCAGCGTCAGCGTCTGTCCGGCGATGACGGTGCGATTGGAAATTGTATTCAGAATCGGCGGCTGGTTCGTGGGCGTGATCGTGAGACGATCGCGCACCACGCCGGTCGGGTCCTGCGGATTCCAGAATGCCTCCAGCGTGACCGCGCGATTGAGCGGCAGGGAGGTGACGACGCGAAGGGTGGTGGTCTGGCCGGGGGCGAGGCGGTTGGTGTGAACGTAACCTTCGGCGCTCAACACGAGCGCAGTGATGTTGCTGCCGGCGGCGTTGTAATACGTCACCGTGCCGCTGCCGGAACCGGTTTCATATCCGGCCACGGCGGGCAGGCAGGTGATGTCGCCGTCGTTGCGCAGTTCAATGGTGTTGGTCGCGCCGCTGCTCAACAGCGTGAGCGCCAGCCCTTCCAAGGTGCCGTTCGTGTCCTGTATGCCCTTGAGATACTTGATGGCCAGCTTGACCATGCCGCTGAAGGAATTGGTATTGCTCTCCGGTGCCCACGTGTAAGGCCCGCTATACCAGGATTCGAAGAGATACTTCTGCGTCCGGCCGCCCAACTGTTGCTTGAGCATCAGGTAGGTAAAGCTGTTTTGCGTGAACTGCTGGTCCCAGACATTGGTGTCCGGGGAATTCGCATGGGAATAGTTGCAGATGGTCGTGGGGAAGTAACCGTTTGTGCGTTCCCAGGCTTCGTAGGCAAAGATCTTCGCCTGATTCGTGGCCTGCGCGGCGGCATTGGACCACTGGGCGAAATAGTCATAGGGACAGTCCGACGCAAAGCCGTAATAACCGTCTCCGGCCTGGGCGGTGGCACTGGCCTTGGCAAAAAATTCCTGCATGTCGAAGTCGAACCAGGCATTCGTCCCATATTGATTTAAGATGACATTCCCCGCCGCGTCCTTCACCGGATGCAGGGTCAAGGCGTCATTGCCCAGGGTGCAGGGATAACCGTTCCAATTGAAATAGACTGGCGACCAAGTCATGCCCAGCTTCAACCCGGGCCAGTTGGTGTGCAGGATGGTGACGAAGTCCGTCCAGCATTGCATGTTGGAATTCAGCAGCTGCGCGTGGGTCCAGTTGGGCCAATTCTCGCACCAGCCCGGATCAATGACCCCGGGCCAGACGCTGACTCCCGGCTGATAGTCCGTGGAGCGGAAACTGATGCTGATGCCTTCGCCCGCCAGTTGCGTGAGCACCGAATTGTAACTGGCGGCCCGGCTCACGCCAAAGCTGGTGTCCGCTTTCGTGTAGTAGCCGTCTTCCTGGCCAAACCGACCCAGCGTCGACGCGACGGCTGAGGCCAGTTGCGCCAGCGTGCCGGACGTCGGCAGAATGCCATGCAGGAAAATGCCGTCCTGATATTGCTTCACAAAATTCCACGGCCGGGTCGGATCCACCAGTTGGGAAAAACCATAATCGGGCGCGAGGTCGGTCGCCACGCCGCCCCACCAGATTTCGGCCGGGTAGGGGCGGGGACGAACCGGCGGGTTCGCGGCCAGTTGCAGCACCACTTGCCGGGTATCCTGCTGGAGCACGCCGCCGGTGCCCAGCGTGAAGACGCGCACATTGTTGGTGCCGCTGCGCAGGTGCCGCAGATGAATGGTCCAGTTGGCCGTCGGCGGCATCGCCCCGAAATCCCACAGCCGGTTGTCCGGCGTGTGAACTTCGTAATACACCGGCGCACTGGGAAACCCATGCACCACGCCTGGCAGATCTAACTGGAGCGAATTGCTGACCGTCTGGTTTGCCGTCGTAAAGGCAATTGTCGGAAGTTTGCTGATGGGAATTAGCTTCACCTTGCCGGGTGTGGCGGTATCGATTTGCACATTCCATTGCGAACGCGGGTCGGTCGTCATCCCGAGATTGGACAGGGTGCCGGTGTAGTTGATGACCGTCAGCGCGTTGCTCACGGCGGCATCGCCGAGGTCTTGGACGAGGATGGTTCCGGCCAGCACGAGGTTGCCGTTGATTTGAAGGGTTGTATTGTTCGGGTTGTTGGTTGCTCCGAGATTCACCCCCAAAGTTGAACTGGCGCTCAAGGTCAGCCCGGCGACTCGGCTCGGGCCGTTGCCAAGCAGCAGCGTCGCCCCGTTGGCTACGGTGGCAGGGCCGCCATTAACGCCACCCGCGAGATTCAGCATACCTGTGTTGACGGCGATCGTGCCGGAACAAGTGCAGGCGCGGTTGATGGTCAATTCGGCCGCGCCGTTTTTGCTGAGGCCAAAATTATTCTGGTTTGCGCCGGGGCCACCGAGATACCCGTCAAAAAAGTTGTTCAACCCACAGTTGACGGACAGGGTCGCGGCGGTGGCGCTGCCATTGACCACGCTGTTCGATCCGCCGCTGCCGAACACGCCGCTGCCGCTCACCAGCCCGGCCAGCGCCTGGTTGTTCCCGTTGAGTTTAAGCGTGGCGGACAGCACCTGTCCGTTCCAGATGCCGGCGAGCAGGTTCAGCACCGTGTTCGTCGGCAGCCGGTTGGCGCCACCGGACAGGATCACCACCGGACACGCTGCATAAGTGTTCAGGAGCGTGTTGCCCATGTAACTGCATGGCGCGGAAACAGTGAAGTTATGGACGTGTGTCGCCGAGGCTCCGCCCGACCAGATTTCCAAATCGCCCGTCCCGCCGATCCCGCCGCTGAGCGTGTAGGATCCGCTGCCGGCATAGCCGCCGATGCGGGCGCTGCCGGCCAGCGTGATGGGGCCGGACCACCCCGCCGTGCCGCCGTTGAATTGCAGCGCGCCGTTGGCGGGGCTGCCGGTCAGCGTCAGCGCGTTGGTGTAAGTGGTCGCGAGGCCGACGGAAATTTGCGAGCCGTCGGCCACGGTCGCCGTGGCGAACCCGAGCGCCCGCTGATTATTGACCACCAGATTCCCGGAGTTGACGGCCACGTCGCCGGCGAACGTGTTCGCGCCGCTGAGCGTCAGCGTGCCGGTGCCGGCCATCGCGATCCCGGTGCTGTTCGTGAGGACGCTGGTGATGGTGGCGTTGGCATTGACGACAATGTTCGGCGCGTTGGTGCCGAGCGTCAGGGTGTTGCCGGCGAGAGTGTAACCTGCCGCATTAAACGTAAGGTTGTTCGCGTTGATGACTTGGGTGAGATTGACCGTGCCCGCGCCTGTCGCCCCGAAGCTGGCATTGGCCGGAGTCGGCGCGTTGACCCAGGTGGTGGCGGCGCCCAAGGAACTCCAATTCGTGGTGGTCGTGTCCCAGTTGTTACTCGTCGCCCCGGTCCAGACCAGGTTCAAAGTCGCGTTGCCGCCCAGATTAACCAGGCTGCCCGTGCCGGTGAAATAGGCCGGGTTGCTGGCTGAGTTATAGGTTCCAGCGGGCATTTGCACTCCGCCCAGCACTAGGGAAACGACGGTGTTCGACCCGGTGAAGTTCAAATTCAAAATTGTGTTTGTCGCGAGGGTGACGGCTGAAACAGAAGACAGCATGGGTTGGCTCAAACTCAATGTGCCGCCATTGACGGTCGTTGGTCCGGTATAAGTGTTCGTGCCGGTGAGCGTCAAGGTGCCGGTGCCTTGCTTGGTCAGGCCGCCATCGGGAATCGCCCCCAGCGTGCCGTCATGGGTGAGTGGCGCGGCGATGGTGATGTTATTGCCCGCCGTGTCCAAGATTGCGCCGCCCGCCTGCACATTGTAGGTGTAGCCCAGCGGGGTGAAGCTGGTCGTGGAACTTTTGGCCTGCACCGTGGTCCCGTTGAAATTCACCGTGCCGCTGCCGCCGGCCGAATTAAACCGGTTCAATTGCAGCAGGCCGCCATTCAGATTGATAATGCCGGTTCCCTGGCTGATGCGCAATATATTGACGTTGAGCACGCCCGTTCCGCCCACGTTGATGGTTCCGGTCGAACCGTAGCCGTTTAACAGTTCGGCCGAATTATTTATATTGTAGGTGCCGTTGGTGACGGACAGGGTGCCATTGTTATTGATCGTCGCGTAATTCCCGGCGGTGGCATTCAACGTCCCGCCGGCCACCGTCAGCGTGCCGCCATGCACATAGAGGCCGGGACCTTGCACGCCGCCGCTCGTCGTTACGTTCAGCGTGCCGCTCGTCAGGATCAGCCCGCCGGCCGTGGTGGTCAGACTCCCTACCGTGTTTGTGTTGCCCGCTCCGGGATTAAGCGTCAGCGTGCCGCTGCCGGATTCCACCACCGTGCCGCCGCTGGAGAGCAGCGCGGCGATGTTCGCATTGGCGTTCACCGACAAGGTGCTTGTGTTGCCGCCACCGGGAAATAAAAGCATGCCGCCCGTCAATGTGTAACCAGCGGTGTTGAAAGTCAGTGGCGTGTCGGAACCGGTGCCGACCATCTGGGTGCCGCTGACCGTGATGGTGCCCACGCCGGTCGGCCCGAAGACGGCGTCATTGCCACCCGTCCACGCCGCCCCGCTCCAGTTGAGGGAACTGGTGTTCCAGGTAAAATCTCCCGATCCATCGTTCCAAGCTTGTGAGCTTGCGCGGGCGACGCCCGTCGCACCCGGCAGGGCGATGAGGGCCAGAACGCTCGTGGCGATGATTAGACATTTGAGCATATCGGGTTCCGTCAGCGTCAGAAAAAAATCCCCAACCGGACGTTTATTGCGGCGTGGGCCAATTTACATCCCGGAGAGGAAAATGCCATCACGCAAATGCGGGACGGGTTGCACCAAGGGCCGGACGCGCGGCCCCGACGGCGGTGCGAGCTTTCTTTTTTCCTCAACCCCGGCGCAATGCCCCGGAAACTCCCGAGCGGACATCCCGTGTTTGCGTGATGGCGCTCCCGGTGGTGATGTGATAGGTTTTCTTCAGTTTACCTGTGACCGACAAAACTTGAACCCAACAATTGAACCCGTCATGAACTCCTTAGCCTCATTCCGATTCGTCAGCCAATTCACCCTTCGCGCCGTGGGCACACTCACGATGTCTGGTAGTTCGTCCGCAAAAAAAGGCGACGGCCTTGCATCCCGACGCCGCACCAATCGCGGGGCAAAACTCGCCGTGATGGCGGCGGCAACTGGCTTGATCCTGGGCCTGTGCAACCGCGCCGGGGCGGCGACCTACACGTTTAACGGCCTGGGGGCGGATGGCAATTTTACGACGACAAATAATTGGGTTGCACCCGCGCCCGCCAACCAGAACGGGTTTGATTTCATCTATTCTGTTGCCAGCGGCGGGCAGACAACTTTGACCGACAATTTTACGGGCAACCTTTACAGTCAGACTTTTGCGGCCGGCTGCGTCTCGCTCACGATCAGCGAAACCCTGCAAGAGCTTCAGGGGGGCAACCCCTATTTCGTGCAGAACCTCAGCGCCAATTTGCAAACCTTGACCGGCACCCTCAGCGTCTTCGCCGGCAGTTCCTCCTTCAACAGTTCGAACGGCCCTCTTTCTCTGGGCGCGCTCACCATTCGCAACGATATATCCAACCCGGTGAACATCATTTTGGATGGACCTTTTGGCGGCACGGTGAACGGTAATTTTACGGCCGGCGCCAAAAGCGGCGGGCTCACTAAACAAGGAACGGGCACTTGGGAGCTGAAAGGCGTCCTGCCCAACTTGGGCACCAACGTTTTTTCGCCGGCGATCAACGCAGGCACGTTGATTCTAAGCGGAGCCAACACTTATTCGGGCAACACTCGTATTACGGCGGGCACCCTCATTTTGAATAACGCCAGTGCGATGCAAAACAGCACGCTCGACATGAACTCGCTGGACTCCGGTGCGGTCCAGTTCGGCAGCGCCATCACGGCCACGACCATCGGCGGATTGCAAGGCTCGCGGAATCTCGTCCTGACCAACAACGCAAACAACCCGGTCACATTGAGTGTCGGCAAAAACAATGCAAGCACGGCCTACAGCGGCGTTCTCACTGGCGGTGCCGGCTTAACCAAGATCGGCACCGGCATTCTCACCTTGAACACACCGGTCACGCTGACCGGTCCGGTGAACATCAGCGGCGGCGCGTTGGCATTCACCGGCAACAACACGATTCAGACCGTTTCGGGAGTGACCGTGGTCAGCGGGGGATCGCTCCAAGCAAATGCAGCGGGGACTCTTGCCAGCACGCCGGTCACGATCACGGGCACTGGAACCACCGGCAACAGTCAAGGGGCTTTGGACTTTCACCAAGCCGGCATCAATACGTGCACTTGGCCGGGGACGGTCACACTCAACGGCGCGTCCACCATCGGCAGTTATGGCGTGTTCATGCAGACGACGCTCTCCAGCGCGATCGGCGGCACGGGGCCGCTCACCATCCAATGCCAAGGCGGTCTGGCCTCCAGTCACACGGCGGCCTTTAAGCTGGGAGCCGCCGGCACTTATTCGGGTGCCACGACTTTCAAAGAAAACGGTGGCCTGCTCTGGTTCGCTGTTACGAATGGCGTGGCCAATGCCGTGCCGCCGACGTCGGCGCTGACGCTGGCCAACGTCACGGGCATTTGTTACTACGACCTCAATGGCTTTAATCAAACCGTCGCCGGTCTTTCCAGCACTGGCAACGCTACGAATCTCCTCATCAATAGTAGCCCAACGGCTGTCACGCTGACCATCAGCAACAGCGCGAACAACACGTTCGCCGGATCCCTTGGCGCTGCCGGCGCAAATAATTTCAGTTTGGTCAAAAACGGCACCGGCACGGAGACCTTAAGCGGCACGGCCAACAGTTTCACGGGCACCACAACCATCAACAATGGCGTGCTGCAGGCCAGCAGTCTGGGCACCGGCGATGTGACCGTGCTGAGCGGCGCCGGTCTGGGCGCGGGCCCCAGCAACTCGGTCGCCACCCTGGCGCTGGCGGGAAATCTCACTCTGAATTCGAGCGTGCTGTATTACGACATCACCAACAACACCGGCAATGCTGATTTGATCACGGTCGCCGGCGCTTTGACCCCCAACGGCGTGACCGCCATCAATCTGAGCACGCTGACCCCGATTCCCGACGGTGATTACCCCTTGCTGCAAGTGGCCGGCAGTTTGAACGGCAGCGCCGCCAATTTCAGCGTGGCCAACGCTTTGGGCCAGACTTATTCGATTTATTATACCAATGCCCCCAACCGGGTGATGCTGCACGTTGTCACCGCGGTGGTCTTGGCCAAGACCTGGGTGGGCGATGGCTCGGCGAACCTCTGGAACATCAACAGCGGTCTGGACTGGGTTGACACGACGGGCGGCAGCACGCTCTATGTTTACCATGACAATGATCAGGTGACCTTCAACGACTCCTCCAGCAACTCGACCGTAAACCTCTCGGTCACCGTTCAGCCCGCCACCGTCACCGTCTTCAGTACCAATAAGAATTTTCTCATCCAGGGCGTGGGCAAAATCAGCGGCGCCACCGGCCTCACCAAGCAGGGAGCCGCCACCATCATCCTCGCCAACACCAACACGAACGACTACTCCGGCGCCACGACCCTCAGCGGCGGCACTCTGCAAATCGGCAACGCCAATGCCGGCGGCACCCTCGGCTCCGGCCCCGTCAACGTCACGGCGGCGGGCACCACCCTGGCGTTCAATCGCACCGACAGCATCACGGTCACCAACACGATCACCAACGCGGGAGGCAATCCCAGCGTGGCCGTCAATTCCGGCACTGTGACGCTTGGTGGTTCGCAGGACAATGCCGGCGCTGCCGCCACGGTGACCAATGCGACCCTGATTCTGGCCAAAGCCAGCAGTGCCACCGCCCACGCGATCGGCACCGGTCTGACCATCAACACCGGCGGTCTCGCCCAGTTAGGCGGCTCCGGCGGCGACCAGATTTACAACAGCGCCACCGTCACCCTCAACGGCGGCACCTATGACATGGCCGGTCAGAGCGAGACGGTGGGATCATTCAGCGGCTACGGTGTCATCACCAACAGCGGCGCGGCGGCGACCAACACTGCCGGCGGTGGCGTGAACGGCAACAGTGCCGGGGCGTTGTTTGCCAGCGGCGGCACGCTGACTCTCCAGAGCGGCACGGTCACCGTGGGCGGAGCCTGGAACCAACAATTTGGCGTCGCGGGCGGGGCGACGTTCAATCAGGTTGGCGGCAACATGAATTCCGGAAGTTATTTTGCTGTGGGCAACAGCAGTGGCACCGGCACCGCCAGCATGACCATCAGCGGCGGCGCATTCACCTCCACCTCGGAGTTGCTGTGCGGGTTTAATCGCGCGGGAAATCTGACCGTCAGCGGCACGGCGAATTTGAATCTTAATTATTTGAGCTGGGGTGACGGCTCGATCAACAACGTGACGATGTCGCTGAACGGCGGCACCATTTCGTCGATCGGTTTCCACAACCGGGGCAGCAGTCCGGCAGTGGTCAGCTTCAACGGCAGCCTGCTCCGGGCAAACGCCACCCAGACGGGATTCATGAACGCCGCTGCCAATCTGACCGCGAATATTAGCACCAATGGTGCGCTCTTCGACAGCCAGACCAACAGCATCACCCTTTCCGCTCCGCTTCTGCATGACCCGGCTTTGGGTGCCACCGTGGATGGCGGTGTGAAAAAAGTGGCCGGCACGGGCGCGTTGATTTTGACCGGCAACAACACTTATACCGGCCCAACCATCGTATCCAACGGCGTCTTGAACACGACCACGGCCAGCTTGGGCGCGGGAAGTTATTCGGTGTCCGATGGTGCGACGCTCGGGGTGACGATTGCGAATCCGGGCCAGTCTTTGGCTGTGAGCAGCCTCACGCTGGGTTCCTCCGCAGGACCAAGCACCAACAACTTCACTCTGGGCACCGTTAGTCCCACGGCTGCCGTGGTCACCAACACCGGCGCCTTGACCTTGAATGGAACCGTGACCGTCAATGTCAGCGGCACCAACTTGAACCCCGTCACCATCGTCTTGATTGCGTATGGTTCATTGGCGGGGTCGGGAAGTTTTGTGGCCGGCACTTTGCCCGTCCAGCCCGGTTATACCTTCTCACTGGTCAACAACACCTCCGCCAAACAGTTGCAGTTGGTGGTCACGACGACTGTTCCGCCCCTTGAGTGGGCGGTGGGCGATGGAACCTGGGACACGACGACCCAGAACTGGAAGCTTCTGTTCGGTGGCACCCCCGCATTTTATGGCGAAAACGACCCGGTGACGTTCGATGACAACAACCCCGGTAGCAGCCCAATCACCGTCACCTTGAACGCCAACCACACCCCCGGAGGCGTGACCGTCAATTCCACGAAAAATTATAATCTCGGCGGCGCGGCCATCGCCGGCACGGCGGGGTTGAGCAAGAGCGGCACCAGCACGCTCACCCTTACCGGCACGAACAGTTTTACCGGCACCACCACCATCAGCGGTGGCATGATAATTCTGGCTGCGACCACCGGTTCCGGCACTTATGCGCTGGTCGGTGGCATCACGGTCAACACCAACGGCACGCTGCAATTGGGCGGCACCGGTGGCGATCAGATTGCTCCGGGCGTCACCGTCACGATGGCGGGCGGCACGTTTGACATGGCAGGCTTTACCGAAGGCTTCACGGCTTTGAATGGCTACGGCGCGGTGGCAGACAGCGTGGGGAGTGGGGCGCTCACCGCCACCGCTGCCAGCACGGTCTCCGGCGGCACGCTCATCATGGGCGGCGGCACGGTGAATTTCCCTAACAGCAATCCCGCCTTGACGGTCAATAGCGGCGCGACGCTCTGGCAAACCAACGGCACAATCAACTCACCCGGCTATGTGTATGGCAACGGACAGATTACCATTTCCGGCGGCACCTTTGGCTGCGGGCTTGAACTCATGCCCGGTTTCTCCAGCGCCGCCGCACTCACAGTCAATGGCAGTGGCAAGGTTGATACCTACGTATTGCGCGTGGGCTCCGGTGGCAATAGCACCATCAATCTCTTGACTGGTGGCACGCTTTTGACGGACCAGATCTGGCCCGATGGAGCAGGTACTTCGCTGTTCTACTTTAACGGCGGCACCCTGGGCATCAGCACGCGCAACCCCGGGCGCACTCCTAGTAATTGGTTTCAAACCCTGACCCACGCGTATGTCAGCACCAACGGCGCGATTATTGACACCTCCAACAACGGCGGCCACGTTTACACGATAACTGCGGCGCTGCAAAGTGACCCGGCGCTCGGAAGCACCCTCGACGGCGGCCTGACCAAGCTGGGGGCGGGCACGTTGACCCTCTCGAACGCCAACACCTACACCGGCCCGACTTATATCAACGCCGGCACCCTGTCGCTCGGAACCAACGGCTCGATTGCCAGTTCATCGCTGATCAGCATCACCAATGGCGCCACCTTCGACGTTTCCGCCTTGAGCGCACCGCCCACTCTGGCTGGCGGCCAGACTTTGAGCAATAACGCCGCCAGCACCGGCACGCTGAACGGCAGCTTGAACACCGGTTCGGGCGTGGTGGCGCTGTCCTACGATGGCACCGGCACTACGCCGGCGCTCTTACTCGCCAGCGGCACGCTGACGCTTTCGAGCTCGACCACCTTTGTGATTGACAATACTGGCGCTCAATTAGCCAACGGCATTTATCAAATCATCACGAACGCCGGCACAGGGACCATCACCGGGACGCTGCCCAGTTCGGTCACCGTGACTGATGGCGGGGCTGCGAGCGCGGTTTCGTTGCAGGCCAATAGTGGCGGCCTATACCTCGTGGTGGGCACCTTGGCCCCGACGATCAATCCGCAGCCGGTCAGTCTGACGCGTTATGTCGGCGGCACGGCCGTCTTCACTGCCGGCGTGGTGGCCAATCCGGTGGCCACATTACATTGGCAATTAAATGGTGCTGCTCTTAACAGCGCCCTCATCCCCAGTGCGACCAACGCCATCCTGGTGCTGACTAACGTGCAACTCTCTCAAGCCGGCACTTATGTGCTCACGGCGACGAATTCCGCCGGAGGCACCGCCAGTGACGGCACGGCCGTTCTCACCGTGCTGCCGTCCAATACGCCCTCATATGTCGCCACGCAGTTGAGCGCCAGCCCATTTGGCTACTGGCGCTTCAACGACGCGGAAAGCACCACGGCGTATGATTCGATCGGCGTCAACAATGTTTACGACCAGTACGCCTCTTCGCCAATGGGAGCCGGTCCGCGGCCGTCCGCGTTCCCCGGCTTTGAAAGCACCAACACCGCGCCCCTCATGGATGGATCAAGCCAGGGTTACGCTTCCACGGTGTCCTTGTTCAACAATCGGAGCAATTTCACCATGATGGGCTGGTTTAATCTGGATCAGTATCCGATTCCCACCGATCCCTTCAACCATCCGCAAGGCCGCGCCTCGTTGTTCGGTCAGCGGGCGGCCGCCGAATTGGGATTCTATCAGGAAACCAATCTGTATTTCTATGCCACCGGCATCAGTGGCACAATCTTCGCCAACACCAATTTCACTACCGGCGTCTGGAATTATGTTGCCGTCGTTTCGGACAAGGCCGCCAACACGACCACGCTGTATTTGAACGGCGCGGTGGTGGGCACGGCGACCGCCTGTCCGGGAACCGTCAGCCCCGATCTGTTCAGCATCGGCAAGAACGTGGCTTATCCGACCAGCTTGGAACAAGGATATGACACGGCTTTCTTCCCGGGCAGCATTGACGAGGTCGCCGTCTTTGATCATCCGCTCTCGGCCTCCGCCATACAGGCGATTTACAATGTCGCCACCGGCACTGTTTCCGCCGTGGCCCCGACCAATGTGGTCGCGAATATTGTCAACCTCAGCGGCGTGAACAACGTGATCATCACCGGCTCGGGCGGCAGCGGCGCCTCGGGTTACACCGTGCTGACGACGACCAATCTGGCCACGCCCCTCGCCGGCTGGACCACCAACGCGACTGGCGTGTCGTTTGGCGCAGGTGGGGCGGTGAATTACACCAATGCGGTAAGCCCGGCCACGCCCCAGCGCTTTTATCGCATCCGTGTGCCTTGATTTGAACGAAGAACACATTACCTTGAATCATGAACACCGCGCAACTTCATCGCGTTGGCCAACGCCGGCTGCTCCACGCCTTCACGCTGATTGAACTGCTGGTGGTCATTGCCATCATCGCCATCCTGGCGGCGCTGCTGCTGCCCGCCCTGTCCAAGGCCAAGGATAAAACCAAGTCGATCGCTTGCGTGAGCAACTTGAAGCAAGTTGGCACGGCTGAAATCATGTATAGCGATGATAACAGCCAGGCGATTGTGCCGCTCTACAGCGTGCCCACCGCCGCCTTGCCGATCTCGCCGCAATGGATTGTGCAAAACGCGGCCGGTTATTTCTGGCAGGACCGGTTGCGGGTGGGAAATTACATGAAAACCTTCAGTGCGTTCGACTGTCCGTCGCTGATCAACCTTGGAATCAAAAGCATCGGCGGCGGATTTGCGACGAATCACATGCTGGGGCTGGGCATTAATTATCCAGAAATAGGGTTGATTCAGCATGATGCATCCCCATCGAACCCAACATACAAACAGAACCAGGTCAGCACCCCTTCCGCCTGCATCGGCTGGGCGGATGCGGGTGCCGTCACCACCGCGAGTCTGCGTAGTGGACCCGATAATTGGATGCCGGATGCCGCTTTTGATGCGGTCTTAAATTCCTATTATGGGGGCGGTGCCACTTACTTTCGGTCGCCTTCGGATGCGCTTAATTTTGCGACCGGTGACGCGCTTTCGATTCCGCGTCATAACCATCGGGTGAACTGGCTGTTCATGGACGGCCACGCCGAAACCCGGCTGAACAGCAGCGGCGGCTGGTATCTGCCCAGCACCGATCCCGGTGCCCTCTGGGCCCGCAGGCACAATTGAGCTGGACCTGCAACGAACGTCCAGTATTGCTTTAACCTAATCACAACCTAGTCATCTCTTGAACCCTATGAGAATTCAGTGCATACCCATGGTCAGAATTTGCTCTCGTGCCCGGCTACGTCCAGCCTTGATTAGCGGGGCAAGCGCGGCTTTGCTCGCCCTGCTGTCGTTTCAGGCCGAAGCGACTCCGACTTGGAACGGTGCCGGCAGCATCACCAACAACAATTTCAGCAACACAAACAACTGGGTTTTCTCAACCATTAACGGGACGGTTCTCACGAACAATTCGATCAACGGGCTGGCCGTCAATTTTGACGTGCTGGCCGCCGGCGCCACGAACACCGCCAACTGCGATTCGAGCGGAAATTCTGCGGCGTGGACTTTCAATGCCGGTGCCACGAACATGGTCGTCACGTTAAACGGACAGCAGATGGGAGCCGCTGGCGCGCAAGATTTGTTCATCAACAACAGTCCCAACCTCCAGACTATTAAAGGGAGCTTTCTTGTATTCAACAGCGGCCAGGCGACCAAGAGGTTTAATGCCGTTTCCGGCCCTTTGAATATTGCCACCACAACCATGAGTTTTCGGGGCGATCAAGGAGGCACCTTTGCTCTCGAATTATCCGGTTCCTATAATGGGACATTCAACAGCGGGTTTGCGAATGTGAACGCTACTGCCATCAGTTACCTTAAATCCGGCACCGGCACTTGGGAAGTGCAGTCGGCCTTGCCGAATATTGTCGGCACCGGCACTCTCACCGTCAGCGGCGGCACGCTGCAGTTGGATGCCAACTGCACTTTTAGCGGAAACACGGCGGTGACCGGCGGGACATTGATTCTCAATGGCCCGGGTGGCAACAACGGCGCGCTCAAAGCCGGCACGGGACTGACAATCAGTTCCGGGGCCACCGTGCAGTTGAACAAGTCGGATGAAATTGGCTTCACGACGGGCGCGATAACCATCACCAACAACGGCGGCACGATCACCACTTTGGGCGCCAGCAGCTTTCGCGTCACCCTGCCGCCGTTGTTTTTTACGGGTGGCACTTTGACTGCGGGCGGCGGCAACAACGGGGATGGCGTGGGCGGTAACTATCTCCTGGGCGAAGGTGCCAGCACCACGGTCATTACCGTGAACGCCGCCTCCAGCGCGGTGATGGTCAATCCGTCGGCCGGCGTGAGCATTTACGCGGGCAGCACTTTCTCGGTCGCGCGCGGTACGGCGCCCTCGGATCTGGTTTTCTCCTGCCCGATCATCAACTGGACCGCCCAGACCGGTAGTATCACCAAGAGCGGCGCGGGCATCGCCGTCTTCAACGGCACCAACACCTACACCGGTACCACGACCGTCAGCGCGGGCAAACTGCTCCAGACCGCCGCCACCACCGGCGGCGGCGCTTACACCATTTCGGATGGCGCAACGCTCGGCGTGCAGGTTCTCACCTCGGGCAACACTCTGGGCTTGAACGCGCTCACGCTTGGCAGCAGCACGGGGGCGACGAACGAATTTGACCTGATTGCTCCCAGCACTTCCGTGGCGGCCATGACCGTGACGAATGCGTTGACCGTGGCCGGAAGCTCCAAGATTAATATTGTCACCGTGCCGTTGGCTGCGGGCAACTATCCGCTCATCAAATACGGCAGCCAGGCGGGAGCCGGTGCGCTGACCTTGGGTACGATCCCGGCGCGCAGCGCCATGACCCTGTCCAACGACACCGTTGGCAAGGTGTATTATCTGGTCGTTGGTGCGTCGGACATGGCGTTGACTTGGACCGGTACCAACTCGGTCAACTGGGACACCAGTGCCATCAACTGGACCAACGCCAGCAACCTGCCGACCAATTACGTGGATAACGCCGCCGTGACGTTCAATGACAATTCCACTCAAACCAGTATAACTATCGGCAGCACGGTATCGCCCAGCAGCGTCACCGTCGCTACCTCGTCGAAGAGCTACACGTTTTCCGGCGCGGGCAAGATTAGCGGGGTTACCGGTCTGACCAAAAGCGGCAGCACTACGCTCACGTTGAACACCACCGGGGCCAATGATTTTTCCGGAGCGGTGGCGGTCAACGGCGGCACACTCGTCGTGAACAACCCCAGCCAGATCACCGGTGCCTCCTCGATCGCCGTGGCCAACGCCACGACGCTGCAATACCCTCAACCCAATGCCGGGACCTATGTTTACAGCTCCATTCCGGTCTCATTGAATGGACTGGGTTACAGCGGCAGCATGGGATCTTTGGTGTTTAACGGCGGCAACAGTTGGTCGGCAACCTACCCCAGCCCGATCACTTTGGTCGGCAATAATGTGCAGATCGGCGTCTATGGCGGTGCGAGCGTCGCATCCCCCGATGTGCTCAATCTGACTGGCCCGATCACCGGCAACTATAATTTGACGTTCTGGGGTCAGGGCGCTTCAACGGTTCATTGGCAGCAAATCAATCTATCTTCCGCCGGCAACACTTGGGGCGGCAGCACCACGCTCGGCAATCTGGCCGCTGGCACGATTGTCAGACTGGTCGGTGGCGACAACCGCCTGCCCACCACCACGACTCTCAATCTGAATGCGACTTGGTTTAGTGGCGCTTGCACTTCCGAATTGGACTTGAACGGCAACAACCAGACGCTGGTCGGCTTGAATGGCAGCGCGAATAATGGCAGTTCCATCGGCAATAACATCGTTCAAAATAGTGGCGGCGGCACGGTCAATTACGTCAACTTGACGATCAATGGCGGCACCGGCACGGATTCGACTTTCAACGGCACGTTGGGCGCAGCCGGAGCCAATAACTTTAATCTGGTGAAGAGCGGCACGAATAACTTCACGCTCGGTGGCGCAAATACTTTTAACGGTTCGGTCAGTGTCAATGCCGGCACGTTAAAACTCAACAGCGCCAACGCTATTCAGTATGCTTCGGGGGTGACGGTGGCCAGCGGTGCGGCCCTGCGTCCGATTGCAACGGCGACCTACGCCAGCACCCCGGTCACCATCACGGGAACCGGAAACGGTTTGGATTTCAGTCAGGGGGCTTTGGATTTTCACAGCGGCGGCAATACCACCCATAGCTGGCCCGGCACGGTGACCCTTAACGGCGCCGCCACTATCGGCAGCTACGGTGTCACCATGCGGACGACGCTCACCGGTCCAATTGGGGGCACGGGCAACCTGACCATCCAGGCTCAGGGCGGCAGCGCTGCTAGCCACACGGCCGCTTTTTTGCTGGGCGCCAATAGCACGTATTCCGGAGCCACCACCTTTTTTGAAAACGCCGGGTTGCTCTGGTTTGCTGTGACCAATGGCGTCGCCAACGCGCTGCCGCCGGCCACAACGCTCACCTTGTCCAGCGCCGCCACGGCTTGTTATTACGACCTTAACGGTTTCAACCAGACTCTGGCCGGGCTTTTGGCCAGCGGCGCTGGCAGCAACCTCCTGATCAACAGCAGCGCCACGCTGGCCAACCTGACCATTACCAACAGCACGAGCGACACCTATGGCGGCCACCTCGGCGGTGCCGGCGCGAACAACTTGAATCTGGTCAAAAGCGGTGCGGGCACGCTGACCTTGAGCGGCATCAACACTTACACCGGCACCACGGCCATCACGAGTGGCACCTTGAGCGTGGGCGCGGACAACAATCTCGGCACGGCCCCCGGAAGCTTTACCCCGGCCAGCATCCTCCTGAGTGGCGCCACGCTGCAAGGCAATGCGAGCTTCCCGCTCAACTCGTTCCGTGGCATTACCCTCGGACCGACCAATCAGGCGGGCAGCGGCATAATCGATGTGGTCGGCGGTGCCAATGTGTCTTACGGCGGCGTCATTACAAACGGAGGAACTGGCATCCCCAGTTTGACCAAGGTTGACACCGGCGCGTTTACCTTGACCGGACCCAACGCCTTTGGTGGGAACATTTTTGTCAATGCGGGAAGTCTGGCTTTGAGCGGCAGCGGTTCGCTTTCCAATGCGCCGGGCATTTATGTGAACACCAACGGCACGTTGGATGTTTCCACGCTCACGACCCAGTTTACTTTGAACACCAATCAGACTCTCGCCGGCTTTGGCACCATCACCGGCGCGGTTACGATTGTGGCCGGCAGCACCCTCCAGCCCGGCACCAACCTGCTGGCTGGGACGCTCAACTTCAGCAACAGCCTGACATTGAATGGAAACACTCTGCCCTATGCCTTGTCCACCAACACGACTGTGGGCGGCGGCACGAACAGCCTGATTCAAATGAGCGGTGGCACGCTGACCTTGAACGGCACGGTGACGATCCAGCCGCAATTGCTCAATGGCTCGCTGGCCAACGGCACCTATACAATGATCCAAGGCGCTGGCTCGGTTGTTGGCGGTCCGTCGAACTTGCATCTGAATCTGGCCACCCGGCAGACCATCACCTTTGACACAACCTCCGTGCCGGGCACCGTGCTGATGATTGTCGGCGGTGCGGTGCCGGCTTCGCTGGTGTGGGCCGGAATCAACGGCAATGCGTGGGACACGACGACCACCCTGAACTGGACCAATGGTGCCGCCTTGGATTACTTTTACACGCTCGATAATGTAACCTTCAATGACTCGGCGGCCAACGGAAATGTCAGTCTCGCCGGCACTCAGTCGCCCGGTTCAGTCATCTTCAATAATTCGGCCACGACTTATACGCTCACCGGCGGCTCCATCGCCGGGGCGGCGAGCGGCGTGACCTTGAATGGTGCCGGCACCGTGAACCTGAACAACACCAACACTTACACTGGACCGACGCTAATCAATGCCGGCACGCTCAAGACCGGCGCGGCTAACGCGCTCTCCGCCAGCAGCACCATGACCATCAGCAACGGCACTTTGAATCTGCAAACCTATAACCAATCCGTCGGTGCCGTCACGCTGGTCAATGGCGCTTTGAGCGGCAGCGGCGCGGTTATTGTCGCGCCTTCATTCCTGATGCAAACCGGCTCAGTTAGCGCGGCCTTGGGCGGGGCGGCGACATTGACCAAGACGAGCGGGGGAACCGTGACGCTGACGGGCGCCAACACAAATTCCGGCGCGACCATCATCAATGCCGGCACTTTGGTGGCCGGAGCGGCCAGCACGTTGTCATCCAACAGCACCATCACTGTGAGCAACGCGACGCTGAATATTCAGGGCAATAATCAAAGTGTCGGCGCGCTAACGCTGGTCAACGGAACTATCTCGGGCAGCGGCGGCACTTTGACGGCGCCATCCTTCCTGGTTCAAACCGGTGCGGTCACGGCAATTCTGGCTGGCGGTTCAGCGCCGCTGATCAAGTCAACAGCCGGCACAGTTATGTTGGATGCCAACAATACTTTTGGCGGCGGCATCACTTTGAGCGCAGGAACCTTGCAGGTGGGCAACACCGACACTGCCGGTTCGCTGGGTTCGGGTTCGGTGAACGTGACGAACAGCGGCACCACCATCACCTTCAACCGCACCGACAGCATCACGGTGAACAACACCATTCAGAATATCAGCGCCGGCGGCACGCTTGGGGCTGGCGGTTCTCCGAATCTGGTCTTTAACTCCGGCAGCGTGACCCTCGGCGGCTCGGGGGACAATAACAGTGCCATCGCCACGGTGAACAACGGCAGCACTTTGATCCTGGGTAAGACCAGCAGTGCCAGCGTTCACGCGCTGGGCAGCGGGCTGACCATCAACGCCGGCGGGCTGCTCCAATTGGGCGGCAGCGGCGGGGATCAGATTTATAACTCGGTTGCGGCCACGATGAACGGCGGCGCGTTTGACATGGCCGGCCAGAGCGAGACGATTGGATCATTCGTTGGTTACGGTGTTATCACCAACAGTGGCGGGACGGCGACGGTTACCGTTGGCGGCGGCACGGGCGGCAACAGCGCCGGCGCGTTGTTTGCCAGCAGTGGCACGTTGTCCCTTCAGGGCGGCACGGTTACCGTGGGCGGAACTTGGAATAATCAGTTCGGTGTCGCTGGCGGAGCTACTTTCGATCAAGCCGGCGGCACGATGAATGCCGGCAGTTACTTCGCCGTAGGTAATGGTAACGGCTCCGGCACCGCGTTCATGACGGCCCGCGGCGGCACCTTCAACTGCAGCGCGGAGTTTTTGAATGGGTTCCAGCGCCCCGCCACCTTCACCATCGTTAGCCCGGCGACCTTGAATTTGAACTGGTTCAGTTGGGGCGACGGCACCGTATTTTACACGACCAACTGGTTCAATGGCGGCACCATCATCCTGCAAAAATTCAACAATCGCGGCAGCAGCCCCGGATATTTGTATTTTAACGGAACTCTGTTCCAGGCAACCAGCACGCAGAATCCGTTCCTCGCCGCCGCCGCCAATACCATCGCCATGGTCACGACCAATGGCGCGGTCTTTGACAGCCAGAGTTTCAATATTAACATCACCGCACCGTTGCTCCATGATCCCGCGCTCGGTGCGACGGCGGACGGCGGATTGACCAAGCGCGCCGGCACGGGCACGCTGACGCTCTCCGGCATCAACACCTATTCCGGTCCCACCACCGTCAGCAACGGCACGCTGCTGGTCAGCGGTGCCCTAGGAACCGGAACGGTGTCGGTCAACACCAACGCCACGTTGTCGGGTAATGGATTGGTGAACGGAGCCACCACGGTGCAATCGGGTGGCACCCTTCAGCCGGGCCTCGGCGGACTGGATACCTCCACGCTGACGATCAGTAATAATTTAATACTCTCCGGCACGGCGTTGGTGACGTTGGATCGCACGAATGCCCAAAACGCCGCCAGACTTGCCGGTATGAACACCGTGACCTATGGCGGCTCGCTGATTCTGACCAATGTCGGCCCGGCGTTGCAAAACGGCGACACTTTTACGCTGTTTCAGGCCGGCAGCTACACCGGAAACTTTGCCAGCATTTCACCCGCGACCCCGGGCGCGGGGTTGTTCTGGAACACGAATAATCTTTCAGTAGATGGCACTATATCTGTCGCGGCTGTGCCCACGGTCTCAATCGCGCCGGTTTCAACGAATATTACCTATGGCGCCAGCGTGACCTTCACCGCCAGCGCGACAGGCACGACCCCGCTGGTTTACCAGTGGTATGACAATAGCACCAACACCATCAGCGGAGCGACAAACCCCACTTTGTCGCTGACCAATCCCTCCGTGAACGCTTCGGGTAATTACACGATCGTGGTGAGCAACGCCTTTGGCAGCGCCACCAACGTGGTTGCAGTGACGGTTGCCAAGGCGCCACTGGGGGTGACGGCGAACAATGCCAACCGCGTTTATGGCGCGACCAATCCACAATTCACCGTAAGTTATAGCGGTTTTGTGAATGGGGATGCCGCTGGGTCAGCCTTGGCCGGCAGTCCGAGCCTGACCACTGGTGCGACGCCGGGTAGTCCGGTGGGAGCTTATACCATTACCAATGCCGTTGGCACCCTCACCGCAGCCAACTATGCGTTTAATCTCACAAATGGCACGTTGAGCGTCACTTTGGCGGGGTTGAGCATCACCGCGAACGGGCAAAGCAAGGACTACGGCACGGCGTTGACGCTGGGCACGACCGCGTTCACGACATCGGGATTGACGAACAGCGACACGGTGACGAGCGTGACTTTGGCCAGCAGCGGTACGACAAACACGGCCACGGTGGGGAGTTATCCCATCACCGTAACCAATGCCACGGGCAGCGGTCTGGGCAATTACAGCATCGCCTACAACACCGGCACCCTGACCGTGAGCCAGTTGGCGGTGGTCTTGAGCGGCACGCGCGCCTATGACGGGACGACGAATGCGGCGGCGGCCAATTTGTCCGTAAGCAACGCGGTCAATGGCGACCTGGTGACGGTGACCAATGGCCCCGGCGGCCTGGCCAGCGCGAATGTCGGGACGAACGCGATCACTTTGTTCGGCACTCTGGCTTTGAGCGCCGGCGCGGGAACGAACTACACGCTGGCGGGCGCAAGCGGTTCAATGGTGGTTACGAATGCGCCATTGACCATCGCGGCGAACGATGACGGCAAGACGTATGACGGCACGGGCTACGCTGGCGGCAACGGCGTGATTTACGCGGGCTTCGTGAACGGCGAAACCAACACGGTGCTTGGCGGCACGTTGAGTTACGGTGGCACGTCGCAGGGCGCGACCACCGTTGGGACCTATCCGATCACTCCGACCGGCTATGCTTCAACCAACTACCTGATCACTTACGTCAGCGGGACTTTGACCATCAATCAGGCGACGCCGGTGATCAACACGCCGCCCACGGCGAGCATGATTACGTACGGCCAGATGCTGTCGGCCGCGCTGTTGACCGGCGGTTCCGCGACCCCAGCAGGCGGCAGCTTTGCCTTCACCGCGCCGACCACAGTGCCGCCGGTGGGCACGAGCACGTACAGCGTGACCTACACGCCCTCAGACACGATCAACTACACCAACGCCTTCACGATGGTCAGTGTGACGGTCATTCCGGCCTGCACCGCCCCGTCCATTTTGGGCGGCATTGACGCGGCGGCCACGAACCTGTGCGCAGGCAGTGAGGTGATCCTGACCCTGACCAACGCCGCCGGCACCGTGCCGCTGTTCTTCCAGT
>Ga0209698_10000103_pt1 | contig 79789 bp, 54 predicted proteins | sample LitLauG_LLR_2012_FD_187203 | JGI IMG/M metagenome (GOLD analysis project Ga0209698, IMG submission 187203) | Freshwater sediment microbial communities from Pennsylvania, USA - Little Laurel Run_MetaG_LLR_2012 (SPAdes) (version 2) | ecosystem: Environmental > Aquatic > Freshwater > Creek >... | reverse complement strand
CATGAAGTTGTTGTCGAGAGTAGTGTGGGCGGAGGGCATGTATCTGGCGCCACAGCATTTTCAGGCGCAAAACCGCTATTTCGAGGAGGCCGTTCACTTCGCCACGGCCAGCTTGTGGAAGGACGCCTATGGACTGGCGGCCTGCCAACTCGACGCCGATGCGTTGCGCAACGGCACTGTAAGCCTGTTGCACGCGCGCGGAATGTTCCAGGACGGCCTGCCTTTTGATATTCCTGAGTGTGATCCTCGGACCGATCCGTACAACATTGCCGAACAATTCCTTCCCGCCACCGACAATTTGACGGTGGCCCTTGCGATTCCCCGCTGGGTTTCGGGCCAGCAGAACTGCGACCTCGATCCTATTCCTTCCGGGCATGCTCGTTACACCAGCACCGTCGAAATGGTCCACGACGAGAACACGGGGCTCGACGCGAAACCGGTTCAGTTGGGACGAAAGAATATTCGTCTCGTCGTGCTACCCAAAGAAGACGAGAATCTGCTGACACTTCCCATTGCCCGGGTGATGCGGGATCAATCCGGTCACTTTGTCTACGATCCTACCCATGTTCCGCCTTGCCTGCGCCTGAGTTCTAACGAGCGGCTCACCGCCATGCTGCAGCGCCTGGTTGAAATTCTGGAGGAAAAGAGCGCCGTCGTCACGCAAGAGCAGCAGCAGACCGGTGGGAAATTCCAAACTGGCATGTCGGCCCGTCAAGTTGCTCAATTCTGGTTTCTGCATGCGATCAACTCCAGCCTGACTCCATTGCGGCATATTCTGCTGGCGAAACACCGGCATCCCGAGGAGCTTTTTCGCGAAATGTCGCGGCTCGCCGGGGCACTCTGCACGTTCAGCCTGGACAGCAATCCCCGTTCACTCCCGGCTTACAACCACTATGATCCCGGTCCGGGCTTCACCTACCTCGAGGATCACATCCTTCGTCACCTCGAAATCATTGTTCCGTCGCAGGCGGTTGTGATTCCCCTGACATCAGCGGCGCGCTATTTCTACGAGGGTCAGATCCGGGACCAACGCTGCCTGGGACGTTCCCGCTGGGTCCTGGGGGTGCGATCGCCGGTAGGAGAGGCCGACGTGATCTCGAAGACTCTGAAGTTGGTGAAGGTGTGTTCCGCCCAGTTTGTTCCGGAACTCGTGAAACGAGCCCTACCCGGTCTGACACTAAACCATATGCAGGTCCCGCCAGCCGCGATCGCCGCGAAAGTGGACAGCCAGTATTTCGTCATTACCCGGAGCGGCCCTTGCTGGGAACATATTATGCAAACGTCCAGAGTTGGAGTGTACGTGCCGGGTGAATTGCCATCCCCAGAAGTTGAACTGATCGTTATGCTCGAGAGCTGACATGGGATCCACACAAGTTACACCCCTGGGGAGTTATCGCGGTTCGAGTCCTGCTCTGGACCGGCGCGGCTGGAACCTCGCGCTGGGCTTTCAGGAAGTGTTCACCGCCGTGGTGCGATTGCGGTACAACCGGCAAGCTGTCCTGGATGCCGAAGCGTTCCGGGCACAAATGAGGCAGGGGTTGCGTGTCGCCGAACAGGAAGCGCGTAGTCGCGGCTGCAACCCGGAAGATGTCGGTCAGGTGATTAAAGCGGTGGTCGCCTTCCTGGACGAATCCGTGCTCAGTTCTGGGAATCCGGTGTTCGCCAACTGGCCCAGGCTGCCCTTGCAGGCGGAACTGTTTGGCCACCAATTGATGGGCGAAGTCTTCTTTCAGGAACTGCAGAAGACCTTGAACCGCAGCGATTCAAACGAAACGGCCGACCTGCTGGAGGTGTATTACCTGTGTCTGCTGCTGGGTTTCAAAGGACGCTATGCGGCGGGCGGGGACTTGCGCTCTATCATGATGGCAATCCAGGAGAAAATTCGGCGGGTGCGTGGTCCCGCGGGCCCGCTATCTCCGCGCGGAGCCATTCCCGCGGATGCTGTGCGCGTCGTGCAATCAGATCGCGTGAGTCGAGTTCTGGGCACCTTAGCGCTCATCACCGCAGGCCTGGCGCTGGTGGGGTTCATCGTTTCCAAGTTCGTGCTCATGTCGGGTGTGTCGTCGCTCTCCGCTTTGGTGGCAGAAATACTGAGATAGGGGGTTGGATGTACTGGATCACCATTCTGGTACTGCTGATTTACTGGGTGCTGATTTGGCTTCTCCCCAGGTTTCTGCCTCTGCATGGATCGGATATCTGGATATTGCGGGGCGTTCTTGCACTGTTGGGGCTGATCGGGGCCGGAGTCATCCTGTGGTACCAGTACACTGTAAAGAAAGCGAACGAGCCTCCAGCGGAAGATGGCTCGCAGCCGACCGGGACCGACGATCTGGATACGGTGGTTCGCGAGGCGATCCGCCGCCTGAAGCACTCGACCTTGGGTAAAGGGACCAACCTGGGCAGCCTTCCGCTTGTATTTGTTCTTGGAGACCCCGGCTCCACGAAGACGACCGTCCTTATTCATTCCGCGCTTGATCCTGAACTGCTGGCGGGGCAGGTATATCGGGACACTGAGGTTCTACCCACTTCTGCGGCGAACATCTGGTACACGCGACAAGCCATTTTTGTAGATCCCGCGGGCGGCATGATGGGACAAGCCGACCGCTGGAGGCGTCTGGTAAAGCTGCTGCAGCCGGCGCGTTTCTCTGCTGCAATCGGCAAACGGGCGCAAGCTCCGCGGGCTGCGATCGTGTGCTTTGATTGTGAGAATTTTCTGCAGGCCGGGGCCAGTGAAACTTCCGTTTCAGCAGCTCGAAGACTGTCTGTGCGGCTCCAGGAAGTTTCTCAACTGCTGGGCATCAGCTTTCCGGTCTACGTGTTGTTCACCAGAGTCGACCGAATTTCGTTCTTCGCCGAGTTCGTGCGCGGAATGAGCAAGGACGAGGTCGCCGAGGTACTCGGAGCTACTCTGCCTTTGCGCTCGCTGAACGCAGGCGTCTATGCGGACGAGGAAACCCGCCGTCTCACCAAGGCCTTCGACGAAATCTTCTACTCCCTGGCCGAGCGACGGATTCTCCTGCTTCCCCGCGAGCATGAAAACGACAAGCTGCCCGGGGTTTATGAGTTCCCGAGGGAACTGAACAAGCTGCGCACGTTGCTCGTCCAGTTTCTGGTGGACTTGGCGCGTCCCAGCCACCTCGGCACCAATCCTTTTCTTCGCGGGTTTTATTTCACCGGAGTGCGCCCCATCGTCGTCGACGATGTGGTTGCAGCGCGTTCGATGGCGATCGAAGCGCCAGAGGCCGACTTAAACTCTGGCGCGACGCAAATCTTTCGCGGCGTTGGCTCACAGGCGCAGCAGGCGGCTGTCGCCGTGCGAAGTGGGGGCCCTCGCCGCATGCCGCAGTGGGTCTTCCTGACCAGCCTGTTCAACGACGTTCTGGTAAAAGACCGCGTGGCCCTGGCGACCAGTGGATCCAGTTCGCGTGTAAACCTGCTTCGCCGCTTCGCCTTGGGCGCGACGGTGTTTGTTGGGCTCGTCTGCCTTACCGGCTTCCTGGTTTCGTTCTTTCGAAATCGTGGGCTGGAAACCCGCGTGCAAGAGGCGGTCACCGATCTGAGTTCGCTGCAAACTGGCACTGGCCAGGCCGCCTCGCTCAGCGATTTGCAGAAGTTGGATCGCTTGCGGGGAGAGCTGGTCACGCTTTCGGACTACGAAGACAACGGGGCTCCATGGAGCATGCGTTGGGGCCTATATGTGGGAGATCGGATCTATCGCGATTCCAAGCCGGTCTACTTCGATCGCTTCCGGCGGATCCTATTTGGCGAGACTCAGAAGCGGGTGGCGGACAACCTATTGGCCTTGCCCGATAAACCGGCGCCGAACGCTCCCAACGACGCTTACGAAAAGACCTACAACGAGCTGAAGGCTTATCTCATCACCACAGAACCCACAGATCACGACAAGAGTACAAAAGAGTTCCTAACTCCAGTTTTGATGACTCATTGGGTCAACGGCCGCGACATCGATAACGATCGCAAAAATCTAGCTGCGTTGCAGTTCGATTACTACGCTGTGGAACTGGCAAAGGAGAATCCGTTTTCGACCGGCAGTTCCCGAATGTTGATCGAGCAAGCACGCGCTTATCTGCAGCAGTTTGCCGGAATCGATCGCTTTTACGCTCAACTCCTCTCCAAGGCTTCACAGAACAATCGCGACCTCAGCTTTAATGAGCAATATCCAGATTCCGTAGGCACCATGGTGAGCAGCCACAAAGTGAAAGGGGCATTCACGCGCAACGGCTTTCAGTTTGCGCAGGAAGCTCTGAAGAATCCGTTGCTCTACATGAGTGGGGAAGAATGGGTCCTGGGAAAAACAGGAGCTCAAGACATCGACCAGGCTATGGTGCGGCAAAAACTGACCGAACGCTATAACCAGGATTTTGTGAAAGAGTGGAATGAAGTCCTGAAGACTTCTTCCTTCTCCGGCTACAGGGACTACATCGACGCAGACAAGAAGCTGGAAAAACTTACCGCCCCCACCTCTCCCCTGTTGGTTTTGCTCTATTTTGTTTCCCACAACGTTGACATCGCGCCTCCGGAGGTGAAAGCCCCCTTCGCCCCGGTTCAGGCGGTTGCGCCTCCGGGTCCGGCCGACAAGCCGCCGGATCGTTACATTTCAAAAGCGACGGAGGAGTATATCAAGGCTTTGGGTAAGCTGCAGACAGACATTCACGCTCTGGCCCAAAGCCCAGGCGCTCCTGATCCTGCCGCACTGGCTTCGGCGGCGGGATCTGCAGGGGCAGCCTCGACCGCCGTGACTAACGTGATCACTTCCGTGCCTGTGGATGCGCAGTTTGGAAACCAAGAGCAAGTGCGGCGATTGCTCGAGGAGCCAATCAAGGCGGCTGATGCCTTACTCAAACGCGGGCCGGTCGACATCGCGAATGGGTCGGGTAAGGGGTTCTGTTCCCAGTTTGCGGGTGTAGGTAGCAAATATCCATTCGATCCAAATTCTGCCCAGGATGCGCCACTCGATCAGCTTTATGCAGTCTTCGGGCCCAACTCCGACGCCTTGAAAAAGCTGACCGACGATGTGAAGCCGTTTGTGCTCAAGGTGGGATCTCGATATGTCGCCAACCCGTCGGCAACCGTGAAAGCCTCGCCAAGTTTTCTGCTTTTCTTGAATCGCGTTGCAGGATTAAGCGAGACTCTGTACCCGTCCGGCACGCCCCCTCCGCATTTTGCGTATACGCTGAAACAATTGCCCAGTAATCTCGAGGGAGTTGAGCTGAAGATCGGGAGCGAAACACTCGCAGGCGAGGGCGCGCAGAAATCGCTCATCTGGACCGGCGCGCCGGAGGACATCCTGGTCATGACCAAAGGGGGAGACACGCTGGACTCTTTCAACGGTCCTTGGGCCGCATTCCATTTCGTAGCGAGGGCGCATTACCTGGGGGCAGGGAAGCTGGAATGGGTTAACGAAACCAACGGGAAGCCCATCATCCTAGCCAACGGAAAACAGAAATCGTATGACTATCTCCTGCAGGTGACTGGTCCTGCGAACCCGTTCTTCGATATGCAGGGAATGAAGTGTGTCCCACAAGTTGCAGGCCATTAGCGGGGTTCCGATTCCCGAGGTTGCAGCGATGTTTGTATACCGAACGGCCTTTGGGAGATTTTTAGCCCCTTGACTCAAGTCGAACTTTTCTGACCGCTCTGCGGCGACAGCCGGCCGAATATACGGTCCTTCCACGAAGGATGCACTGCGCGGATGAGAAGACAAGTAATGTTGTCGTCGCTGCCGCCGCTTTTCGCCGCGTCGATGAGATTGGTGCAGGCCTGCTCGAGCGAATCTTGTTTGACCGCCTCCACCATCGTTTCTTCCTTGACGTAACGCGACATCCCGTCGCTGCACAGCAGGAGCACATCGTCAGAATTGAACTCATGATCGGCCAAGTCGGGCTCCACGCTGTCGTCGGTCCCGAGAGCCCGTACGATGACGTTCTGCATATTGGAGTGTTCCGCTTCTTCCAGGGTCATCAGGCCACGCCTGACTTGTTCCATGACCAGGGAGTGATCGTGCGTCAGTTGCACGACATCGTGATTGCGGATGAGGTAAATGCGGCTGTCGCCGACGTTGGCAATGGAGAAGAGAGGCCCTTCCACTGCGACCGCGACGATGGTTGAACCCATGCCTGCGACAGAAAGGTCCCTGGCGCCGGACTCGTGGATGGCTTGGTTTGCCAACTGAATCGCGGTGGCCAGGCCCACGGCTCGTTGCGACACGCCTTCGAACCGGGCTCCACTCACTGGCGGTGCATCGCGTTCGGTCTGGCGGAAGTAGTCGAGCACGGTGTCGACCGCGATCTTGCTAGCCAGTTCACCGGCTTGTTGCCCGCCCATGCCGTCGCAGACCACGAAAATCCCGTGGCGTAAGTCGTATCCGAAATTGTCCTCGTTGTTCTTGCGCACGAGGCCGATGTCCGTATTGCCGGCGGCTTGGATTACAAAACTCATGGTGTCACTGCAGGCGCTAAATCCTACCCCAGGTTAAGGCCGCGGGCAAACTGCCGAAGCTCTATTGATCTGATCTTTGATACAAAACTTACGATGCGAACCGAACGACCGTCGGCAGTGTTTAATCTGTTCATGCCGGCTTTTGAAAACGAAACCCCGAAGGCAGCGCATCGGCGACACCGATCAGTCGCCCAGTTGTGGTTCATCTTCCGAAGAGCTTACCTTTCTCCGCTTTCTTGTTGAGGACTTGCCACTCACTCTGCAGACTGCCGCCAGCGTTTTCGGCGAAAGCCGCTGCGTCCTTCAGCACCTTGGCGGCCCGCTTTTTGTCTCCAGCTTCCATCGCTGCCCTCGCCTGTTCGATCGCCAACGATAGTTGCCGCTCGGCCACAGACTTACGTCGCGAGGCAAAAACGGGCACGATTCGCATCAGCAGTGAGGATTCCGCGTTTCCACTCGGATTCGGCAGAGTGCCGACGCCGAGGTCGGGACGATCCAGCGCCGCGTAAGCGGCTCCTACCGCCTGCAGGGTTGCCAATTCGCTTTGGTTCGCTTCGCGCAGGCGTTTCAGCGCGGTCTGCACCGGTTCGGATTGCAAAACGGGCGGGGGCTGCGTTTCGAGGAATCGAAGCCCCTCCGCGTACTGTTCCTGATTCGTGAGGGCCTCGGCAGCCTGCAAGGCAGCGCTGATTTCGCGCTGCTCGGATTGCAACCGGTTACGGGCATCTTCCAGAAGGAAGACAAGGGAAGCTGCTCCCTGCTCTTCCTTGATCGGCGTGAGCAATGCGACCACATCGCTGTAGGCTCCACGTGACATCAGTGCCTGCGCCTGCCTGAGCAATCCCTGGATTTGGCTGCTCTTCATCCCTCGATCGGCTTCCTGCCGCGCGAAGTCCATCAGTTCGACAATCTCCGGCGACGAGATGCCTTCTTTCTGGCAGGCTTCGAGAACGCGCATGGCTTCGGTGTATCTGCCACTGCTCAGCGCGTCATGGGCACGGTTGAGATACTGCGCCCTGTTTTGCTCCTGACTTTGCGCTGAAATGTGCCCCACAATGGTGGACTGCAGCGAGAGCAGGCGCTCGTTTGAGGGAGTTTCATGCAGCGCCTCGCGTACCAACTTCAAAGCTTCTTCAGGCGACGTCTCCAGCAAACCACGGCAGCGCAGAGCCAACTGATCCACGCGGCGGCGGATATCTTCTTCCCGAAGCTGCCGCGCCACATGGCCTTTGAGCTTGATCAAAGTTGGCTCGGCGGGGATGCGTTCCAAGGCCTGGTCCACCAACTGTGCCACGCGGGTCAGTTCCTCGACGGTGGAAGCGACCGAAACTTCATTCTGCAGTTGCTCCAGAATCCTGCGACGTTGTTCCTGCTCACGGCCCGACTTGGCGGCGGCCTGCAAGGTGATCAGTTCAGGATTCGATGGGTCGACGCGTTCGACCTCGGCGAGTGCTTCCATAGCTGCCGTAAAGTGGCGCGCGCCGATCTCTTTGCGCGCATTCTCCAGCAACCTTTTCGCTTTTGCCTGCCGGGCGGCCTCCTCGACCAGACGCGCCACCGCAACGTGCGCCGCGCGAACCCGCGAATCCTCCCGATCCACCTCGAGGGCCTTGGCGATCACGGACTCGGCCGAGTCCAGATCCCCGCGTTCGCGGGCGACATCAGCCTCCCGCAGGTATCCGTCAATCAGTTCTCTTCGCCGCTTTTTCTGCCGCACCGATTCCAGAAGCTCAGCCAGTTCTACACTGGTCGGATCAAGGCCGCAGACCTGCTGGAGATATTCAATCGCGTCTTCGTACCGCTTGTCGCTGGCGGCATGCTCGGCTTGTGCGCGCAACTGGCGGATCTGCTCCCCTCGCTGCCTCAGCGTGAGGTTATGCTGCACCTGCGCGATCAATTGCCGCGCCCCGGTATTCTGGCTATCGACTTTCAACAATTGCAGCAGAACGTCTCTCGCCGTTGTGAATTGTTCTTCTTGAACCAGACGCTCCGCTCTTTGGATCCACTCAGCCACCTGATCCTTCTTCAAGTCGTGGCAGACGGATGAGATCTCCGCTGCCATCTCGTCGGCCGTGGAATATCGGTCCTCCGGATTCTTCGCCAGGGCACGGTCCAGAATGCCGTCCAGAACGGGGGGATACTTGTCGAGGAACTGGCTGAGCCGAGGATGCTGCTCGGTCAGAATTTTCTGCACGATGCTGTAGTCGCCCGAGAAGGGAAGCTGCCCGGTCAGTACCTGGAACATCATGACACCAACCGAAAAAATGTCGGAACGGCCGTCGAAGGTCGCGTTCTTCAAACGCTCGGGCGCCATATATTGCAGGGTACCGATTACGTGGCCCGTACGCGTGAGGTGCCCGTCGGTCTTTTCCTGACGCGCGATTCCGAAATCCAGCAACTTCACCACGCCATCGGACTGCACGATGACATTGGCGGGCTTGACGTCGCGGTGAATCACATCGTTGCGATGGGCATACCCCAAGGCATAGCAGACTTGTTCAATAATCTGCAGTTTGAAGGCGAGGGTTTGAGGCTTGCCGGATTGGATGAGCCGGTCCAGAGGTTCACCGGACAGATATTCCATTACGATGTAAGGGAAGCCGTCCTGTTCGCCCAGATCGTAGACGATCACAATGTTGGGGTGCTTCAGCGCGCCGGTCTTGGCAGCCTCGCGATAGAAGCGTTGCAGCATTTCCTGATCGCGAGTGAAGCCCTCGGTCACCGTCTTGATCGCCACCTCGCGATTCAGTTGACGGTCAAAAGCGCGATAGACCAGACCCATCCCGCCGCGGCCGAGAAGGTCGATCACCTCGTACTTTCCGATTCGTTTGATATTCGGAGTGGTCACGGGACCCAGGTTCTGCATCTGCCAAAAGGTGAGGGGGGCACCCCGTGGCTGTGAATGGATTTCGCCAATACCCAAATGCGCCGACAAGTTTACTACTACCGCAGGGCCGGGGCCAGCTTAATTCCCGAAAACTAAGCGGAACCGCCCGGCCAAAGAATATTGAATTGATCCCGCAGGAACTTCTTGGCCTCCTCGCGCTCCGGCGTCTGAGCGGCCGGAGTCGAGTTCAGGTAGAGAATGTAGGACTCTGCGGTGCCATCGGTGTCGCCGTCGGCGAGGCGTTTGCGGGCCTGGCCGAGAATCTTGGCGGGAAGCGACTCAACCTTCTCTTTCACTTCCTTTACCAGGGAGGTACGAGCTGCGATCTCGACGTCGCTGAGGAACTGGATTTCATCGGGTGGCGTGCCGGCCTGCCTGACGTTCTTTGTGTCTTCCGGTTTCACGTTCTCCAAGAGAACAAATTGTTTGTGGTCGGAACTCTTGATCGACGGGTTGGTCGCGATGGGGTTGCTATTGGAATCGACAATACGGAATCCAATTTCAACTGCGGCGCTTAAATCGATCGTTTTGCGGGTATAGCTATAAGGCTTGACCACGTCACTCAGAGTCGTCCGGGGAATGGAATCGAGCTTGCGATGAGCATCCTCGACCCTCTTCTGGACGTTTTCGACATCGGTGGTGGCGGCTGAAATTTCCTTCTTCTTGCCGTGTGCCTGAGTGCCTTCCAGAATTTTTTGGACTTTCTGCAAATCCAGCGTCGCGGCCTCATAGTCACGGTTTGCCTTATTCCAGTCCTCGTTCGGTATTTCTCTTTCAGCGGCACGGTATTCGGAGTCGATCGATTCAATCGTAGGTTTCGAAATCGTCCGGTGTTCGAGCACGTCACCGATCAATTGGAAGTTTGGATCCACGGGCGTGGCATCGGCAGCTCGGATGATCCTGACGGGGAGCGCTGTTGTTTCCAGTCCGGTGGCAATCGCGTCAGAGAGCTGGTCGGCGAATCCCGCGCTGTCCCGCCGTGACGTCTGATCCCGAAACGCCACCTTGAGTGACAGAGTGGAGCGAATGTTGTGGGCGGCGGCATATTTCGTGCGCTCATCGCGCACATCGTCGCGGTTCGGCTGATATTGCTGGGCTTCGTCGAGGTATAACCAGGCGACCCCGACCCCTGATCCCAGTGGCTTGTCGAAATACCGCTTGGCTTGCGCGACATAGTAGTCACTCAGGGTTCGGTCGATTACGTCGAGACGAAGTTTGAGGTCCTGATTGTCGGGCTGTAACGAGGTAGCCCGCTGCAGATAGTCATGGGCTCTCTCCACACCGATCTCGTCCATTCGTCCCTGGATCGGAATGTGAGCGTCGTGCAGTTTCTTGGCTTCGTCCGATGCTGCTTTCACGAAATTCGGTTCGAGCAGTTGCATCTGGTCTTTCACCAAGGCGCGCTGCGCTTCGGTAAGGTCAGCCAGAACCTCATAAGCTTCCAGATAGCGTTTGTCCTGTTCGAACGCGCTGCTCTGCTGCAGGGCTGCATCGACGGCCACCCGGTTGGTGGTGGATTGAAACTCTTCCTGAGCCTGCTTGTGAGCGGCCGTGGCCTCTGGCGTCGGCTTGACTTCGATAGCTTTCTGATACTCCTGCACGGCATCGTGCCACTTTAGATCGGCAGCCGCAGCCTTGCCGCGATCGAAGTGAGCCTTGTAGGCGCCATTTATGATGGCAGCGATCCGCGGTTCTTCATCAGCAAAAGAGCGAAACTCCGCCACGGCCTTGACCGCCTCATCGTAGCGTTGGGAGGACATCATGCCTTCAGCGCTTGTCAGGGCTGTATCGACCCGTTTGCTGTCCGCTGCGATGGCGCTCTGCAAGGCCAGCCCCTGCTCGAAGTTAGGATCGACCTCTAAGGTATGGTCGATTAGCTGCCGGCTATTGCCAAGATGAACATATCCAGCGGAGTGGGTGGCCAGCGCTTGCTTATAGGCCTGCTCCTCGGAGCGGCCCTTGTTAGCCACCAGCAATAGTTCTGACTGGACATTGTCCTTGAGTTTGGTTGCCCCGTCGCTGGCGGGGAGGAGATCGTGCACTTGATCGGCGCGCAGTAACGCCGTCTTGAGATCAGAAAAGGAAGGAGCGCTGGTGGAGGCTGAACTGCGGTAGGCGGCCAATCCGTCTTCGCCCTCTTTCAAAAGGAGAGCGGCAACAGCCTGTTTCGCCGCATCGGTGTGCGCCGCTTTCGGATATCGGCCCAGGTAGTCTTGCCACTGTGTGACCGTATGGGCGCGGGCAGCGCGCAGAAACTCGCCCAGTTCGGTATCGGGCGCCGTGACGAAAACGATCTTAACCATCGGTTTGAACGGCGGCACGGTCGTGGTTCCCGCCGGCGACGAACTCACCACCTGACCCTGCAGGACGGCCCGGTCGGCGAGTTGCGCGGGTGTAAGGGACTCATCCTTCTCGAACTTCAGGTTCGACGGAACGACACACTCTGCGGCGGAGCCGCGCGTCAGATTCATTGTCCCCTTGGCGTCTCGTTCCAGCGATGTCACCGAAGAATTGAGCGCAATCTTCGCGAGCTTGCCATAGTTGGATTTGTTGATCTGCGTCGCGCCTCCGCAGGAGCGGACCTCGGCCTTACCGTTGATCAGAAGGTCACTGAGTTGAACGTAGGCGGCGCCGTTTGGCCCGTCAAACAGTTCAATCGCAGAAAGGGGAACATCTTTGGAGTGAACCGCACGACCGGCTACAACAACAAAGATCAGCGCGAATGAAACTCTCTTGAAGGCAGATAGCAGACGCAACTCAGCATCAAACATCCAACGTCGTGGCATAGAGTCCCCGGGGCGACGGCAAACGTCATGTAATCCCCTGCTTAGGTGCCCGTATCATACTCACTGTCTGCACGAAGTCAAGCCTGCCCACGTGGCGGGTGCGGGGCACAACCGTGCCATAAGCTGCTGGCTAAATATTTGCCTAGCGTCTTATTTTGGCGTAACCTACATTCCCGAAGTTCGACAGATAGGTTCCCCCCACTTAAGACGCATCAAATGGCGCATTACGAACCGAAAACCGACAGCCGCGAATTCGAGGTTGCCAACCAGGGCCATGAACCGGGAGCGTGGGGTGGAGACTCGGCGTCCGAAGCAACTGACATCGCAATCCGCATGTGGGGTCCGGAATGGTCTGGCCAGCCGGGGTCGCTGACCTGGAAAACCGACAGCGTTTTTGTGTATATGATCGCGGATCTGGTTTTGGCGAGCCACGGCCGTCTTGCGGAAGAATCGACCACGGGGATGGCCGCGCACTTCGACAGTTCCCGGCAGGCGCTGGTCGCCGCTAAACGCATCCAGATGTCGATCCTGGATTTTGTCGCCTGCCGGCCTGGCAACGGCGTTGCAATCCTGATTCATCAGCCCAGTGTCTCGGGTGCCACTTCGGGTCTGTTGCAGGGAGCTCTTACTCTGGCGAAGCCTGGTCAGATCCTCGTTGGTGAAGGTGTCTCGCGACGCTTGCAAGAGGCTTCAGGTATCGATCTTCGTCCGGTCTCTGCACTGACCGCGGGCGGAGGGGGGCAGGGGGGATTGGCGGAGTTGGTCTGGACCACGCCGGATCGCATCGCCGGTTTGCAGGCGTCGGTCGTTGATGGTGCGACGTTACGGCACGAAAGTCCGCCGGTTGGCGCCACCATGATCGTGAGTATTCCGATCCGGGCAGCAGAGCGGGAAATGACGCCCCCAGCGGTGCAGCCAGACGCAGCCACCGCCGATTTTGTGTTTAAGCGGAGCTCCGACTCTGCTCTTCAACACACACCCCCGGCGCGGGAGGAGGTCGCCGATCTCGCTCCGAAATCGGAGGACTTGCAGGGCAGCCAAGGAAGCTCTCTTACTCAGGAGCTTGATGATCTGGAACAGCGTCCGTTCCTCACCCGCACAAGAGTCATTGTGGGCCTGGCGGCACTTGTTCTGGTAGGGGCCCTGATCGCCGTCCTTTACTTTCCTGCGTCCGAGACCAAGATTCCGGTTCGAGCGATCGGGAATCACGATACGGGAACCGGCATTGTGGATTCAAAGCCCGCAACGGTCCGTCCGGAGCCGCCGCAAACGCAACCGCAGCCACAGCCTCCGCAGCCACAGCCGAAGACCCGCGAGCCCCAGGCGAAAGTGCCCAAGGTTGTCGTTCAACCGCCTCCTCCGGCCACGCCACCTGCAGACACGCGTGCCAAGAGCAAGAGAGATACTCCGGTGCAACCACAACAACCGCAGGTGGTCGACAATTTCGGAGGCCTTTCGCAAAACGACGTTCCCACTCTGCTGAAACTGGCTCGGGATGATGCGGGAGCGGGTAAGTACGCCAAGGCGCGGGGCGAGTTTAAGAAAATACTGCAATTGCAGCCGAACAATCAGGAAGCAAAAGACGGGCTGCGCAGGCTCGATCTCATCAAGGGCGATAACGAATAATGGAAGGCCGCTGTCCTTTTTTTGAGCCCCAACGGAGTCTCCTATGCCCAAACCCTTTGACTTCGGTAGCGTCAACCTGAGCGCCGGAGGCGACAGTTCGGGTGCCCGCCCCTCTTCGGAAACTCCCTTCTGCATTGCGATCCTGGGCGATTTCAGCGGGCGCGCGAACCGGAAGCTTTCCGATTCCAAGACGATCAGCAAACGCCGCATCGTCCAGGTGGATCGAGATGACTTCGAAGAAGTGCTGTCCAATTTCAGCTCCGAAATTCAGCTGCCGATTGGTGACAGCGCCTCACTACGCCTCCAGTTCGCCGACCTCGACGATTTTCATCCCGACCGCGTTTTTGAGCGTCTCGAGTCATTCGGAAAGCTTCGCGAGCTCCGCGCTCGACTGCAGGACCCTTCGACCTTTAAGAAGGCGGCCGACGAATTGGGTCTGCGCTCCGCGACTCCCGCGGACGCCGAGTCGCGGAGCGCTGATAGTTCCCGCCCGGTTGCGCCCAGTGCCACGCGGCTGGCCTCTGGCAGCCTGCTCGACGATATGATCGAGCAGACGGAATCTCGCGCCTCCGAGGCGCGGCCCAAACGCGCGCCCGATGAAGTACGCGAGTTCGCACAACGCGCCGCGGCCAAATATCTGGTGAGTACCCCTGATCCCCGCCAAGGGGAGATCCTTGCCGTCCTGGATCGCGCCATTGGCGAACTGATGAGGGCAGTTCTCCACAACCCACATTTTCAGGCGCTGGAAGCGATCTGGAGGGCCACGTTTCTCCTTGTCCGACAACTCGAAACCAGTTCGCAGCTCAAGCTTTCCCTGATTGATATCTCCAAGGACGAGCTGGCTGCGGACCTGAGTTCCGCCGCTGACCTGCGCGAGACCGGGGCCTATCGCCTCTTGGTTGAGAAAAGCGTCGAGACGCCGGGGGCCGAACCCTGGGCCCTTATCGTAGGCAACTACAGTTTTGGCGCCCAGAAGGCTGATGCCGTGCTGCTGTCCCAGATGGCGAGGATCGCCCGCCGAGCCGGCGCTCCGTTTCTGGCCGGGGCCAGCCCTCAGTTGCTGGGTTGCTCTTCCTTGACATCCACCCCGCGCCCTCGAGACTGGAACGCGGCCCTCGATCGAAGTTGCTGGACTGAGCTGAGACACCTGCCCGAAGCCGAAGCTGTCGGCTTGGCGCTTCCACGCTTCTTGTTACGACTGCCGTATGGGAAGAAGACATCTCCTCTGGAATCCTTTGACTTCGAGGAATTCCCTGACCTGCCTGCTCACGAAGACTACCTGTGGGGGAATCCGGCGTTCCTGGTTGCGATGCTGCTCGGCCAGTCTTTCAGTGAATCCGGGTGGGAGATGCGCCCTGGTACTGTGACGGAAGTGGGAAGCCTGCCGCTCCACGTCTATGGGCTAGATGGCGAGTCCGAGCCCAAGCCATGCGCCGAGGTATTGCTCACCGAAGATGCGGTGGAGCGCATGATTGAGGAAGGCATGATTCCGCTAGTTTCGTTCAAGAACCGGGATTCTGTCCGCGTGGCGAGATTTCAGTCCGTTGCCGTGCCGCCGCGCCCGCTTGCGGGCCGCTGGGGCGAATAACCTCCAGCCACTCACCACTATTTGTGATTCGGAAACACTACCTGTAACGTTTCGCCGAGGGCAAGCACTATCTCGTCGTAGGTGATACACCGATAGAGATCGCGACTTCTTAATGCGCAGTCTGCGTTTGCGGGAAAAAAGGCGTTTGGTGCTTGACTGCGCTAGGGGCTTGTGATAAACCGTTGCACCACGACCCGTACGGTCTGACGGCAGGGGGCTAATGACTGGCCCTGATGGGATTGCCTGAAATGACCGGCACGCCCCCCAGGTCGCGACTGCTATACCGGACTGAATAACTTTACCTGGACTTCCTCGAAAATCCGAAGAGGTAGGGAGAAAACATGGCAAAACCGAGCACACAGCACAAACTGGACCGCGTGCGCCCGCCGCGCGTGCAGATCACCTACGACGTGGAGACTGGTGGCGCGATTGAAGTCAAAGAACTGCCGTTTGTGGTTGGCGTTCTAGGAGACTTTACCGGCCAACCCGAGCAGCCGCTGCCAAAACTGAAAGAGCGCCGCTTCGTTGAAGTGACGCCTGACAACTTTGATTCCGTTTTGGAGAGCATGAAACCTCACCTCTCATTTGCGGTCGAGAACAAGCTGAGCGAAGACTCCGGCGCCGGCCAGATCCGAGTGGATCTGAAGTTTAAGAGTCTTGAAGACTTCGAGCCCGAGCAGGTCGCCCGGCAGGTGAAGCCGCTCAAGGAATTGCTGGACCTCCGGACACGCCTGAATGACTTGAAGGGCACGCTCCAAACCAACGAAAAACTGGACGAAGCCTTGCTCGATGCGGTGAGCAAGACTGACAAACTCGACAAGCTGAAGGCCGAAGTCGGCGAGAAGGGGGAACCCAATGCCTGAGACCCAAAAAACTGCTGGTAGCGCCGTTGTGGAACAGGCCGCAGAATCCAGTCTCCTCGATCAGATTGTAGAACAGGGGCGGTTCGCCGACCCCACGGCGAGGGAGCGAGGCAAGGGGCTGATCAAGGAATTCGTTGCCCAGGTGCTGGAAGGATCGATGACGCTGGGGCGCGATGCCGATCAGATGATCTCCGCCCGTGTAGCGCAGATCGACCATCTGATCTCGCTGCAATTAAACGAGGTGATGCACAACCCCCAGTTTCAGAAACTAGAGGGCACCTGGCGAGGCCTCAAGTACCTGCTGGACCAGTCCGAAACTGGCAGCCAGTTAAAGATCCGCATTCTGAATGCCTCGAAGAAGGACTTGCTGCGTGACCTGCAGCGGGCCCCGGAATTTGATCAAAGCGCAATGTTCAAGAAGGTCTACGAAGAAGAGTATGGTCTCTTCGGCGGCGAACCTTTTGGCGCATTGGTAGGAGACTACGAGTTCAGCAAGCATCCGGAGGATCTGGAGTTGTTGGAGAAAGTCTCCCAGGTCGCGGCAGCTGCGCACGCGCCCTTCCTCTCGGCGGCGTCGTCGGAGTTACTGAACATGACGAGCTTTACAGCGCTCGACCAGCCGCGCGACATCGGCAAGATCTTCGACAGCACCGAGTACGCCAAGTGGAAGGGATTCCGCGAAAGCGAAGACTCGAAGTACGTGTGCCTGACTTGCCCACGCGTGCTGATGCGTCTGCCCTACGGCAAAGACACGGCGCCGGTGGAGGGCTTCAACTTCGAGGAAGGAGTGGACGGTACCGATCACTCCAAGTACCTCTGGGGCAACTCGGCATTCGCGCTGGCGTCCAAAATGACGCAGGCATTCGCTACCTACGGGTGGTGCGTGGCCATCCGTGGTGTCGAAGGGGGCGGCCTGGTAGACGGGCTTCCGTCCCATACCTTCCGCACCGACGAAGGCGACGTGGCGCTGAAGTGCCCGACCGAGATCGCTATCACCGACCGGCGGGAGAAGGAATTGGCGGATCAGGGACTTTGTTCCCTGGTTCATTGCAAAGGCACGGACAAGGCGGCGTTCTTCAGTATCCAGTCCTGCAACCGGCCGAAACTTTACGACAGCGACGCCGCGACGGCCAACGCGCGTATTTCCGCGCAGTTGCCGTACATGATGGCCACTTGCCGGTTCGCACACTATCTGAAGGCGATGATGCGCGATAAGATCGGCGGCTTCATGTCGCGCGATGATTGCTTCCGCTTCCTGAATCGCTGGATCGGCCAGTACGTAACCCAGGACGACAAGGCGAGTCAGTCAGACAAGGCCAAGTACCCCCTGCGGGAAGCGCGCGTGGATGTTGAAGAAGTAAAAGGGAAACCGGGAGTGTACCGGGCGATTGCGTATCTCCGGCCACACTTTCAACTGGATGAGCTTAGCGTGTCGCTCCGGCTGGTGGCAGAGTTGCCGGCTGCGGCGAAGAAATAAGCCCGTGTGGCTTGGCGGGTGCTTTAAACAGGGATTCGAATGGATCCTTGAATTCTGACTGGAAGGAACTGAGGAGGAACTGCAAATGGCAAGTGACTATTATCTGTTGATCGACGGAGTAACAGGCGAATCCCAGGCAGTCGGCATGACGAACTATATCGAGCTGGATAGTTTCTCATTCGGCGCCTCCAACCCCGCGGACGTAGGCGGAAAAGGACTGTCGGCAGGCAAGGCTTCCTTGTCGGACTTCAGTTTCAGCTGCGCTCTGGACTCCGCCAGCTACCAGATTTTGAAATGCCTCTACACCGGTACTCACGTCCCGACGGTTACATTCGTCGGCCGCAAGACCGGTGGTGACGCGAAGCCCTACACATATGTGCAGAGCGTTATGACCAACTGCTACATCACGAGTCACAGCACGGGCGGAGGCTCGGCGGGTGTGCCCTCCCAAAGTGTGAGCATCGCGTATGAGCAGATTAATTTCCAGTACTTTACACAGGACACCTCGAGTGGTCAGGTGACCTCGGCAGGACAGGCAACCTACAACATTGGTGCCGTGCAGCAAAGCTAGTCCAACGGCTCCCGAACGATAAGTGCGAATCTGGAGGCATCTCCGCGGCCAGCAAGGTGGCTGGGGCGGAGGTGCCTCCATGTTCTGAAGGAAGCAAGTCCTTGGCTGCGGAGCCGAAGGGCGTTTCTGAACACATTCCATATTCGTGGGTGCTCGATGAATCCACAAGAGTTGTACCGGGCGGGACGTCTGACGGATGCCATCAAGGCATTGAGCGCGGAGTTGCGAGATAATCCGACCGACGCGAAACGCCGTACTTTCCTCTTTGAACTTCTGTGCTTTGCCGGCGAATACGAGCGCGCAGACAAGCAACTCGAGGTACTGGGACAAGCTGGACCGTCGAGCGAAATGGGCGTACTCCTCTATCGCAGTGCGCTCTTTGCCGAACGCCAGCGCCAGGACCTGTTTGCGCGCGGCGAACTTCCCGAGCAAAAGGAAGAGGCAGAGTCCAGTCGCGGCGGCGTGCTGAACGGCAAACAATTTTCCGTATTCTCGGACACCGATCCGAGAATTGGCGCCCGGCTCGAACTCTTTGCGGCCGGAAACTACTTGCTTCTGCCACTCGAACATGTGGCCTCGATTCAAATTGTTCCTCCTAAACGGCTGAGAGATCTTATATGGACGCCGGCTGCCGTGCGTACAACTCCCGCGTTTAAGGGCACCGAACTGGGAGAGGTCATGCTTCCCGTGCTTGCACCCTTCTCTTGGAAGAATCCCGATGAGGCGGTGCGGCTGGGACGTGCCACAGTGTGGGAGCAGCCCGAAGGATCTGACTATCAAGTTCCGTTTGGTCAAAAAATGTGGCTGGTGGACGACGAGGAGATTCCATTTCTCGAACTGCGTGAACTCGAGTTCAATCCAGCTTCTGTGGCCGCCTAACCTAACATGCCTTTTCCCGACGATCTGCTGAACCCTATCGAAGGACCGAATCCCAGCGGCGCCAATCTGCGTTACGACCCACTGTACGACAAGATCAAGGAAGCGCGCCGCGAGGAAGATCAGCCGCCGCCGGGGATGACCGAGCGCGATCGCAAGGTGGCCGACAACCCTCAAGTCATCAAACTGACGACCGATCTCCTCACCAAAAAGACGAAAGACCTGCAGCTCGCCGCCTGGCTTACCGAGGCTCTGCTCAAGCACAAGGGTTTCGGCGGATTGAAGGACGGTCTTGCGTTGTGCCATGGCTTGGTCGACAAGTATTGGGATACCGTGTATCCAGAACTGGAAGACGGTGATGCTCAAACTCGTGGATCGCCGCTGGGGTTTGTCGGAACGAAGCTCGAGATTCCATTGAAACTTGTTCCGGTCGTGGAAAAGCTGCCCTACAGCCTGCTCGACTGGCAGCAGGCTCGTGAAGTGGGCTACGAAGAGCTGGCCAAGGCCGACGATGCCAAGAAGAAGCGGGCGCAGGCGGTAAAGGAAGGAAAGCTCACCCCGGAGGTCTTTGACAAAGCATTTGAAGAGACTCCGAAGAAATTCTATGCACAGGCTGAAAAGGATCTGGACGCCTGTCTGCAAAACTTGGCTGACCTGAACAAGATCTGCGAAGCGAAGTTCGGAGACGAGGGACCGGCGTTCGGCGCTTTGAAAACCGCGCTGGAGGCGGAGCGCCACCTGATCCACGGGTTCCTGCAGAAAAAGCGCGAGAAGGAGCCTGATCCCGTCGAGGTAGTCGCGGCCGAGGCCGTGCCCGGAGCCGAGGGTGAGGCAGGCAGCGCCGGGGCAGGTGCGGGGCCGGTTCGCAGCGGTGTTCTGATTTCGGTTGAGACCTCCTCCGAACCTCCCGATCGCGTCGAAGCGATTTCCAAGGTGGCAGATGCGGCGGCGTTTCTGCGGCGGCGGGAGCCCCACAGTCCGGCGTCCTATTTGATGTTGCGGGGGCTGCGTTGGGGCGAGTTACGTGCGGCCATCGAACTGGCGGATCCCACGCGGCTCGAAGCCCCGCCCACCGACCTTCGCCGGCACCTGAAGCGCCTGTTGCTCGACAAGAAATACGAACAGCTGCTGGACGCTGCCGAGAGCGCGATGGCGCTGCCTTGCAGCCGCGCCTGGCTTGATTTGCAGCGTTTCGTGGTCGAGGCCTGCGATGCCCTGGGCGGCGGTTACGAAGCCGTGGCACGGGCGATTCGCTCGGAACTGAAGGCGTTGATCACCGATGTCCCGCAACTGCTCGACGCCACGCTCATGGATGAAACTCCGGCCGCCAATGCCGAGACGCGAGCCTGGCTGGTGTCGTTGACCCAGTCGGCTCCAGAGACATCGCCAGCCGCCGACGGAGCGGCGCGGCCGTCAGCTTCCTCCAACGGGCTCGGCTCGAGATGGCCAGGCCAGCCGACCGACGCCTATGCTTCGGCAATGCAGGCTTTGCGCGAAGGCCAGGAACGGAAGGCGTTTGAAATCCTGCAGCAGGATATCGCGCGCAAGCGCTCCGGACGCGAGCGCTTTCGTCGCCGCATGCAAATGGTGGAGCTTTGCGCATCCACGAACAAGCCGAATGTGGCGCAGCCCATTCTGGACGACTTGGCCGCCGCCATCGAAACTCACAAGCTTGATGACTGGGAGGACCCGGGTATGGTCGCAAGCGCTCTGGCCACCCTCATGAAGATGAGCACCAAGATTCAGGCAGACAAGGCCCAGCAACAGAAGTTATTCGAGCGCATCTGCCGGCTCGATCCGGCACAGGCGTTGGGAGACGCGAAGTAAGTCATGGCCAGGAGAGATGCCACTGGGCCGGTCACGCTCTCGGTGCTGGACCGGCTGATCGACAGGGATCCGAAGACCAGATCCGAGATTCCGCTCACCCGCCCGCAATCGTTGCGTGAACTCAAGCTGGCCTTGAAGCGCGACCTGGAGTGGCTTCTCAATACCAGAAAGACCATCGATCCCTCTCCCGACTCGGCGCGTGAAACGGTTCGCTCGGTCTATCACTACGGATTTGCGGACATATCTTCCAAGTCAGTTCTGTCTACCCGTGACCACAGTGACCTGGTGCGAGAGATGGAGGCTGCGATCGCCGTTTTCGAACCTCGCCTGAAGCGTGCCAAGGTCCGAATGGAGCTGGGACAAGGCAGCTTTCGGACTTTGAATTTCGTGATCGAAGGGCTGTTGTGCATGGATCCTGCGCCTGAGCCGGTGCGTTTCGACACGGTGCTTGAACTCGGCAAAGGGGAGTACGAAGTGAAAGGATCTGACCTTGCGCAATGAACTGAGGAATTATTACGAGAGCGAGCTCACGTTCCTGCGCCAGATCGGAGCGGAGTTCGCCGACAAGTATCCGAAGATCGCCTCCCGCCTGCTGCTCGAACCCGACCGCTGCGAAGATCCTCACGTAGAGCGGATTTTGGAGTCCTTCGCGCTGCTGGCTGCCCGGGTGCACCTGCGGATTGACGACGATTTTCCTCAGATTACCGAAGCGCTGCTCAACATTCTTTACCCTCACTACCTGCGGCCCGTGCCGTCGATGACCGTCGCTCAGTTTCACACCGATCCTGAGGGCGGCAAACTCACCAGCAGCCTCAAGATTCCTAAAGGAACGGTCCTTTATTCTCGTCCGGTCGAAGGCGTTCCATGCAAGTTCCGGACTTCTTATGACGTAACGTTGTGGCCCTTCAAGGTTTCGCAGGCGCAATGGATGACGCCCGATCGCATTCGCCCTGCTTTGCGCGCGTCCGAGGCCGCTGTCCTGCGCGTCGAACTCGAATGCTTTCCCGATGTCTCGTTTGAGAAGCTCGACCTCGACACGCTGGCCTTCTATTTGAACGGGGAAAGTGCGGTGGTGCACGCCCTCTACGAGTTGTTGTGCAGAAACTGCGCCCGTATTCTGTTGCGCGATCCTGCTAACCCAAAAGCTCCTGTGCGCGAACTTCCAGTGCGGAATCTGGCGCCAATGGGCTTCGGAGAGAATGAAGACGTTCTGCCTTATCCCCGGCGTTCCTTTACCGGATACAGGCTGCTCCAGGAATACTTCGCATTTCCAGAAAAGTTCTTCTTCATGAACCTGAAGGGGCTCTCCGAGTTGCGACGAGCTGGACTCACGTCGAAAGCGGAGATTCTGTTCCTGATGTCACCTTTTGATCAGGACGGCCGCCATCAGCGGTTGGAGGTCGCGGTCAATGAAAAGGCGTTGCGTTTGGGATGCACGCCGATCATCAATCTGTTTGCGCAGACCGCCGAGCCCATCCTGGTCGATCAGACGCGGTATCAGTATCCGATCGTGCCCGACGCGCGACGCCGGCAGACCATGGAGATCTACTCCGTCGACGAGGTCGTGAGTACTGACGCGGAGACCCACGAAACAGTCACCTACCACCCGCTCTATTCGGAGAAGCATGCGGTCCAGGGCACCAGTCCGGCGTACTGGTACATCACTCGTGCGGTGTCGACCCGCAAGGGCGATGAGGGAACGGATGTATTTCTTTCCCTCGTGGATCTCTCGGCCCGGCCTATGGAGCTTGAGTACGATACGGTGACCGTGCGTTGTACCTGCACCAACCGTGATCTAGTGACGCGCCTGCCTTTTGGCAGCGAGACCGGAGACTTCGAAATGACCGGGGCCGCCGCGATCAAGCGGATCGTCGCGCTGCACAAACCAACGCGCACGATGCGCCCTCCACTGGATGGCAAGACTCAGTGGTGCCTGATCTCCCATCTTTCCCTGAATTACCTTTCCCTGGTGGACGACGGTAAACAGGCTTTGCAGAAGATACTTGAGCTCTACGATTTTTCCGATTCGCCGGACATCAAGAAACAAATTGGTGGAATTGTTGCCGTCGACTCGCGACGGCATTTCGCTCGCGTGATATCCGAGCACGGAGTCGGTTTCGCCCGCGGCACGCGGGTGGAAATCGAATTTGATGAGGAGCAGTTCAGCGGCGGTGGCGCGTACTTGTTTGCCAGCGTTCTGGAAAAGTTCTTTGGTCTTTACGCATCGATGAATAGTTTCAGCCAGTTGGTGGCGCGGAGCCGCCAGCGAAAGGAGCCGTTGGAAGAGTGGGCACCGAGGGCGGGACAGTCAATCCTGATTTAGTTATTTCCGAAGTTGAAGAAAAGCTCCGTCGCGAGCCCTATTCTTTTGACTTCTTCCAGGCCGTGCGTCTGCTTGAAAAAGTTCTGCCGGACCGGACATCCGTGGGCCGGTTCGCCCACCCCGCCACCGAAGTCGCCCGTTTTGCAGCTCATCCTTCGCTGGCTTTCCCAGCCAGCCAGATTCAGGGGATGGAATGGCCAGCCGAAGGCCCCGTCGAGATGACCGTGAATTTCATGGGCTTGACGGGCCCGGAAGGAGTTCTTCCCAATCCCTATACCTCGCTGATCATTGAGAGACTGCGATATTCCGACAGTTCGCTACGCGACTTCCTGGACATTTTCAATCACCGGATCATTTCGCTCTTCTACCGCGCCTGGAGAAAATACCGCTTTGATGTTGCCTGTGAACACGACGAACGGGACCTTTTTTCCCGTCATCTCCTCAGCCTGATAGGCTTAGGGACCGATGGCATGCGCGATCGGCAGGCTGTGTCCGACGACGCCTTGATTTACTACGCTGGCTTGTTGGCGCAGCGCCCGCGCTCAGCGCAGGCTTTGCAGCAGATTCTCGCGGACTATTTCGAGGTGCCGGTCGCGATCGAGCAATTTGCGGGAGGCTGGTATCGTCTGGATCCCAATACCCAGTGTCGCTTGCAGGAGGGATTCAGCGAAAGCGGGGAACTCGGTTTGGGCGCTGTCGTCGGCGACGAAGTGTGGAACGAGCAGTCCAAGGTTCGCATCGTCCTGGGCCCGCTGACCCTCGAGCGGTACGCGGATTTTCTGCCCTACGGCCGATCTTTTGAGACGCTGGGGGGATGGGTACGGTTTTTTTCCAACGATGAATGGGATTTCGAAGTGAAGCTGATTCTGGAACAAGAGCAGGTTCCGGCCTGCACTTTGGGAGCGGAAGGCGTATCCGGCCCACAGTTAGGCTGGGTGTCATGGGTGAAGTCTGTGCCCTTCAGCCGCAACCCGGACGATACCGTGCTGGCAATGGAAACCGCAAAAGGGGGACGTCATGAATCTGAAGTCGCTGATCGGTAAGCTAAACGATACGACCCGCGGTGCGCTTGAGGCTGCGGCAGGACTGTGCCTGGCGCGCACACATTATGACATCGAGGTTGAGCACTTCCTGACCAAGCTCCTCGATTCCACGGACAATGACGTCGCCGCCATTTTCAAACACTTTGAGATCGATACCTCGAGGTTTTCGGGTGAGCTGGCGCGGGCTCTGGACAAGCTCAAATCAGGCAACGCGCGCACCCCCGCACTCAGCCCAACCGTCATCCGGATGTTGCTGGAAGCCTGGACTATCGGCTCGATCGACTACGGTGCCGGACAAGTCCGCACCGGCTTCACCATTCTTGCCCTGGCGACGAATGATGAGCTGGTACGGCTCATGCGCGATGTGAGCCGCGAATTCCAGAAGATCCAACCCGATGCCCTGCGCAAAGACTTTGCTTCGATTGTCGCCAATTCGGAGGAAGAAGCGCAGGCCGCCGTGGCTGCCGCCTCCGCCGCAGCTCCAGGCGCGCCATCTGCTGGCCCCCGTCCCGGCGGCAAGACCCCCAATCTCGACCAGTTCACCATCAATCTCACCGAGAAGGCCAAGACCGGCAAGATCGATCCCGTGCTGGGACGCGATTTTGAAATCCGTCAGGTGGTCGACATTCTGATGAGACGCCGTCAGAACAATCCGATCCTTACAGGTGAGGCGGGAGTCGGCAAGACGGCTGTCGTCGAAGGTTTTGCCATGCGAGTCGCGCAAGGCGATGTGCCTCCGCCGTTGCGCAACGTTATCGTGCGTACCTTGGACCTCGCACTGCTGCAGGCCGGAGCGGGCATCAAAGGTGAATTTGAGAACCGGCTGAAGGGCCTGATCGAGGAAGTGAAGTCTTCGCCGATCCCCATCATCTTATTCATCGATGAAGCTCACACCATGATTGGCGCCGGTGGACAAGCAGGGCAGGGAGACGCCGCGAATCTTCTGAAGCCAGCCTTGGCCCGGGGAGAGTTGCGCACCGTCGCCGCTACGACCTGGTCGGAATACAAAAAGTATTTTGAAAAAGATCCCGCGCTGGCCCGCCGCTTCCAGGTGGTGAAAGTGGAGGAACCGGTGGAGATGCAGTGCATGACCATGATGCGGGGAATCGTTCCGTCCCTGGAAAAACACCACAAAGTCCGCATCCTGGACGAAGGTTTGACCGCCGCCGTCTGTCTTTCGCATCGCTATCTTGCCGGGCGTCAGTTGCCAGACAAAGCCGTTAGCGTGCTCGATACCGCGTGCGCAAGGCTCGCGCTGGGACAAAGCGCCACTCCGCCCGCCATCGAAGACAGCGTTCGCCAGATCGACGACCTTGCAGTTCAGCAGCGCATTCTGGAACGAGAAGCCGCAGTGGGCACAGACCATCGCGAGAGGCTACAAGAGATCGCGACGAAGAGCGCAGAAATTGAATCCAGCCTCGCCGGTTTGCGCACCCGCTTTGAGAAGGAACGCGGCTTGGTGACGACGATCCGCGATCTTCGCGCCCAGCTCGAGGGCGCTGTAGCTTCCGGTAACGGCAACGTCGGTGCGGCTCCGGAAATTCCGGGAGTAGCAAACGATTCGCCACCCGCCCCCGTCGCAGCAGCATCGTCCGCGACTGCCACAGCGGTCGAAGCACCCAAGGCCGTCGACGTGGCAGCCGCCCGTACCCAACTCGCCCAGGCAGAAGCCGATCTAGCGGCTCTTCAGGGGGAATCGCCGATGATCCGGGTTGCAGTCGACGCTCAGATTATCGGAGAAGTGATCTCCGCCTGGACCGGAATCCCGGTCGGGAAAATGATGAAGGACGAAATCTCGACCGTCCTTTCTCTGCCGTCATTCCTGGGCCAGCGAGTTATCGGACAGTTGCACGCGCTCGAAATCATCAGCCAGCGAATCTCCACGGCGCGCGCCCGCCTCGATGATCCCAATAAGCCCATCGGCGTTTTCATGCTGGTCGGGCCCAGCGGCGTGGGCAAGACCGAAACCGCTCTCGCGCTCTCTGATCTGCTCTACGGTGGCGAGCGGAACCTGATTACGATCAATATGTCGGAGTTTCAGGAAGCGCATACGGTCTCCACCTTGAAGGGCTCGCCTCCGGGATACGTGGGCTATGGCGAGGGTGGCGTGCTGACCGAAGCGGTCCGGCGGCGGCCATATGCGGTGGTGTTATTGGACGAAGTCGAAAAGGCCCATCCCGACGTGATGGAGCTGTTCTACCAGGTTTTCGACAAAGGAAACATGGAAGACGGTGAAGGTCGCGAGATCGACTTCAAGAACACCATCATCATCCTCACCACCAACGCAGGGACCGACACCATGACGAAACTGTGCGCGGACCCGGAAACAATGCCCGGGCCGGACGGTCTGGTGAAGGCGCTCAAACCGGAACTGAACAAGATCTTCAAGCCCGCGCTTCTCGGCCGAATGGTGATCATTCCGTACTTGCCCATTCGCGATGAAAATCTGAAGACGATCATCAAGCTGAAGCTGGGCAAGATCCAGCGCCGCATTCACGAGAATCACAAGATCGAGCTGACTTACGACCCAACCCTGGTGGACGAGGTGGCGAAGCGCTGTACCGAGGTGGAGAGCGGTGCCCGCAATGTCGATAACATTCTGACCAATACTCTGCTGCCTGACATCTCGCGACAGCTGTTGGGCAGCATGGCCGCGAACGAACCCATGGAGCGCATTCACATCGGCATTGGCGCCGACGGAGCGTTCGTCTATCAATAGGGAATTCGACGGCGGCGAAATGCCGGTGTACTCTGAGGAACCGGTGGTCTTTTTGAGCAGGATTTAACACGCAAAGGAAGGGCAGCGTCGTGGCAGACGACTACACACAAGATCACCGGCTGATGGCCTTTGATAGTCCATTGGGCAAGGACGTGCTCCTGTTGCAGGAACTCACGGGCTACGAAGGAATTTCGCGTCTGTTCAGCTACGATCTAAATCTGCTGGCCCCTGAGAACCACTCCATATCCTTTCAGGATATCGTTGGCAAGAAAGTTTCTATCACTCTCCACCTGCCCGACGGCACACCGCGCTACATTAGCGGCTACGTCAGCCGCTTTACCCAGGGCGGAATTGACGAGCGGATGTTCACCCACTACCACGCCGAAGTGGTGCCGTGGCTCTGGTTCCTCACGCGCCAGTCCGACTGCCGCATTTTCCAGAACATGAAGGTTGGTGACATTCTGACTAAGGTTTTTAATCCCTTGGGCGACTTCAAGGAGTTCCGGCTCAGCTTGCAGGGCAGTTATGACCCGCTCGAGTATTGCGTGCAGTATCGTGAGACCACGTTTAACTTCGTGTCGCGCCTGATGGAGGAGTTCGGTATCTTCTATTACTTCGACCATTCGACGCAGGGTGAGCACACGATGGTGATTTGTGATCAGTCCAGCACGTTACCTCCCTGCCTCAGTTCTCCAGTGAGCTACGAAACCGAAGTCGGGGGTCTCGCCGATCCCGAGGTGATTTATAGCTGGCAGGTTGGACAGGAAGTACGCACCGGCAAGTACACCGTCACCGACTATAACTTCATAACACCTTCGACAAATTTACTGGCCAATAATCCGACGGTGGTCAGCCTCGCCGCCAGTCAGGGTCTGGAACTCTTCGACTACCCGGGGCCGCACAAGACAATCGATGAGGGCGAAGCTGTCGCCAAACTGCGCATGCAGGAAGAAGAAGCGCCTCACATGGTGATTTCAGGAGCAGGGAACTGCCGTGGCCTGGTGTCGGGCTACTCGTTCGATCTGCAGAATCATTATCGTTCCGACCAGAACGCAAAGTACGTGGCCACCGAAGTTCGTCACTTTGCTTCGGCGGGACAGACTTATACGACCGCAGGCGCTCAGGCAGGAGAAACCTACTCCAATCACCTGGTGTGCATCCCGGCATCTGTTGCCTATCGTCCGGCGCGTGTCACACCGAAACCCTTTGTTCAGGGCCCACAGCCCGCCCTGGTTGTTGGCAAAGCGGGTGAGGAAATCTGGGTCGACCAGTACGGGCGGGTCATTGTGCAGTTTTATTGGGACCGGCAGGGACAGAAAAATGAGAACAGTTCCTGCTGGATTCGCACCTCCCAACCATGGGCCGGCGACAGCTGGGGAGCGATTTGGATTCCGCGTATTGGGCAGGAAGTGCTGGTGAGTTTTCTGGAGGGTGATCCCGACCGGCCGATCATCACCGGCCGCGTCTACAACGCCAACCAGATGCCTCCCTATGAGCTACCCAAATACCAGACGCGAAGCACCTTCATGTCGCGCAGTTCCAAGGGCGGCGGGGCCGCGAACTACAACGAACTTCGCTTCGAAGATCTGGAAGGCAAAGAACAGATCTTCATGAACGCCGAAATGGATATGGATCTGCGGGTCGAAAACGATTCGCGGGAATTCATCGGCGCAAACCGACATTTGATCGTTAAGACCAACCAACAGGAACTCATCCAGACCGACAAGCACTTGCACGTGAAAGGGAATCACCTTGAGAAGATCGACGGCAACATGTCGCTGCAAGTCGTCGGTAATCAGATGGAGAAGGTGACGGGCAACAAGTCACTCAACGTTACGGGCAATCAAAGCGAGAGTGTCACAGGCAATGTCTCGCTCAAAGTCAACGGGACCCAGAATGAAAGCGTTACGGGCGGAGTCTCGCTCAATGTCTCGATGGGGCACGACGAGTCGGTGGGAATTGGATACGCCTTGAAGGCTGGTACCACGATTCATCTCAACGCAGGCGTTGCCGCCGTCATTGAAGCAGGCGTGCAAATGACGCTCAAAGCGGGGGGAAGTTCAATTGACATCGGCCCGGCGGGCGTCTTCGTGACAGGTGCATTCGTATTCCTCAACAGCGGAAGCGCCCCCGCCAGCGCTCCGGACGCTAGTCCGCAATCGCCCTCCAGTCCAGACGCTCCCACGGACCCGACGGATCCAGACACGGCCGACGACGGCAGCAAAGGGACCAAATTGAGCTAAGAAGGCCGAAATCGGAGCGCTGGCTTCTAGGGGACCGACCCTCGGCTCGGTTCTATGGCACCATCACCGTGAACTCCCCTGGCGTGACAAACGTAATGACGCCCGCCCACATACACATCAGGGTCGAAGTATTGTCGAGTGTAGGCATCTCTGCGAGCAGCACAGTGGGAGCTCCCGGAACCCACGGCGCGACTGTGGCGGGAATGCACGGCATCGGGGTTAGGACACCCATCGCGGCCGCCGTTGCAGCGGCGACCATGGGGTTTGCGGGCGACATGCACATGGCAAATGGCATGATGTTGACCAGTGGAATGTAGTCCATGATGTTGGCGTCAGGGACTTCGTCGGTCATGACCCGGTTGATAGGGAGAACCACGAGTGAACTGGGCGCCATCCCCATGGTGCACATCATCATCGCTCCCATGCAAACTTGCATTGGCATATAAGAACCCCCGGCCCGCGGGCCGCCCGAAATTCTAGCAGAGCCAGCTCCGAATGCAACGGCGCCAGGGATTTGCGTATTTTGACAGAAGTCCGAATTCTCCCCAGACAATTCCGACGTTCTGGAACCCGCAATCGAAAAGTACTTTTGTCCTCCTTTTTGACCCAGTCCGAACCACGGTGTCACTCCGGGCGCAGCCCAGGGAGGGACGGGTCAAAATCCGTTGAATCGAATAGGCTTAGCCGGCAACCGGGCAAAGGCAGAACCCTTCCGGTTAACCCTGGGAAACCTTAGTAACCTTGAAGGAGGTGACGGCATCTTAGACTATTGACGATAAGATACAAGAAAGGGAGTTGTCCCTTGAAGGAGTAGTAAATGGCGAGGGCCAAAGTTACCTCGGGTATGTGGCGAGTCGACCCGCAAAAGTGGTCGCGGGTGATCGACCGCTGCGGGCAGCCGGTGGCATCCGTGAAGGGTGATGCGGACGCCAATGCAAACGCCAATCTCATCGCCGCAGCGCCCGATATGTTCGAACTGCTGGAAAGCCTGGAAGAGAACCTCACAATTCCCGAGGATGTAGTCGAGGAAATCCGGCTGGTGCTCCGCCGCGCTCGAGGGGACTTTGGTTTGGCGGTTTTCTCCCGCAACGCATCCCGCATTTTCCGCGCCAGAACGCAGGAATGGCTGACTTTCATGGAAAGCCTGTGGAAGCTTGACGGGAGAAAATAGCCATTCCCAGACCTTTAAGCCGATTCATCTGTTTGCGTAACCCTGTCGCCTGCTAACTTGCTGCTCGGTCCACCTCTCATTTCGCCTTTGCTTCCTGGACTAGGAATTGCTATTGTTGGCAGCCGAGTTGAAAATGGCCTGAGGTCCGCCTCCGGGCAACTGCGGCGCGCCACGATCCTATGAAGCAGCTCAAACCAGTTCTCTGGACCAAGGGCACATTCCTGACGCCTCAACACCTGCAACTTCAGGATCGCTTCCTCGAGGACACACTCAACTTCCGTCTGCAGGCACTCAAGTTCTGTCCGTGGGGCTTCCGAGAACTGGCGATTAACGGGGAGTTACTAACCGACGGACAGTTCGCCGTCACGCGCGCAGCGGGCATTTTTCCCGATGGATTGCTCTTTGACGTGCCCGCCGCCGATCCGCCGCCGCCTTCCAAATCGCTGGAGGAGTTTTTTGAGCCCGGCGCCAAGAATCTGGACATTTACCTGGCCATTCCCGACTATCGCCAGCGGGGACTGAACGTATCTGCCGGCAAAGACGGCGGCACTCGCTACATGGCGGAAGTAGCCGCGTTTCGCGACGAGAATACTGGTATTGGGGAGAAGCCGATCCAGGTGGCGCGAAAAAATATGCGCCTGCTGGCAGACTCGGAAAATCGCGAGGGATCTTCCGTGCTCCGGATCGCCAACGTGGAGCGAACCCCAGCAGGCACGTTTCAACTCAACCCCCGGTTCATTCCGCCTCTCATTGAAGTCGGGGCGAGCGAGTACCTGGTCGGGTTGCTCCGTGGTCTGGTGGAGCTGCTCTCGGCGCGAAGCACGCAGCTCTCCGCGGGACGACGTCAGAAGAATCAAAGCCTGGCAGATTTCACTGCGTCTGACATTGCCAACTTCTGGCTGCTTTATACCGTGAACTCCAACTTCCCGGTGTTTTCGCATCTCTACGAAAGCAAAATGGGCCATCCCGAGGAGTTGTATGCGGCGATGGTTGGGCTGGCCGGATCGCTCACTACGTTTTCTCAAAAACTGCGGCCGCGCGATCTGCCGCTGTACGTGCATGATTCGCTGGGGCCGATCTTCTCCGAGCTCGACGAGAAGCTGCGATCGCTGCTCGAAACCGTCGTCCCCAGCAATCTGATTTCCCTCCCACTGAAGCTCGTGCAGAACTCCATTTATGCCACCGCGATCGACCACGACAAGTATCTGGTGAACACGCGCATGTATCTGGCGGTGAGCGCTGAAACCAATGAAGAGACCATCATTCAGAAAGTACCGCAACTGGTGAAGTTGTGTTCAGCGACGCACATCGAACACCTGGTGAAACAGGCTCTGCCCGGAATCCAGCTCCGGCATTTGACCAATCCTCCAAGTGCGATCCCGGTGAAGTTGAAGTACCAGTACTTTGCCTTGAACCAGTCCGGGGCGGCATGGGAAGCGGTCAACCGCGCCCGCAATTTCGCGGCTTACGTTCCCGGAGACCTCGCCAACCCTACGCTCGAACTACTCATCCTTCTCCCGCAGTCGAACTGAACGCACTTTGTTACTTCAGAGCGTCAGTGCTTCAGCACGAAGTAGAGCACCAGCAACACCGCCATAAACAAAAGCACGGTTAGGACGAGGACAAGCGGCCAGTACGAAACCGGCGGCTTCTGAGGCTCGAGCTTGGGTGCCTTGATAGCTGCTGGAGGTGGGGCTGCAATCTTGGGGATCGCAGGTGCAGGAGGCATCGGAGGCGGTGCCATCGACGGGAGGGGCGGCATGGAGGGCGGTGGAAACAAGGACGCCGCTGGTGTCTTACCCGGCGCCTGTTTCTGAGATCCTGCCGGGCCCCCTGCGACGTTCGGGGGTCTCACTGAAATGACTTGCGTGTACGGGCTTGGACCGCTGGCCACCACCGGTTCGCTGGGAGCGGGTGCGCTAGCCGAGGGTGTTAAGAAGGCGCCCGTGGCGCCGTCGGGAGCCGACACCGCTGGGATAACCGCTGGCGGCTTCGGCGGCACTGGAAGCGGAGGCGGCAGGCTCGTGAACACCGGTGCTGCTGGCGCGACGGGCGGAGGCGGGGCGATGCGCAAGTCTTTGGGCGGCGCTGCAAGGGGCGGTGGTCCATCGCTGACTGCTCGCGGCAGCCCGGCAGGTGGTAGTGGGGCAGCGGGTGCAGGCTTTCGCGACAGAATCTCCGAATCACCGAATAGGCCCGTGAATCCGGAGCTTGATGCGGAACTGGATGCGGAACCAGGCGGCTGACGTCCCGCTCCTCCCGGTGATTGCGATTGCTCTGGCGGCGTGATCTGGCCGAACACCTCCGTAAATGCGCCAACGGATTTTCGCGGGGGCTCCATTTCCCGCGGAGACATCGTTGGAGACACCGGCGGAATTTCTGACGGCCCATCGCCGTGGAACGGCCCGCGAAAAAAACTCGTAAATTCCCCTGCCTTGGGACCTTCTGCGTTTTTGGGTCTCGGGGTTTCGGCAGGAAAGCTCTGCACCGGGAAGTCAGCGCGAGTCGGGGGTGCGGGACTGCTGAACTTTTGCTCTTGCTTCGGTGGAACCGGATCCGCCGGAGTAAAAGCGTCCCAGGCTGGCGCAGCACGGAGTCCCGAGGGATCTTCTTCGGCGCCGAGCCTCGGCAGAGGGAGATTCGGCAGAGAGGTATCCGGCACAGGGCGGGGAGGCAGCTCTGGTTCTTTGACCGGAGTGTTGGGCGTCGGCTTCGACTCAAATTCGCGAAACACTTGCGTGAACTGTACAGGGACGTGGGCAGGTTCCGCGGGCTTGAGTTCCGGAGACTTGATTTCTACGGGCTTGGGTTCCGGGGCCTTGATTTCCGCGGTCGCAGTTTCGGTTTCAGCTTCCGACTTGGCTTTGGGCAGGAGAATCTCTTGCGTATCTTTTGCCTGCGCGTTGTACTGTTGCACCCAACTACGCAGCACCAGTTTCTCGGGCATTTTGGTGACGAGGTACGCATACAGCGTCCCACCATACCGGCCAGTCTCCAGCACTAGCCCCGCGGGCTCAGGCGCGACCCGGCGAAACGATTCGAGGACCCACAGCACAGTAGGTTGGTTCGGTTTCTGCGGGTCGCAATGCAGAATATGCACCACCACGCGCTCACCTCTGAGCTTGTCATTGGCGACAAATGTTTCTACTTTGCCCGTGGTGAGCGATTCCAAGAGCTCGTATTTTTCCTCGAATTTCATTGTTCGATGACGACTCCCAATTGCCTAAGTCTCGACGGTCTGCATAAACGGGAGGGCGGCCGATTAACGCTTCATCACGCAGGATTATACCGCGCACTCCCCGCGCCATCGCTAAGAATGCTTAAGACCAGCCTCGCCAAATACGGCGTGTAGAAGGGAATGCACAACATGTGCAGGAATTTGATACCTGATCATCAGGGGCAGAATCTTACGGCGGGGCTACGGGAGCGTCGATGCAAACCTTCATAAAGCCGGGATTTCTCTTGACTTGCCTGCTTCTCAGTATCAAAATTGCGTTCGCTCCTAAGTCCATGGCTGACTTTATTGCCTTGGACAAAGCGTAAGACATTCCAGCATCCCGTGTGGCTGGACGCTGTTCGGGGGGGCGCGTCCCAGAAAAACCAGCCCATGGATGCAGCTCGAACCGACGAAACGGCCGTTTCGCGCTTACAATCGAACGTCTGCTTGGGTTTGCGTGGCGGAAACGTTTCTGTTCTTGATCTCACTATCTAAAGAGCAATCGTGCGCGAGGAGTTGGCGATGAGCGTCATCGGAAATCATGGGAAGATGTTACAGATCTCGATCTTGATTTTGGTTCTTGGCGGCCTGAGCGTTGGAGTAGCCATAGGTCAGCACAACAAAACCACCTCCTCAACGCCGAAAGCGGCGCCCGCTCCGCATGTCAGCGCTCCACGACCTTCAGTCAGTCGGCCCTCAACTTCGCGGCCATCAACGCCGCAGCACTCGTCGTCCATGGGAAGGCCCGGGAACTCGACAGGAATCGGTCACGGGAATACGGGAACAAGGACTGGCACTACTCTCGGAAAGACCGGCAGCGGAAACGTCAGCAGGACGGGAACCGGCACGGCCGGCAAGATGGGAACCGGCACGGCCGGGACGCGCAATACGGGAAGGACCACTGGCACGGGGCCTGTGGGCAAGAACGGACCGATGGGCAGGACGGGAAACCCTGCAATGGGGAAGGGTGGAACCAATACCATGGGCAGGAACGTGAACCGGCCGCTTCCCGGGAAACAAGTTTCCCTGAGGGGCGGCGGAACCGCGAGTCTGCGCCCGAACGGTCAAATTCGTTCCATCAACCGAAACGGCATGCAGATCAATCACGGTCTCAATGGCAGTCGTCACATCGAGAGCACGCATAACGGAGCCCGAATTGTAACCACGGGCAAGCATGCCGGCTACGTGCAGCGCCCGTACGTTTCGCGCAACGGACGTACGTATGTCTCGCGAACCGTCGTCGTCAATAACGTTAGTTACACCAACGTGTACCGCTCCTACTCCTACGGGGGCTACTGCTGCTATTACGGCTACCATCCCGCGTATTACTACGCGCCCGTATATTACGGCTGGGCCTACAATCCATGGCCGGCCCCGGTTTACTACGGATGGGGTTGGGGAGGATCGCCGTGGTACGGATATTACGGCGGGTATTTCGCGCCGTATCCCGCCTATCCGTCGGCTGCATTCTGGCTCACCGACTATCTGATTGCGGCCAACCTACAGGCGGCGTATCAGGCTCAGGCAGCAGCGCATGCCAACGCCGAAGGCAACGCTGGCGGCAACACGAACAACGCTCCGCAGGAACAGCAACAACCTCAGGGGAATGGAAACGCCGACACTTCCGCAAACGACTCTGGCCAGGTGAGCCTCAGTCCCGAAGTCAAAGCGGCGATCGCCGAGGAAGTGAAGGCCCAACTCGCCGCCGAACAGTCTGCCGCAACACAAGGATCTTCATCTGCAAATGGTTCGCAAGGGAGCGCGACGAGTTCAGCCACGAGTGAAGAAGTCCCGCCCGCCCTCGATCCCGCCAGACGTACCTTCGTAGTAGCCAGCGACCTTACTGTGTCGGCTGACGGGCAGGAGTGCCAACTGACCCAGGGAGACGTCATCACGCGCGACTCCGAGACTCCTGATCAGGATCGGAAGGTGACCGCGACGGTCGCTGCCAGCAAGAAGGCAGATTGCGCGATCGGCAAGGAAATAGCCGTTAGCGTTGACGATCTGCAGGAGATGCACAACCATTTTCAGGAGCAACTGGATAACGGCATGAAAGACCTTTCCTCCAAACAGGGGAAGAGTGGCTTGCCGGCGGCTCCTGATACCAAGACCGTGTCTTCCGATGTTCCACCCCCGCCGCCGGATGCCAACGCTGCTAAGGCGCTGCAAGATCAGCAGGCCGCCGCTGATCAAACGGAGGCCCAAGTCGTGAAAGAAGCATTCAGTCAGGGATCGTGAGGTGTGGCTCGGGCGCCCTTCTCATGCCCGATGAGAACTTTCTTTAGCTCCGTTTAGGGAATCTCTGATTAGGGTCGCATTGAGACAGTCCCGCTCGCCTTTCCTTGCCTTCTTTGCGGCCTATCTTGGCGCCCTTCGCGGTTAAAAGGTCTTGCCAGGGCTGACGCGCCCGGCACAATTCTAGGGTTGCTTTCGATTCTTGAGCAGTTTGTCTTCGGTTTGCTGTGCTCGCCGTGCTCGGTCCAACAATTCCTGGGCTCCTTTGTTGTTGGGATCGGCCGCTGCTTTCGTGAAGCAATCAATCGCGGACGCGTAATCACCTGCGTCGAGAAACGCGGTCCCCCTGTTTATCAGGGACTCGGAAGTCTCGGTCTGGCCTCCGGTCTGCCCTCCTGTTTGAACCGGCGGGACTACTCTCACCCGATTGTTCACATGAGTGACGCCGGGCACGGATGCGGTCAAAGATTCGGCTAAAGTGAAATCATCCTGGCTCTGTACTTTGCCGTCGAGCGTGACCTGATGCTTGTCGGAGACGAATACCCGAATATCGGCCGCGCGAAGCGTCGCCGAAGGAGCACCATTCAACCTGTCCGTTACTCCGCTCTCAATTCGGTCTCGCTGAATCGCCTGGTACTTGAGATACCCGACTCCAGCCACCAGCACGCCCGCCAAGAGCAGAACAACGATCACAATCAGGTTTTTCAGCCTGAACTTTCGTGGCTGCAGAAATAAATGCTGTTCTGCGCTGTTCACGAATTGCGAGTCCTGTGGCCGGCCCGCCTTCACGCCAGGGGCAGAAGGCTGTGGTGCAACTGGCGGGGTTGTAATCGCTGGCGGCTGCGGCGAGGCGGACGACGACGGTGGGGCCGCTGCGTTCACTCCCTTGGCGGGGCTGGCTTGCGCTGGAACCGGCGCAACCTGCGAGCCTCGCGGCAAAGATGCAGGAGACAACGGTGTTTGTGACGGAGATGCCAGGGAAGATGATGATTGAGAGGCTTGGGACGTACGAGGCGGCGTGGCAGCGACCGGGTCAATGGCAACAGGGGCGCTTGCCATCGGAGCGTTCGCGACCTGGTCAATCCCCATTTGACTCAGCGCGGCGATAAACTCTTCTGCAGTCTGAAATCGTTGGTCTCGCGACTTGTCAATCGCTTTCAGAATGACATGAGAGAGCGACTCCGGAATCTGCAACTCCGGCACCAGTTCATGAGGCGGCCGCACATTCCCTTCCATATGCTGCATCATCAGCGAATACAGAGTGTCGCCTTCAAACGGCAGCTGCGCCGTCACCATCTGATACAGCACAACCCCAAGCGAATAAAGATCGGTGCGGCCGTCAATCTCTTGTCCAGCCTTCTTGCCCATGAACTGTTCGGGTGACATGTAAAGCGGAGTGCCCACCACCATGCCCGTCATCGTCATGGTCATTCCCGGCTTGGCCCCTTCCACGGCTTCCCGGAGCTTGGCAATGCCAAAATCGAGGACCTTGGCCGTCTCCTGCCCCTGCTCGTTGGGAGTGAGGATGATGTTGCCCGGCTTGATATCGCGGTGGACGATACCGAGCCTGTGCGCAAAGCCCAGCGCATCCGCCACCTGCATCGCGACGCGAACCGCGCGCGGAACCCGCATGGGGCCTTCATTCTGCAGAATCTCACCCACGTTCTGGCCCTGCACCAGTTCCATCACAATGAAAGGACGGCCATCTTCGGTGTAGTCGAAGTCGTCGACTCGGACTGCGTTTGGATGCCGTAGTTTTCGAGTAACTACCGCTTCGGTCTGGAAACGCTGCAGGAAGTTCGCATCCCCGGCGATAACGTCATTGACGATCTTGATCGCGCACACTTCGTTGAATGTGATGTGCCGGCCCCGGTAAACGAAGCCCATGCCGCCAATCCCGATCCGCTCCAGAATCTCGTACTTATTGCGAATCACCATCCCGGGTTGTAGTTCGTGAGCGCTTTGCAGAGCAGACTGATCCGCGGGGCAGACGTTGTAATCAGCCGGGTAGGTTCTGTGACAGGCAGGGCAGTATTTCATTGCATCAAGTTCGGCAGCCGGAAACAGGCCGGCACGACGTTGCCATAAGAGGCAATGCTCAAGCAGAAACCCTTGCCTGTCAAGATGCTTGCCATTGCACCCCTATGCAGTGGAGAATGATTGACGCTTGTAGATCAATGATCCGCAGACTCCAACTCATTCGGCTTGTTGCGGCCAGCGCCATCACCGTGGCGTCAGTTTCGGCCCAGGCTCCGAGTATCGCCGACCTGCTGCACAAAGCCCAGGCAGGAGATGCGAAAGCCCAATACGATTTGGCCGACGCTTACTCCGAGGGGAAAGGAATCCCAAAGGATCCCAAGCAAGGTCTCATGTGGCTGCGGAAATCCGCTTTGCAGGGCTACGTCGGCGCGGAGGCGACGCTTGGCTACATGTATCAAAAAGGCATTGAAATCGAGCCCGATGCGCATGAGGCCGCAAATTGGTATCGAAAGGCCGCGAGACAGGCCAACTCGAAGGCCCAGTCTCACCTCTCGGAGATGTTGGCGCAAGGGTTAATATCGAATAAGGAAGCAGACTGGGCCACGCCCGAGCCAGTCAAGGAAGTGAAACAGGATGGGAAAAAGAGCGGGCCGGCGCCCTTCTCCCTCAGCGAAGTAGAAACCGGCCTCTCCGGAGGCATCACGAACAAGCGGATGGCTACTCTGGTGAGCACCTTCGGAGTGGATTTCAAACTGGGCGCGGCCACCAGAAAGCGCTTAGCAGACGAAGGCGCGGACGATAATTTGCTGGCGACCATCGCCGCTTCGAAGCGCTCCGGCTAGTAGCCACGGCTAGGAAGCATCGCCTAGCCGGGATACGCTCCCGCAATGTAACCCTCCAACTCCTGAATGGTTTGCGCCTGCTCCGAGATGATCCACTTCACAAGATCACCAATCGAAACCACTCCCACCACGGCGTGATGTTCAACCACCGGCAAATGTCGGAAGTGGTGTTCGGTCATGATCGCCATGCAGTCATCCACGCTATGCTGCGGACTGACGAACACAACGGGACTGGTCATAATGTCGCGGACGAGGGTCTCTTTTGAGGAATGCCCGCGCAGGATTACTTTGCGGGCATAGTCCCGTTCCGAGAGAATGCCAAGTAATCGATGTTCGGAGATGACCAGCAAGGCGCCGACGCCGTACTCGGCCATCTTCTCGATGGCTTCGTAGACCGACTGATCGGGAGTTACGGACAGTACCCGATTTTCGCCCTTGCTCTTCAACAGCAGACCAATTGTGTCGGAGAGTTTCATTGCCTTCCCTCGCGCATAAATTCACTTGCCGGTTCGCCAGTCCCACACCGCCTTGCCCTTGTCGTCACGGAACATCAGCGTGTCCGTGCCCCTCACCAGTTCTCTGGCGAGGATGACGTTCACTTCCTCTTGTTTCACCTTCGATCCTGTCACGGCGATTTCGTCACCTTTGGTGAAAGTGATTCCCATTTCATCTTGAAACGGCTTAGGACATATATAAATCGGAAGCTTTTCCTCCCCGCTCTTAACGACTAGCTGCACAAAGTCCTTCCTGGACCCCAGGGCCAAAAGTTTGACCTCGTCTATGATGCCTTTTGTCTTGGTCTCGGTTCGCAGGTCATATTGAGGGGCGCCATGGTCGGTTTTCGAGGCATCTTGCGAGAACCCTGATGTGAGGCAGGGAAGAAGGAACAGTCCGACCAAAAGGGGCCTAATCGTTCCACGTTGCAGGATGGAGTGCTTCGCGCCGAGTGACACGGACCCTCCGAGCGGCTCACCGAGAACCTTGACGCGGGGCGAGGTGCCATTCGACCCGCAGCACGGCGCCGGAAAACACCTTTACCTGTTCCCGGATTTGCCTGACAGCTTCGCTACGATAAGTCCAGACTCGGTCGCTCTAGGAAGAAAGAAGAATCGTACACCCTTGTTGACCGTGAGACCAGAAACTTTTGCCGTGCTACTTGGCCAGAGTATTGGCCGCGTTTGCAGCCACTATGAAAGCGGTCGCCGTATCGACCACGTACTCGTTTTCGTACCATAGAAAAGGTCAGGCGCCGGTCAGTTCCGGGAAGTCCGGTTGCAGGATGGTTACGCCCGGAACCATGCCTCCGGGAATGAAGCTGTAGTCCGCACGGTTGTTGCCGTACCCGATGAGTTTGGACTCCGTTCCCACCGCCGACACCAGCGAGACATTGGACACAGGATGAGTGCCCAGCAGGTAATCAATCCCGCGCAGCGTGTAATCTGCCCCGACGACTTCCGGGAAAGCATCGTGCAGAAAATACATCTGGGTGGCGAAGCCAGCGACCTGACCGGATCCTCCCCAAGTGCCCATAGCTATTGGCACACCGTAAGGGTTGTCGGCCAAGCTCGCATCCAGCTTGGTTTTGAACGTGCGAACCGCGGACGTGAGACTCGCCTTGAACTCGGCGTCCATGTAAGGAAGGGCAAGGGCGCCGATTCCGCCGAGGGATCCGACTCGCTCTTCCAGCACCGGCAACAACTCCTTCAGTCGCTTCCGGTAAGTTTCGCCGCCCTTGGTTGCAAGCAAGAGTTCAACCGCTGCTCTGGTTTCTCCCGTCTGAAGGTCGCTGCCGGTGGTGTTGAAGGAGTGAAATAAGGCCGGAGGCTGTTTGTGCTCTTCTTCCCAAACGCGTTGCGCAACCTGCAGGCATTCGGCGGCCACCTTGTCGTCGTACCCACCGAGCACGCGGCTAGCGGCGGCCAAGGATGCGATCGCATCGTAGTTCAGCGGCGTGGTGTGAGTCGTGAAAGCCCAGCGATCATCGGGGACGCCCGAGTAGGTGCCATCCGTTTCCAGCGGTCCCAGCCTTGCGGAATAGATTCTTCCGTCAGTCTTCGACGCCGCATCTCCGAGATGGGTGTATTCCTCCAGCGTCGGTTCGATGATACCCGGAATAGCGTGGCCGAAGATCCGATACTCCGCCAGCAGCAGGGTGACGCCGTGCTCGATCTGCTGGATCGCATCGGGCACGCCGTCCGGCCTGCGCATCTGCACATAACGGGCTTTCTCGTCCACCGTGGTATCGTCCCAGTTCATCCCGAACTTTTTGATCGCCAGTGCCAGATCGGTGATCACCAGGGCCTGCGTTTGCGTTCGCAGATCGAAGTCTCCGGCGTCGTACCAGCCACCGGAATTCAATCCCGGGATGTGCTCCCCTGGAGCGAAGGGCGAGTCGGTCGTCGGGCCCTGGGCGTAGCCATCAAAGTGCGTGTAGTCCACCGGTGCCTGCCGAGCGTCGTCCAGATGCGATGCGCCGTGCCAGATGCGATAGCCTTCGCGTACTTTGACGTGATCCATCTGCACCGGAAGGTAGGTATCGAGCGAGGCATGCCAGATTCCGTCATATGCGTTGTTAGCGATGCGAAATGGCCCAGTGATGTGCCCGGCAAATTCAATGGCGTACATGCCGGGCTCGCGCACGGCGGAAAAATCAAAGTGCGGATACTTGTAGCGCATCCATTTGCCCCAAGGCTTCACCTCGCCTGAGAACACCTCCTTGTATTCGCCCGTGGGCAAGATGCGAAGCAGGCGGGCGGTTGTCGCCAGATCATCGAGCGGGTCGAGTTCAATCACCGCCACCTTCGCCCGTTCTGGTGTGTAGCCCACCTGGTTGTAAGCCACCACCGGAGGGCGCCGCCAGCTTGGCAGCAGGTTCGGTTGGATGTGCCAGACGACAACGTCATCGACCTTGCCCGCTGGAATCAGGCTACGCACCACGAACCAGCCGTTCGGCGCCTGATTGCGGCCATCGAAGAGCATCAAAGATCCGGTGTCGGACGAAATCTTCACGCGGGTTAGCGGGTCCTCAGGCGATAGGACGATCTGACGACCAGTGGCCAGCGGAACCGGTTCGATCGCTCCATCGGATTCTTTTTCCATGGGTCCGTCGGCATGCCGGGGAAAGATCCCATCAGCGTCGTCGACGATGAACGACTTTCCAAAATATGCCGTCGGCAAGAACTCCAGGTTGAATCCGGCCTTCCCCGCCAAAGCGGTGGGGAGAGGTTGATCCAGCTGGACAGCAACGCGGAACCCTCCCGCTTCCGGCTGCACTTCGATGCGATAACTCAAGCCGCGATCAGCGTACGCGCACGCAGCACTCAGCGAATTCGCCGCCGCCCGGCGCGTGCGCGCCTTGAACTGTGGAATCGGGTCCCACTGCGCCGGCGTTGGGGAGAGTCTCACGTCGCCGTTGGTGGCGATGCGCTGGTCGTGGAGGATGATCTCTATCCCGCTCATCTTTTCGTCGCCGAAGACGCCGTGGTAGGCGTTGTGAAAAAGCAAGACGCTCAGGCCGTGGGTTTCGAGAACATCCTGCGAAGTGAGTTGAAGATTCGGAGACGGTGAGCTGCCCGGAGCGTCGCCTCTCGTCTTCTCGTTTTGCTTCACCTTGATGTAGCGGCTGGCGAAACCGAGGAATGTGGGCCAGTTCGGACCGGTCGTGTGTCCACCGCTGTGCTGCCGGAAAGCAATCTCGCCATCGATCAGCGCGGTCTCCACCGGCGGAAAAACGTCAGTTCCCAGATCCTTTTTGCCAAGAAGCCGGTAAACCGGGCCGGTGCCGACCGCGCCCAGGAACATTCCCTTGCCATCAATCCAACCTCCCTCCACTTGCAGTGAGCCGCTGCTGATGAATACCGGGCGCGGGGCGCACAGCGCGATGAGTTCGTGCGCATCCACCGGCAGATCGTTAGGGGTGAGTGGCCCTGCATATTTCAGGAAGTTGCCCGCCATCCAGTGATATTCGGAGGTCGAGGCGACGTTTTCCACCTGCTCGCCAAATTTGCGGCGCAATATTTTGGCGCCACCTTCGCCCGACGAGCCTATGAACGCGATCGCGAATCGAGGATCGTAAGCCATCGTGACCAACGCCGCCTTTCCATACCGCGAAAGGCCTTCGATGCCGACCTGTTGGGCGTCCGCCATCTTGTCCGTCTCAAAGTAGTCGAGCGCCCGGCTCGCCCCCCAGGCCCATGCCTGCAGCGCACCCCAGTCATCGAGTTGGCGCGGCTGGCCCCGATTTACCAGACCGATGATTCCCTGCGTCAGGCCTTCTCCATTGTCCGCCTGAATGCTCGTGGCGACGATGTCTGCGTAGCCCCATCCCTTGGCCAGCACTTGCTGCTGCCAGGTTGGACCCGGGGACGGCGGTTGCGGAAATCGCTTCGCGAATAACGCTCGCATCTCCGCGCTGAGCCCGATTTCGAGCATGACTGGCACCGGGCCCGTGGCGCGCGCCGGAGTGCTCAAGGTTAACTGGATATCAATCGTAACCAACGGATACGCGGAATTGTCGACATGGCCGACCAGTTCCTTGGTGATGATCGGAACCTCGCCATTCATTTCCTTCGTCGTGCTCTTCACTTCCCAAGTCACTTTCGGTGTGTTCTTGGGCATGCGACCGTAGACCTCACGGTCGAAATCCTCCACTATTTCTGGCCTGCGCTGGTTCCACCAAGCCGCGGCGCTGTCGACCTTCTTCCCGTTCTTCATTCGCAAAGGATCCGGCAAGGTGTAAGGAGCGACCTTGGATTCATCGACATTGGCGGCGTTCGGAGACTTCGGGTCGCCATCGGGACCGCGCCGCAAAGAGGTGATATGCAGCAGGTCCAATATTCGCTGATGGTCTTCCTCTGAGGTGAGGTGCGTAGGAGGAGCGGCCACGGACCTCTTCGCATCCTGGCCCTGACTGCACGCGCAAACCACCACCAGCATGAACAGAAATCCGAAAGGAAGTGCAATGGATCTGAGACTCAAGAGTTCCTCCCTGGCGACTGCATCAACAATCTACAGACGCCATTCTGAAGACCACCCAAGTTGGCCAATGATTATTTCACGAGTGAGTGAAACTCAGCAGTGAGCCCCTCGGCTAGCCGCCGTTCGGTCACATCGGGTCGAGGGAGCTCGTGCAGGAAAGGACTGATCATTGCTGACGACAACGCGGGCGGTACTTCAAGAATGGGCGTGTCCGGCAAAGCTGTTCGCCATGTCGACACGCCCTAAGGGTCGAGACAGAACCTGGCATTCCTGGGAGAGTTTGGTTACAACTTCGAGACCGTCGTGCCACCGAAATTCGTGACCCAAATATCGGCACCGTCAAAAGCCACTCCAGCTGGCTCTTTGCCCACAGTGAAAGTGCCGAGCGTGGCTCCAGTGCTCGCGCTCAACTTGGTCACCGTGCCGCCGTTGAAGTCTGCCACCCAGATGTTGGCGCCGTCATAGGCCACTGCGTTAGGACCGCCTCCCGCGGGAAATGTGCCGAGCGTCGCGCCGGCAAGCGAAAGCTTGGAGACGTTGTTGCTGCCGTAGTTGCCGACCCAGATGTTGGCGCCATCGAAGGCGATGCCGGTGGGCGAGGTGCCCACGGGAAACGTGCCGAGAATCGCGCCGCTAGGCGACATCTTCATCACGTTGGCGCTGCCGTTGTTTTCCACCCAGAGGTTGGTGCCATCGAAGACGATGCCCGAGGGGAAGGTTCCTGCGGTGAAGGTTCCGAGAACCGCGCCAGTGCTTGCCTTCAACTTGGTCACGTTGCCGCTGCCATTATTGGCGACCCAGATGTTCGTCCCGTCAAAGGCTAGTGCGTCGGGCAGCGTGCCCACGTTAAAAGTGCCCAGAACCGCGCCGGTGCTCGCTTTCAGCTTGGTCACGTTGTGGCTGTTGATGTTCGCCACCCAGATATTGGCACCATCAAATGCGACGGCAATCGGATTGGTTCCCACCGCAAAGGTGCCAAGTACTACTCCATCGCTCGGCCTGAGTTTAATTACGTTGTTGCTATTCATGTTTGTTATCCACATGTTCTCGCCGTCGAACGCCACGCCGTAAGGGGCTGTCCCGGTCGTGAATTGCGTGGTCAGGTTCGCGTTGTACCAGTGCAGAATCGCGATCTGGTGCGCATTCTGCGTCGAGCTTGTTACGCCAAGAGGAGAACGCGCCGGCGCAGTCTGTGCGCCCACGCGCCGCTGCGGCTGCGCCAGCCAGTAAATGGTTGCCAGAAGGGCTGAGCACAGAGCTACGGCAAAAATGGATCTTTCCAGCGACGAACCAAGAATTGTCCAAACCTGTTTCCTCACGGGCACTCTCCTCGTTGTTGAATTGACGGTTTTCCGCTCCCGGCCTTTCTTGGGGTGAGAACCAATGATCCGCGCAGAATTCTGGGCTCACCACTTTCCGATCCGCAGTGAGCACAAGCGCGGGGTTATTGCCGGGCGGCAGCACGATAGCTGACCCGAGGCTTGAATTTGTCAAAACAATGTAAATTCTTGTCACTTGTAGTCGCGAGGAGGTGCAAGCTTTTGCACTTCTGAATCTGCCGTGGGGACCAGGATTGCCCGCAGATTCTACGCCGGCGAGCTCACAGCGATTTCCTTCAACCGCCTCAAATCAAGCTTTCCACTGCCAAGGTATGGCAGTGCATCGACGTGTACAAACTGGTCCGGGCGCGGCTTCCAGAGTTGCGGCAATTCCGACTTGGCAAGCTGCACGAGGCATTCCTGCAATTTGTCTTCCGGCAAGGTGTGAAGTACGATGAGGCGCTCGCCCTTCCTCTGGTCTGGAATCGCAGTCACAGCGAAGATTTGTTCGGTCGCGCCGCAGATCTCTTGTAGTTTGTCCTCCACCTTGATATGAGGCACCATCTCGCCGCCGATCTTGCTGAACCGGCTGAGGCGATCGGTGATGCGGATGAAACCGTCCTCGTCCATGGCGGCGATGTCACCGGTGTTGTACCAGCCATCGCGGAGAACCTCGGCAGTCTTCTCGGCACGGTTCAGGTAGCCCTGCATCACATTCGGACCGCGCACGAACAGCAGACCGGCTTCCCCGAAAGGAAGCGGCGCAAGATTCTCAGGGCTTACGATCCTGACGCTGATTCCGGGTAAAGGATGTCCGATGCTCGATCGCTTCGCCCCTACTTGGCGGAACTGTGCCGCGCGGAAGTCGCGCGTGTTCACCGTCACGGCTGGCGAACACTCTGTACAGCCATAGCCCTCGAGCGGACGAATTCCGAAGCGGTCTTCAAAGGCGACGGAGATGCGCTCGGGAAGTTTCTCCGCGCCCGCCATCACATACTGCAGGCTGCCGAAGTCTTCCGGCGAGCAGCGCCGAATGTAGGTCTGCAGGAACGTCGGAGTGGCCAGCAGGAATGTCACCCCATACTGGCTGACTAGCGCTCCGATGGCCCGTGACTCAAGCGGGCTGGGGTGGAACACAACGCCCACGCCAATTGCAGTAGGCAGGCAGAGCGTCCCGGTGAAGCCAAAGGAATGAAAGAATGGCAGAATTCCCAGGACTTTGTCATGCTCCCCCAGCATGAACACTTGATTCAACTGTTCCACATTCGACGCCACGTTGTAGTGGGTAAGGACAACCCCTTTGGGATCGCCCGTGCTGCCACTCGAAAAAATGATGGTGGCGATGTCATCGAGCCCGGTTTCGTCACCGGCGCCAACGGCTTTCTCGACCAGCCTCACCGGCAATAACCACGAGATCAGCGATGCGCTCAGACGTTCGAGTGATCCCGGCTTCTCCGCCAGATCCTCGAGCATAATTGCCTGCGCCGGAACCTCGAGGTGAACGCGTTCCAGAAATGCTTTGGACGTGATCACCGTTCTCAACTCGCATTGCCGGGCGCAAGAGGCAAGCACCTCGGTGGACGCCGTGTAGTTCAAGTTGACGGGAACTTTCCCCATGAGAAGCGCGGCGAGATTCACCAACGCTCCAGGAACAGAGGGCGGCAACAGGATTCCGACCATTTGCTGGTCGCGCCACACCGGGCGCAACCGCCGAGCCAGAAAGACTGTGCGCGTGAGCGCGCCGCCAAACCTGAGCTTCGTCGTGCGCCCATCGGCCATGGCGAAGCGAAAGGGATGCTGCCGCGCCGTCTGCACAAACGAACGGTGCAGCGTCCGCATGTAGCGCTTGCGGGAACGGTAGGCCTCGGCGCCGAGTTCCTGCACCGCCTGCCGTACTTCTTGCGCCCCGGTGGTCGGCGGCATGGGCTTGCCGAAGGTCACGGTAACCGGATACGGAATTCTGTGGGGAAGCTTCCACAAGAATTTCCCACGCTCGAAGCTGAAGATGGAACCCCACACGCCCCCGAGATTCACCGGGATGATCGGTGCGTCCACGCCCTTCATGATTCTTTCCATCCCGCGCCGGAAAGGAAGCATCTGTCCGATGCGCGTCATCTGGCCTTCAGGGAAGATGCAGACGACCTCGCCGTCGTGCAGGGCCTGAGTAGCGGAGCGCAGCGAGTGAATCAGTTCGCGCGGACGAAGCTGCGACGAAATCGGAATCACTCCCATGATCTTGGCGAACGGCTTCACCAGCGGGTGGTCGTAGGAACCTTTGAACATGAGAAAGCGGATGGGACGATCAATCGAGGCGATGAGCAGAACCGCATCGACCATCGACACGTGATTCGGCACCAGCAGTGCGCCGCCCTTGGCCGGAACATTTTCTCGACCCGCGAGATGGATACGATACAACGTGTGGGTTGCGATCCAGAGCAACAGGCGAAGCAGTGCATCGGGCAACAGGTAAAGGACGTAAACCGTAGCGGCCACTGTAACGAGTGAGACCGAAAGGAAAATCGCTGACGGACTGAGGTGCAAATAGTGCTGGAAAGCGTAATAGACGCCGGCCGCTCCTCCGATGCCCACAAACGAAAGCAGGTTAGCCGCGGCGATGACTCCGCCTTTATCTTTTTCATCGGGGCGGTGCTGGATCAGCGCATTCACCGGAACAGCAAAAAATCCGGCGGAGAATCCGAGCGCCGCGAGCAGCACGATCACATAGACAAATGAGAGGCTCTGCCCCGAGAGCAGAACACCGAACACAGTCATGCCGACCGAGCTCAGGGGAATCAATCCATATTCAACCTTGCCGCTGGAAAGATAGCCTGCCGCCAGGCTGCCCACTCCGATGCCAATCGCGACCGAGGCTTGCAGGATCCCAGTGCGAGTTGAACTGATGTGTAGAACGTCGCTGCCGTAAAAAACGATGTTCGCCGTGAGCAGCGCACCCAGAAACCAGAAATAGGTGTTGCCGAGAACCGCCAGCCAAAGAACCCGATCCTGCCGGATGAGGCGTCCTTGAACCCAAAGATCGCCAATCGGGTTGGCGCGAAACTTCTTCGTGGGATTTGCGGGCACCACTTTTGTGATACCAAGACTGAAAATCAATCCGACCAGAGATAAGCTCAAAAAGATCACACCCGACCAACCTTGGCGCCCGTGAAACACATCGGCAAGAAATGCCCCCGAAACACCTCCCGCGATCACAGCCAGAAAAGTTCCGAGTTCGAGCACGCCATTGCCCCAGGAGAGCTCAGGCTCGGGCAGCAACTCGGGCAGCAGTCCGTACTTGGAGGGGCCGAACAGCGCGGCCTGTGTGCTCGCCAGGAAGACGGCGGCCATTTCAAGGTTCAAGTTCTGCCAACCCAGTCCAGCGATAGCCAAAACCATCACGGCCATCTCGAAGAACTTCGTCCAGATGGTGACGGTCCGCTTGCTGTAGCGGTCAGCGAGAAACCCGCCAGTCATCGAGAACAGGATGAACGGGACTGAGAACAGAGTTCCAACAATCAGGACGAGGCGATCGCGGTCGGCCGCCCGCATGGCCATTCCAAGAATGATAAAGACCACCAGGTTCTTGAGGCCGTTTTCGTTGAACGCTCCCTGAAATTGAGTGAGCACGAGCGACCAGAACCCACGGCGCCACGATGGCGCCCCCACTGATTCGGGAAGCTCTGCTCCAGTCGTATCTTCCGAGGCCTCGACCAGAGTCGAGGCGGTGCTCTGGCTCATAAAAACATTCCTTATAACCACCTGTAAGCCTTGGAGTTCTGCACATCTTGTCATGAAGCGAATCGCGGTTCCAGTCACAACCGATACAGCACTAGTAACTTCGGAGTGTGCGCAGGGGAAAAAACGCAAGACTGGCGGCGCCCCGCGTTCTAATATTTAGGCTTACAGAATCACGCACATACGGGGATTGCCGCTTCGTGGAGCTCATACTCGTACTGTTCGGGTTGATAGCCGTCTCCATACCCGCCACCATCGCCTACCTTTTATGGCGGCAGCACGACCTCCGCCTCAAACTCCTCAAGCTTACGGAACTCACGATGGAGTTGAACGATGGGATGCGGCGTGACTTGCTGGAGTTGAAGCATCAGGTGGCGACTATGCCGCCAGCGGTGGGTACGACGGCTCCACCTCATGCCGAAGTGCCGCATCCGGCCGCCGCAGGGAAGCAACCGCCGATCGAAAAGCCTATTTCGGCTGTTACTCCCATCATTAAGCCCGTTGAACCGGTGATCGTGACACCGCCCCCGCCACAAGAAAAGCCGGTCTTCCGAGAGAAGCCGGTTGTCGAAAAGCGCGAAACGGAAGCACCTGCAGTCGTTGCATCGCCTCCACCGATCACAAAGCTGGAGCAACCCGCCGCAGAGGAACCAGCGCTGGCTGTTCCGGTCACCGAGCAGAAGCCCGCTCCGCCGCCCGTCACGGCGCCGATCGCCGCCACACCGGCTCCGCCCCTAACACCGACAGCATCGGCGGTTCCACCCCCAAGACCGGAAATATCATCGCCCCCTGCTCCCGCGGTGATACCGCCGCCGCGTTCACCGCGAGAGACGCCGCACACTGCGCCGCCATCGGCGCCCGTTCCGCCACCGCCTCAGGTTGCGCCACCACCGCCATCTGTGCGCGTCGTTTCACCGCCGCAGTTCGCCTCACTCCGTGCACCGGCGACAAGGGCGACGGCTCAACAGCGCATGAAGTCAGTGTTCGCGCTCGAAGAGATATTGGGGACGAACTGGCTCAACAAGCTCGGCATCACCCTTGTGGTACTCGGAGTCGCCTTGTTCGGCATCTACGAACTCGGCCAGCTAGGTCCACTTGGGAAGGTTGGACTGTCCTTCGCGGCCTCGTTTGCTTTCCTTGGCGGCGGCATCTTTCTGGAGAAACGCGACCGCTACCGCATTCTGGGCTACACCCTGATCGGTGGCGGCTGGGCTTTACTGTTCTGGACGACATACGCCCTGAACCACGTGCAGGCCATGCGCGTGATGGGTTCGGAAACTACGGACCTGATTCTGATGCTCATCGTGGCCCTCGCCATGGTGGTGCACACGCTGCGCTATCGCTCGCAGGTCGTCACGGGCCTTGCCTTTCTGCTCGCCTATAGCACCGTCGCCCTCAGCCATGACGACGTATACAGCCTCTCCGCCGGGGTGATCCTGGCCATCGGACTGGTGACCATTGTCATCAAGATGGGATGGTTCGAGCTCGAAGTTTTCGGCATTCTTTCGAGTTATCTCAATCATTTGTACTGGTTGTATCGCCTGTTAGGTCCGGAAGGGGCGCATGGGCAGGCGTTTCCTGAGTTTCAGGCTAGTGCCGGAATTCTTCTCTTCTATTGGTTGACCTATCGGATCTCTTATGTCGTCCGCAAGCCCAAATCACCTTTTGAAGAACATGTCTCAACCGCCGCTGCGTTGATCAACACTCTGCTGCTGCTCGGGAGCATGAAGTTTCAGTCCGTGCATCCGGAGTTGGCCTTCTGGGCGCTTCTGATCATTGGTGCAGTGGAATTTAGCCTCGGTCAACTTCCCGTCACTAAGCGCCGCCGCGAAGCGTTCGTTGTGCTCTGCGTTCTCGGCGCGGCTCTGATGATCGGGTCCGTCCCGTTCCGCTATTCCGGCAACGACGTTGCCATTTTGTGGTTAATCGGCGCCGAAGCATTTCTCGCGGCGGGCGTAGTTGTCGGAGAAGTAGTCTTCCGGCGGTTAGGACTATTCGCCGGACTGCTGGTGGCCTTGCATCTCTTCAGAGTTGACTTGCCGCAGCTCATCGCTGTCCGCCGAACTGGTGAAGAGCTGGTGCTCGCCGCGGGAATCATGTTCGCGCTCTGCGGCGTCGTCTTTTACCTGAACGCGCTCATTGTTGGTCACCGCTGGGCCCCGTTTTTTGCCGATTCCCCCGACGCGCAACTGCTCAGCGCTCATTCCTACATTGGCGGATTTTCCGCCGTCTCCGCCGCGTGGGCCTTGTGCTCCGGAGATTGGACGGTTCTTGCCTTCGCCGGCATCATGCTCACCTTGGCGATGCTCGAACAAAAGCTGAAGTCCGGGCACCTGCAGCTGCAGTACCTCATCATCGGCGTGTTGAGCCTTTATCGAGTGACGGTCTTCAATCTACACAGCGAAGTTCCGCTATACACGCACGTTTCGACGCGCCTGCTCACGTTGCCGATCGTTGCCGCAGCTTTCTATCTCACCGCGAGATGGGCGGCGGTGCGCGATGACTCAAACCAGCGAGTGTTCCGCGGATTCTTTGCCGCCGCGGGAACGTTGCTGGTGACGGCACTCATCTACTACGAGGTGCCGGAGTTGTGGCAGCCCCTGGCCGCGATTGCGTTCGCGGTCCTACTGCTGGAAGTCGGCCGGTGGATCGGATACGACCAACTTGCATGGCATGCCCACCTGCTGACCGGTTTGGCAGCACTGGCCGCAGCTACCGCCGATCAAATGGGCGTGCAGCGCTGGCACGATATTCCCCTGCACGCATTCGGCGCATTGCCAGTCGTCGCAGGCGCCTACTGGATTGCCCGTCGAATCAACGTGTCCAATGCGGCACACAGCAGGCTGGGCCGCATTGCCTATAGTTGGGCCGGCAGCGGCTTGATGGTTTGGGTGCTCTACGAGGCGGTGCCCACGCCGTGGATCGCAGTCTCCTGGATCGCGTTCGCCATTGCGCTAGCGCTGACCATGCGCAGGATTAAGTACAACCAACTCGCGTGGCAGGCCAATGCGGTAGCCGCGTGCGCGCTGGTGCGGTCCTACACGTTTAACCTGCAATTGCAAGACCCGCTGTGGCCGGGCTTTTCGCTGCGCATGGTAACGATTTCGATCGTGGCCGCTGGCCTTTACTTCCTGTCGCGCCAAGCCACAGTGCCCGACTCAGAATCGCGCCGCGCCGTTTCATATCTTCACACCACCGCCGCAACCGCCTTGCTGGCGCTTCTGGCTTGGTACGAAGCGCCGAGTGGATGGCTCGCTGCGGTGTGGGCGGTCTTTGCTCTCGTGCTGGCGCTGGTGGATCGTCGTTTTGAAGTCGAAGAGCTGGCGTGGCAAGCCCACGCCCTCGCCGCCCTGACCATGTTGCGCGGCGTGTCCGTGAATCTGTATGTCGTGGATACCTGGCACGGCATCAGCGTCCGCCTGCTCTCGCTGGCGATCGTCACAGTCGTTCTCTATGCCCTGTCTCGCGCCGTTCGGATGCCGGAAGCATGGCGCCAACGGGAGTTTCACCACATTTACTCGTGGGCGGCGTCCGCTTTGGTCGCGCTGCTGATGTGGTATGAGTTGCAGCCCCTGAGTGTGGCCGTCGGATGGGCCGTCTTCGGACTCGTTCTCTTCGAATACGGCCTGTGGCGTCAAACCCGGCAATTTCGTATGCAGGCGTACGTGGCCCTCACCGCTTCGTTTGGCCGGATCTTCTTTGCGAACCTGACAGCTGGCACTCCTGGAGAATTCTGGGGACCGCGAATCTACACGGTTCTTCCCATTGCGCTGATTCTCTTTTTTGTGTATGCCCAGGTGGGTTCGGGTGACCAGGGCGCGCAACAGGATCGCCGCTTGCGCCTCGACATGATCCTCGCCTATCTCGCCACAGGTACGGTAGTGGCATTGCTGTATTTCCAATATGCCAACGATTGGCTCGTCACTGCCTGGGCAGTGGTGGTGTTCGCTCTGCTGGGATTGGCCTTGGTATTAGATCGCCCCGTTTTTCTGCACCAGGGATTGCTTCTGACACTGGGTGCCTGCACGCGCGGCGTGATGCACAATCTCTTCGGCGCCAGCTACTTCAGCGACGGGGATTGGACTGGAAGATATTTTGTCCTGGGATCTGGAATCGCCGTTTTGTTCGCGTGCCTGCCCTTCGCCTTTCGCCTGCGCGATCAATCCAAGTCGCGGCCTTCAAGCAACCGGATGGGAGCACTGGCGCGGCATCCCGAGCAGTTCATGTTTTTCGCGCCAGGGTTTCTGCTGACAGTCATGCTCGCGCTGAAGATGCGCGCCGGCATGGTCACGGTCGCATGGGGCATCGAAGGAGTCTTGATCATTCTTGTCGCCCTCGCGGTTAATGAACGCAGCTATCGTCTAACCGGGCTGGGCTTGCTGTTGATCTGCGTCGCCAAAATCCTGGTGCGCGACGCCTGGGGACTCGCCCCGCGCGACCGCTACGTCACCTTCATCATTCTGGGTGCTGCGTTGTTGCTGGTTTCCTTCCTTTACACTCGATACCGCGAAGCCATTCGGCAATTCCTATGACACGTCGGGCCATCTTTCTGATCGTGCTGCTCGTTGGCGTCACGGCACTGTACTACAGTCAGCGGCGGCACGAGCCGACGCCGGTCTCCGCCAATGCGGTCGTGGCCCTGGCGGCCGATGCTCAGCGCGATATCACCCGAGTTCCGATGCATTTCACGCGAATCTCCGACAATGAAGAGATCGCGATCGGCAACGAACTTGCCCAGAAGTATTCGTCCTCTGCAATCAAGTTGAGCCCTGAAGAGCATGGCCTTGAGGACTACATCGCACGCGTGGGGAATTCCGTGGCCGGGCACGCGCACCGGCCCTTGCCGTACTCCTTCCATCTGCTGCCGGACCGCGCCATGATCAACGCCTTCTCCCTCCCCGGCGGCTCCGTTTACGTGGGTGAGGGGTTGCTTGACTTGATGACCAGCGAAGATCAACTCGCGTTCATTCTGGGACACGAAATCGAACACATCGATCACTACCACTGCGCCGAACGCGTACAGATCGAGGCTCGGCTGCGCCACCTCAATCTCGATATCCTGGGCGCGCTCGTGCAGATTCCGTTTGAGGTATGGCAAGCGGGCTATAACAAAGACGAAGAACTTGAAGCGGATCGCGAGGCCATGCGCGTTGCAGTTCTCACCGGATACTCTCCGTACGGCGCAGTCAGCCTTTTCGAAGAATATGCGAAATTACATCGCGAGTACGTGATTCATGCCCAGAGCCCGGAAGACGAACTCTCCGAGCTTGCGATTCAAAGCCTCCAGGGCTACTTCCGTTCGCACCCAGAGCCTTCTGAGCGCCTGGCGCAGGCGAACGCCGTGATGGTGCAGGAGGGCTGGCGGGATCGCCAGAGACAGAGGCCTTTCCGCATCCAGTACGAAGTACATAACGGCGAGTACGTCAAGTAATTGGGCTGTCTAGAACGCGTTCCAAAAATTAGGATCTGGGAAGGGTACTGCTTTAGCCGTGCCGCCCTGAGTCGCCATTGACGCGGCTTAGCCGCTGAGGGACGACAGCCAGAATCCGTCGCAAGCAGTTTTTGAAACAAGCTCTAGCCACCCGCCAGTTCGCGCAGTCGCTCAGCCGCGCTCTCAGGAGTGATATCGCGCTGCGGGCTTCCCAGCATTTCGAATCCAACCATAAATTTGCGGATCGTTGCCGACCGCAGCAGCGGCGGATAGAAATGCGCGTGGAAGTGCCACTCTGGATGTTCGAGGTCATCGGTCGGAGACTGGTGAAAGCCCATCGAGTAAGGGAAGGGAACTCCGAAAACTTTGTCGTACGTGGACGTCACCCGCTGCAACATCGCGGCGAGAGAGCGAATCTCGTCGGTGTTGAGCTGAGTCATACTTCCGAAGTGGCGGCGGCTGCAGACCAGAGTCTCGAAGGGCCATACCGCCCAGAAGGGCACGAGCGACACGAAACGGTCGTTGGCGTACATCAGGCGCACTCGTTGCCTTTCTTCCAATGCAACGTAGTCGCACAGAAGGCAGCGGGTGTGATTCTTTTTGTAGGCGTGCTGCGCTATCAACTCCTTTTTGGGCGCTTCTGGAATCGAAGCCGTCGCCCATATTTGACAATGCGGGTGCGGATTGCTGGCGCCCATCATGGCGCCGCGATTCTCAAAAATCTGTACGTGGTTGATGTTTTCCAGATTACCGAGCTCGCGAAATTGTTCGATCCAGGTCTTGACCACGAGTTCAATTCCTTCCACTCCCATGGTGGCCAGCGTGAGATCGTGCCGCGGAGAGAAGCAGATCACGCGGCAAGTTCCTGGTTCCGATTCGGCGACCAGCAGGCCCAGGCCCTCGACATCGAGACGATCCCGCGCAGTGTTCGGCTTCAGCGCGGCGAAATCGTTGTCAAAGACGAACGTCGACGAGTACTCGGGATTACGAACTCCGCCCACCCGCGCATTTCCCGCGCAGAGATAGCAGTTGGGGTCGTAAGCCGGCTCGGAGGCGCCAGGCAACGTCGCGACTTCTCCTTGCCAAGGCCGCATGGTGCGGTGAGGGGAGACCAGTACCCACTCGTTAGTCAGCGCATTCAGCCTGCGATGAGGATCTTCCGTTAGTTTCACGTTGGCAACCTCGCAGCATTCTACGATGAAGCTGGCTTTTCATCAGCAAGGTCAAAAAAGAAACTCTTGTTCGCTGCGTTCCGCCAACTGCCACACTTCCTCCACACGTGGCATAATCGTCGGCAAACATCCTTGGATCAGGAGCCACCGATGCGACGAGTCCTGATTAGCGTGGGCCTTTGTGTCCTGACCGCAGTTCTGCCTTGCAGCGCCACCGTGCCGGCCAATAACAAGTCACTTCAGATCTACTTCATTGATGTCGAAGGCGGCCAGGCAACCCTGATCATCAGCCCTTCCGGTCAATCGGTGTTGATTGACACCGGCTGGCCCGGATATGAGGGCCGCGACGCCGATCGCATCGTCGCTGCCGCTCATCAAGCCGGTCTCAAGCAACTCGACTACGTTCTAATCACGCACTATCACCGTGATCACGTCGGCGGCGTCCCGCAACTGGCCGACGGCATTAAGATCGGGACCTTCATCGACCACGGGCCGAATCTCGAAGATTCCGAGGTGACCCGCACCGACTACGCCGCCTACGAAAAGACCGTCGCCGGGCACGCTCATGTCGTGGTCAAGCCAGGTTGGGGTTTGCCGATCAAGGGAATCGAAGTCCGCATTCTGAGTGCCGCTGGGGACCACCTCACAAGCCCCCTGCCCGGAGCCGGAGAGGCGAATTCATACTGCAGCGCAGAGCCGGCCGCCGACGTCGACAAGACCGAGAACGCCCGTTCCATCGGCGTCCTGGTCACCTACGGTAAGTTCCGTTTTCTCGATCTCGGCGACCTCACCAAGAAGAAGGAGCTGGAGCTTGCTTGTCCCAACAATCCGATTGGAAGCGTGGACCTTTTTCTGGTCACGCATCACGGCGCGGATCTGTCCAATCCCAAGGCCCTGGTGTGGGCGTTGCATCCGCGCGTGGCGGTGCTCGACAATGGCGCACGCAAGGGAGCCGGCCCTGCGGCGTGGCAGATCGTCCACGATTCTCCGGGGTTGGAAGACTTGTGGCAACTTCACTATGCCGCTGAATCCGATCGCGACCATAACGTCGCCCAGGAGCGCATCGCGAACGTGAAAGAGAATTGCGAAGGGAAGTATATCAAGGCATCCGCGGATGCCGACGGCTCGTTCGTACTGACCAACGGCCGCACCGGCGTTGAGAAAAGCTATTCCAAGAAATAGCCAGTGTGAGACCCTGCGTCATGATCGTGATCGTAATGGGAGTCGTAGGCTCCGGCAAAACGACTATCGGGAATCTGCTGGCAGACGAACTTGCCTGGCGATTCGCAGATGCCGACGACTTTCATCCCAAGTCGAACGTGGAAAAAATCCGCCACGGCATTTCCCTCAGTGATGCGGACCGCCAGCCCTGGCTGGAGCGGCTTCGCACTGAGATCACCCACTGGATCGCCGCAGACCAAAACGTTGTACTCGCGTGTTCGGCGCTGAAGCGCACCTACCGCCATGAATTGGAGGCCGGTCCGCAGGTCCACTTCGTTTATCTGAAAGGGAGTGCCAGCCTGATTGCCGACCGGCTGCGCTCTCGGCATGGCCATTTTGCCGATGAAAAAATTCTCGCCAGCCAGTTCGACGATCTCGAGGAACCGGAGCAGGCGGTGACCGTCGATATCAGCGGCACACCCCAACAAATCGTGGCCGAGATTCGCGAAAAGCTTGGCTTAGCGTAGAATCCTCGGGCATCAAGATCAGCCAGCGGGAATACTTCTTGGACTCAGCTCCCGACCGCCTCGAATCCGCCGTTGTCTCCCGACTGATGTGGCGGCTGATGCCGTTTCTCTTTCTCCTTTACATCGTCGCCTACCTCGACCGGATCAACGTCAGTTTTGCCGTTCTGCAGATGCGCGGGCAGCTCGGCCTGACTGACCGCGCCTACGGCCGCGCCGCCGGAATGTTCTTTGCCGGTTATTTCTTTTTTCAAGTCCCCAGCAATCTGGTGCTGGAGAAAGTCGGTGTGCGGCGCTGCATCTCCAGCATTATGGTGGCCTGGGGAGTGATTTCCTGCCTCATGATCTTCATCCGCGGCCCCATCAGTTTCTACGTCATGCGTTTCCTGCTGGGTGCGGCCGAGGCGGGATTCTTTCCGGGCATCATTCTCTATATGAAGCGCTGGTTCCCAGCCGGCGCTCGCGGGCGGGCCGTGGCCTGGTTCATGACAGCAAATCCGCTGGCTGGCATCGTCGGCAGCCCCGTCTCAGGGGCGTTGCTCGGAGTGCGCGGCGCCGGACTTTCCGGATGGCAGTGGATGTTTCTGGTCGAGGGCGTGCCCGCCATCCTTCTTGGAGCAGCAGTGTTTTGGGCCTTGTCCGATACTCCCCAGGAAGCGGGCTGGCTGGCCGGCGAGGAGCGAGCCTGGCTCCTGAAGAAGCTGGCCAGCGAGCCGCAGTCGGAACCGGGCCTGAGTGGGGCTGGTCTTCGGCGGGTCCTTCTCAGCCCCAGAGTTTGGCTGCTGACAATTGTGTACTTTGGCCTCCCGACCACTATGTATGGCGTAACTTTGTGGTTGCCGACTGTGATCCGGGCTCTATCGGGGCTGAGTTATTTCTGGACCGGAGTCGTTGCAATGATTCCTTTCTTGGTGACGACCGCCGCGATGGTCCTGGTTGGCATGCACTCCGATCATTCCGGCGAGCGTCGCTGGCACACTGCAATTCCCGCGTTTGGGGCAGCGGTAGCGCTGGTGGTCGCAGCCTACACGAGTTCGCCCATTCTGGTGGTAGCAGGGATCGGCCTCGGGATGGCTGGCGCGGAGTCCATGGGTGGACCCTTCTGGGCGTTGGCGACTTCGAGCATGACAGGCCTGTCCGCTGCTGCCGGGATTGCCGTGATTAATTCTTTTGCTAACCTCGGCGGATATTTTGGCCCCGACATCATCGGCCTGTTCCGCACCGCGAACGGCGGATTTCGCGGCGGCTTACTGGCGATCGCCGCCACCATGACCTTGAGCGGCGCGATTGCTTTGATTGTCGGTCGGCCGCTGGGCGATAAAAAAGCGAAATAAATGCGTCGGGATTCGAGATCTCAGGTTAGGAGCTTGGTGCCAGCGAGGGCCCCGATCAGAGACTTGCCCTTCGCGCCATCGCCTCAATTGTTTACAATAGGAGCTTCGTCCGTCTCATGGCTCGCCAGCCTTTCATAGACGACGAAAAGCATTTTGGAACAGCCAAACCACAATTCCAGTGCGGCCCCCACCGTCTACTGGCGGGTCGAAGGCAGCCTGCTTGACCTGACCGTGGTCCGGCCGGTGGCGTTCTTTACCTGGAACGCCCAGACCTTCGCCGAACGTTTCCGGCGGCGCGGGCTGATCTTCCTCATGGCTCTGCTGCGCCCGTTTCTCTATTCCACGAACCGCAAGTTTGCTACACGCGTGGTGCACACCGTTCTAAGCGGCGTGACTCGCGACCGCCTCGATCTGCTGGGTGAGGAATTCTTCCAGTACAACCTGAAGCCGCGATTAAAAGCGCCGGGCGTCCAGAAAGTACAGGAACTCGTGCAGGCAGGAGCGGACGTCGTACTGGTGAGCCAAGCGCTGGAGCACATCATGCGCCCGTTGGCGCAGCACCTGGGTGTCAGGCACATCGTCGCCAACCGCCTGGAGTTTCGTGATGGCACCGCGACCGGCAGGCTGCTGGGGCCCGTAATCCGCCCGCGCGGCGCATTCGCTCCCTTCCGGGAGAACATGCCGGACGGCCGCCGCGCCCCCAAGACGCTGGCCCGCCATCTGAACATTTCTCTCGAGACGCTGCGGGCGGCTGTCATTCCGGCCGAGCGTGAAGCCTCTCTACAATCTCGTCCTGTCGTTTATTTTGACGACCATAAGCAGGCTCAGGGATTCTCAGTGCTCCGGGCTTTTGCCGGAAAGCATGTCATGCTGATCGGCGTCACCGGATTCATCGGGAAGGTTTGGCTGGCGAATGCGCTGCTGGATTTGCCTGGTGTCGAAAGGATTTATCTTCTGGTTCGCCGCCAGAAGTCGAACCCGGCCGAGCGCCGCTTCGAGAAGATGGTGGAAGAATCACCCGTTTTCGATCCGCTATTTGAGAAACATGGTGCAAGGCTCCACCAGTTTCTGCGTGAGAAGGTCGAGGTCGTCGAGGGCGACGTCACGCAGCCCGGTCTCGGGCTTAATGCCGAAACGGCGCGCCACCTACAAAAGAATCTCGACCTGATTATCAACAGTTCGGGCCTGACGGATTTCAACCCCGATCTGCGCGATGCGCTCGCCTCCAATACCGACGCTCCGCTGAACATCCTGGAGTTTACCCGATCTGCGGATCATGCCGGCCTTCTACACCTTTCCACCTGCTACGTAGCTGGCGAGCAGGACGGCCGGGTCGCCGAAAAGATCACCCCCAACTATAATCCGCGCGGTCTGGCCGAGTTCGACGCCGAGCGCGAATGGAACGCCCTGCATGAGTTGATCAAACAGGCCGAGGTGCAGTCCGAGAGTGAAGAAGTCACTTCGGGACTGCGCATGCAGGCGCGGGCCAAAGAGCATGCGGCGAAAGACCTGCAGGGAGCCGCTCTCGAAAACCAGATTCGCAAGAACCGCGTCCGCTGGCTGAAGACCTATCTGACCGAAGCCGGGACTCGACGCGCGAAGGAACTAGGCTGGCCGAACACTTACACGCTAACTAAGAGCCTGGCAGAGTCCCTCATCGTGAAACGCGGCGCGGGCCTGCCGATCGCTGTCGTACGTCCCGCGATCGTCGAAACTTCAGTCTCGAAGCCATTCCTGGGATGGAATGAAGGCATCAACACCTCAGCTTCGCTCTCGTATCTCTTAGGAACGTATTTCCGGCAGCTTCCATCGAAGGAAAGCAAACGCCTCGACATTATCCCCGTAGACGCCGTTTGCTCCGGGATGACTCTGATCGCGGCCGCGGTCATGGAGCGTCGCCATAACCCGCTCTACCAACTGGCAACCTCCGTGACCAATCCTTGCGACATGGGCCGATCGATCGAGTTGACGTCATTGGCACACCGAAAGCATTATCGAGCGCAGGAAGGCTTGGAATCGTGGCTGCGCCTGCGCTTTGACGCGATCCCAGTTTCCAAGACGCGATACAACCGGATGTCCGCTCCAGCACAGAAGGCGATCGTTAAATCCATCCAGCGCATCATGTCGCCCCTGCCGCTGAAGAAAGCACCGCTGGTCAGGGCGGAGCGCAGTCTGGAGCGCGTGGAGAAGCTGATTGAGCTGTTCGAACCTTTCATCCTGCTGAATGAGCATGATTTCGCCGCCGAGAACATTGAAAAACTTTCGCACGCCCTCGTACCTGAGGAGCGTGACTTGTTCAGCTACAACACGCGGACCCTCGACTGGTGGGACTATTGGATCAACATTCACATCCCGGCGTTGCGCCGCTGGACCTATCCCTTGATTGAAGGCCGGCCCTTGGAGGTGCGGCCTCCCCGCAGCTTTCAACTTGCACCCGCAAACGGAGATGCCGTGAAAACCGGGACCGATGGAGCCACGTGGCGATATTCCTGACCGGGTCGACCGGATACATCGGCGCGCACGTTGCCGCTAATTTGCTGGAAGGATACGGCGCCGCTTTGAACCTGCTGGTGCGGGCGCGCGATCCGCAGGAAGCACAGTTACGGCTGTGGCGCGCGCTGCAGTTGCATCTGGGTTTCCCACGTTTTATTGAATACCTGCAGACCAAGGTGCGCGTCTTTTGCGGAGATCTGACCGCGCCTGGTTTCGGTCTAAACCGCGATGAGTACGACCGGCTCGTACACACCACCGATTCTGTCATTCACTGCGCGGCCTCGTTGAATCGCAAGTCAGAGAAGAGTTGCCTGAACGTGAACCTGCGCGGCACACTCGAAGTGCTGACCCTGGCGCGTCATGCGGAGCACTATCATGGCCTGCGTCGCTTCAGCGAGATCAGCACCGTTGCCGTCGCAGGAAAGCGCACGAATGAGGTCATCACCGAGGATCGCTCGATCGAGTGGGACCGTTCCGACTACGATCCCTACGCCCGCACCAAGAAATTCTGCGAGCACATGACTCGTGTGCTGCTGCCCGACACGCCGAAGACCGTTTTCCGTCCAAGCATCGTACTGGGCGACAGCCGCCACGCCGAGACAACCCAGTTCGACATGGTTAAGGCATTCGTGTTCCTGGCGGGTCTGCCCGCCCTGCCGTTCCGTCCCAGCGATAAGATCGACATCGTGAACGTGGATTTCGTCGCCGACGCGATCGCCGCCTTGCACCAGAAAGATCAGCCGCTGTACGACACTTACCATCTTTCCTCGGGCACCGCATCGCAGACATTCCGCCAGTTGACCACGGTCCTGGCCGCCCAGCAGCAGAAACGCGCCCCGGTCTTCCTGCCGTTTGCAGAGAAGACATTCGCTAGTTCGGTCAACTTCCTCTCCAATCGTAAGGGACCAACCGGTCACGGCGCTTCGCTGCTGAAGGTTTTCATGCCCTACCTGGTATGGAACACGGTCTTCGACAATACGCGGGTGACGTCTGAGCTAGGCCGCAAGCCAGTTCCGTTTTCGCAGTACAGTTTTCCGTTGCTGAAATTCAGCCGCGACAACCAGTTCGAGTACAAATACAAGCCTTGGCCCGCGGCTGCAGGAGGTACCGCCGCATGATGGACTTGATTCTGGAAGCGTGGGTCAGCGGTAACATCGAGCGCAAAAAACTGGGATGGATGCTCGGAGCAGGCAAGCCCTGGCAGCCCGGCGAGAAACTAAAGCTGCTCTTTGCCGGCTACAATGGCACGCGCAACATGGGTTCCGACGTTCGCGTCGAAGAAATGTTGCGCCAGATCCGGCACATCCTCGGCGCCGAGCGTGTCAAGTTCAGCGTGATGAGCTTTGACTTCGAACGCTCGCGCGGCTATTTCGAAAATACCGCCCAGGTGCATCTCCCGGATATCTTCCCGCCTTTCCTCGCCAATGAAGTCCCCAAACACCACGGAGTGGTGGCCTGCGAAGGTTCGATGTTCAAAAGCAAGTTCGCCAACGCGCTGGCCACCATGATGATTGGTTCGCTGGGGATCGCCGCCGCGCAGAACAAGCTCTCCATCGGCTATGGGTCCGAGGCGGGACACATGGATCCGGTCGTCCGCAAAATGTGTGCGCGTTATTGCAAGAATTCTCTGGTCATCACGCGCAATGAAGAATCCCGCACCGTGCTGCGGGACATGGGCGTCCCGACAGAACTGGGTACCGATACAGCTTGGACCTTCGACCCTCGCCCAGCCGAGTATGGACAAAGTGTTCTGCGGCAAGTCGGCTGGGACGGGAAGACCCCGGTTCTGGTCGTCTGTCCCATCAATCCGTTTGAATGGCCCGTGAAGGCCTCGATCGGGAAGTTGGCTTTGCACACCGTCGCCGGGGCGTACAAAAAGAGCCACTACCGCGGGCCCTATTTCCACAACTCGGGTCCGGCGGCCGACGCTGCCTATGAACGATACCTAACCGCAATCGCCAACGCAGTGGCTTCGTTTCGCAAGCAGCGAAACGTGTTTGTGATTCTGGTCGCGACCGAGCGCCTGGATTCTCGCCCGGCCAGTCGCATCTCCGAAAAGCTCGGTGGCGTGCCGGTGCTGACTTCCGACCAGTACAACATGTATGAACTCGTCAGCATTCTCCGCGCTTGCCACATGATGGCCTCGTCGCGCTACCACGGTATCGTGACCTCAATGCCGGCGCTGGTGCCCTCAGCGGGTATCACCATGGACGAGCGCATTCGCAACCTGATGCGCGAGCGCGGTCACGAGGAGTTGCTGATGACGGTCGACGATCCGGACCTCGAACCGAAATTGCTGGCAGCGCTTGAAACCCTGGCCACGCAGGGCGAGCGCATCGCCGATGGCATTGCACGCAGCGTGGTGAAAAATCTGAAGTTGATGGGCCGGATGGGTGTCTTCTTTGAGGAAGAAGTCCAGCGGCGGTATCCCGAATTTCCCACCCGCCAGGGCGAATGGAGTTGGGAAGACTACCTGCCTCCGATGAGCGCCTCGCTGCGTGAGTTGGTGGGGGCCTATAGCTAGAAGTAGTCAGGTACGAGTTGGAAAGAGAACGGCTTTGGGAAGGGCACGACTTTCAGTCGTGCCGCTAGCGGCCCCGTCAATACTGGGCTTTAGCCCCTGAGGTTCGCTCTTCAGTCTCTTGTGAACCTTATGCGGTGCTGTCAAATCGCAGGGTCTGATACCCAAAAGCATGCCTTTCGTAGGGGAGATATTTTCGCAACTGAAAGCGGCCGCAGGAGCCACGGTGCTGCAGGAAATCCGCGACGGCCACGTCACTGGTGTGACCGGCGCGGAACTCCTCGAGTTGATCGCCATGGCGCGAATGTTCCTCGCCACCAAAGGTCTGCAGAGAGGCGACCGCTGCGGACTGCTGGCAGCAAACAGCATTCGTTGGGTGGCCATGGACTTGGCCGCCATGGCCGAGGGCCTGATCGTCGTTCCGCTCTATTTCCGGCAAGCTCCCGTCGAACTGGTCGCGATGATGAAAGACAGCACACCGTCGTTGATCTGCTGCGGCGACGCGGCATTGCGCGAAGGAATTCAGAAGACTTGGCCCGAGGCGCCGCCCCATTTCTTTTTTGACCAGATCTTTGCCGGGACCGAAGCTTTGCAGTTGGATCGCCCACAAGTTCGCGACGCCGATCCAGTGACCATCACCTACACTTCGGGTTCTTCCGGGGAGGCGAAGGGCGTCGTGCTGACCGCCGCCAATGTCGGCTTCATGTTGGGTTGCACTTCGTCCCGGCTCGACCAGTTGATGGGCGGCCGGTCCGGCCAAGACCGTGTCTTCCACTACCTTCCGTTTAGTTTTTGCGCGTCCTGGATCGCCGTGTTGACGTTCCTGAAGCGGGGTAGCCTGGTAGTGCTCAACACCGACTTAACGAAGATCCCAAACGACATGCCGGAGGTTGCACCGCACTACTTCCTGAATGTCCCGCAGTTGCTGGAACGTATGCGCCGCGGCGTGGATGAGCAGATCGCGCAAAAGGGCGGGATCGCGCAGGCGATCTACTCGCGAGCGCAGGCGGCAGGGACTCGGAAGGGAAGTGCGCCCCGGTCCAGCGACGCCCTGTGGCTGTGGCTGGCCAACACCGCCGTCTTCCCCACGATCCGTAAGAAGGTGGTCGGCGAGAACCTGAAGGCTCTCATCTGCGGTTCGGCCCCGCTGACGCCCGAAACGCAAGACTACTTCCGCATGCTCGGCATACCCGTCCTGCAGGTGTACGGGCTGACCGAAACGACCGGCATCTGTACCATGGACGATCCTGCCAACCCCGTGCCCGGCCGTGTCGGACCGGCAATCCCCGGCATAGAGATGAGGCTGGGCGAAAATGATGAGATCGTCGTTCGCGGCCCCAACATTTTTCCCGGTTACTGGAACCGCCCGCAGCAAACGGCAGAAGTGCTGCGCGATGGATGGTTCCACACCGGCGACCAGGGCGAACAGGATGCCTCAGGCAACTGGCGCATCGTCGGCCGGATCAAGAATCTGATTGTCCTCAGCTCCGGCCACAAGATTGCCCCGGAGACCATCGAAGACGAAATCACCCGTCATTTGCCAGGTGCGCAACAGGTGGTCGTGTTTGGAGACGGCCGCGGCTATCTTTCAGTGATCGTCACCGGATCCGTAACACCCGATCAGGCGCAGGCTGCTCTCGACGCGGTGAATCCGCAACTACCGCACTACAAGCAGGTGCGGGCGTTCTGCCTGCTGCCCGAGCCTTTCTCGATCGAAAACGGGCTGCTCACGGCCAACGGCAAGCTGAAGCGCGACCTGATTTCGTCGCGCATGAAGAACGAAATCGACCACATGTACCGGACGGTGAAAACCGCATGAACGCTCTTGAAGTGATTGGCCAGACCGGCGAGGCGATGTCGTATCGGTTGAACGACGGCGTTGTTGAGCTAGCACTACACCGCGGCCCATGTAACGAGATCGGGTCCCTTTCACTCGACGAATTTGAGGCATTCGCCTTCGCGCTCGGACGCTTGCCGCAGCCTGCGCACGCTCTCATCATCTCTAGCGATCTGAAGTCTGGTTTTTGTGCAGGTGCCGATCTGCGTGAGCTCTACCGGCGATCGCAGACCATGGACAAAGCCGAGGCCCTGAAAGGGGTGCGCCGTTTTCTGGAGCGCATTCACCGCGTTCTGAACGTTATTGACGCCGCGCCCCTCACCACCATCGCCGCCGTGAATGGGGTGACGTTCGGAGGTGGATTCGAACTCGCGCTGGCCTGCGATCTGATTGTCGCGGACAAGATGGCACGTTTCTGCTTTCCCGAGCTGAGGTTGGGGCTGATTCCCGGATTCGGTGGAATCCCGCGCCTGAAGCGGGATTGCGGCAATGCTATCGTGCGTGACCTGCTCTTGACCGGCCGCAGTTTCAATGCCACCAAGGCACAACAAATCGGTCTTGTGAGTCAGGTTGTAGGGGAGGGTGAGGCGCTACGCGTGGCCCGGGCGACTGCCGCTCAAATCGGGAAGTTCGACCGGCAGACCACGATCGCCGCCAAGCGATTCATTAAGCCGATCCCGCACGAAGAGTTGCGGCAGGAGATCGATCTTTTTTGCGAGCTTTTTTCACGCCCCGAAGTCGAAGCCGGACTGAAGAAATTTGTCGAAAGCACCGACGCGCAGCCGTATTTGCCATAATTGATAACCAGAAGGAAGAATTGCTCCAATGCAGACTACCGATCAGACTCTCGACGAAATTCTGGCTCTCGCTGCCGTGCACTTTAAGGTTCCGCGCGAAAAGCTCTCTCCCGATGACGACTTCTTCAAGACCCTCGGCATCGACAGCCTGCAGACGCTCGACTTGCTGACCAAACTGGAGAGTCACTTCCGGGTCGAGCTCCCTGATTACGAACTGCAAGGTGTGACGGACTTCCGCACTTTGGCCGGCAAAATTCAGGCAAGATTGTGATCATTTCCTGATGCTCGATCTCCGCCAATACACCTGTCTCGGAGCGGCACTGCGCGATGCCCTCGACCGCTTCTCCTCCGAAGTCTGCCTGATCGAGGCTGATCGAGATCGCGAGAAGGTCCGCCTCACGTACTCCGATTTCAAAGAGATTGCGCTGCCGCTGACCCGCGCGCTCGAAGACGCGGAATTCGATCCCGGCGACCGAGCTGCCATCATCATGACGAATCAGTCCAAGTGGCTGATTTCCGCCTATTCGATTTTTTACTGCGGCGGTGTCCTCGTGCCGCTGGACTACAAACTCACCGCAGCCGAACATTTGCAGCTGCTGGCGCACTCGAAGGCCAAGTTGCTGGTCGTCGAGTACCACCTGTGGCGAGCGATCATGCAGTCGCCTGAATTCCAGAAGATAGGGACCAAGTTCGTGCTCGTCACGGAAGCCCCGCTGGGTGCGGATTTGGCTGGCGCCTTTCGCTGGGAAGATTTCAAGCGCAAAGGCGCTCCTGACTTCGTCATCCGCCAGCGCGACGACATCGCCTGCATCGTCTATTCCTCGGGAACGGGCGGCCGCCCAAAGGGCTGCGTCCTCACCCACGAAAACTATCTCGAGCAATGCAGGGCGCTCACCGCCTGGTATCCGTTCTGGCCGGGTGTCCGCTACCTCAGCATCCTGCCCACCAACCACGCCATCGATTTCATGGTTGGATTTATCGGACCGTTCGTGTGTGGCGCGTGCGTGGTTCACCTGCGCACCATGAGGCCTGAGTTTGTTCGCGATGCCTTCGTGCGCTACCGCATTACATACGTATCGCTGGTTCCGATGATCGTCAAGAACCTAGAGCGTGGCATGCGCGCCAAGTTCGACGAACTGCCCGGCTGGCAGCGAGCCATCCTGAACGCGATGATCGTCATCAACAAGCTCCTGACTCGCCGACGCCCGAGAGTGAAACTCAGCCGCACGTTGCTGCCCGCCGTGCACCGTGGGTTTGGGGGCGAGTTACTCGCGCTGATCACAGGCGGCGCGTTCATGGAACCCTCGACCATGCAGTTTTTCTACGATCTGGGCATTCCCGTGGTCAACGGCTACGGTCTGACCGAGGCGGGGACCGCCCTAACGCTCAACGATCTCAAGCCCTTTCGCGCCGATACTGTCGGGAAACCACTTCCGGGGGTCGAACTGCGCCTTCTGAACCCGGACGCGGATGGAGTAGGTGAAGTCGCAGTCCGCAGCAATACGGTGATGTCGCACTATCTCGACGATCCCGAACTCACACTGGAGACCATCGTCGACGGCTGGCTTCTGACGGGCGATCTCGGCCGTTTTGACGGCAACGGCCATCTCCAGCTCTTTGGCCGCAAGAAAAACATGATCGTCACCGAGGGCGGAAAGAACATCTACCCCGAGGACATCGAGACTGTCTTCGATGGATTGCCGGTAAAAGAATATTGCGTGTTCGCCTCGAACTACGTCTGGCCGAAAAAAGACCTCGGCCGCGAGATGCTGGTTCTGATCCTGCGGTTCGAGCAGAATCAGAAGTTCGACAGCAACTTGCTGGGAGACATCTCTGCGCGAAACCGGCGCCTGCCCGATTTCAAACGCGTCGGCGGGTATGTGATCTGGGAGAAAGATTTCCCGCGTACTGCGTCGATGAAGATCAAAAGAAAGGCGTTGGCGGAAGAAATCGGCCAGTCAACGGACCAGAGCGCCGTCGTGAGCCTGTGACAGGCCGCTGACATGCAACTCGGCATGCAGATGGGGTAACGCAGCCTGCGACTGGATTGAAGGATCGGGAACTTGGGGCAAGACTATCTCGCGATTGTGAATCCGGTGGCCGGAGGCGGGCGGAGTAGCAGGTTGCTTAGCCCCGCGCTCGAGCGCTTACGCACCGGCATCGATGTCGAGGTGGCCGAGACTCGGGCTCCTGGCGACGCAACCAAGATCGCCCAGGAGGCCTATCAGCGCGGCGTCCGTAACTTCATTGCCGTTGGCGGCGACGGCACTTCCTTTGAAGTCGTGAACGGCCTTTACCCGCAGGCTCTGTCAGCCGACCGCCCCACTCTGGCGTTCTTACCTCTAGGCACCGGCAATTCGTTCCTGCGGGATTTCAGCGACAGCGGCGTCGAGCACGCTATCGAATCGCTGCTCGCCCATCGAACCCGCGCCTGCGACGTTATGCGCCTGCGCCACCGCACAGGCGTCATTCACTACATCAATCTATTGAGCATGGGCTTCTCCGCCGATGTGGCCACGCTGCGCGCCCGGCGTTTCAGCAAGTGGGGAGAGCTGGGCTACATCACTTCAATCTTCCTCACCCTCGCTCGCTTCAACCGTCGCCCATTTCCGGTTCGCGCCGAGGCCGAAGCGAATTTTGACGATCGCCGTTGTCTGTTCCTGACCTTCAACAACAGCAAGTTTACGGGCGGGACGATGATGATCGCCCCCCGGGCCGAGATCGACGACGGCCTCATCGAATACGTCCGCTGGGGGCCGATCGGACGACTCGGTCTCATCCGCAATCTGCCCGGCCTCTACGACGGCACGCACATTCAACACCGTCTGGCCGAATGCAAGTCCGTGCGCCGCGTCGAGTTCAACCTCGATGCCCCGGTGGATGTCATGGTCGACGGCGAAGTGCTGACCCTGCACTGTGAAGAACTCGACGTACTGCCTGCGGCGCTCCACGTCATCGCGTAGCCGGCGTGGTATAAGAAATGAGTCATGTCTGAAGAACGAAGAAAACGGAAGCAGGAGCGCGACGGCGACAACAGCGCAAGCAGCGGCACGACCAGGAAATATCTGACTTGGGGATGCATCTTCGTTCTGTTTGTTGCCGTATACCTCGGGGGCTGGTATTACAAGAACCACAAGTACGATAAGTTTGCCCAGTGCATAGCGACAAAACAGGCCCGGATGTACGGCCTCTACTGGTGCCCGCACTGCATCGAACAGAAAGAAATGTTCGGCGAATCGTTTCACTACGTCCCCTACGTAGAGTGCGCCGTCAAAGGCTCAACAGAAATTGCCGCCCAGTGCAAGATCGCCGGGGTCAAGCTGTTTCCCAGTTGGCAATTTAGCGACGAACCGCCCAGAGAAGGAGTCTTGTCACTCGAAGCCTTGAGCGACAAAACCGGGTGCAGCCTGCCGTGACCAACTCGCCCCCTTCCCCTTCTGAGGGTGGAGTCGCTGCTCGAAGCAATAGCATTCTTTTCTGCGTCATCACGGCTCTCTCGCTCGCGGGTGTAATCGTGTCGACGATATCCCTTCAGCGCCACTATGCCACGTCCGCGACCCAGTTCTGCGATTTCAGCCAGAAGTTCAGCTGCGATATCGTGAACCGCAGCGAATATTCGAGCATCATGGGGATTCCGGTGGCCGGGATCGGTGTTGCTGGCTACGGAGTGCTCTTCGTGTTGGCCACATTCCTCCGCACTCGCGCCGAAACCCCCATTCGCCTGCTGGGCGCGGCCATTGCCGGATTGGCCTTCGCTCTCTACCTGACCTACGTAGAAGCCTACGTTCTGGAGACGTGGTGCATTTTGTGCCTGCTGTCGCTTGCCTTCATCTTTCTGATCAGCCTGCTCGCGCTAGTCGTAAAGTTGAAAGGTGCGAGAGCCTGAATCGCGGGCGTCGTTGTATTCTGATAGAGCACTTTTCCTGATGGACGAAATCCAGAAAACTGAAAATCAAGCGGGGATTGCGCCAGAGGTCATCCGCGTACAATCCGTCACTGGAGACTTGCGCCTGCACGAATTTCGCAGCCGCGTTTTCCATAACACCCGCTTCCTGCGCGTCTGGCTCCCCCCAGGCTACGACGAATCCGCGAACGCCGGCCGGCGCTATCCGGTTCTCTATCTGAATGATGGTCAGAATCTCTTTGAGTCTGCCACATCGTTCACCGGAGTCGAGTGGCAGGTCGATGAAACCGCCGACCGCTTGATCCGTGAAGGAGCAATTCCTCCGCTTATCATTGTGGGTCTTGATAACGCTGCCAGATACCGCATCCGCGAGTACATGCCGCATCGCTCGTTGCATCCCATCCTGCTGCGTGGCCAGGGCAGTCGCTACCCGAACTTCCTGATCAAAGAAGTCATGCCCTTGATCGCTCGGAACTACCGTGTGTCAACCGGCCCGGAAAATACCGGCTTGGGGGGATCGTCCCTGGGTGCGCTCATCGCCCTCTACACCGCCGCACTGCGCCCCGGCGTGATTGGGCGATTGTTGCTGGAGAGTCCGTCGCTGTGGGCGTCCAACCGGCAAATAATCCGCGCCAGCCGCGAGGTCAAACGCTGGCCGGAGCGCATCTTCCTTGCCACCGGAACCGCCGAAGCGGGAAGGGAAGACCGCAATCGCAGCGTCGTCGACGACGTCCGCGAACTGGCCGGAATTCTCCGCCGCGCCGGCCTCGATGATAGGCATTTGCGCGTGGTCGTTGAAGAGGGCGCCGCGCACCACGAATCAGCATGGGCACGGCGCTTCCCCCAAGCCCTAAGCTTTCTGTTCGGTAATTAATTGCAATCGGCCGAGTGTGCGCCATATTACATAAACGCAGGCCACCATCGCGATTACTGAAAGCTGCACATGCGTCCACCGTGCAAGCGGGCCCAGCAGCGGCAGTGTATAGATCAGATAAAGAACCGTCCCCAACCAGCGGGGCGACGAGCCTTCTGCCTGTTCGGCGATCCAGTCGGCCAAAAGAAGAAATGCCGGCGCCAGGATCACAAGGTCATAAACCGTAAGATGCGGGGCAACCAACACCGTCGTCAGAAGCAGCGTCGAGTAACGCAATGCAAGAGGCGCGGGCGGTGCGTGCTTCCACACAGCGATGATCAGCCCGAGCACGGCGATCGTACTCAACCCGTATATCCCAAATGCGAAATCCGGCCAGGGAATGAGCATGGACCAGAACGTCCGCAACGAATGCGTCTGATAAGGCTTAGGCTCGAGCCAAGGCAACACAGCGCGGACGTTCGCGAGTGTGTGTATCCATTCGCGCACCGGCTGGATTCCGTAGTAGAGAACGCCCACAGCAAGTTGCGCCGCCACCGAGAGCACCGCCCCGGCCACAGTCTTCCACGCACCCATAGACACAAAAACCACGGCGGCTGCCAAACCTAACTGGGGCTTGAAAATCAAACAGCCGAGAACCAGGCCGGCGAGGAACTCCCGTCTGTTGCGCAGCAGGATGAACATCAGGGTGAAACAGCCGAGCGCGAGCGCGGAGGTTTGACCCCAGGCAATCAAATGAAAAAACGCAGGATATCCGACTGCGAGAATGAACACCGTCCCGCCCTCCCCGCGCAAGTTCGGACACACCCGCCAGATACTGTAGCAGCAGATCCCGTAAACCAGCGCACTGCAGCCCCACCACAACGCTAGGGCCCACTTATACGACAGATACGCCAGCGGCAGGAACAAAATCGAGACCTGCGGAGGATACAGCGGCAAATATCGTATGCCCGCTGCCTCCGGCACACGCTGTGCCGAGAGGAGGGCTTGTGCTTTCATGTCGTACAGGTCTTCCCCTCGGTGCGCGGCCGCTAACGAGCCCAGCGTGTGCAAGTGCAGGAAGTCGGTTCCTTTGATGTTCCCGTTGCGATCCCGCAATCCCGGATTCGCTAGCGTCCACAGGTAGAGCGACCACAAACAAACAGCCAGAATAGTGCCGTGAGCGCGCAAGCGCTTGGAGGTGATCCAATTGGCCGGCTTGATCGGGTTGGTCACGGATGTGCCATGTTAAATGGTATGCAGGTGCGGATCACTGAGTCAGTTGAGCTGAAGCGCCGAGCCGAAAGGTTCCAGTCGAGGTTGGGGTTGGTCGCCGTTAAGCAGCCAGACATGCCGGTTGTGGAAGTAGCGCAGCAATTCCAGGTTTTGACTATCGCCCATGTCACGGGCCCACACAATTTTCGCGGCGTCGATATCGGCATCGTTGTACACCCATTCGTGATCCACATCGTGGTTCACTCCATAGGCTGGCTGGTAGCGAACGATGACTAGGTGATCTCCGGGCTCACGCTTCAGTTGCTGAATGATCGCCGCGCGATCCAGATTGCCCCGTGGCCAGGCCGGTTCAATCGCCGTATGTGTGACCGCGGCACCGATCCGCAGGATCACCATGGCGCAGCAGACTACTACGATCATGCGAACGGCGGCTGCTCCCTGCGTGGAATGGCCCCCCCCAAAAAAACGCATGTGCCGCATACATTGCAGGAGAACCAGATACAGGAGGGCCGTTGCGGGAGCGAAGTAGTGCGGCAGAGTCCAGGTCTGCGGCGCGAGTCCAGCCACGAACACGGCGAGAGCCACCAGCGGAAAACGCATGCGGCGATCGCGCAGAATCCACGGAAACGCCAACAAGGGGGCGCTTAGAGCCGGACCAAGATAAAACATCCACCACCCAACCAGTTTGTCGCGAGTACGCCGGAGCGCTCCCCGGACCGTCCTGTTCTGCTCGAATTGAGCCAGCTCCCACCGGTAGAAATCGCGCATAATCCTGTGGTTGTAGCTTGGTTCTGGGCGCGCCTGCTGCCACAGAAAATAGGGTGCTGTCGCATAGGTCTCCCGATTTACCTGGTAGGTCATGCGGAACGGGCTGCCGGTCACTCGATAGTAGTAATAACCGGTAGCCACGGCGAACAGGCCCATCAGCGTAATGATTGGGAACAGGACACGCGTTATGGTGCGTCGAGTGAGTCGCGTCCGGAACAGCCAGATACTCATCGCACCAGCCACTGGGATGCTAAACAGGAGGCCTTCGTAAGGACGGCTATTGGCTAGCATCGCCAATCCCAAGCTCATAAGGATGGCGTCTCTCGCTCGGCTATGTTTCTGAATCCGCGGGAGTGCCCCTACCAGCAATGCTCCGCCCAAGGCGACCACCGATGCGCTCCAATATCCGTTCACCCAATAGCCCAAAATGCCCAGCCTCAATACGGCCAGCACTCCGCCAAGCAATGCCCACTCCGGAGGCAGCCAAGCCTGCAGCGCCCAGCACAGGGCCGAGCACATCGCAGCCGTGACCAGCAGTTGTCCGATCCACGGATGCCCGAGCAGTTGCCCCGCCGCCAGCACCAGTCCTTGCGCCGGCGGATACATCGACATATACGTGGGATGTTCGATGATGTGGAAGCTCTCGAAGTGAACCCACATCGGATGCGTGGGATTGGTGAGCTTTCCGTGCGCGAAGGTGTCCGCGGCCAGCAGGTAGCTGAACTCGTCATTCCATCGCGGTTGCGGGACTCCAAGCACCGGGATCAGGGCAACGCGCAACACCACCACGCCTGCGCCCACAGCAAATACGGCAAGTCCGCGGCGCCGCGCCAAACGTTGGAAAGCGCCTGTCAGTACGTCAAATGCTGAGGATTTCGGGAGGGTGGCTGTTCTCCGTTGCGATCGGAAGATCAGCAACCCGAAGGCCACCACTAAAACTAGTTCGATGATCGCAACCAGCAAGGGCGCGAGCCGGGGAAAGAGGTTCTCCATCGAGGTGAGGGTGGTCCCGCACTACTTTACGCCAGCCGCGCTCCCTGGAGAAAATGCCTTCCGCTCGCCAGATGTTTAGCGGAGGCCGAAGCAACCATCTAGCTCGCGGCTTCCTTAAAGCCGATCTCCGGGAACAGGCCGTCCACAATCTGGATCATTTCATTGTCGACGGTCCGATTCTTTGCGATCGCTTCCGTTAGCGGGATAGAGACAATCTTGTTCGAGCGCAACGCCGCCATGCATCCAAACTCCGCACGATGCACCATATCGATGGCTCCCAACCCGTAGCGGGTCGCCAGCACTCGATCGAACGCACTGGGCGAACCGCCACGCTGGATGTGTCCTAGAACCACGGCGCGCGTTTCAAAGCCCGTGCGCTTTTCGATTTCCCGCGCCAGAACGTTCGCAATCCCACCCAATTTGGCGTGACCAAACTCGTCCTTGCCCATGTCCTGCACGATGGGAGCACCGTCACTCTGCGCGGCAACCTTCGCGCCCTCGGCTACGACCACGATTGAAAAATACCGCCCTCGCTCATGCCGCTGCCGAATCGACTCCGCCACCTTGTCCACATCGAACGGCCGCTCCGGAATCAGGATTACATCCGCTCCCCCAGCAATGCCGCTATAGAGAGCTATCCAGCCCGCATCCCGTCCCATAACCTCTACCACCATCACGCGGTTGTGCGCCTCGGCTGTGGTATGGACGCGGTCAATCGCCTCGCACACCACATTGCAGGCAGTATCGAATCCGAAAGTGTAGTCGGTTCCACCCAGATCGTTGTCGATCGTCTTGGGCACGCCGACCACTTTGACTCCCTTTTCATGCAACTTCTGCGCGATGGACAACGTGTCATCTCCGCCGATCACGACCAGCGCATCAAGCTTGTGCTTGGCAATCGTGGCCAGGCAACGGTCAAAGCCATCGGGACGCTTCGACGGATTCGTCCGCGATGTCCGAAGGATGGTTCCGCCGCGCGGCAGAATGCCGCTCACCGATTCCAGGTCGAGCGTCATCTTCATGTCTTCGATCAGGCCGCGCCAGCCCTCCAGGAAGCCCACAAATTCATCGCGATAGTGAAACACTCCCTTACGAACCACCCCGCGAATGACCGCATTCAGGCCGGGGCAGTCGCCTCCCCCAGTTAACATGCCAATCTTCATGTGCGCTCCTGTGTAGTTCGCAACGAAATCCTTGGAATGCACCCCGGGTGCAGGGGTTAGGAAGTGGCCCGAAACGCTGGGGTGGCAATCGTTCGGAAGAAATAGAGTAACATCAAACCAACGAAGCTGAAACCGGAAGAGCGCGTCCCAAGCGCGGTTCACAGCGGTTGCAAACGCTTATGTGGGGACAGCCGCCCCGGCTGTCCGGTCGAGCAAAGCTCGACGGCTTATGTGCGTCTCGACGGCAGACCCACACAACATGACCGGAAGCCCCCGTTGCACTCCAACCGCAAATTCGCCACAATGCTCGACTGGACATGAACAAGACTCTCTCGCTTTTCATCTGGGGCGCCATCGCTGTCCTTGGTTCGGCTGCCGTTGGAGTGGTCGCACTCCACCGCGGCGAACCCATCAACGCCTTGTGGTTGGTGGTTGCTGCGACCTGCTGTTACGTCCTGGGGTACCGCTTCTACAGCACGTTCATCGCGGCCAGGATTCTCGCCCTCGATGCCCTACGCGCCACTCCCGCCGAGCGCCTCGAGAACGGACGCGACTTCCTGGTTACGAATAAGTGGGTGGTCTTCGGACATCATTTCGCCGCCATCGCGGGACCTGGTCCCCTGGTCGGTCCTGTGCTGGCCGCGCAGTTCGGCTATCTGCCCGGAACGCTTTGGGTGTTGGCCGGAGCCGTATTCGCCGGCTGCGTGCAGGACTTCGTCATCCTGCTCTTCTCTGTCCGGCGCGACGGCAAATCGCTTACGGAGATGGCGAAAGAAGAGACCGGCCGCGTCGGAGGTTTGGTCGCCTACGCCGCCGTCATCGCGATTCTGATCATCTTGCTGGCCGTCGTCGCCTTAGTCGTCGTGAATGCGCTGAAAGGTAGTCCCTGGGGCACATTCACGATTGCCTCGACTATTCCCATTGCCTTGCTCATGGGCCTTTACCTGCGCCGCATTCGCCCCGGCAAAGTGCTGGAAGTCTCCGTGCTCGGATTCATTCTCGTTCTGCTGGCGATATGGGGCGGGCAATGGGCTTCGCAAAATCCTGAGATGGCGAGCGTGTTCACGCTGCGGGCGCCGAGTCTCGCGATCCTCATTATCGTCTACGCATTCGCGGCGTCCGCGATGCCCGTGTGGTTGCTGCTCGCGCCGCGCGATTACCTCAGCACCTTCGTGAAACTCGGAACCATCGGACTCCTGGGCATTGGGATCGTGGTGATGCATCCCACGCTCCACATGCCCGCGCTAACCCGCTTTGTCGATGGCACAGGCCCCGTGTTCGGCGGCAAGGTCTTTCCATTTGCATTTATCACGATCGCCTGCGGCGCCATCAGCGGCTTTCACGCGCTGATCTCCAGCGGAACCACGCCCAAGCTCATCGCCCGCGAAACCGAGACTCGCATCGTCGGATACGGCGCCATGATGTGCGAATCCGCCGTAGCCGTCATGGCGATCATCGCTGCCTGTGTACTCCAGCCCGGCGTTTACTTTGCCATCAACAGCCCCGCCGGCGTGGTTGGGCAGACCGCTGCCGCCGCCGCGGCAACCATCTCCGGTTGGGGATTCCCCGTCACCGCAGCCGATATGCAAGCCCTGGCCCACGCAGTCGGCGAGCAGACCCTTTTCAACCGTACCGGAGGCGCACCCGCCTTCGCCGTAGGCATGGCGCACATCTTCTCGCAGAGTCTGGGCGGCGAGAAGGTGATGGCCCTGTGGTACCACTTCGCCGTCATGTTTGAAGCCCTCTTCATCCTGACTATTCTCGACGCCGGCACCCGCGTGGCGCGCTTCATGATTCAGGACGCTCTGGGCCACATCTATAAGCCACTTGGCCGCACCAGTTGGTATCCCTCGATTCTCGCTACCAGCGCTCTGATCGTCGCGGCCTGGGGATATTTTCTGTGGCAGGGCGTGAAAGATCCGTTGGGCGGGATCAATTCGTTGTGGCCGTTGTTCGGCATCGCCAATCAGTTGCTGGCCACGGTGGCGCTGTGCGTAGCCACGACGATCATCATCAAGCTGCACCGAGCAAGATATGCCGCAGTCACGCTCGTCCCCCTGATGTGGCTGGTCGCAGTCACATTTACGGCGTCCTGGCACAAAGTGTTTGATCCCAATCCGAGCATAGGTTTTCTGGCCCAGGCGCGGGTCCTGGCCTCCGGTCCCGCGACTGCCGCAACCGCCCGGCTAATTTTCAACAATCGCCTCGACGCCGCCGTCACCGCCGTTCTGGTAGGGATGGTCGCCATGGTGCTGATAGAGTCCGCACGCAAGTGGATCGGAGTTCTGTCGGGAAGGGAAGAGGCGCGCGTGAAGGAATCCCCGTTCGTCATGACGCGACTGGCAGAGGAGCAAGCATGAAAGCAGTCATCACCGCTGCCCGGATTTTCCTGGCAACTCTTCGCGAGATTTTCGACGAGGCCGCCTACGCCCGCTTCCTCAGCCGTACTCAGATGGCTTCGTCCCCGACGGCGTACGCCGCGTTCTGGCGCGAACGGGAGTCGAGCCAGAAGCCACGCCCCAGGTGCTGTTGATTCGCCTGCGTTCCTTACCACTCCTTGGTGATCTTTACGGTTCAACGTCAAGTTTTCCGTCCGCATTCCGACGGTGGATGCACCCATGAGGACTTAGTAACAACTTCCGGTTTGCCCGTCAACCGCCACAAGACTGATAGCGACAGGCGAATCGAATTGGTGCTCAGGCCGGACCGAACAAGGCGAATCTGCTATGACCCTGGCTTATTGCTCGTTGGGCCGGGCTAAACCGTTATTTCCCGCGGTCGCAAGAATTGCGGCATATACTTCGATCGCATCCCAAAGATTCTGCAGCCGAAGATTTTCGTCCGCGGCATGCTGATTGTCGTCGTGATTGGCGATTGGAACTCCGAGCACGGGGGCATGCTGGCTACCGGCCAGCAAATACATCGGGACTGTTCCTCCCATACTCACTGCTTGGACTATGGGCGATCCTTTCGCCTGCTCGATAGTTCTTACAATTGCTTGGGCGGTCGAATTATCCATTGAAGTGCGAAAAACCGGGTCGTCCGACTTCCATTCCAACTTCACGACGCGCGCATGTGCCCGTCGTGTTGCCAAGTCCGGAGTCTGATGAACGATGAAGAATCCCTGCCGTGCGATGTGTTCCTCCACCTGCCGCCGGACTCTCTCATCCGTCTGGTTCGGGACTAGACGAAAATCCAGCATCGCGACAGCCTCCGAGCTGATGACGTTGTTCACCTTTTCTCCCACATATCCCGCACGGATACCACGAACATTGAGGGCTGGCTTCAGTAGTTGCTCAGCAAGAGATGATCCATTTCCTTCGGGAACTGCAACCGCGAACTCCTGCTTCAGTAGTTCATCAGAGCCAGCGGACATGGCCAGAGCTTGTCGCTCGGATGGCGTCAGAGCTCTCACATCGTCGTAGAAGCCCGGAATCAAGATTTTTGCATCCGTATCGCGCATGCTATCCAAAAGGTGGGTGAGCAGCACGATAGGGTTCGGGGCCCAGTTGCCATAATTGCCGCTGTGCATCGGGCGAGCGGCGCCGTACACCGTCATCTCAAGGTCTGTCTCACCACGCGTACCGAAGAACACCTGCATGCGTCGGGAAGGGGGCAAGGGACCGTCGCACAGCAGCCAGATATCTGCGTCCAGCGCATTGGGATTTCTCTTCAGGATTTCAGGTAAATGGGGAGAGCCGGCCTCTTCCTCTCCCTCAAACAAGAATTTCACATTTACGGAGAGCTGCACCTTGGACGCGCTCAGCGCATCGAGCGCGCTCACGACCGCCTGAATGGGCGCTTTGTCATCGCCCGCGGATCGGGCATAGATGCGAGCCTCGTCGGGGTAGTGATCCTCGGTTTGCAAGTGAATCGGATGACCATCGACATCTCGCAGCACCGGAATGAAAGGAGGGCTCTGCCACTGATCCGGCTCCACTGGCTGGCCGTCGTAGTGCGCATAGATGCCGATGGTAGGGTGACTACCCGGAGCGGTCAAGCTACCGTACACGACGGGCGGCGACCCCGGTACATCCAAGAACTTCACCTCGACGCCACGGCTTTTCAGCATCGCCGCGACGGTCTTCGCATTCCGGTCGATATTTGGCGCATCGGAGGCAAGATTCGGAACAGCGAGGAGTCTGGCGAACTCACCAAGGATTTCTTTTTCGTGCGAAAGGCGATAGGTGTGGACCTGATCACGAACGGCGACGGCTGACTGCTGTGCGCTAACCGAATGTGTACACAAACAAAGCGCTGTGACTGTTGTGAGGATTGTCAGGGCAATCGAAGTCAGTTGCATTCTGACCAGATCTTAACCTAGCAGGGCTCCCTATAGGTGACGGAAGAAAGGCATCGCGAATCTTCTTTCGCGTCCGCGGGCGGGTCGTCGGCCACTCGGCAGTTACGGGCCAGAAATGCCGGGAGCGGACAGCTTCTCCTCTGGCTTCTTTGGGTTAGCGCATTTGGGAGCACAACCCGCGCTAGGCTCCGCCCCGAGTTCCGCGATACACTGCACTCACATGCGAGTCTTGGGCATTGACTGTGGCGGAGAGTATACCGGCTATGGCGTGGTCGAATTGCATTCCACCGGAAAGCTGCACTGCCTGACCTGCGGTGCCATCAAGCTTTCTCCGCGCGAAGCGCTGCCCCGCCGCCTCTCCCGCATCTATACGCAACTGGGCGCAATCATCTTCGAGCATCAGCCGGATGAAGTCGCCATTGAAGATGTCTTTTACGCGCTGAACGTGAAGTCCGCCCTGAAACTCGGGCAAGTTCGCGGCGTGGCCATGCTGGCCGCCGCGGTTGCCGGACTCGAAGTCGCCGAATACTCTCCCCTCACC
>Ga0209698_10000102_pt1 | contig 79939 bp, 77 predicted proteins | sample LitLauG_LLR_2012_FD_187203 | JGI IMG/M metagenome (GOLD analysis project Ga0209698, IMG submission 187203) | Freshwater sediment microbial communities from Pennsylvania, USA - Little Laurel Run_MetaG_LLR_2012 (SPAdes) (version 2) | ecosystem: Environmental > Aquatic > Freshwater > Creek >... | reverse complement strand
CATCATCGGCGGGGGCGCGGGGGGATTTTCGATCATCGCCCTGACGGCGGCTCCGAGGCGCGAGATGTTCTTCTTCGAGACGTAATCGCGCGCCCCGGCCTTCAGCGACTCGACGGCCAGTTCCTCGGACCCGGCGCCGGAGACGAGAAGCCACTGCACTTCCGGGTTGTCGATCCGCTGCTGACGGACGAGCGCAAGGACGTCGCACCGGGGGACCGCGGTGTCGGCGATGACGATGTCCGGCCTGAATTCGGCCATGATCCTGTCGAGCATATCCTTCGTCCCGACCCGCCGGGAGGAGAGCGCAAGCCCCGCCTTGCGGATCTGCATGACGATCACTTCCGCATCCGTGGAGTCGGGCTCGAATATGAGGACCCGTTTCTCTTCAGCCATGCGATTGCCCCGTTATCTGGATTGTCGGACGCATCAACGGTCCCCGGACCCTTCGAGCACGCCTCCCGCCCTCCTGTCGGACCTCAGGAGCAGAAACGCGAACAGGAGCCCGAACAGTCCGAGCGAGGAGAACATGACCATGCTCGCCGTGTAATTCTCCGTCATGTCCCGCAGGTACCCGTTCAGGTACGGGAACGCCGCCAGCCCGAAATTCTGAATCATCGTCGTCAGCCCGAACGCCGTCCCCACCCTGTTCTTCTCCACGATGAGGGGGATCGAGGGCCACATCGCGGCCGGAACGAGGACGAAGGAGACGCCGAGCATGACCATGGGAAACGCGGGGGGGACCATCGAGAACGCCATGATGAGGAACGCCGGGACCATGAGGAGCGAACCGACGACCATCATGGAGGCCCTGCGGCCGACCCTGTCGACAAGCTGGCCGAAAACCGGGGCGAAAATCATCGAGGCGAAGATGATGATCGTCGTCGTCCCCCCGGCAGTCGTGAACATGTGGAAGATGTTGTAGAACACCTGGGAGAAAAATCCCCCCCCCGATCCCGCGGTCATCGGGAGGCCCCATTTCGTATTGAAGAAATCCGTGGAGAGGTCGGTGAACGGGAATATGGCGGAGTAAAACGTCACGCACAGGAGCGTCACGAACCAGTACGAGGAACTGAATTTCCGTATGTCCGCCAGGACGATCTTGTCGCCGCCCCCCTCCTCCTTCAACGCCAGGGCTTTCTCGCCGCGCCTGTCGAGGAGATTGTAGACGAGATTCGCAAGAAGCGACGCGGCGCAGAAGAGCACCGCCGCCCAGAGCGCGTAGCGGTAATCCCCGAAATATTGCGCGATGAGGGCTTCCGTGTTGAAGCTGAACAGGGTCCCGAGCCGGCTGAGCGTCAGCCCGATGCCGAACGAGAGCGCAAGTTCCTTCCCTTTGAACCACCGGGCGAATATCGCGCTCTGCGCCACGACAAGGGACTCCGAACCCCATCCGAACACGAATCTCCCCAGGTACAGCACCCAGAGATTCGGCGCGACGGCGACGATGAGCGCCCCGGCGGTGACAAGCCCGGAGAAGAGGAGGCTCGCGCGCCGCGTGCCGATTCTGTCGATCAGGAGCCCCCCGATGAACACCGAGAGGATCGCGGCGACGCTGTACACCGTGTACATCTGTCCGATGGCCGTCCTGTCGACCCCCAGCGCGCTGATGAGCGTCGGCGCGATCGCACCGATGCTGTCATACGCGAAGTAGCTGCCGAACGTCAGCAGCGCGACGAAGAACAGAACGGCGAACCTGTACGAACGATGAAGGGGATCGAGTCGCAGGACGGAGAACACCCCGTCCGACCTGGGTTCAGGCATCGGGCGCCGCCTTTCGGCAAATGACGGATGACCGGGAATTCACTTCGCGTTCTTCAGTATCCCCAGCAGGAATTTCCAGTACAAATCGACCGTGTCGACGTACATCTTCTCATCGGGCGAATGAACCCCCTCGAGCGTGGGTCCGAAGGACACCATGTCCATCCCCGGGAATTTTTCCCCGATGATCCCGCACTCGAGCCCCGCGTGGATCGCCTTCACCAGGGGCTCCTTCCCGAAGAGCTGCTTGTACGTGGACCGGGCGAGTGCGAGGACCGCGGAATTCATGTTCGGCTTCCACCCCGGGTAGCCGTCCGTTGCTTCCACGGAGGCACCCCCCAGGTCGAAGACCGCGGTGACGGACTGGCAGATCTCGTCGATTTCGGACGCCACGGAGCTCCGCTGGCTTGTCGCGACGGTGACCGATTTCTTCTCCGTCCTGACGACGGCGACGTTCGTGGAGGTTTCGACGAGCCCAGGTATGTCGGCGCTCATTTTGGTGACGCCGTGCGGGAGCGCGGCAATCGTCGCGCACAGCTTCTTCTGGAGGGGCTTCGCAAAGACCCTCGCTTTCTTCTTCACCGCTTCGAGCGTAATGGCGCAATCGGGCTCAACCGATCCAAGCTCGGCACGTATCACCGCATTGCACTGCGCTACCGCCGCCGCGGCGTCAGCCCATTTCTTTTTCGGAATGAACAGGAGGGCGTCCGCCTCGCGCGGGATGGCGTTGTGCTTGTTTCCGCCGTCGACGGAAGCCAGTCGCGCGCCCAGGGACGCGAGCTGAAGGATCACCCTGTTGATGATCTTCACGGCGTTCCCCCGGTTCTTGTCGATTTCGAGACCGGAATGCCCCCCTTTCAAACCCGCGACTTTGAGAGCTCCCGCAACCGATCCCGCCGGAGCGGATTCGAACGACGCCTTCCATGTGCCGAGCGTGTCGCGCCCGCCCGAGCACCCGACGTAGAGATGCCCCTCCTCTTCGGAATCGAGGTTGATGAGCGTCCTGCTCTCGAGCATCCCGGGAGCAAGGTTGCTCGCACCGGTCAGCCCTGTCTCCTCATCGACGGTGAACAGAAATTCCAGGGGGCCGTGGACGAGCGAACGGTCCTCCATGATCGCAAGGTTCGTCGCGACGGCGATGCCGTTATCCGCGCCGAGCGTCGTCCCGTTCGCCATGATCACGTTCCCCTTCCGGACGAGCTCGATCGGGTCCTTCGCGAAATTATGGACCTTCCCCTTGTTCTTTTCGCAGACCATGTCAAGGTGCCCCTGCAGCGCGACGCTCCTGACATGCTCCTTCCCCGGACTGGCGGGCTTGCGGACGACGACATTGCCGAACCTGTCCGTCGTCGCGCCCAGCCCGAGCCGTTTCGCCGTGTCCATCACGTACTTCGTGATCGCCTCTTCGTGCTTGGAACAGCGGGGGATTTTGACGATCTCGTCGAAATACTTCCACACCGGTGCGGGCTGCAGCCCTTCTGTCGCGTGCGACATCGTGAAGCGCTCCTTTCAATAGTGCCGGCGGCGGCGGACGCGTGTCGTCCCCGCCATGCCGGTGAAAATCACATGACTGCCGTCGGCGGCGCCGGTTCATCCGGCCTCCCCGCTTTCGAGAGGGGGACGTAGATCAGGTACAGCGCGAGAATCACGAACACGGGGATCGCTATCCACGGTGCGATGTCCTCGAACCCGGGTATGATCCAGAATTTCGCCGGCCCGCCGACCCGGTCGCGGATAAAGACCACGGCCGCGATGAAGAGGCCGATCAGCGCCTCCCCCGCGATGAGACCGGAGGCGGAGAGCACACCGGCGTTTTCCACGCGCGCTTTCTGCGCAGCGTTGAGCCCCCGCTTTTCCGCGCGCTTGTTCACCATGCCGCGTATAAGACCGCCGACGAATATCGCAAACGTCGTTTCCAGCGGAAGGTACATCCCCACCGAAAAGAGCATCGGGCTTTTGACCCTGACCAGGATCAGCGAGATCCCGAGGGCAATACCGACAACGACGAGAGGCCACGCCATTTCTCCCCCCACGATTCCCTGCGAAAGCGCCGCCATGAGTCCCGCCTGGGGCGCCGAGAGGTTCGCGCTTCCGAATCCCCCCGTCCCCGGATGGGCCGCCAGGTCGGCGTTATGAAGAACGTAGAGGGGGAAGAACATGACGAGCCCCGCCACGATGACACCGATGATGTCGCCGATCTGCATCTTCGAAGGCGTTCCTCCCAGGATGTGTCCGACTTTCAGGTCCTGGAGCATCTCCCCGGCGACCGCCGAGGAGACGCAGACGACCGCGGCAACCCCGAGGACCGCGGCCACCCCGTCGATCCCTTTGACGCCGATGATGACCATCGTCAGGGCCGCAATCACCGTTGCGGCAAGCGTCAATCCCGAGATCGGGTTGTTCGAGGAACCGATCAGTCCGACGAGGTTCCCGGAAACGGCGGCAAAGAAGAACCCGGTGATGATCATGACGATCGCGGCGAATATCGCCCCCACCATGACGTGCGTGAAGTAAAAGTACAGGCAGATCATGAGCGCGAACACGATGATCACCCCGAGTATCACGAGCTTGAAGGGAAGGTCCCTCTCCGTCCTCTCCGTCGCCGCGGCCTGCCCGGCCGACTTCCGCACGTCGGCCACGCCCCGCCTGATGCCGAGGATCAGATTCTTCCGCATCCTCCAGAGCGTGAAGCACGCGCCGACAAGCATCCCTCCCACCGCAATCGGCCTGACGATATAGCGGTACAGGTGGCCCGTCACTGCAGCCCACGCCGCCATCGAATCGCCGCTGTTCATGGCGGTGTATTTGTCGATAAGCTGAGGCCCCAGAAAGAAGACGAGGAGCGGAACGAAGAGTCCCCACGCCAGGAGCCCGCCGGCGAAGTTCAGCGCGCCCAGCTCGGGGCCGATGATATATCCGACCCCGATGTATGCCGGGGTGGCCGCAGGGGCGGAAATCGTCGTGATCCCCCCCCCCGCAATTTTCTCGGAGTCCGCCCTGAGACCGAGCCGGACGAACGATTCCCTGAGCTTCCCCACCCCGACCTGGAAGTCGAGCCCGGTCGCCTGCAGGACGCCGACGCCGTCCATCAGCTTGATGAGGGCGCCGACGCCCATCGCCTTGAAGAGCTGAATGGCAGCCTCCGCGCCCCTCTGTCCCGCCTTGTGTATTTCCGACGCAGCGACGGATTCCGGGAAGGGGAGGCCGTCGTCCTCCACCATCACGCGCCGGAGTATCGTCACGAAGAGGATCCCCAGGACGCCCCCGAGCACCATGAGCGCGGCCGCGGTCAGGTATTCGGGAAGCATGGAATCGGGGGTGAAGTTCCATATGCGAAGGATGACGAACGCCGGGATCGTGAACACCGCTCCGGCGGCGACGGACTCTCCGATCGAGCCGACGGTTCGGGCGAAGTTCTCCTCCAGGAGGGTCCCCTTCATCATGCGGAGGACCGCCATGCCGATGACCGCGGCCGGATACGTCGCCGCGATCGTCATGCCGGCTTTCAGTCCGAGGTAGGCGTTCGCAGCTCCGAGGATGACGCACATGAAGAGCCCGATGACGAGCGCGCGGAGCGTGAACTCCCTCATGTCCGACGACGCCGCGACCATCGGTGTGTGTTTTGATTCAGCCATTGTCACTCCTTCGATGATGTGAACATGACCCGGACTACTGGTTGCGCATGAAGAGCGCTTTGACAACATACCCGGCAACTTCGGGGTTTTCCTTGAACCGTCGCGTGGAATACCCGTACCAGTGCTCGCCGAACGGCACGTACAGCCGCACCCTGTGCCCTTCGCGCACGAGCCGTTTCCTCAGCTCCGGGCGGACACCGAGGAGCATCTGGAATTCATACTGGTCTTTCCGGAGCCCCATGGCGGCGATGAATCCCTCCGCGGCCTCCACGAGGACCGTGTCGTGGGTGGCGATTCCGACGTACGCGTTCCGTTTCAGCATCATGTCGAGAAGACGCGAAAAATTCTGCTGGACCTCCTCACGCGTCTGGAACGCGATCTCCTTCCGCTCCTTGTAGATCCCCTTGCAGAGACGGAAGTTCGGCCTGTCCCCGAGCAGCGCGAGCACGTCGTCGGCGGACCGTCTCATGTACGCCTGGAGCACGATCCCCGTATTCGGAAACTCCCCGTGCAGCGTGCGGAAGATGCCGATCGTATCGGTCGTGCACGTCGAGTCCTCCATGTCGAACCGTACAAAGATGCCAAGGCCGGAAGCGACCTTCAGGATTTCGCGGACGTTGTCCGTGCAGAACTGCCGGTCGAGTTTCAGGCCGAGCGATGTGAGCTTGATGGAGAGATTGGAATCGAGTTTTTCCCTGGCAATCGTGCGGAGGACCTCGTTCGACTGTTCGCGCGAGGTCACCGCCTCGTCGCGGCGGGTGATGTCTTCGCCGAGCACGTCCAGCGTGGCGCAGACACCTTCCGCGTTGAGCGCGCGGACCGTGGCGACCGCGTCCTGCATGGTCTCCCCGGCGATGTACCGGCCGGCGAAATACCGCACCATCGGTTTTGGAATTGCAGGAATCGCCGCGACCACAAGCCGGTTCAGGAGATGCATTGAAGATTCCGAGTCTGATTGAATCGCGCCCCTGTCCGCGTTCACATTCCTCCCCGCGGTGTTCCGGGGGGCACACAGGCGGAAAAACATCCGGGCGGAGCGGCCATGCAGCAGTTTCAAAGGGAGAGAACGCGCAGCGAGCGGTTTGGGTTTGCGGCAAAAATATACCCATCACCCCTCTGAAAAGCAAGGTTCCCGCAGCGCACCCTTCAGCGGAACAGGAGGTTCACGACCCAGACCGCGGCAAGCATTCCCACGGCGTCGGCGATCAGCCCGACCGGCACGGCATGGCGCGTGTTCCTGATCCCAACGGAGCCGAAATACACCGCCAGCACGTAGAAGGTGGTCTCCGAGCTCCCGTACATCGTCGACGCCATGACGCCGATGAGGGAATCCGCTCCGTGGACTTTCATCAGTTCCGTCATCACCCCGAGGGAGCCGCTCCCGGAGAGGGGGCGCATGAACGCCATCGCCAGCGTCTCCGGGGGCATGCCGATGAACGAGGTGACCGGGGCCAGGAGACGGGTGATCAGATCCAGAGCGCCGCTCGCACGGAATATGCCTATCGCGACGAGCATTGCCACCAGGTACGGGATGATCCGCACCGCGGTCGCGAATCCCTCCTTCGCCCCCTCCACGAACACCTCGTAGACCTTCACCTTTCTTACGACGCCCCATCCCAGGAAGAGGACGAACATCAGGGGGATCGCGACAACGGCGGCTGCGTTGACAAGCGTGCGGAAGGCCTCACTCATGGTCCGCCTCCACCTGCCGCCTGTAGCGGGGAAGCCTCTGAAGGAGGCGGGATGAAGCAATCCCGGCGATCGTCGCGCACCCTGACCCGATGATGGACGTCCCGATGATGATCCCCGGGTTCGCCGAGCCTGCCGCCGCCCGCACCGCGATCGCCGTGGCAGGGATCAGCACGAGCCCCCCCGTGTTGATCGCCAGAAACGTGACCATGGCGTTTGTCGCCGTCCCGAGGCGCGGATTGAGCTTGTTCAGCTCCTCCATGGCCTTCAGCCCCATAGGGGTCGCCGCATTATTCAATCCCAGCATGTTCGCCGCGATGTTCATGATCATCGCCCCCAGCGCGGGATGGTCGGGAGGGACGTCGGGAAAGAGCCGCCGCGTAAGGGGGGTGAGGGCGCGCGTGATAATTCTCAGGAGGCCGGCCTCTTCGGCGACTTTCATCACCCCCAGCCAGAGCGCCATCACGCCGATGAGACCGATCGAGATGTTCACGGCGGCGGCGGCATAATCAATCGCAGCGGAGGTCACCGCCTTCAGCCTCACGAACCTGATCGGCTCGACGACGATCCGGAGAGGGAGAGCGGTTCCCTCCGCGGCGGGATTCAGGGGAGGAGTCGTCGCCGCGAGGCGGCCGGGATCCGCGGCGTGCCTAGCCATTTCCGCCCACAGGCGGGGCGTGCCGGGTCCCGCAGCCATCGTCACGGTGGATCTGCCGGATCCGTCAGCGGAGATCGTCGCGGGCTGATCGACCGCAGAGTCCGCCGATCCCGGTCCGTACAGAGAATTGAACTCCGCGGCACTGAGAACAATCGTCCCCTCCCACGTGGAACGGAGCGGGGTGGGACGCTTTGCGATCTCGAACCGGACGTCGAGGGGGACCCCGTTCCGGTACGTGTTCTCCATTTCGTCCGCGGCGTCGTTGCCGGCGGCGACGAGTATTCCGAGAACGATGAGCGAGATCCAGATGTAGTTCAGCATGCGGGCCCCCTCGTGTGGGGAAAAAGGGTGCGGCCTAGAATGCGATGCGGACGGTGACTCCCGGGACGGGGTTCAGCGCCCCGGCAGCCCCGGGGAGCACCCTGAGCGAGAGGTCCCCGCCGACGTCAAAATCAAAAAGGGCCGCGTCGACGTAGGCGTCGGCAACGTTGACCAGGTAGAGTATGACGAAATACCAGGCGAAGGTGTCGCGCTGGTCTTTATAGAATTCCCGTTCGCTCAGATCTGTGTTCCTCTGGCCCTGTGCGACGATACTCGCATAAAGATCGGCGGGGAGGGGGACGGCCAGATCCGCGGCATATTTCTGCCGGTAGATTTGTGTCCTGCGGTTCTGATCAAGCCAGGTCGATGCAAAATAGAGCCCGAGCCCGAACACAACGGGAACTTTCCAGTACGACTGGTTATACACCTGGCCGGCGCCGGGAATGACAGCGGAGAGGAGCATCGCAAGGCCGGGGGATTTCCGGGGGAGCGCCGCATGGCGCAGCGTGTCTGTTCGCCATCCAGCGGAGTCCGCACCCCGGAAGATCCGGAGGGAATCCCCGCCGTACCGGACGCGAGTGGAGTCCATTGCCGTCGGAATCCGGACGGAATCCGCGCCCCGTGTGATGCCGGGGAACGCCCGGGCACACAGGGTGAAACCGAGCAACAGCGTGATGACCGCCGGCAGTTGACGGGACACGGGTTTCACATGTATCCTGTCAGCGGGACGGAGTAATGCCTATCGCATCGATCTCGACGCGGACATCGCGGGGCAGCCGCGCCACTTCGACCGTGGACCTGGCAGGCGGCGCGACGCGGAAGTACTCGGCATACACTTCGTTCATTGCAGCGAATTCCCCCATGTCCTTGAGGTAAACGGTCGTTTTGACGACCGAGGACAGGCCGGATCCCCCCGCTTCGAGTATCACCTTCAGGTTTTCGATCACGCGCCGGGTCTGCGCCCTGATATCGCCGGCGACGATCTCTCCCGTGGCGGGGTCGAGCGCGATCTGGCCGGCCGTGAACACGAGCCCTCCGGAAGCGGCGATCCCCTGGCTGTACGGCCCTATCGCCGACGGGGCGTCCGCAGCTGTAATGACCGATTTTCCCATGTGCCTCCCGCATGATATCCGGTCGACGACGGAACGGCGATCACCGCGCCCGGTCTTCGATCCCGGAAAAAAGTTCAAGTATGCGCTCGAGATCGTCGGCGGAATAATACTCGACGACGATCTCCCCTTTGCCGTCCTGCAGCATGCGGACCTGGACGCGGGTCCCCAGAAACCGCCTCAGCCTCTCCTCGATGCTCGCAAGCGAGCTGGAGACCGCCCCGCTTCCGCGGCCGGTCCCCCGCCGGGGCCCCTTTCCCCCCTTCCTGTCACGGGAGAGGCGCTCGACATCGCGGACCGAGAGGTCCTTCGCGACGGTCTTCCTGAAAATCTCCATCTGCCGCCCCGCGTCCTCGATCGCCACGAGCGCCCGCGCGTGGCCGCCGGAAATATCGCCTTTGCGCACGGCGGCCTGTATCGGGTCCGGCAGTTTCAGGAGGCGCAGGAAATTCGTTATCGTCGTCCTGTCCTTGCCGATCTTCTGCGAGACCTCCTCCTGCGTGTACCGGCACTCGTCGATGAGCCGCTTGTAGGAGATGGCGATCTCGATGGGGTTGAGGTGTTCGCGCTGCAGGTTCTCGATCAGCGCGAGCTCCAGCATCTCCTCGTTCGAGCGGACCCTGATGATGTACGCCGGGATCTGCTTGAGTCCCGCCTCGCGCGCGGCGCGCACGCGCCGCTCCCCCGAGATGAGCTGGTACTCATCGCCGAGCCTGCGGACGGTGACCGGCTGGATGATCCCCTTCTCCTGGATCGAGCGCTTGAGCTCGTCGAGCGCGACCGGTTCGAACTCCGCGCGGGGCTGGTACGGATTCCGCTGGATGCGGTCGAGCGCGATCGATGCGATGATGTCGTTGCTGACGCCGTCGTCCTGGCCGCCGACCGGGAGCGGCGGCACGGAAGCCTGGCGCGGTATCAGCGAGGCGAGACCTCGTCCGAGGACGGGTTTTATGCGGGCCATTGTGCGGCGCTCATGTCGTGATGATCTGGTGATCGTTCTTCACGAGAACCTCCCGGGCGAGATCCATGTAGTTCCGGGTTCCCGTGGAGACGGCGTCATAGAGGATGATCGGTTTGCCGAAGCTCGGCGCTTCGCTCAGGCGGACGTTGCGCGTGACGACCGACTTGAACACCTTCTCCCCGAAATACTTCTTCACCTCTTCCACGATCTGGTTCGAAAGGCGGAGGCGGCCGTCGAACATCGTCAGGAGGACCCCTTCGATATCCAGCGATTCGTTGAGCTGCTTTTTCACCATGCTTATCGTATTGAGGAGCTGGCCGAGTCCCTCGAGAGCGTAGTACTCGCACTGGACAGGGATAAGGACGGAATCCGCGGCCGTCAGCGCGTTGAGCGTGACCAGACCGAGCGAGGGAGGGCAGTCGATGAAGATGAACTCGTACTCCTTCCTGACCGCCTCAAGGGCATTCTTGAGCCGGCGCTCCCTGTCCTCGAGCTGGACAAGCTCCAGCTCCGCCCCCACCAGGTTGATGTGCGACGGCATGACCGAGAGGAACGGCATCTGGCTTTTCTGAATCGCATCCGCGGCCGCAAGCCCGCCGACCATGACCTCGTACGTGCTTCTCCCTTCGGACGACGCTTCAAGCCCGATACCGCTCGTCGCGTTCGCCTGGGGGTCGGTGTCCACGAGGAGGGTATTCTTCTCGGCTGCCGCGATGCACGCCGAGAGGTTGACGGCGGTCGTGGTCTTTCCCACCCCCCCCTTCTGGTTCGCGATTGTAATGATCTTGCCCAAATCACACCGTAGAGATTACCGGATCCGCAAAGGCCCCCGGTGAAGGATGCCCGGAGGAGAGCCGTGAAACACCGTGAAACATCGAAGTATGCAAAAAGATACTTCTTTTGCGGGTTCCATGCAATTGATTTGTGGGGGGGATTTTTCCGAAGGGGGGACTTCCGCAGGGAGAGGCTGTCCCGCCGGGGGGGGACCCCCCGGCCGGGGAGTGCGCTACTTCTGATCGGGCGCCGCTTCGCGGCGTGCAGAGGAGGATTTGTTTTCGGCGTGATGCTTGACGATATGCGCTTCAGCGATAAAGACAACCTCCTCGGCGATATTCGTGGAGAGGTCGGCCACGCGCTCGAGATTCCTGCTTACACGGATAAGGTCCAGGGCCTGCTCGATCAGCGGCGGCTCCGTCCGGATCACCGCGACAAGACCGGACACGATCTTCCTGTTCAGGTCGTCGATCGTGTCGTCCGAGACGAGCACGGCCCGGGCCTTCGCCGAGTCCGCATGAATGAACGCGTCGATCGAATCGCGGAGCATCTCTTTCGTCGTCAGCGCCATATGCGGGAGCTCCGCGAACGGCTTGACGGGCTTCCCTCCCGCATACTGGAGGGCCGATTCAGCGATGTTCACCGCATGATCCCCGATCCTTTCCAGATCGTTGTTGATCTTCATCGCGGCGAGGATGAACCGCAGGTCGGTGGCAACCGGCTGCTGGAGGGCGAGAAGGTCCACGATGGCGTCGTCGATCTCGATCTCCATCTCGTTGATCCGCTCGTCCCTGGTGATGACTTCGCGTGCCAGGTCTGCGTTCCGCTCCAGCAGAGCCTGGATCGACTGGGCGATCGCTTCCTCTGCGAAGCTTCCCATCTTGATGAGGTTTGTCTTTACCGCCTCGAGCTCTTCGACGAAGTGACGCTGCATGGGGCCTTTCAGGAGGATAATGATCGTACCCTACCGGCAGATGCCGGTTCCAACATACCGAATGACCGGGGAATGCGCAACAGTGCGAATTCAACCAAATCAGTAGAATCCCTGGTTATCAACCTGCACGGTTGAAAACCTGAATTCCGGCACCTTCCGGAAGCTCGTGGTGTTCAGGGCCTGATCCCTTCCCCCGCGGTGTGCTTCACGAGCTTCGCCTCCACGATGAATATGACGTCTTCGGCGATGTTCGTCGCGTGATCGGCGAGCCGTTCCAGGTGGCGCGAGAGGATGAGGATGTGCGCCGCGGGTTCGACGCGTTCATGGTGGACCTTCATTTCAGCGACGAGCGAACGGAAGAGCCCGCCGTCGAGCTTGTCGACCACGTCGTCGCTCACAAGCACGCGCGCGGCAAGAGCGGCGTCCCCGCGGACAAACGAGTCGAGGCTGTCCCGCACCATGATGCGCGCGATGTTGGCCATCTCGGAGAGCCGCGTGGAGAGGAGAAACTCCCTGTGCGCGACCAGAGGCTCGACCCGCTCCGCGATGTTCACGGCGATATCCCCGATCCGTTCGAGCTGCGAGTTGATGGCAAGCGCGGACATCAGGAGCCTCAGGTCGACGGCGACGGGCTGCGTCAGCGCGAAGATATCCATGCACTGCCTGTCGATCAGGGTATCGAACGAATCGACCTCCCCGTCCCGGTCCATGACCTCGCGCGCGCGCGCCGGATCGCCTTCAAACAGCGCACGGCAGGCGGACCCGAGCTGTCTGTCGACCAGGCTCCCCATATTGATGAGGGTCCCTTTGAGATCCTCCAGCTCCCGCTCGAAATGACGCTCCATGTCAGCCGAACCTGCCCGTGATGTAATCTTCCGTCTGTCGCTTTTCCGGCGTCGTGAAGATCCGCTTCGTCTCGCCTATTTCGATGAGCTCACCCAGATAGAAGAACGCCGTCATGTCGCTCACCCGGGCCGCCTGCTGCATGTTGTGCGTCACGATCGCGATCGTGTAGTTCTGCTTCAGTTCGTAGATCAGCTCCTCGATTTTGGCCGTCGAGAGGGGATCGAGGGCGCTCGCCGGCTCGTCCATGAGGACGACCTCCGGGCTCACGGCAAGGGTCCGCGCGATGCAGAGCCGCTGCTGCTGCCCGCCGGAGATGCTCATGCCGGATTTGTTCAGGGAGTCTTTCACTTCGTCCCAGAGCGCGGCCTGGCGGAGGCACCGCTCGACAACCTCGGCAAGATGTTTGTGATTGTGATGCCCGTTGAACCTCAGCCCGGCGGCCACGTTGTCGAATATCGACATCGTCGGGAAGGGGTTGGGTTTCTGAAACACCATCCCCACGCGCCGGCGCAGGTTCACCTCGTCGATCGACGTGATGTCCTCTTCGTCAAGCGTTATCCTCCCCTTCATCGTCCCCGAAGCGACTTCATGCATCCGGTTGAGGCAGCGAAGAAACGTCGATTTGCCGCACCCCGAGGGACCGATGATCGCGAGGACACGGTTTGTCGCCACTTCGAGACTCACTTTCTTCAGCGCCTGCGTCCTGCCGAAGAACGCATCGACGTCTTTTGCGACCATCTTCGCCGGCCTCTGGGTCGTGCCGGCGGATTGTGGCTGGTCAGATGGGACATCCATAACTTTCCTCTCGGAAGTTGTTGCCAGATCAATGCTCCGCATAGCGGCTCCGTGTGACGATCCTGAATATGACGCTGAGAACGAAGATGAGCGCGATCAGGACAAACGCGGCACCCCACGCCTGCCGGATCCAATCTTCGAAGGCAGATTTCGAATAGTCGTAGATAAACACGGTCAGCGAGGCTATCGGCTGGTCGATCGCGGTCGACCAGAACCTGTTCCCGAGCGCGGTGAACAGGAGCGGCGCGGTCTCCCCCGCCGCCCGCGCAATTGCAAGGAGGATACCGGTGGTGATACCCTTCAACGCCGTCGGGAGGATTATTCTGAGTGTCGTCTTCCACCGGGGAATCCCGATCGCCAGTCCCGCTTCCCGGAACGAATGGGGGACAAGCCGGATCATCTCCTCCGTTGTCCGCGTGACCGTGGGAATCATGAGGATTGCCAGGGCGACGCCGCCGGCAAGGGCCGAGAAGTGCTTCATCGGGAGCACAACGAGGACGTACGCCACGACGCCGACAACGATGGAGGGAATCCCGCTGAGGACGTCCGCGAGGAACCGGACGGTCGCGGCGAAAGGGTTATCGCCGTACTCTGCAAGATAAATTCCTGCCATGATGCTGACCGGGAGGCCGATGAGACCCCCGATGCCGAGCAGTATCCCTGTCCCCACGAGCGCGTTCGCCATGCCGCCTCCCGATTCACCGACGGGCTTCGGCATCTGAATGAAGAAATCGATATTCAGCGAGGAGATCCCCTGCAGGAGAGTATACGAGAAGATGAGGATGAGGGGCACAAGCGCAAGGAGGACACAGGCGAGAGAAAACAGAATCATGGCGTTGTTCTTCGCTTTGCGCCAGTAAAAGTACACTTTCTCGTCTTTTTTCATCAGCGCTTGAACCTCTTGGTCACGCTCCACACGATGAGCCGGGCGAGTGCATTCAGAATGATGGTCATCACGAAAAGGACAAGCGCGATTTCAATGAGCGCGCTCGTGTACATCGACGACGTTGCTTCCGTAAACTCATTGGCGATGACGGCGGCCATGCTGTACGCCGGGCTGAACAGGGAGGCAGATATCTGCGAGCGGTTGCCGATGACCAGCGTGACCGCCATCGTCTCCCCCACGGCTCGTCCGAGTCCCAGCAATGTGGCGCCGAGTATTCCTGACTTGGCAGACGACAGGATGACTTTCGTGGTCTCCCATCGCGTCGCGCCGAGTCCGAGTGCCGCTTCACGCTGGAGACCGGGGATCGCCTGCAGAACATCCCGGGAAATCGACGCGATAATCGGGAGTACCATCACCGAAAGTATCACGCTTGCGGCGAGCATCCCGAACCCGTACGCGGGCCCCTTGAAGAAGGGGAGGGCACCAAGATTCGAACCAAGCCATGGCTCAACGATCAAGCGGAGCCAGGGGACAAGGACGAACAACCCCCAGAGCCCGTAGACGATGCTTGGAATCGCCGCGAGAAGCTCCACAAGAAAGGACAGTGGACGCTCAAGCCACCGGGGTGCAAGCTCTGAAAGGAATATCGCCACACCGATCCCCAGAGGAAGCGCGATCAGCAGAGCAAGGAATGACGAAAGGAGGGTCCCGAAGATGAGTGGAAACGCGCCGTAATTCTCCTGGACAGGATCCCAGGTGCTGGTCCCGAGGAAGTTCCACCCGAATTTCGCGATCGTGAGCGCCGATCCATCGTACATCTCGTATCCCATCAGGAACACAAGGGAAAGCACCCCGAACGCGAAGAGCATCGTCAGATTTTTGAAGACGAAATCACCGATATTCCACCTGCTCTTCGCAGCGCGACTCGCTGACACCGCAGCGGCGGGGGGAACACCCCCGCCGCCAGCAGTGGAGACGCCGACAGGTAGAACGGAATTTTCGCTGGACACGGTTCTACTCGATCGTGGAGATTTTCTTTTCGCAGAGCTTCACAACCGCCGCGGGCAACGGGGCGTAATACAGGTCCCTCGCGTATGACTGACCGTCGGCCATCGCCCATTGGAGGAACTTCACCATTGCGGCTTTCTTCTCCTTGTCTTTCATGTTCTTGTAGATGAGAAGCCAGGTAAACCCTGATATCGGATAGGAGTCTTTGCCATCCGCGTCAGTGATCGAGACGCGCAGATCCGCCGGCATGTTCGCGGCGGCGCCCGCCGCAGCGGCAGAGACTGCATCGAAGGAAGCCTTGACGAAATTTCCTTCTTTGTTTTTCATCGTGGCGTACGGGAGGTTGTTCTTCACCGCGTACGCAAGCTCCACATACCCGATCGAACCTTCCGACTGCTTCACGAGACCCGAAACGCCCTCGTTCCCCTTTCCGCCGAGGCCGACAGGCCAGTTCACCGACGTTCCTTTTCCGACTTTTGTCTCCCACGATTTGCTCACCTTCGTCAGGTAGTCGGTAAAGATGTACGTGGTCCCGCTTCCGTCAGACCGGTGGGCGACGATGATCGCCAGGTCCGGAAACGTCATGCCCGGGTTGAGCTCGGTGATCTTCGGATCGTTCCATTTCTGAATGTCGCCAAGGAATATGCCGGCGAGAACCTCCGCCGACAGGCGAAGATCTCCCGTATAGCCGGGAAGGTGATACGAGGCAACAACCGCTCCCATCACCGTGGGAATGTGCAGTATCTCGGTCCCCTGCTTATCGGATGCATCCTTGAGCTGTGCCTCGCTCATCGGACCGTCGCTCGCCCCGAAATCCACCGTCCCTTCGATAACCTGCTTGATTCCCCCGCCGCTCCCGATCGACTGGTAGTTGAATTCAATCCCCGTCTTCGTGTGGTACACGTCGAACCACTTCGAGTAGATGACGTAGGGGAACGTCGCTCCTGCGCCGTTCAGTTTCAACTGCGCCGCCGCCGGGAGGGCAATACAGGCCAGCAGGACTCCTGCCGCCATGATGATGGTCGTTTTTTTCATTGTTTGTCCTTTACTACGCTATGTGAGTTGAGGTGCGTCGGTGACGATCAGAGGAACACCCAGTAGAATGTCAGGCGCGCGGTGACGGAAGAGCTGATCGACGGCGCGTTCGGGACATTCCGCGGGGCCTGGTACGTCTCCATCTGTATGTTGGGCATGATCTGCACGTTCTTGTCGGGCCTGAACGTCAGTCCGGCGATGATGTAGTTCCGGGAGAGGGAAGCGGGATATGAAGCAGATCCCGTGAGCGTGCCGGTCGGGGCGGCCGGGAAGTTGCTGTCGGTGTTGGGATTGAACAGGTCATACCGGCCGATAACACCGATCTCGGGTGTGAACCAGTAGTACCCGAATACGCTTATGCCCAGCGCGCTCAGCGATTTGAGCGTCTTTCCCGTTGCATCGCCGGGGTCCACTTCGCCGTTCTGCGTCGACTGCATGAACGCTTCCACACCGATCGTCACCAGCGTCGGGTCGTTGTACGCGGCCATGATCGAGTATGTCAGGATGTTATTTGACAGCGTCGCCTTCGGGACCGTCACGCTGGAGGGATCGTTGATATCCGCGCGGCTGATGTAGTCGCCGTTGACGTCCACAATTACGTTCTTGACGGGCTTGATCTGGAGATTGAGCGACAGCCTCTTGTGCTTGTTGTTCGCATCGTCGTTCCCGCTGTTGTTGCCGACCATGAACCAGTACTGGAACATCCCGCCGTCGTCAAACTTCCCGCGCAGGGCAAGGCCCATGTCGCGCGAGGAGATGATGCCGCGGAGATCCATGATCGTCTTTTCGAGAGAACGATAACCCCAGATGGTCTCAGAGATGTCGTACGCGGTCGTGGGCTGCACCCCGAAAATCAGGTCGCTGCCCGAGAAGACGTTCTTCCATTTCAGGTACGCGTCTTTTATGAAGAGCTGCGAGAGCGAGCTTCCGCTCAGCCGCGAAGCGACCGTCGAGGCTCCCCCTTCCGACGCTATCGTATTGCCTTCCAGCCGGAACCGCGCGGTGAACTTTTCCGAGATATCGTTGTCGTACGTCAGATAGATGCGCCGGATCTGGAACGCCTGGAAGTCCTTCGAACCCGGAACGACCGTCCTGGAGAGCTTCGAGAACGCGGTGTCCTTCCCGACATTATAGAAATAATCCCCGAATACATATCCGGAGAATTTTCCCTGGGCGCTTGCCAGGGTGACCGCGAGGGTCGCAAGTGTGCAAAGGAGAATAGCAATGCGTTTCATACAACCTCTTGAAATGGTGTATGGATGGGAATTGGCTTGAATTGACTGCGCGGATGGATCGACCCCTGCGGGCGACAATATACTTCCTGACCGTTACCCCAGTATTACCCGCGTGTTAAGGAATTGTTAAGGTCAGATCCACCATGCGCTGCGCGGAACCGCATGGGAACCGCATGCATGGTTGTGTGATAAGAACAGCAGGGCCCCCGGTAGGCAGGGGTCAGGGTCTGCCGAAGGGGCCCGTACTGTTCCCGCGGGCATTGCCCGCCGGTGAAATTCCGACAACAGGGGATCCTCCGGCGTCCGCACTGCTGACCGGAGATTCAGCAATATACGTTCCGGAGGTTACGCCGGTGTAACGGGGAGGTTAAGTTTGTGTTAACGAGGGGAGAGCCGGTGAACGTCAGGAGATGTCATGCAAAACGGTCGCCCGTGGATAATCTGTACCCGCGGAGGAATTCCCCGACGGTCATCCGCTTCTTCCCCTCCTGCTGCAGGTCTTCGATCGCCAGCGGATGATCCGCGGTCCCGACGAGGAGAGATTCCCGTCCGGTTTCCACGACGCCGGGCGCGAGGGCTCCCTCGGCTACACGGGCGCGGAAGAGCTTCAGGACTTTCCCGCCGTGCGTCGTGAATGCAGCCGGTGAGGGAGCAAGCCCGCGGATAAGATTGCGAATCCGGTCTGCGGGCGTGTTCCAGTCAATCCTGCAGTCCTCCCGGAAGATTTTCGGGGCGGGACTCGCCAGCCCCGGATCCTGGGCACGCGGGACCGCCTTTCCCTGTTCGACGAGCCTCACCGTGTGGAGCACGACCTCCGCGCCCACCTCCGCGAGGCGGTCGTGAAGCGTCCCTGCGTCATCGCCGGGCTGAATGGGCGTGCGCGCCTGAAGGAGAATGTTCCCGGTGTCAACCGATTCTTCCAGGAAAAACGTCGTTACGCCGGTCTCGCGTTCACCGTTCATGATGGCCCGGTTGATCGGTGCGGCGCCGCGGTAACGCGGGAGGAGCGAAGCGTGGAGATTGATCGAGCCGTGACGGGGAATTTTAAAGATCTCGGGAGGGAGAATCCTGAATGCGACTACGACGATGAGCGAGGGATCCAGCGACCGGAGCGTCCCCGCGAATTCCGGATCCTTCAGGCGTTCGGGCTGGAGCACCGGAATTCCGAGATGCGCCGCCGCCATCTTCACGGCGGTGGAACTCACTTCTCTCCCCCTTCCCCGGGGCCTGTCGGGCCCGGTCACAACCGCGGGGAGGGGGTACCCGTGCTTCGCGAGGATTTCGAGCGACGGCACGGCGAAGGGGGCGGTCCCCATGAAGACGATCCGGAACGGGGGCATACGGGCCTTCCTAACGGGGGTCTGTCCCCGTCGCCGGCATCGAATTGCCGACGATAGGGTAATCGACGTCCACCTCGCCCCGCTCGAGCTTGTTGAGCCTCCCCCGGAGGAGCTTTCTCTTCACGGCGCCGAGATGATCGAGGAAGAGGATGCCGTTCAGGTGGTCGATTTCGTGGAGGATCACCCTGGCCAGGAGCCCGTCCGCTTCGAGCTCGTGGACGTCGAATGCGGGATCGTGAAAGCGCACGAGCACCTTTTCCGCGCGCTCCACCTCTTCGCGGATTTCCGGAATGCTCAGGCACCCCTCTTCGATCGACCATGTTCCCTCGCGGGTGAGGATCTCGGGATTGATCATGGCAAGGGGCGGCACATTTTCCGATTCCGCGATGACCCCGGCGTCGACGACGATGATGCGCCGGAGATCTCCCACCTGGTTGGCCGCCAGACCGATCCCGTTCGCCTTCCGCATGGTCTCGGTCATGTCGCCGGCGAGGAGGGACAATTCCTCCGACGGGGTCCTCACCGCACGTGCTTTCTTCCTGAGGACGGACTGGCCGTAGATGTAAATCGGGAGGACAGACACGACGACACTCCTGAATTCTTCTCAATTCCCCGGGGGGAAACGAGACTCCCCCGGGGTGACGCTACCGGACAATCCTCCGCGCGCCGACGAACCGGTCGGCGTAATACCCGCTTTCCAACGAGGAGATCGTCACCCCGTACGAAACGCTCGCGTGGGCGAACAGATCGTCTTCAAGGTAAATGCCGACATGGGAGGGGGATTCCCCCGTCGTGTTGAAGAAGACGAGATCGCCGAACCTCAGCCGGTCACGCACGACATCCGCTCCCTCCGTGTACTGGTCGGCGGTGGAGCGGGGGAGCGGGATGTGAAGCGCCGCGCGGTACACGGCCGCCGTGAAGGCGGAGCAGTCCATCCCGGTCGCGTCGGCACCGCCGTACTCGTACGGGACGCCGATCAATGATACGATCTCCAGGAGAACATGATCCCTGTTGAGCGACGGAGGAAGCGGTTCGTCCTCCCAGGGACGGTCTTTGACGGCATGGGGAGGTGGGATTTCCCCGGGCCGGACGGCGCCGGAGGAGGCCACCGGAGGCTTCTCCGGTTCGCCCGTCCGGAAACGCGGTGCAGTGGTTGCACATCCTGTCACTGCCGCCGCGCCGATTACCATCGCGCAGGCCGGCGGAGCGGCACGGCGGAGGAAGCCGCAAAGAGAATTCACGCGCACCCCCCTTTCGCGCGGCATCCCCCGGGGGGTCACCCCAGGTACGCACGCAGCTGCTTGCTCCGGGAGGCATGGCGCAGCCGGCGGATCGCCTTTTCCTTGATCTGCCGCACCCGCTCCCGCGTCAGCTTGAATTTTTCGCCGATCTCTTCGAGCGTCAGGGAGTGCTCTCTGCCGAGCCCGAAGTACAGCCGGATCACTTCAGCTTCCCTCTCGCTCAGGGTCGAGAGCGCGCGCTCAACCTCCTTGCTGAGCGATTCCTTCATCAGCTCGTTGTCGGGGGCGGGCTGCCGCTCGTCCTGTATCACATCCAGGAGCCGGTTGTCCTCTCCCTGTGCGAACGGGGCATCCATCGAAAGGTGGCGGCCGGAAATCTTCAGCGTGTCCGACACCTCAAACAGGGACATGTCGAGCTCCTCGGCGAGCTCGCTTGCGCTCGGCTCGCGCTCAAACTCCTGTTCGAGGGAGCTGAAGGCCTTTCCAATCTTGTTCAGCGCCCCGACGCGGTTGAGCGGGAGGCGCACGATGCGCGATTGCTCGGCGAGCGCCTGAAGAATCGACTGCCGGATCCACCAGACCGCATATGAGATGAATTTGAATCCGCGCGTTTCATCGAACCTCTTGGCGGCCTTGATGAGCCCGAGATTCCCCTCGTTGATCAGGTCGCCGAGGGAAAGTCCCTGATTCTGGTACTGCTTCGCCACGCTGACGACAAAGCGGAGATTTGCCTTCGTGAGTTTCTCGAGCGCCCGCTGGTCCCCCTTCTTGATCCTCTGCGCAAGTTCAATTTCCTCCTCGGACTTGAGCAGATCGACTTTGCCGATTTCCTGCAGATACTTGTCGAGAGACTGACTCTCCCGATTCGTATACTGCTTGGTAATCTTCACCATTCACTCACCTTCCGCTATTCGCTGATGTCTATCCTGTCGACAATTCCCACGATGCTCGCATCCACCGGCGCTTCGTCCACGGGGAGGGGGATCACCGCCTCGCGGGCGGTGATGTACATGACCGTTTCCCCGGGCCCTGCGCCGACGGTATCAACCGCAACAACGGGGTCCCCGACATCGTTCCGTCGGCCGTCGATCGGCTGGATGAACTGCATCGTGAACCCTTTCAAATGCTCGTCTTTCCGGGTTCCCCAGACCGTCCCTATCACGCGCGCCAGGAACATCTTTAGTCCGTCACGTCGAGTTTGTCGACGACCGCCATGATGACCGCATCGACAGGCTTGTTTTTCGTCTGCGCGGTCTGCCGGGCAGAGCTCCCGCTGCAGACAAGGACCACGTCCCCCACGCCCGCCTGTACCGTATCGACCGCCACGAGGAACGTGTCCCTGACGCGGTACTGGAGATCGACGTGTTTCACGATCTGAAGCTTCATGCCGACGAGCTCCTCGTCCTTCCTCGTTGCCCACACCGTGCCGACGACCTTGCCGAGTATCATGGGATTACCGTCCGAGTTCGTGGAGGATGTCGGCCGCGTTCGTTCCCGCGGTGATCATGCCCGGGGTGACGACTGTGAGCCCCCGTATCCCCGCAAAGTTCTTCCGCTCCCCGGTCAGGAGCGGCAGCCGGCTTTCCAGGCAGAGGCCGCTCACGAGGAGATCCATCGGCCGCCGTCCCGGGTGCGCCGCGAGGAGTCCGCCGTACAACGCGGCGTTCTTCGGATTCAACCCCAGCAGTTTCATCGCGGACATCGCATGTTCTGCATGCGTCCGTTCCTGCGCGTTGCGCATCACGGAAAAAAGCTCGATCGCCTGGAAGACCGTCGTGTAGCAAAAAAAGATCCCCATCGCCTTGCGAAGGACGGAGGGATGATCCGACCCCCGGAGGTGCGCAAGAAGGACGTCCGTGTGGACGACGAGCTTCGCCGTGCTCACGTCTTCCGCCTTCCCTTCTTTCGCACGTTGCCCGCCCCCGTCGAAAGCGCCCCCTCGGCGAGCAGAAACGCAATTACCTGCTCTCGCGGCTCAAGCTGCACTGCCGCGATCCGGTCGACTTCACCGGCCGTGACGTTTCTCCTCTCGAGGGCCTTCGCGATCCCCGCCGCGACGAGTCTGACCCGTACGCGCGAACCCGGCTGCGTTCCCGGTGCGGAGAGAATCCCTCCGGGCACCTCGATTCTCCCGTCCGCCCCTATGACGGTCTCAAAATCCGGCTCCGCTCCGGGTTCTTTCATAGGGCGCGCTGGGGAAAAAGAAAACTGGTCCGGTAAACGGCAGGCCTCTCTTCAGGTTGGACTACGGGAAGCAGCGGAATGTTCCCCGGTCCGTGACGAGCAAGCGCGGGATGCCGGAGTCCGCCCGTCGCGCGAGCGGTGTGTGCGAGCGTATTGCTCCCCGTATCGCCGTATTCGGCGGTGTCAGGGAGTTCTCCGCAGCCCACACCATCCAGGAGTATGAGAACGATCTTCTTCGTGGTGAACCGGGTACGCGACGTGAAAACGTGAGGATCTCCCCCCGCGGGACGGGAAGAGATCCCCGAAAGCTTCATCCCGCGAGGGACCTCTCAAGCGTAGACCTGCTTCTCGTTGCACTTACACACCTGGACCCTGTGCTCGTTGAACTTCCAGCTCGAACCGGCCCTGGAGCGCTCGGATGAGACCATCAGGATCGGCTGGAAGATCGCGCCGCAGACCGGGCACTTGGCACCTTTCATCTGGGCGGCCTTCGTCGCCTTGTCCGCGAATGATTGCTGTTTGGCCATTACTTAACCTTTCGTTATGCTGTTAATACACCCGCACGAGGTTTCCCCCGTGTTCCATTGCCTTGCCGAGCACCTGCGTTGTCCCGGCAACAAGATCGTCGGTCCCCATCCCCTCGCTCAGACCGCACACCCCTGCGCTCACCGTGACGGAAAAACTCCGCTTCCCGACGTTCATGACGCGGCTGGATATCGCCTTACGCATTTTCTCCGCCCAGAGGTACGCGTCGCTGGCCGCGGTATTCACCAGCAGCACCCCGAGCCGGTCCCCCTCCAGGCGCCCGATGGCGTCGTAGGGGCGGATATTCGAGCGCAGGATCTTCACCGCCTCGTTGAGAATAGCGTCACACCCTTCCCTCCCGTACCTGCTCAGGTGCTCCTCCATGCCGTCGACGGCGATGGAGACCGACGCGAGTTCTGCCGCGAAATCGGCCGCCCTGCGGACCTCGTCTTCCACCTTCCTGAGGAAGTACTTCCTCGTCAACGAGCCGGTGAGCGGATCGACGAGGATGAATTCCTTCGCCATGTTGTTCATGTACAGGACTTCGAGCGAACCGGCTGCGTTCTCGACGAGCCTGTACATCGTCTCGACTTCGTTGCCGGAGAAATGCCCGGCGGATTTGCTGTCCAGCGTCAGCGCGCCGTAGCATCTGTTCACCGAGCTGATCGGGATGCAGACGAATGATCCCCGCTTCTCCATGTTCTCGGATGCGTGGAACCTATAGCGCGATTCCGCGGAGAGGTCGGCGACCGTCACCACCCGGTTTGTCGCGATCACGGTTCCGACGATGCTCCCTTCCTCGTCGATGAGCTGATCGGGCACGGCGTACGGCTCCCCCATCCTGTTGACCACCTTCTGCAGGCTCCAGCCGTGCCGATCGTCGTCGTACATCGCGACGGCGAGGAAGTCCCAGTTCGCGAGCCGGCGGGCTTCCTCCGCCAGGGCCGTCAGGATCGTCTCTTCCCCCGGCGCGGAACGGACCCGGTCCTGCATGCGCCGTATCGACGACAGAAGCTCCGAGTCAAGCAGCAGGTCGTACTTGTCCGTGTAGCTCTTGATGAGGGCGGAGACGAGCTTCGTAAATCTGCCGAGCAGCTCGAGAGTCTCCTGTCCGAATGCGTCTTCCGCCTTGCTGTCGGCGACGATGGCCCCCACAGGAAGAATGCCGCGTGCACGGTCCATGTAAAACACGGGGACGGTCAGCACCGACTTGATATAGACCGGCGACTCGTAATACGGGAGCAGCTCCTTCTCGGTGGAGGGATTCACCCGCCCGAGGAGCTGCGGCTTCCCGCTCGAGGCGACCTGGCTGACGATATCATCCCCCATCGTGAAGCGCTTCGTGCCCATGAACTGCCTGCTGTCGGTCGCCATCGACTCCAGCACCATCTGGGACTTGTCCCGGTTCGCCCAGAAAAACGCAACTGAATGCGCGAAAAGCACATCCTTGAGAACGAGAAGAACCTTGTTGAGGAGCGAATGAAATTCGCTCTTCGGCTCCGTCTCGCTGTACGGGGTGTCGGAGTCCAGGTCAAAAAAATCCGGAATCTCCATCTCGCGCAGCGATTCAGGCTTCACGGAAAGCCCCACCGGCCGCACAGTCTTCGATGATGGAACCACCGCGGACTCATCTTCGTTCACTTCCCGCACCACGTATCGTCCGGATGCGGACTGGTAATCATCAAAGAGGAGCTTTTTCATTCCCCCCTCCGCGCCGGGCGCATCATCCTGCTCCTGTTGTTCAGGTTCATGTTCTTCGCCGCTCCGTTCGGTCCGCCACCACGAAAAGAAATACACCCCGGCGGACGCGACGATGAGGCCGCTGACAATCCGTCCGACAAGAGATGGTGTGAGTATGCCGACGACGAGCGCGGTGAATCCGATTAGAGCGACGAGGCCGTTAAACGATACGACCAGTTGCGTGACCCTTGCCATTACCGAGCCGGAATCGTCATCGGTCATATCCACCTCAGAATAGGGGAAGGCAAGTTAAAAATCGTTAAAATCTAACAAATTAGGGGGGGAAAGTCAAGGAATCTGGCATCAAAATGCCCTGGAGGACTGAAATTGCTATCTCTCGGGGTAGATGTGATACATTGACGCCCGAACCCGGAATGCTGCAAGAGCGGGCTCCCATCTCGCCGAAATCGCATCCGGACTCTCCCCCCGGACGATGAGGCCGAGGGCTTCAGGATCCCCGAGGAGATGCGAAAGGCCGGCTCTGTCAACCATGAACGAGTCCTTACAGGTCTTCTTCAACAGGGAGAGAATCCGGAGTCCTATCCTGACGGGACGCAGTGAGTCGCTCATGATGAAATCGATGCGGACTCCCGAACATTTCTCGCCGCTGAATTTCGACGAGGCCGGGGTAAAGACCGTATCCCGGACGAGAACGGCGCCGGGATGTGACAGGGAGAGGAGGCCGTCAGGGTCGCGACCGTCAACAAACGGGGCCCCGATGATCTGAAATGGGGATTCCGTCCCTCTCCCTTCCGACACGTTGGTCGCTTCCAGATAGCAGGTCGCGGTATATACCAGGGCGGCCTGCGGAGTCCGGATATTCGGAGACGGAGGGGACCAGCGGAGCCCTGTATCGTCCCAACGCATCGCCCGGGTCCACCCTTCCATCGGGATCACCGTCAGGTCAGCCCGAACGCCACCCGTAAGCCATCCCTCCCCGTTTGCCATTTCCGCAAGCTCCCCTGCCGTAAGAGCATAGACGACGGGGAGAGGGAACTTCCCTACAAATGAGCGGAGCGAATCCGGAAGGAGAGGGCCGTCTGTAAGGAGGCCGCCAAGGGGATCCGGCCGGTCAAGTACGACGATCGGAACGCCTTTCCCGGCCGCCGCTTCCATGCAGAGCCCAAGCGTGCTTACATACGTGTAGAATCGCGCACCGACGTCCTGGATGTCGTACAGGAGCATATCCACGCCGGCAAGCATCGACGGAGTGGGTTTGCGGTTCCGGCCATAGAGGGAGTATATGGGGATATGCGTTATTGCGTCGATGCTGTCCGCCACGGCCTCCCCCGCCTCGCCGGTCCCGCGAATACCGTGCTCCGGAGCGAAGAGCGCCGTCACGTGAATTCCGCGCCTGAGCAGCGCATCGAGTATATGCTCCCCGCTTGAGGTGCGCCCGGACTGATTGGTGATCAGACCGATCCGCTTGCCACGGACGACCGACAGCCTCTTTTCGAGAAGAACATCGGCGCCGACGCGTACGGGGTGATCGGGAAGAGAAGAGGAAAGCGTGGGAGAGAGAGGAAGAAGAAGGAGGAGGGGGATCAGCCGTCCGAGCGACCGCGGGCTCAGATGAATGCCTTTCTGACAATCCCCCATGCGGCGATGGTCATCCCGTCCCATATTTCTCCGGAAGCAATGCGCGACTCCAGGTCCCCGGGGGCGAGGGGCACCGGTTCAAATTCTTCAGTCTCATCGGGGCTCGCACCCACAAAGACAAGGTCGCGGGCGATATACACTCTGCATATCTCGTCTGTCACGCCGTTGTAGGGGTTGAACTCGCCCGCAAGGGCAATCCGGTCGGAGGTGTACCCGGTCTCTTCCCGCAGTTCGTGCCAGGCGGTCTCGTTGTGCGATGAACCCTCCTTGACCCCCCCGCAGGGGAACTCGATGCTCTCCCGCCCGCTCAGATAGCGGAACTGGTTGACGAGCAAAAGCTTCCCGTCCTGCTTCACCGGGACGATGAGCGAAGCGCCGTTTGTGTGAACGTAGTGATATTCCCCCCGGGCGCCGGAAGGAAGCTCGTACTCGTCTTTCCGGTAGGTCCACCACCCGTTTTGCGCAATAACCGACCCTGAAAGCTTTTTCCAGCCCCTGAGGGACATGTCAGCCGTTCTGGATCAGTTCTTTCTCTGAAAAGAAGAACGCAATCTCCAGTCTGCCGTTCTCCGCAGAATCCGAACCGTGGACGATGTTCTCCCCCTTGCTCGAGGCGAAGTCCCTCCGGATCGTCCCGGGGGCCGCGTCCTTCGGGTCGGTCGCGCCGATGAGCGCGCGGAAATCTGCAACCGCATTTTCTTTTTCCAGCGCCAGAGGGAGGCATTTCCCCGAGCTCATGAAGGTCACGAGGTCGTCGAAAAACGGCCGTCCCCTGTGCACAGCGTAGAATCCTCCCCCCGTCCCGGGGGTGAGCCTCACCATCTTCATCCCCAGGATACGGAATCCTGCTTTTTCAATTCTCAAAAGCACTTCGCCGGCGAGGTTCCTCCGGATGCAGTCAGGCTTCAGTATTGCAAGAGTTCGTTCGACCAATGCTCCTCCGTTTGTGTTCGTTCCAATTGCAGCCTCACAACCTTGTTCAGCGTTTTCTTTTCGTGCGCGTTGCTTTCCGCGTACGCTTCCCGGCGGCTTTCCTGGGCGGTGCGCTCTTCAGCAGTCCCCGTTTGCGCAGCGCCTTCTCCATCGTCTCGCCGATCGACGCGGGGCTTTCGACAACGTGGATGCCGGCGGCCCGCAGGGCTGCCATCTTTTCCTGCGCCGTCCCTTTGCCCCCCGCGATGATGGCTCCCGCGTGCCCCATGCGGCGGCCGGGAGGGGCTGTCCGCCCCGCGATGAACCCGACGACGGGTTTCTTTACATGCTTCTTGATATAGGCGGCCGCCTCTTCCTCGGCGGTTCCCCCGATCTCGCCGATCATGATGACCGCGTCGGTCTCCGGATCCGCGTTAAAGAGCTCGACCGCGTCGATGAACCGCGTCCCGATCACCGGGTCTCCGCCGATGCCGATGCACGTTGACTGACCGATCCCCCGTTCGGTGAGCTGCCACACCGCCTCGTACGTGAGCGTGCCGCTCCGCGAGATGACCCCGACACGCCCCTTCATGTGTATGAACCCGGGCATGATGCCGACCTTGCAGAGACCGGGGGAGATCACGCCGGGGCAATTGGGTCCAATCAGCCGTATATTATTTCCGCGGACATAATCATAGACGCGGAGCATGTCGCGCGTGGGAACGCCTTCCGTGATGCACACGACGAGTGCGATCCCGGCGCTCCCGGCTTCCAGTATTGCGTCCGCCGCGAACTGCGCCGGGACGAATATCACGGAGGCATTCGCCTTCGTCCTGGCGACAGCGTCGGCCACCGTGTTGAAGACCGGAACCTCCCTCTTGAATTTGTCCTTCTCGTTTCCCGCGTACGAGGTTCCCCCCTTCCCCGGGGTCACGCCGGCCACCACGTTCGTGCCGTACTCCAGCATCTGCCGCGTGTGAAATGTCCCCTCGCTGCCGGTGATGCCCTGAACGATGAGGCGCGTTGATTTGTCGACAAGTATGCTCATTGATTTAGACTATGTGTGAGTGGTACGTAACCGGAATGGACCGGGGTCAGTTCGCTTTCTCGAGGAAGTCCGCCACGTTCAGAATCGCGGGCTCACCGAACTGCGGCCCGAGGACCTGCACGCCGATCGGCAGTCCGGCGGCGTCCCTCCCGCACGGGACGCTTATCGCGGGAATCCCGGCAAGATTTGCCGAGACCGTATAGACGTCCGAGAGGTACATCGTAAGCGGGTCGCCGATCTTCTCGCCGCATCCGAACGCCGTTGTCGGCGTCGTCGGCATCAGGAGACAATCGACCTCCCGGAACGCTTCGAAGAAGTCGTTCTGTATCAGGCGGCGAACACGCTGGGCTTTCCTGTAGTAGGCGTCGTAATACCCTGCAGAAAGAACATACGTTCCGAGCATGATCCGGCGTTTTGTCTCGGCGCCGAACCCTTCGCTGCGCGACAGCGTGTACATCGAGGCGAGGTCGTGAGCTTCCGCCGACCGGTGGCCGTACCGCGCCCCGTCGAAGCGGGCGAGATTCGAAGATGCTTCCGCGGTCATCAGGATATAATAGGTCGAGATCGTATACCGGGAGTGGGGGAGATGAACGTCCCTGACCTCCGCCCCGCCGTCGCGGAGCCGCCCCACACACCGATCGATCGCAGCCCGGATCTCCGGCGCAAGCCCCTCCCCGAACGCTTCAACGGGAAGGCCGATTTTCTTCCCCCGGACCTCGCCGGTCAGTGCGGATTCGTACGCCGGCACATCCGCCGGAACGGACGTCGAGTCCTTCTCGTCGTGTCCTGCTATGACCTGAAGAACCCTCGCGGCATCCCGGACACTGTTGGCAAAGGGGCCGATCTGGTCGAAGGAAGAGGAAAGCGCAACGAGGCCGTACCTGGAGACCCGGCCGTACGTCGGTTTCAATCCGACGACGCCGCAGAAGGCCGCGGGCTGCCGTATGGAGCCGCCGGTATCCGTCCCCAGCGCGGCGTGTGCCATTCCCGCGGCGACGGCAACGCAGGACCCTCCGCTCGAACCGCCGGGGACTTTCGTTTCATCGACGGGATTGCGCACCGGTCCGAACGCGGAATTCTCCGTGGAAGACCCCATGGCAAATTCGTCCATGTTGGTCTTCCCGATCAGAACCGCGTCCGCCGCCCGGAGCCGGGCCACCGCGGTCGCATCTTCGACCGGCACAAAATTCTCGAGCATCTTTGAACCGCAGGTCGTCCTCTCCCCCTCCGTGCACAGGACGTCCTTAAGGGCGACAACCATACCCGCGAGCGGACCGGCTTTCCCGGCGGCACGTTTGCCGTCCACCGTCCGCGCCTGCTCCATCGCCTGCTCGTTGAAGACGCTCAGGAAAGCATTCAGGCGCTTCCCCTCCTCCACCTCCTTGAGAAAGCCTGCCGTAACGCGTTCGACGGTAGTTTCCCCGCTCTCGAGCGCGCGGCGGGTCTCGTCGAATGTCGACCGGAGGAACATCAGCCTGCGACCGCGCCTTGTCCCGGACCTGCCGGGACCAGGACGGGTTCACCAGAGAGGAAGCTCCCGATAAGAGACGCGAAAAGTTTCTGCCCGTCCGTATTCCGCAGAACAGGATCCACGGCGCGTTCAGGGTGCGGCATCATGCCGAGAACATTCCCCGTTTCGTTGATAATCCCGGCGATGCCCGCGAGCGAACCGTTGGGATTCGCCTCCGGGGTCACCGCGCCGGACGCGTCGCAGTATCTGAACACGATGCGTCCTTCCCCTTCGAGCCGCGCAAGGGTTGCAGGGTCGGTAAAGTAATTCCCCTCGCCGTGCGCAACGGGGAGGGAGAGGACCTCTCCCCGGACGAATCGATGCGTAAAACGTGTCGCGGCGTTCTCTACGCGGAGCCGGATATACCTGCAGACGAAACGGAGTGAGGAATTCCTGAGAAGGACCCCGGGAAGGAGCCCCGCCTCGAGCAGGACCTGGAATCCGTTGCAGATCCCGAGGACGGGTCCTCCGGAGGCCGCAAATCGGCTCACTTCCTTCATCACGGGGGAGAACCTGGCGATGGCGCCGCACCGGAGGTAATCGCCGTACGCGAATCCTCCGGGGAGAATCACCGCATCCACACCCTTCAGGTCGGCCTCCTTATGCCAGAGGAAGACCGCCTCCTGTTCCATGATTCTGGAGCACGCATACCACGCGTCGTGGTCGCAGTTCGAGCCGGGGAAGACCACGACACCGAATTTCATCTTCCGTCCGTTCACTCCGTCCCCGCAATATCGAATGTGTAGTCTTCCATTACCGGATTCGCCAGGAGCTTCCTGCACATCTCTTCCGCGGTCCGCCGTGCGTCCGCCTCGCTCTTTGCGTCGATCTTCGCCTCGATATACTTGCCGATCCGGACATCGCTCACCGCGCCCGCACCGAGCGATGCAATTGCGTGCTGGACGGCTTTCCCCTGCGGATCGAGAATCGAAGGGCGCAGCGTCACCCGTATTCTTGCAATAAACACCGTCAGATTCCTCCTTCTACGTGTCGATGCTTGTCGATTCCACCGAGTGCTCCTCCTCGAACTTCGCGCTGCCCGACGTCCACCGCCGGATCTCCGCGATGGCCCATCGGATGAGCCCGAGGGCTATAAAAAGGAGCAGGAGGGGGAACACGGCGTTCCCGCCTGTGACAACGACCACGATCACCGCAAGGACTGCAAACAGGTATTTCCACGGCTCCCTCTTTATTGCACGCCGCGAGATGCGCGGGAGCGTGTCGTACCTGACCTTGCTGACCATCAGAAGCGAGAGGCCGACCATCATATAGGGGAGAAGGGCCGCCGCCGACGGCTGCAGAACGCCCAGAGGGTCGGTAAAGCTCAGCGTGAACGACGCCACTGTGATCGCGCTTGCCGGAATGGGGAGCCCGGTGAAGAAATTCTTGTCGAACCCTTTGAGCTGGACATTGAACCTCGCGAGCCGCAGACCGCCGAATATCATCACGAGCGAGCTGAGAAGCACCCCCATCCCCCCCAGCGAGGAAAGGCTGAGCTGGTATGCGAGAAACGCGGGGGCTGCCCCGAATGAGACCACGTCGGAAAGGGAGTCGATCTGTACGCCGAATTCGGAGGAGGATTTCGTGATGCGCGCCATGATCCCGTCGAACGCGTCGAAACCGGCGGCCAGGATGATGAACCAGGAGGCCGAAACGAAATCCCCCTTGCTCGAGTGGATCACCGACAGGAACCCGCAGAACATGTTCAGTACAGTGAACAGGCTGGGGACGACGGCTCGGGTTATTTTCATTCGAGGATTGTGATGTGCGACATACAGGGAACCTTACGGCAGCACAGCAAGCACCGTCTCCCCTGCAACAGCCTTCTCGCCGAGTTTCACGCGGATCTCGGCATCGCGCGGAACGAGAACATCGACCCGGGAACCGAACTTGATCATACCGAATCGCTCTCCCGCCACGGCCTGATCGCCCACGTTGACCTGCGCGACGATCCGTCGCGCGATGAAGCCGGCAATCTGCTTGAAAAGCACCCGGCGGCGCCCGTGTTCAATGCCGATGAGCGTCCTCTCATTCCGGCTCGACGATTTCTCTTCGAACGCCATCAAATATTCCCCGGGGACGTGCCGGAAAAATCCCACGGTCCCGGAGACCGGGTACCGGTTGACATGCACGTTTAGCGGAGACATGAAGATACTGACCTGCATCACCTCCGCTTTGAGGTACTCGTCCTCCCGCACCGGCGCAATCGCCACCACTTCGCCGTCTGCGGGTGACACGACGAGATCGTCTCCTTTCGGAGGAGTTCTGTCCGGGTCGCGGAAGAAATACAGAGTGAACAGGAGGAGCAGCACCAGGACGGCGATGATACCAAACCTGACGATTCTGACGTCGACAAAGAGAGCCGCGAGGACCGTGCCCAGGACCGAAAGGGCAAGAACGGTCCCGACGACGTCATAACCGTATCGGCTGATCAATAAGGATCTCCTTCGGTCCGGAGCGTAAACGACAACAATGGCTCAAAATACGCAAAGAACACCTCAAAATCAACGCACGTGAAACTCGATCCGGCGGTTCCTCGCGCGACCTTCGGCGGTTGAATTCGTCGCCACCGGATCCTTGTCTCCCATCCCGATCGTCACGATGCGCGTCGCCCCGATCCCCTTCCGGACAAGCCACGAACTGACGGCATCGGCCCGCCGCTGCGAAAGCCGCTGATTGGTCCTCGAGTTGCCCACGTTGTCGGTATAGCCTGCGATCTCGATCTGGATCTGCGGATTGCTCATGAGCGCGAAAAACGCGCGATCGAGAACGGTATCCGACCCCACTGTGAGGACTGCGCTTCCGCTTTCAAAAATCACCCCGTCGAGGACTACCGTCTTCCCTTTTTCCAGGACCATCGGGAAGTCATCACGCGGGTCAAGAGGATTCGTTCCCCGCTTCACTTCCGTTCCGTCGTCCACACCGCCGCCGTCCGTGTCCGGGTTCAGGGGGTCGGTGTGATATTTGTGTACTTCGTCTCCGTCGAGAAGTCCGTCACCGTCGGTATCCGGGTTCAGGGGATCGGTGTGATAGACCTTCACTTCCTCCCAGTCAGTGAGGCCGTCGCCGTCAGTATCGACCTTCAACGGATCGGTATGGTACTTGAGAACTTCCTCGCCGTCCGACAACCCGTCCCCGTCTGTGTCCCACAGGAGCGGGTTCGTGTGATACTTGAAAATCTCATCCCCGTCGGAAAGTCCGTCCCCATCCGTATCCCATTTTGTCGGGTCGGTATGGTACCTGTGGACTTCTTCCCCGTCTGTCAGCCCGTCGCCATCCGTGTCAGGATTGAGCGGATTCGTGTGGTACCGCTTTACCTCCTCACCGTCCGTCAGGCCGTCGCCGTCCGTATCCGGATTGTTGGGGTCCGTCCCGTACCGGCGTTCCTCGGCATTCGTCAGCCCGTCATTGTCGTCGTCGTCGTCGTCGCTCGTGTTGAAGTAGAATGTGAAACCGATCTTTGCGGTCGCAAATCCCTTCAGCGGGCTTGTCGGGCGGGCATCGACGGATTTATTGAAGGCGTTGAATCCCGTGCTGACGTTCACTGAGACGCGGTTTGAGGTGAACGCTTCAAACCCCAATCCTACGGGGATGAGCCCCGACGCGCGCCACTGGCCGTCGACAGGATATGCCGCCTGCTCCCCCGCGAACCCGGTTCGCCTGTACATGAAAAGCCCGCCGCCGGCATAGATATAGGGGTTCCATGACCCCTTCGGGAAAAAGTGCACGAAGAAGAGAAGAGAGGCGGGTATCCCGTCCATCTTCATGTAATCATGCAGCGTCCCGGGTCCGAAATCCTTGCTGTTGAATGTCTTCAACTGCTCGTACCCGCCCGAGAGTCCAATTCCGACGTACTTCGAGAAATCGAAACGGACCACGAGCTGGCCCCCCGGGCCTGTTTTCAGTTGATCATAGTCGGCAACCCAGTAATTCGCCCCGCCTTCGACTCCGAGCGACCAACGCCCAAGAAGATGCTGCGCATGGGATGGGGGAGCGCACAGCACAATCAGCAAAGCAGTGCACGCGATCAGCAGCGATGATCTTGTCATCTTTTGTTCCTTCTGGCGCAATCCTGTGTTTAGCTTGTAAAAGCAACAAATAGTACGCCATTCATCGAGGAAAGTCAAGACAAGCTTGAACTGACCTGTTCTAATCGTTGCTGCATAGAAGCTATTCGTTTCAATCGGAGTACGCGACGACCGGGTTGCAGGGAAAGAAACGCGTTGACTATCCGGGCCGAATTGATTAAATTGGTACCGCTTTTGACAATTGCCCCGTCGTCTAACGGCAAGACAGCAGACTCTGGATCTGCTTATCGAGGTTCGAATCCTTGCGGGGCAGCGCATCAACCGGTTAACCGATGGTTTCTCCGGCCTTATCGTCTAACGGTTAGGACGGAGCCCTCTCAAGGCTCAAATACGGGTTCGATTCCCGTTAAGGCTACACAGCGCAGGAATTCAGACGATTACCGCTTAACTTCCCGCTCGCTTCAAGCGGGTTTTTTTCGTTCCCGTAAATCCGCACTTCATGCACCCGTAGCTCAATTGGATAGAGCATCAGACTACGGATCTGAGGGTTGGGGGTTCAAATCCCTCCGGGTGCACTTGCTTATCTCGCACTCATTTGATTTCCCCGGAATCTGCAGCTGGAGAGAACAACAATCGAGGGAGGACGGCCGATGAAGGAATTCATGCTCCTTATCCGCAACGGCATCAACCACCAGTCGACGTGGACCCCGGAACACCAGGCACAATTCCTGAAATCGTGCGAGACGTATATCGGGAAGCTCAAAAGGGACGGAAAGCTTATCTCGGCGCAACCTCTCGTCAGGGAGGGGAAAATCATCTCGGGAACGAACGGTGCATGGAAAGAGGGAACGATCAACGAGACGGGGGAGGTTCAGGTCGGATACTATCATATACGCGCCCGGGACTTTGACGAGGCAGTGTCGATCGCAAAGCAAAACCCCGAGTTCGAATTCAGCACGACCGCGAGAATCGAGGTGCGCCCGCTCAAGATGAAGGAAGAGAGCACGAGCTTTGTATATCCCTCACAGGGGGGCGCCGCGTAAGAAGCCGTCGGAATTCGCCGTCAATTCAGAACGGGAATTCCGCGGCCGGGGCAGCCTGAGGTTCGGCCTTTTTCGTTTCAGGTTTCCGGGCGGCAAGGTGCACCGGGTTTGACTCGACATAGATCGCCTTGTCCGGAGTCGACGGGCAGGGGTGCTCGCAAGAGCCGCAGCCGATGCAAAGCTCTTCATTGACCTCGGGGAGAAAGAGCCCGTCGGTTTTCACCATGTGCACCGCTTTCGTCGGGCAGTGCTCGGAACAGGCCCCGCACTCCGTCTTTTTCGTAACGACGATGCAATCGTCTTTGACGAACCTGGCCTTGCCGATCTGGACGAGCTTTTTTGCCTCCACGGCAAGGGGGAGGATCGCACCCGAAGGACAGACCTGCCCGCAAAGAACGCATTCGTATGTACAGGGGTTGACCGAGTAATCCATCCGGGGCTGGAGAAAGCCCCCCGGTCCGTACGCGAGGAGCGAGGGGGTCAGAACCTGCGTAGGACAGGCGCTGACGCAGAGATGGCAGGCCGTGCACCGGGACGTAAACCGTTCTATCCCTCCGGACCCGGGTGGAGAGATCGGAAGTTTACTCCTTGACTTCCCTGTAGGCACCGGCAGAACTGACTTCAGCGTGTCGCGCCCCGGGAGCACCAACAGGGCCGCTCCTACGCCGCCCCGCAGAATGGCACGCCTTCTGCGGTTGACCGGAAGTGGAGACCGATCCGAATGCCCACGGCGGAACCCACGATACCTGAGGCCGGTCGTCGGACAGGCTTCGATACAATTGTAGCAGCTCACGCAGGCGCCGAACTCGATCCGCATGTTCCCGCTGTCGATGCATTCCGCTTTACATACTTTCTCGCAGAGCCCGCAGTCTTTGCAGGCCACCCTGTCGAAAACGATCCTGAAAATGGAAGCACGGGATATCAGGCCGAGGAGAGCACCAGCCGGACAGAGTGTATTGCAGAAGAGCCTCCCGCGCACGTACGATGCCGCAAACAGACCCCCCGCAAACAAGAACGCACTGATGATCGACTCGAATGATGGAAGGTGGAGAGGTACGCTGAAGAGCAGGTAGACGTGACCAGCGTTGAGCAGGGATGCGATTCCGTTGTTCATCAATATGGCGAGCGGACGAAGGATCGTCACGCACATGCGCCCGAAATTACTAAACGGCTCTACAACGTTTAGGAGGAAGATGCTCCCGCCAAGCCCGAGCGACACGGCTAGCACCATAAGGCCGTAATGAAGGGCGTAGTTCGGGCGCCGGAACTGGAATCTCCTCCGGCTGTTCCTTGTTCTGTTCAGCCGGCTGAAGAAATCCTGCAGCGTTCCGAGAGGACAAATCGATGAACAGTAGACCCGGCCAAATGTCAGGGTCAGCCCTACGACGAGCAGGAGCCCGACCAGCCCCGCGCCTATGTTGGAAAACATCCTGACGACGCCCGGAATAAATTGTAGTGCGGTGACGCCGCTCATGCACCACGCGGGCAGAACCCCCGTCACATCAATAAACATGAACAAGAAAGGGAAACAGAATACCAGGGAGGCAACAACCCGAACAGTCCTGAGGTGGCGGAGGGCCATCGGGGTTACAGCGTGATTCTCTTGATGTTCAGGTTTTCAAGATCTTTTCTGCCGATCCTTGCCGCGGCAGCGATCTTGATGTAACCGATGTCGTCGGGACTTATCCCGAACAGCTTTGCCCCGGCAGCATCGGCCGCGACAGGGTCCGTCGTTACGATCTGTGTCTTGAGCGTCACCACATCATCCATCGACACGCCGCGAGGGCCGTTTTGTTTCATCATCAGATACGCATCGATGACCGTCAAATCCGCCTTCCTGTATCCGGCAAAGTCAGCGATGCACTGATGCAGGTCGTTCCGGTGCCAATATCCCCTGTCCCAAACTTCTCCCATCTGGTTCTTCATCCCCGCGGTGAGCTGCGTCGAGGAGTGATGTTTCAGCACAGGGACGTTGATATAGACGTCGGATTCCAGAATAAGCTCATGAACGTGCGCCTCCTTCAGCGCTTTCCCCCCGGTGACCGTTACGCTGTGGTAATATCCTTCCGTGTGGCCGGGCGCGACCATTGCACCTGCGTCTTTTGCGGCCGCTTCGATCCCGCTGTTTTTGTATGATCGACGCCAGTCATCGCATGTGTGATCGAACACGTACACCTCTTTCGCGCCGGCATCGAGACAATGGCGGATTATCCTTGAGACCAGTTTCGGGTTCGTGTTGCCCGCCCTTTCAGGACCGACGTCCCACCCTATATTCGGCTTGATAACTACTTTCTGCCCTTTTCGCACAAATGCACTCATTCCCCCGAGCACGCCGATAGCGCTGTCGAACATCACATCAGGCTCGCCCCCCTTGACCGCAACGAGGTCAAAAGGGAGAGCGGGAACGCCCGCGAAAAGCCGGGGGAATCTCGCGGAAGCTGCAACTGTTCCCGCCAGGAGAGTCGCCCCAAGTGTCTGCTTTACAAATGTCCTTCGATTCATGAGTTCTCCATTGTTACGCATTGGGCCGGTCTGAATCCGGCTGCTCAATAAAATTTGAGATACACGAATAACCCTATCGCCGCAAGGAGTACAATGACGATCACGGCGATGACGATCTTCTTGATCACTCTCAGGAGCAACCACGCAGCCACGACCGCCGCAACGACAAGTGCGTACGTCTGAAGCCTGAGCAACTGAAAATCCTCCGTTTTAGTTCGTCGAATTCATGACAAAGCCCACAGGCGATTGCGGACCAGCGCCTGTGGGCTTCCAAAGAACAGATACCTACGAAATATCCTTACAATCGGGGTAAGAATCAACAGGAAGGGTGAGACAGTTCAGCCAACTTTCATTCCGGATCTAAGAACTCTCGTCCGGCCACATCGAAGTTCGCAATCCTTAAGCCTTGTGCCCCGGACCTGAATCGTTGTCACTGAGATTCTGGTAATTGTCCCGGTTCCTTATTCTCCGCTGGCGCGGGAAGCTTCACGGGGGGAGGATTATACCCGACAACCGACCCCGCCCGAATCCGGGCAAGATAAGGGGAGAGAGTTGTGCCGGGGAGTGTGCGGACGTTGTCTTCGATCCTGATTGGGCCGATTCCTGTTCCTGCACCGATTGTACAGTGAGACCCGATCTCCACAAGACCGTACCGGAATTTTCCGCACCCCTCATAGGCATGGACGGTCACTCTGGTGTAGGCACCAAGGAGTGAATAATCCCCGATAAAAATAAGCTCCGGGCGAAAGTGGTCAAGCCAGGCGAGCTGCATGATTTCGACATTCTTTCCGATATGCGCTCCCATCCACCTGTACCACCTGTTCTTGAACGAATTCCCCTTCATGACGAATGACACGGCCACCTGGAACTGCACGAGCACACGCCGCCAGGGTGGGAGATTAATGAGCCGCCAGTTGACCGCGTTCGGCTCTTCCGGCGCACCGAGTCCGGAGAAGGTGTAATGGCGCTGCACAGGCGTCAGGTACGCCTCGAGCCTCTTCGATCCCTCCGTTGTTCGGGGATCAAGCGTAGCGATATCGATTCCTTTGCCGTTGGCGGTCTTGCTGATCGTAATCGTCCTTCCTTTTTTGTTTGCGAGTTTTATCGCCCGGAGAATCATATCCTCCGTTACACGGCGCATTGATTCTTCGGGAGTTTCGCCTTGAATTTGTATCATTTGGTCGTTCGTTAGAATCGCCAGGCGTGTGTACAACCTGGGACCAATGTAGAAGATATTAGGAGCAGTTTCAACTTGACTCCTGAGCCGCCAATCGCATCAAGCAAAACCCCTAGGTCTTGCGCAAGACCGCCGTCCCCCACGCGTCGGGGATCAAGATCGGCTTTTCGATCTTATCAGCAAGGAACTCATTGAGCGCCCTGGAGCAGGCCCAGTGAGATTCAGGGCTGCTGTAGTCGTGAACAAAAATGAAGCCGCCTTGCACGACTCGCGGATAGAAGAACTCAAGAGCGGCTTTCGTTGATTCGTACTTATCGAAATCCACCATCACGAGAGCGAATCGTTCTGTCTCGAGACCTGCCGCAGTTGACGGGAAAAAGCCCTTGCGGATGATGACATTCTGAGAGTGCGCTACCTTCCAAAGGACGTCTTTCTCGGATGCATCCTTGAAGCGATTATCTCCTTCTGCGTCTGAATCCGACGCTTGAAATCCCTCGAATGAATCAAAAAGATAGAGCCGACGCTCCGGTAGCATTGAGTGAATGAACCTGCTTAGTGAACCTTTATACACGCCGCATTCGGCAAGCGAGCCGTCAATTTGATTCTTCTGCAATTGCTCGATAGACAAGTAGAGTGTTCCGTAGCGGATTGGATCACCGGTTCGTACCAGCATCATTCTGTTTGCATGGGAGAGATACGGAGTCATCAACCAGTCTCTTGACAGACGTCGAAAAAACAACGCTCGCAAATCCGCGCGTGTCAACCCCGATCGCCTGTACCATGATTTGAGTACATCCATAACACCTCGTTCTTCATTGTTCTTTAGTCTTAAATGCCGTACCATTACCGATTACAAGACGGAAGCCCTCCGAGCATTGAATGAATCTGCGGCGCCTGTAGCTCAATTGGATAGAGCATCAGACTTCGGATCTGAGGGTTGGGGGTTCAATTCCCTCCAGGCGCACACGTAAGATAATACACCTCATGCATAATTGGAAGTTCGCCGCGTGCTCCTTTTGTAAAGAGATTGGAATCTTATCAATTCCTCAGATTGCCGCGCCGGCGACGGAAAAAAGTCTCTTCCGAGGCCTTCGTCTTGTATCCCGGGTATGAAGATTAACGAATCCGGGAATAATCACTGTGTGATGTAACGCATCCCCGTCAAGCACCTTCTTGATTCACTTCCTTACTTCCACGATATTAGCATCATGACCGAAGACGAACGCTGGATGGAATCCGCCCTCCGGGAGGCGGAACAGGCGAAGAAGAGGAAGGAAGTCCCGGTGGGCGCTGTGATCGTGCATAACAGCAAGATCATTGGCAGGGGATACAACCAGATCGAGACTCTGCAGGACCCTACAGCTCATGCCGAAATGATCGCAATTACCGCGGCCGCGGCAGGACTGGGGAGCAGGCGTTTTGACGGATGCACACTTTACGTTACACTTGAACCGTGCGCAATGTGCGCCGGGGCCATCGTCCTCGCCAGAATCCCAAGACTCGTCTTCGGTGCGACGGATCCCAAAGCGGGGGCCTGCGGGACGCTTTTCAACATCGTTCAGGATGCAAGGTTAAATCACCGTGTGGAACTCGTAGGAGGAGTCTCGATCGACCGGTGCGCGGGGCTGCTGTCGGAGTTCTTTGCTTCGCTGCGGGGAACGGGGAACGGCGGGGTCGGCTAGGACGTGGAAATGGTGATACGCGAGTTTCCTGTTACGCCTTCAGCTTCTCTGCCCTGTCTGCGATCTTCAGCGCCTCAAGGAGTTCGTCAAGCTTTCCGTCGATGATCTCGGCAAGATTATATAAGGTCAGCCCGATGCGGTGGTCCGTCACCCTGTTCTGCGGAAAATTATACGTCCTGATTTTGTCGCTCCTGTCGCCGCTCTTCACCATCATTTTCCTCTGCGCTGCAACGTCTCCCACCTGTTTTTCGATCATGTTTTCATAGAGCTTTGCGCGGAGCATTTTCATTGCCCGTTCGCGATTCTGAAATTGAGAGCGTTCCTGCCTGCATACCACGATAATCCCGCTTGGACGGTGCGTGATGCGGACAGCGGTCTCTACCTTGTTGACGTTCTGTCCCCCCTTCCCTCCTGAACGGAACGTATCCATCTCGAGATCCGCAGGATTGATCTCCACATCGACGGGTTCCACTTCAGGAAGCACGGCGACGGTCGCCGCTGAGGTGTGAACCCTCCCCTGCGTCTCCGTCTCGGGCACGCGCTGCACCCTGTGGACGCCGCTCTCAAACTTCATGGTTCCATAGACATCTTCGCCGCTAAGCGCGAATGAAATCTCTTTGACCCCCCCAATCCCCGTGTCATTGATATCCAGAACCTCAACTTTCCACCCCTGTCTTTCCGCAAATCTGGAGTACATGCGATAGAGGTCAGCTCCGAAGAGGGCGGCTTCTTCGCCACCCGTCCCGGCGCGAACCTCGAGTATCACGTCCCTGCTGTCATTGGGATCCTTCGGGATCAGGAGGGTCTTCAGCTCTTCTTCGAGTCGGGAGACCTTCCCTCTCGCCTCCTCGAGCTCGCCGTACGCGAGCTGTTTCATCTCGGAGTCGGACGAGGTCTCGGTGATCTCTTTCAGTCCTGCCAGGTTTTGCTTCTCCTTCCTGTACTGGTTGTAGACGCGGATCAGGGGGGCAAGGTCGCTGTGCTCTTTACTTAATTGCCGGACCCGGTCCTGGCTCCCAAGGACGGCCGGATCGCTGAGAAGGCGGGTCAGTTCTTCGTAGCGCTCACGAACTTTTTCCAGGCGGTCGAGCATGTCGTTATCCGGCAGCGGCGTGATACGCGAGCGGAGCGGATGCCAGCTCTTCCTCACCGAGCGCGCAACGGAGGGCCACGACCGCCACTTCCAGCTCGCTTTCGTCAGGCTCGCTGGTCGTGATCTTCTGCAGCCAGAGACCCGGAGCAACAATCATACGGCCGATTGCTGTCCCGGAGTTCTTCGCCGAGAGCCTGATGAACTCGTACGATACCCCCCCAAGAATCGGGATAAGGGGGAGATGAGTGGCAATGCGGAGCGGGAGCGAGAGTGAGCCAAACCAGTAGATCATGAACGAGTCGAGGAGACCGAAGAGGAGAATCGCTACGAGCATGACGATGAGAAGGAAACTCGTTCCGCACCTGGGATGGAATCTCGTCTGCCTCGCGGCAGATTCCACGGATAGGCCTTCTTCCCGTTCAAATGCAAACACGGCCTTGTGTTCCGCCCCGTGATATTCATAAATGCGGCGGACGTCTCTCATCATTGAGATCACAACGAGGTATCCAAGAAAGAGCGCCAGGCGTATGCTCCCTGCAATAATATTGAATGTCAGGGGCTGCTGATCGACATGAAACAGGACGGTTGTGATCACAAGCGGCACGAGGAAGAAAATCGCCGCACCGGCAAGGAGAGCTCCCGCCAAGGCCAGGGCGAGCCGCATGTTCTCTCCCGCAATTTTCTTTTCGGGGGAAACCCCGTTTTCGGATAGGCCGTTTCCTTCCGATCCCAGCGCCGCCTCGGCAGAAAAGTTGAGCGAGCGCAACCCTATCACGAGCATCTCGATCAATCCAACGGCTCCCCGAAGGACAGGGAGCCGAAAGACCCTGTTCTTCTCCGCGAGTGAAATGTATTTCTCCTTGCGGACCGCGATGGATCCGTCAGGCTTCCGGACCGCGGTTGCTACCATCCCGGGAGCACGCATCATCACCCCCTCGATTACTGCCTGTCCCCCGACAACCATCGGGCTTTGAGCGTTGAATTTGTACCGCAACGATAGAGAGCCCATTGCACCCTGTTAAATACTTCAAGATACAGATTTGGAGAGCCAGATGCCATGAGTCAGATGATGGTCTGGATCCATTGTGACCCGAATCCAAGGCGAGTAGGACGAGAGGAAGCAAAGCGGAGGTCAGGAAGGTCCGCTCTTCGGGCCGGTGCGAATAAGATGCTTCATGGCGAAGAGCTCTTCAGGGAGAAAGAATCTAGTCGCATAAAGTGTCAGGCAGAAGAACAGCAGAAGGGAACACTTCCACACGATGTGGTAGATACCAGCGTCCACGACACGGAAGAGGATATATGTCAGAACCGCGGCCGATGCCAGCCGTACGATCCGGCCCCATTCATACCGGACCGGGTAGAATTTCCGGGCGTCGAAATAGAGAACGAGGGCCATGACCGCGTACGCAAGAAGCGTTGCCACCGCCCCTCCCATCATTCCCATGACAGGGATAAGACAGAAATTCGCCACGATATTTGTGACGGCTCCTGCCAGCGTAATCGCGGGAAGGCGCTGGGTCTTCTTTTCGATGTACACTCCTGCAACGAGATTGTTATAGATGCCGAGGAAGATATAGGCAAGAAGAACCACGGGAACGATCGGAAGCCCCCCCCAGTAGTCAGGATGTATGATGTACCTCCCGAATATCCGCACCCTGACGACATCCCCGATGAAAAACGACACTATCAGAAAAACTCCTGTCATTCCAGCTACGGAATACGTCAGCGCCCTCGCGAAGAGTGGCTTCGCACCCGGCTCGGACGCATGAGAGAGGAAGAAAGGCCGCCAGGCGAAATCGTACATCGAGACGACAAGCATCATGAAAATCCCGAGCCTGTAGTTCACCTGATAAATCCCCACAACCGAGAGACTCGTCAGAAAGAGCATAATGGGCCGGTCGATCACCTGGACAACAATAGAGGCAAGCCCCGCCGGGATATACGGGAGACCGAATTTCAGAAGCGCCTTAAAGAGCGGGAGGGAGAACTCCGTCGTGAACTGGCCAACGATTGTAGGCGCGAGAGAGAGAACAGTCACCACAGAAGCGATGAGACCGCTCAGAAATATCCCCTCGACTCCCATGTGGAACACGACGAGGAAAAGGAGCGTACATCCCACGTTGACACAGATGTTCAACACCTTCAGTGAAGCGAACAAGAAGGGCTTCCGCCCCATCCTGAGCGAGGCGAACGGCACGATTGCGAGCGTGTCACAAAATAAGATCCCTGCGGCGTAAAGTACTATGGTTCGGTGTTCCGCAGGGACGGACATCCACGAGGCGACGGATCCGGACAGGGCGGCCATCACGCCGGAGAGAACAAGCGAAGTCACGCAGAGCGAAAGGAACGGCGTGCTGAAGTTCTGCCGCGGGCTCCCGATCTCCGCGGTCGAAGAGTACTTGAAGTACGCCGACTCCATCCCGTACATCCAGAGGATGTTCAGGAAGGCGAGAATGGAGAAGACATTAGCGACGATCCCGTTCTCGCCGGGGCGTATGACGTTTGTGTAAACGGGGACGAGGAGGAAGCTGAGGAACCGGCCGATGACGGTGCTGATGCCGTAGATCGCGGTGTCCGTTCCCAGGCGTCTGATCTGTGCGAGCATGCCTTCCCCGGGATCAGAGCGCGCGGGCGCGCGCAGTCTGTGTGAGTTCGAGAGAAATGTCGAGCGCCTTCACCGAATGCGTGAGCGCTCCCACGGAAATGAAATCGACACCGGTCTGAGCGAATTCGCGGACAGTGTCGAGCGTAATACCTCCCGACGCTTCCACCTCCACACGGCGGCCGATCCTCTCCACCGCAGTCTTCATGGAAGTGGGAGTGAAATTGTCAAGCATGATCCGCCCCACCCCGGTGCAGGAGAGGGCTTCGTCCACTTCCGCAATATTTTTCGTCTCCACCTCGATCCGCGCATCGATCCTGTGCTCGGAAAGGTAGGATCTGCACCTGGCGACCGCCGCCGCAATTCCTCCGGCGGCGACGATGTGGTTGTCCTTGATGAGGACCATGTCGTCGAGGCCGAACCGGTGGTTCACCCCTCCCCCCAACCGGACGGCGAGCTTGTCGAGGGCCCTGAGGCCCGGTGCCGTTTTCCGAGTGTCCGTGATCTTTGCCCCTGTCCCGGCCACGGCGCTCACAAACCGTGCGGTGAGCGTGGCGATACCACTCATGCGCTGGAGAAAATTCAGTGCGGTCCGCTCCCCGCGAAGTATCCCCTTCGCGCTCCCATCGATCCTGGCCAGCACGAGACCCGGCCGGACGGGACTACCGTCCTTCACGATGGCGTGAACCGAGATGCTATGGTCGCAGTAGCCGAAGACTATGCCGGCGATATCGATGCCTGCGACGATCCCTTCCTCCTTGCATTGAAACTCCGCTGCAGCCAGGTCCGATTCCTCGAGGATTGCTTCCCCGGTGATGTCCCCCATGCCGATATCCTCCATCAGCGCCAGCTCCACCATCCTGCTGATGCGGCTGTCGTTCAGGGAATCACCTTTGGGGGTAGCGGTCATCGCTTATCCTTTCGGGGCCCCGGCGATCGCCTTTTCTATGGCTTCGACAAACTGCGCCGGAGCGCGGGTCGGTTTGCCGGATTCCGCATTGACGAAACTGTGAATCGTGTATCCGTCGGCAAGGACGTCCTTTTCACCTTCCTTGTAGACTTCGTAGTCGAGCCGGACGCGCGCCACCGGCGCATCGCGCAGAATCGTCACTACCTGGAGGAGGTCGTCGTACCGTGCCGCCTTCTTGTAGGATGCATGCGCTTCGATGACTGGAAGAAAAAGCCCCATCTCCTCTACACGGGTATATGGTAGCCCAATGCTCCGCAGGAGGTCCGATCGGCCCTGTTCAAAGTATTCAAAAAATTTGCCGTAGTACGCAAACTTCATCTGATCCGTATCAGCGTACCGTATCCGAATTTCCGAAGTATGTTTGATCATCGCCCTTTCCTTCGCTTAACCGACCCACACCCCCATTGCGCTGAATTTGTCGATGCGGCGCTCCAATAGCTTATCAGGTCTTACCTTTGCGAGCTGCTTCAGTTCCTGCAATATCGCCTCTTTCAATACGCGCGCAGATTGCTCCGGGTTTCTATGCGCACCGCCGAGGGGCTCGGGCATAATTTCGTCGATAATCCCCTGCTTCTTCAGATCGGGCGCAGTGAGCTGCAGCGCCTCAGCGGCCTGTTCCTTGTACTCCCAGCTTCTCCAAAGAATGCTCGAACAGGATTCCGGAGAGATCACCGAATACCAGGAATTCTCCATCATGAGGATGCGGTCGCCTACGCCCAGACCAAGGGCTCCCCCGGACGCCCCTTCGCCGATGATCGCGACCACAATGGGAACGCGCAGGCGCGCCATTTCGAGAAGGTTTCGCGCAATGGCCTCCGCCTGACCGCGCTCCTCGGCCTCAAGTCCCGGGAATGCGCCGGGCGTGTCGAGAAGGGTCACAACCGGAATTTTGAATTTCTCCGCGAGCTTCATGAGCCGGAGGGCCTTTCGGTATCCTTCCGGATTTGGCATGCCAAAGTTCCGGTATACATTCGACTTCGTGTCCCGGCCCTTCTGATGCCCTATCAGCATCACTTTCTTGTCATCGATGTGCGCCAGTCCTCCCACGATCGCCTTGTCGTCCCTGAAGTGCCTGTCGCCGTGGAGCTCAATGAAATCCTTCGTGATCATGGCGATGTAGTCGAGCGTGTACGGGCGGTCCGGGTGGCGGGCGAGCTGCACCTTCTGCCAGCGGGTAAGTCCTGCGTAGACTGTCAGTTGAAGCTGATTGACCTTCTTCTCGATTTTGCCGATCTCGAGGGCGATGTCCGGATTGTCAGCGTACCGGCGCATCTCCTCCATCTTCTGTTCCAGCTCGATGATAGGCTTCTCAAATTCCAGTATCGTTTTTGCCATAGAAGAGCTCCCATTCGTATGGAAAGATTCAGCGCCGGCTGAAGAGCGATCGTGCAATGATCTGCATGTCGAGCATCAACGATTGGTTCTTGGCGTAATAGAGCTTGTAACGCTCGCGTTCTTCCGGGTCGAGGTCCTCGCGCGCGTGAACCTGAAGGAGCCCGGTAAGACCTTCGGGTCCGAGATACCCGGGGTTCCCGGCGGTCTGGTCCACTGCTTTTGCGTCTCCCGGCGGCAAACCGACAAGGCTGAGCCGGCCCAGCAGGACATCAGGGATGAGCAGAATCGGGGTATCACGCCCCGCCCCGTTCTTCCCGAGATATCGAACAATAGGATAGACCGTCACAAGGAGAACTGAAGCAACGAAGATGTCCATCAGCCGCTTGGCGAAACGGTTTGCGGGGCGGTGTATGTTATATTCAATGTCCACGAGCGGGAGCGTATCAAGCTCATCGATGCTGGTCTTCCCGATTATCGATTCGAGGCTCCCGGGAACAAGCCGGAAATTTATGCTCCGGTTCCTGCTCCGTGCGATCACCGAGAGGATGTTCTCATACGTGAGTCCGTCAGTCGAGAAAATCACCTCACCCACACGGTGTTCGTCTATGACCTTCCCCACATTGTCGATGCTGCCGATGATCTCGACACCCGCAACCTTCTCGCCGACGCGCCTGAGGCTTGTGTCGATAAACCCGAGGACGTCGTACCCATCATCCACCCTCGCACGGAGTTTCCGCAGTACCTGCTGCGCGGAAGGCCCTGTTCCCACGATAACCGTGCGCCGCCCGAAGACCGTCTTTTGCGCACCTCCTTTCCCGAACACCCGGACTGCGAGCCGCCACCCCGGAAGAAGCGCAAGGCAGAGAATCCCTGCGATGATGACCACCGCACGGCTGAACGCGAAATCTTTTATGAAAAACACCATAGCCGAAATGATGACATACGCGGAAGCCACTGCCGTGAAGGAGCGGTTGATCGAAAGCCGATCCGTCGTATACGATCCCGCTGACGCGGAGAGGATTACGATAAGTGCAGCCGGCACACACCACACAGCGGGATATGCGTACGCGGGAAAACGGAAGAGTCCGCCCATGTAGAGATACTCAGCTGACAATAGGGCTGCCAGTGCGAGGAGAGCGTCCACGACCACGATCTGGAGCGGGCGGACGAGCCGTGCGAACGAAGCGACGGTTTCCCTGATCAGAATCCCCAGGCTAAGAAAAAGAACCACAGGGCGAGAGCTGTTAAAGTGCTTCCGGACGAACATCTGCATTGCCATATAGAAAAGTTTTATCTCGTCTATATCGCTCCGTTTGGTGCTCTCTCCCTTGAAGTGGATGATCTTTGTAGAGTGGACATAATAGACACCGAATCCCGCCTTACCGACGCGGTAACACCAATCGATGTCTTCGCCGTACATAAAGAATCGCTCGTCAAGCCCTCCCACCTTCTCGTACGCCTCCCGCCTCAACATCATGAACGCACCGCCGAGTGCCTCGACTCGATATGTCTCGTTCTCATCAAGGTAGGTCAGATTGTATCTCCCGAACAGCCGTGACTTCGGGAAGAGGGCGCTCAACCCGAAGATCTTCGTAAAGGCAACCCAAGGGGTCGGGAAACTCCTGCGACACGGGAGCTGGAACGATCCGTCGGGGTTGAGAATCTTACACCCGGCCATCCCCGCATCAGGGACATCGCTGAAGAACCGGAGCATGACCCTGAATGTATCTTCCTGGACGACTGTGTCGGGGTTGATGAGGAGCAGGATCTCTCCCCGCGCCCTGCGCAAAGCGATGTTGTTGGCCTTTGCAAATCCGGCGTTCTCGCTGCTCTCGATCAGACAAACCCGGGGGAACTTCGTCTTCACCATCTCCCCACTTCCGTCTCCTGAGTCATTGTCGACAACGAACACCTCCCCTTCTATCCCTTCAAGAGCCCTCTCGATCGACGCGAGGGCGTTTTCAAGGAACTGGCGTACATTGTAGCTGACGATGATGACGGAAAGGGTCATGCTGGCCTCAGAGCCTGTTCAGCATACTCCGGAAACGGAGCTTCCAGAGCATGAAGAAGGCTTCGTACACTATATGTTTCGACATCTTTGACGTTCCGGCGTTCCTATCGAGGAAAATGATCGGCACCTCGCCCAGTCGAAATCCTTTGCGCCATGCTTTGTAGCTCATCTCGATCTGGAAGGCATACCCGTTCGAACGGATACTATCGAGATTGATCCCCCGGAGTACGGCAATCCTGTAGCACTTGAAACCGCCGGTCGCATCGTTCAGCGGCAGTCCCGTCATAAACCTCGTCCAGACATTCGCCGTCCAGCTCAGCAGCAGTCTCTGCATAGGCCAGTTGAGAACGCGCACGCCGTTCGTATACCGCGAACCCACCACGAGGTCAACCTCCCGCGCCTTTTCCAGAAACACGGGGATCTCCTTCGGGTTATGCGAGAAATCGGCGTCCATCTCGAATACAAAGTCGTAATTTCCCGACAGGGCGTGCTTGAAGCCCGTAACGTAGGCCGTCCCCAGGCCCATCTTTGAGGTCCGTTCCAGGAGATGGACGCGCGGATCCGCCTGTGCCATCCCGCGGACGATGTCGCCTGTCCCGTCGGGAGAACCGTCGTCCACGATGAGCACCTCGACTCCGCCTGCTTGTTCGAGGACAAGCGGAATGAGTCGAGGGATGTTCTCCGCTTCGTTGTATGTCGGTATGACGACTAGGATCTTAGACACGGCGGTCGTGCCCGGATTTGTGATGGTGGCTCAGGCGTAATACTCCCGTATTGCACCTGTGATAAAATTCATCTGTTCTTCGGTGAGTTCCGTGTGCATCGGGAGGGAAATAACTTCAGCCGCCGCCCTCTCGCTCACCGGGAAATCCCCCTTCTTTCCCCCCGACATGGCAAACGCCTTCTGGAGATGAAGCGGCACTGGATAGTAGATCCCGTGGGGAATTCCTTTCTGTTTCAGGAATTCGGCAAGCCCGTCACGCCGCGGTACCCGGAGTGTGTACTGGTGAAATATATGATCTCCTCCCCGAGCAACAGGCGGGACTGTGACAGGAAGCCCCTCAAGGAGCTCGCCGTACCGCATTGCGGCCCGCCTGCGCGCTTCGTTATACTCTTCGAGATGAGGCAGCTTTGCCTTCAGAATTGCGGCCTGCAGCGTATCGAGACGACTGTTCAGGCCGAGGACTTCGTGATAATACCGGACCCGCGAGCCGTGGGCGGCGATCACGCGCATGGATTCGGCGAGCGCTGCATCGTTCGTTACTACCATCCCGCCATCGCCAAAACATCCCAGATTCTTGCTTGGGAAGAAACTTATGCATCCTATGGTCCCAAGAGAACAGACCCTCCGTCCCCGGTACGACGCGCCCATCGCCTGCGCCGCGTCTTCGATAACCGGAATTGAGTGTTTCCGGGAGACGGCGAGCAGGGGATCCATGTCGGACGGCTGACCGTAGAGATGTACCGGTATTACGGCCTTTGTGCGGGAAGTGATTACGGACTCAATGTGTCCGGGATCAATATTAAATGTCGCAGGATCGATGTCGACGTAAACCGGCTTTGCCCCCAGAATCGCAATCGTTTCTGCCGTCGCGACAAATGTGAACGGCGTGGTGATCACTTCGTCGCCCGGACCGATCCCAAGCGCCATCATGGCGATCTGAAGCGCGTCCGTCCCGGAGGCGCACCCGATCGCGTATTTCACATCGAGATATCCCGCCACTGCACACTCAAATTCTCCTACATCCTTCCCCTGTATGAACATCCCGGATTCGAGAACCGATCGGATGGCGGCGTCAACTTCCTGCTGGATGTGGCGGTACTGGCCGACTACATCTACCATCTGAATTGTCATAGAGCTCTCCGCATTCTTGATTGTATATACTCAAACATCACTACCGGTGGGGAGTCAGCGCCCCCGCCCCAATAGGATATGGTACGCAGTGTTCAGGAGTATTTTGAAGTCCATCCGGAGCGACATGTTTTCAATGTAGAAGAGATCATAACGGACTTTTTGCTTCACATCGTCAAGTGTCTCATCATATTTCTGTTTCACCTGCGCCCAGCCTGTTATCCCTGGCCTGACTTTCAACCGTCGTTGATACAGCGGGATTTCTTTCAATAGCTTTTGAACGAATACTGGTCGCTCGGGCCTCGGTCCGATCAGACTCATGTCGCCTTTTAGCACATTCATCATTTGCGGAATCTCATCCAGGTGAAGCTGACGGAGCATTCTTCCGACCCGCGTGATTCGGGGATCGCGGCGCCCCGCCCACTGGGGCCCCGAGGTTTCCGCATCTTTCGTCATCGACCGAAACTTGATGATGTCGAATGTCACGCCGTCTTTGCCGACCCGCTCCTGACGATAGAGGACGGGTCCGCGCGAATCGAGCTTAATTGCCACCGCGATCAAGAGCCAGATTGGAAGACCTGTACCAAGGATAATGGCCGACGCCGCAACGTCCATGAATCGTTTAGTTGATTCTTCCCACGGCGGCATGAGTTGAGGAGTAATCTCAATCAGGGGAAAACCGTAAATCTGATTCGTCCTCGCCTGCCCGCTGATAATATCGTACAGATCTGGCATGATCTTAAGTCCGACTTTGTGCCCGTTACATTTTGAAATGATGTCGAGCAGCCGGTCATGGTCAGTGGAATCGAGGGCGATGAGGACTTCGAGTATGTTATTTTTCTCAATGATTTCCGGGAGATCATCAATTCCGCCCTTTACCTGGATCTTCCTGTGCTGTTGTCCAACGCGGCGCCTGTCGACTCCGACGAATCCCACTATACGATATCCAAGCCCCGGGTATTTGACAACTTCGTCAAACAGATCACGGGAGCGGGCGCTGCTGCCGACAATCAGCGTGTTGTGGACGCCAAATCCTGCAATGAGCATCCGCCTTTGGATGCTCCTGAGGACCATTCGCCCCAGCGAGACTGCGACGAGCAAATCAGCCCAGTAGACTGCGATAAGGAGCCTGGAACTTGTTCCCGTTGGCCTCCCTGCATCATCGATGAATACCGCAAAAAAGAGAATCAAGGAACCAACGAGAAGTGTCTTAAAAAGCAACGCCAGCTCATCGAACCGGGAAGAAGCATACCAGGGACGGTAAAGCCCGACGACGAAGAAGAGAAGGAGCCAGAACGTGTTGACCGCGATCATCGGGGCCCAAAAATCCGGCTCGCCGCTCACTTCGAACAAGCCGCTCTTGACACGAATCATGAAATAGACCGTCCACCCCGCCGTCGTCATGACAAAGTCAGAGATCACATGGACGAGTATTTCACGACGGTGTGGCATCTTATCTAAAAACCTCCCATGTCGTTTTCTGACGTTTCAGGAGGAAACGGAAAAACCCCACGAACAGGGCAGCATTCATCGCGAGGACATAATATGGTACCCCCGCGTTGCGCAGACGAATCTGGAACCAGTCAGCAATACAGCCCGCAACGCCGAGCAAAAGGAACACAATTTCGAGAACGAAAACCGCACCATAGAAATCCGAGCCGGGAGCAAGAATTGCCGCCGAAACGAATGCCATGATCGCGAAAAAGGGGACAAACCAGCGGATGATTTTATGCGACCAAAGTGCAAATGCCGTAAAGCCCGCGCGTGGATGGAGAAGTGGTGCGAACTCCACGATCCCGGCGAAATTCTGCGCGCCGATCCGCGCCTTTCTTCTGAATTCCGCTTTCATAGATCCGGAAGTTATTTCGCGGGCGACTGCTTCACGCGCATACACGACCCGGAATCCCTTCATGACAATGTTCATTGGAATCAGGAAATCGTCAGTGACTGATTTGTGCACCGGGAGCGGAACGAACAACGCCCGCTTGATCGCATAGAGAGGCCCGCTCGCACCCAATATCGAGTTTATCCCACTCTCCATGCGTTTGAGCCAATTTTCATATGACCAGTACGACACCTCCCCCCTGCCGGCGGCATCTTCACGTTCTGGGAGGAGGACCAATTCACCGCAGACCGCCCCCACAGCGGGATCGGCCAGCGGCCGCACGAGCTTTGCGACAGTGTGAGGTTCGAACATCGTATTTGCATCCGTGAAGACGACGACTTCTCCATCAGCCGAGCCGACAAGATCGTTAAGAACCAATGCTTTTCCCCGGTTCTGCCCGAACTCGACGAATTTCTTGCAGGGGTGGTTCCACCGTGCGAGTATCTGATTGGTCATGTCGGTCGATCCGTCCGACCCGATCACGATTCGAAGTCTCTCGGGAGGATACTTCGTTGCTTCCAGGTTTCGCAGCTTCTCAGGCAGAACTGCTTCCTCGTTGTAGACAGAAATTACGATCGAAACTACGGGCAAATAGCTCTCATCCGAGGCAACCTGCCGAGCACCCGTCAACCTGAAAATCGCCGCGACAATTATCGGGTAAACGAAGTACGAATACGCGACAATACCGATGGAGCCCCAGAAGAGGATTTCGGCTGTGTTCAAGAGAACGTGTGCAATTCCACCGCTCAGCAATCGTAATTCCTCAGCCAGGTTCCGTAAATAATCTTCGTGAACTCCTCACGCCACCTCAACGCCGGGAGCAGAGGGAACGATACACTTCTTCGATCTTTCCAGCGATCTTATCCCATGTATAGTGCTGCTCCACGTGCTGCCGCGCTTTCCGTCCGAGGCGTTCCCGCAGGGTAGCATCCTCAATAAGACGTCCAACGCTCTCCGCAAACGCTTCCGGTGAATCCGCGATGAGTGCCTGTTCTCCGTCTGTCACGCAAAGTCCTTCCGCGCCGACAGTCGTTGATACAACGGCCCTCCGCATCGCAAACATTTCAAGAAGCTTGATCCTTACGCCGCTTCCGACTTGCAGTGGGACCACGCATACCTGCGAGCATGCCATGAGGCCACGGACATCCTGCACGAACCCCAGAATTTCGACGTTTGGATGACGAACCGCGAACACTTCAGGCGGTGTCCCGGTTCCCGCAACCCTGATTTTTGCATCCGGGTAACCCTTTATGATCAGGGGGACGATCTCGCGATAGAACCACCAGAATGATTTCCTGTTGGCAGCCCAATGAAGGGAACCGAGCCAGAGGATTGACCTGAAGTCTTCACGGGCCTGTCCAGGTTCAAACTCATCAAGATCGACTCCGGCCGGTATGACGTCACATCGGGCGTTCGGTGCAACGGCGAGGACGAGATCGCGTTCTACATCCGAGATAACCAGGTTGCTTCCGATGCGCTCATAGGATGCCTTTTCATATTCCTGGAGTCTCCGTCCATCGTATCGCAGCCAGAGTTTCATGAGCGGGTTGGCGGTGTACTCAATCGACCGCGCAAGGTTCAACGACAACATATCATGAAGCCGCATGACGGTTGGAATATCATGCTCTGGCCCTAGAAGGCGGGCATAGTACGCCGCGTGGATCCCCTCCACCTGGATGATATCATACGACAAGGAATGAAGCAGGGATCTTGCCCGGTCAAGCAATTCTTGATTGTGGAATCGACTTACCTGATATGGCGTCGACCGTCGCAACGAGATGAATGCTCCGCACATTGACGGCTTCTTTTGACTGACTACGACGTCTACTGCAAAAACCTTACTAACTTCGTTTACCGATGCCGGGTCTTCTTCTCCGGTCAAAGAAGCTAAGTGGACCGTATGCCCCCGCCGGACCAGGGCGCGCAAAGGGTAGTATATGCCCCTCCTTCCCCCGTCAATCAGAGGATAAGGAAAGCGCGGACTTATGTCGAGGATCCTCATCAATACTTCCATACCCGCTCAGGCGGGCCGAGGAGCATCGCCGTTGCCGCCGCAGCAACGAACGAGCTTTTTTCGATTAGGAGCCTGTTTCCTGTCAAAGCGCCGGACAGAGCATACACGACTGTCCGAAGCACAAGTCCCATTATCTTCAACGACACCAGCAGGAATTTCTCGATTCCCCTATAATGCTTTCGGAAAAGGAGAATCTGGCTGGCAGTACTCCAGACGATCACCCTTCGGTTCACGGCACTCATCCCCCCCCAGAAGTGTGTCACTGAGGCGCAGGGCGTATACCAGACGCCCGCACCAGATTCCCATGTGCGACGGCAAAAATCCACTTCCTCGGAGTACATGAAGAACCGCGTATCAAGGGGTCCGATTTTGTCGATCAGGCTTTTCCGGATCATAAAAAAAGCGCCGCAGATCCACTCAACCTTCTGCTCCTTGTCTGAATCGAAAACAGAGATCCCTTTCCTGCCGACGACGGCATTCTTCGGCAGTAGAAGATATAGGAACGTTGAGGTGAAAAATTCTCCCCGGACCGAGGGAAATGCTCCAATGGATATTTGGACCTTTTCATCAGGAAACTTCAGCCTGCAACCCGCCACTCCGGCTGAGGGATTGTTCTCGAGAAATGATGCAACCCTGTCAATGGCACGGTCATGAATCACCGTATCGGGATTCAAAAGCAGCACATAAGAACCTCTGGCAGCTCCGATCCCCTGATTGTTTGCAGCAGCAAAGCCAATGTTGACGTTGTTCCGGACCAGCAAAACATCCGGGTAGCGTTCAGACACCATTTGCATGCTTTGATCCGTTGATGCATTGTCCACGACTATGATCTCGAATGACCCTGGCGCTGTCTCCCTGATGACAGAATCGAGACAGGCGCCCAGAAACGGGAGGCCATTATAATTCACTATCACGACCGACAGCTGCGGGGAGATCATTCCAGAAATCTGACTCTAAGCTCGAGAAGGAACCCTCTATCGGTGGCGTCAAATCCATATTTCCATATACCGTATCCATATGCACCAGCAAAGCCGCACGCAGCGCAGATTCGAATGGCCTCATGTTCCGAAGAGGTTATCAGTGCAGCGATGAGACAAATCGCCGCGACTGCCATGATCGGGACTCTTGCGGCATGCTTCGCCCGGGGGAAGAACCGTTCACTGCCGGCATACGGCCTTGACGCCCTGGCCAATAGGATTGCATCGAGCGATACCCTCATCGTCCATGCAATAGACGCACCAACGATTCCGAGCACAGGGATCAGCAAGAGGTTAAGTCCAATCATCAGAGGAAGCTCCAAAAGATTGAATTTCGCAGGCAGGTCCGGCCGCCCGTTCGCATGCAATGCCGTAATTGAAATCTGGGCTACTGCGTTGAAAAGAAGTCCGACAAGTAGAATCTGAAGAGAAATTGCACCATGGTCGGAGAAGTCGTTCCCCATCCACAGGGCGAGGATTTCATGCGAAAACAAAAAAAGAAGCGTCACCAGGGGAAACATGAGTATCGTGACATATTTGACTGCGCGGGTATACATCGCAGAAGAACGTCTGGCATCCACCGTACCCGACGCCCACCCGCTCAAGATCGGGTAGAGCGCACTCGTCATGCTCAACGGTAGAATGAGGAGCCTGGTAACTGACTCCTGAGGAACAGTGTAGTATGCAACTGCGGAGAGAGCAAGGAACGAAGCGAGCATAAGTCGATCGATATACGTGAAAAGCGGACTGATGACCTGGGTGAGCGACACCCATCCACCAAATGAGAGAAGCTTCCACGCAAAGGACTTATTCCACAATCGCACGCTTGTGAAGACGCCGGGCATCAATCGCGGCAGGACGGCGAAAGAGACACCCAATGCGAGCACTCGTGACAATACCGTGAGCAAGACAACTTCTCTCACCCCACCTCCGTTCAGGACGATGACCACTGACCCGATCCATTGGATGGCTCCCGTCCCACCCTGTAAACCGTTGACAAGGTCGAAGCGCTGATATGCAGTCTGTACGCCCCGCAGTATCCCCTGCGCCAGCATAACAGGTATTCCGAACGCCGCGATCACCAACGACTCGCTTGCTTCTGACGCCAGCGCACCCGCGACGTGAAACAATTCCACCACAACAAATTCACGCGCAGCTAGAATCGCGATTCCTACAGTGCACCCGAATATCACGCTCAGCGACAACGATGTCCACGTGAAACCAAAAATCGGCTCATGTTCATCACGCGTTAAAAATTCGGAGATAAACTTTGTGATGGCCCGGCTCACTCCGAGATCCAGGATGCTGAAGTAGCCGATGAGAACCCAGATGAGCGACAGCAGTCCGAAGCCTTCCGTGGACACCTTTCGCACAAGAATCGGAAAGCTCAAAAACGACAACAGGACAAGGAGTACCTGGGTCCCGAGATTGTACATCGTGTTCTTCGCGAGAACCCGGGCAGTTGCCGGGTTTCGTGGTTCTGCGGTCATATGTCCCGACTTGAATGGCGCGCCGCTCGGTAAGATCCGTCCTGCGAATCTCTCAGCAGTTGCTGAAGCACGTCTTTAACGTTCGGTCTCCCGAACATGCTGGATTTGGCGGGTGACCGCGGCGGAGGAGCTAAGAAACGCACTCCCGACAACAAGTATCGCAATCGACTGTCGCTCTACGAACACATTTGATGTTACGGTCACAAGGAGCATTGCTACAAACGCTGCGCCTACCCCCCGGACCACCCCGACAATGAAATCGTCCTTTACGACAGAACGGGAAATCACCGCGGCGGTCCGTATCTGCATCATAATGAACCCGAGCAGTGCGATAGTGCCGGCCAAACCCACCTTGAATAACAGGAACAGATAGCCGTTGTGTGCATATGTGACCGTCGAGGTGACCTTGTAGATTATATTATAGAAACTGAACGACATGCCGACGCCGTGACCGATAATGGGACTCTCCGGAATCAGCTCGAGCAAGGCCCGGGTTTCCGCGAGCCTGTTCAGAACAGAGATATCGGTAAGAGCCGCTCCCGCAGAAGAAAACCGCGTAACAAGCAATTGCAACACGGACCCCCCGACAGCTCCGATGAACGAGAATATGGCGGTTGCGGCCAACATAATCGTGACTGACATCGCAATCAGAAAGTTAACTCTGACCCGGTTTTCCCCCGCGGCAAACAGAACCAGGAAGCCACACGCTGTCGCGATCCAGAATCCCCGGGAGAACGTCATCGCCAGGGCAAGCCCGAAGACCAGCAGTACCAAGGACATGACTATGCGCATTCGATAGGTCCTTGCGTGAACAAGGAGACTCATCACGACTACGGTTGCGGGGAAGAACATGTGGTCGCCAAATGCTCTCCTGTTTGAGAGCAGCTCCCACATGTATCTGACCGCCACAGATGCGGAGCGGTAATTCGCCAGGCCATACGCGGCAACGCACCCAATCATCACACCTGCAGCAATCATCACTGCTACAGCATCCCTTTTTGACTTCATTGCATCGCGTAAAGGGAAATACAGCAACAGCTGGGCAAACGACATGGTCTCCCTGAACCACAGGAAAAGCGTACCATCCCATGCAAGCGTCACCACCCCCGAAACGATGCAGATTCCGAAAAAGACACAAAGGAAAAAGTCCGCAGACGAACGGAATACAGGCCGGCGCTCCACCAATATAGTCTTGAAGAGCCAGAACACCAAGTATCCAAAGGCATACACCACAAACGCCACCTCGGCGGGCGTCACCCCTTCATCTTTGTTCAACAGGTGCAGGTACAGGAAAATGATCACAGAGGAGGCAACAACCGGACGGCGAAACGACCAGAAGACGAACCAGAGTCCAACAATCCCCGCGGGGACGAGATAGCCCATATCCCAGCAAGAGGCAAGAATGATTGCACCCCCTACTATCACCAGCCAAACGAAAGACCAGGGGTGGAACCGATTAGGCGGATCCAATATGCCCGTTGCCCGCAGGTGACTTAGTCTCGAAGTGAGTTCCATTCGCTGCTCTACTCGCTCTTCCGCCTTAGGCGGAGTTCGGCCACGAGCTCTTTGTACCGATCAGGATGCTCAGCACGGAAGATCCTCATCCGGAGAATTAGCAACACGACGGTAATGGCAACGAGCAGAGACGAAAAACACGCCACTACCATGATAAGCAGCCTTTGGGGAGAAGCCTTGCGTTCCGCGGGGACGCCCTTGTCCAGAACAAGCATGACCGGAACATCCTTGTGTTCCTCCACGCGCGCCTGCTCGTACAAGGGGAGCAGGATTTCAAGAATTTTCTGCTGGACGAGCAGGTCGCGGTACAGCCGAAACGATTCGACGCCAAGCGACGGGAAGCGTGATAGCTGTTTTCCGAGCTCCTCGTCTTCCATCTGTAGCTGTTTGTAAGCCGGATTGTCGCTCCCGGTTGAACGTTTGAGCAGCGCCAGCTCGAATTCTGTTTTTATTTTTCGCGCGTACAGATCACCAAGTGACGCCGCACTCGACTTGACGTCATCGGGAAGAATCACCATGCCGTGTTCTTCCTGGAAATCGCGAAAACGATCTTCCGCCCTTCTCAGATCGTCCCGAGTCTCTGAAAGCCTCCCTTCAAGAAACTCGCGATTACTTCTTGCTTCCCCTTTGCCCAGTTCAACGCTAATCTCATTGAGCGTTTCTACGATGAAATTCGTCATGTCCGCAGCACGCAAAGAGTCACGATCAAGTACGTCGATGACAAGCGATCCTTCGATCGTCACCTCCACGTTGAAATTTGAATTGAACGCCTTAATCGCCGACACCATTTTGCCGTCCTTGATATCATATACCTTCATGAGGTCAAATCTCCGAATGACTGCCTCCGCCGCTCTTCTGCTATTCAGTATAGCGAGTGCATTATAGTTAGACGATTGACCTCCGAGTTTCGCGCCGGCACCAGGCGCGACCTCTTTGAGGAGCGTGGAGAGGCCACCCAACGCTCCGAACGTCTCGGTTTCTTTCGGAGGGATCAATGTCGCGGTGGATTTGTACCAATTGGGAAGAAACAAGCTCACGATCAACGCGACAACTGTAACGCAACCCGCAAAGAGCAGGATGAAGCGACGCCACCGAAGGACGGACAGGACATAGTCAAAGAACTCCCCCCGTGTCCCATTGTCAAGAATTACAGGTGGCTTCACGGAATCTATCTGTTCATGTGTTGTCATTATGTCATTTATCACTTTGGATCTTTGTGTTTATGAGGCTCCCGGCGACCCAGTAAATCGACACCATCCGGATGATATCGTACATGCTGCACCCGAACAAGGATTCACTCGCCCTGTCATATCCATTCCTTGCTCGACGACAAAGTGATATCCAAAGTCGTTTGTGACGAGAATCAGGAGAGCAAGAAATCCATTATTTTCTCAACTGAATCACGACAAGAGCCGCACTCAACGCTACGCTGACGACCGCAGCAGACTGGGCAACGATATTCAGGTAGTAGCCGAACGGTCTCTCAGGATCCTTCGGCACCCAGACGTAATCTCCCTCTTCGACAGTAAGTCCGCCGGGCGACAGCCACTGCCTTGTCTTCGCTTTAACGAGCTTTATATCACTTTCGCGCGCCCGGTCAGTGACCCCGCCAGCCTTCCGGATATAGTACCAGACATCCTCTCCCGCAACGAATCCAACATGTCCCGGATTCACCACCTGGCCGAAGATATACACGGTCTTTTTCAGAGACGGGATCTCGATGATATCTTCATCCTGAAGGGTGACATCCTGCGTCGAATCCCGGCCATTGAACAGCCGGCGAAAATCGACGTTGACAACCTCCTTTTTTAGCCGGAGATTTGTTTCAAGATAATAGTAGGTGCTGTCATCTGGAGGAACTCCGCCCCTGATGCTCTCCAGCCGTTCGAGCTCGATCTCAGGTGACGCCACAGTGTGGCGGATCACTTCGGCAAGCTGAAGGGACGCGCTTTCGGTGACCCCCCCCGCGGACTTTATGATCTCGCTGAGCGTTGTACGGTCCCGGGAAATAGGATACGTTCCCGGATAGAGAACTTCGCCTTTCACCAGTACCCGGTAGTCCCCCCTTCTGTCAATGGTGCCATGAACAAAGAGCGCGTCACCCGGTTGAAGGGGGAAGTCCGGGAGCGACCCTTTAGTAATAGCGGACGCATCGATAATTCTGCGAAGGACAATCGCTCCGTTAGAATCCTGTCGCGTCAGCTCCACGCTATCTGCGAGGGCGTGAGGTGTAAAACCGTAAGCGATCCGGATGGCATCCTTGATGCTGTCTCCTTCGGCATACTCATACCTGCCGGGTGAATTCACTTCTCCGTACACCCCGAAGACGTTTCTTTCGAAATTATTCCTCGGAACAATGATGATATCACCTTCGCGAAGATACGGGTCCCACCGATCGTCCTTCGTTGCGAGAAACTTGGGGATATCGACAATCTCATGGGTGCCGTTGTTGTGCCGTACGCTGATATTCCTTCTCGACATTTTTTCTATTTCGAACCCGGGCTGGGTGGGACCCGGTCTGAGCTGCAACTTGTTCGCTTCTTCGATAACCTTGTCGACGCGGTTGTATGCGGCCATCTGGTACGTCCCCGGGTTCAACACCTCTCCCTGGACGGTGACGAGTATCGGCCTGGGGGTTACGAGTGTCAATGTCGCTTCACTCCGAAGATACCTTTTCCGTATCGCGTCGAGGCAGTTTTTCCGTACTGTGCTGAGTTTGATCCCTGCAACACGAATCTCTCCCACCGTCGGGATGATCAGTGTCCCCTCCGGCGTAACTGTGAGCTGGTATGAAAGGGGGGGACTGGACCATATGTTTACGCTGAATCCATCCGAGGGACCAACATAGTACTGTTCAGGCGATATCACAGACTCCATAGCGGGCCCTTTAGGCTGGGCTATCGATAGGGATGCCCCGTGGTCCTTGTCTCCAAAGAGATCGGTGTCCGTTCCCGGGCGCTTTGCATCCGATTGCCCTGCTGCCAGGGAAGGGAGGAAGAGCGACAGGAGGAGGAGGGAGAGCGCCCCCCGCGCCCTGAGACGTTCAGCGTTCTTCATACATCTCCTTGTAGTACTGACGGTAGGCCCCGCTCATAATCCTCCGCCACCAGGGCTCATGCTTGAGATACCACTCCACGGTCTGGCCCAGCCCCTGCTCAAACGTCACGGCGGGGGCCCATCCCAGCTCACCCATGATTTTCGACGCGTCGATCGCGTACCGAAGATCGTGCCCCGGACGGTCTTTGACGAAGCTGATGAGACTCTCCGGTTTCCGGAGCTTCTTCAAGAGGAGGCGGACGATGTCAATGTTGCGGCTCTCGTTGTTGCCGCCGATGTTGTACACTTCCCCCGTCCGGCCGCGCTCGAGGACCGCGTCAAGTGCCGTGCAGTGGTCGCGCACATAGAGCCAGTCGCGCACGTTCAGCCCCTCGCCGTACACCGGCAACGGTTTGTCGTCCATCGCGTTGGCGATCATGAGGGGGATGAGTTTTTCCGGGAACTGATAGGGGCCGTAATTGTTGGAGCACCGTGTCACGATCGCGGGGAATCCAAAAGTGTGGACGGCGGCAAGGACGAGCAGGTCGGAGGCCGCTTTGCTTGCGGCGTACGGACTGTTGGGATGCACTGGAGTCGTTTCGGTGAATTTCCCCTCCCGCCCGAGCGACCCGTATACTTCGTCCGTCGAGACGTGCAGGAACCTCTCCACGTTCCGCTCCCTTGCCGCGTCAATGAGGACCTGGGTCCCGAGGACGTTCGTCGAGACGAACACCGCAGCGCCGCTGATACTCCTGTCGACGTGCGATTCCGCGGCGAAGTGTACGATTGCGCCGATATCGTGCTTCTTCATCACGGCGAGCACTTCGTCCCTGCTGCAGATGTCGCCCCGGACAAATGTGTAATCTCCGTTTTCCCCGAGATCCCGGAGGTTGTCCAGATTCCCCGCGTATGTGAGCTTGTCGAAATTGACGAGCGGGACTCCCGGATGCGATTCGAGGTAGTAACGGACGAAGTTGCTGCCGATGAATCCCGCACCACCGGTGACAAGGAGTGAGCGCATCGCGTCAGTCGATGAGGAAAAGTGTGCCCGGATCAGCTTCGTGGCGTATTTCGTCCACGGGATGCTTTTTCCCCTCCCCCGCGTAGAGACGGTTGGGGAAGTTCAGCACCATGCCCCGACCCTCGCCGATATTCCTGTACGCGTGGACGACCCCGCGCGGGATAATGACCGACCGCGGCGCATCCTCTCCAGCGTAAATGACCTGCCGGGTCATGTACGTCGGCGAAGGCTTCCGGTTGTCCCAGAGAACGATCTTGAAATTCGAGGGGCCGATGAAGGCAAAGCAGTCGGCCTGGTCGGCGTGTTCGTGCGGGCCCCGGGTCACGCCAGGCGCCGTCATCGAGACATACCCCATCGCGGGGGAGAATTCCGGAGGGATTTCGTCGCTCCGGAAGAGCTCGGTGAGCCAGCCGCGATCGTCGATATACTTCGCGAGACTGCGCACGATTACATCCTGAATCGTCCCGGTTCTGAACATTGGCTACCTTCCCCAATCTGTTGTCACGTCATGCATTCCGGCGAAAACCGTAATTATCCGACGATTGCCGGAGACAATGGTTTCGCGCGGCGCCTGCTGGTGTGGAGGGAAACAATTGTAGCAAAGGGGGGGGCTGCTATTCCTTTCAGGAAAGAGCCAGGTGTATACGGTTCGTTGTTCCGCCACTGAATTTATCGATTTCGGGGGGAAAAGTCAACGGCGAGGGGGGTCATGCCGGGAGGGCGGCCCTGATTCTCTTGACAAATTCCGCGTAATCCACCGGTTTGCGGACAAAATCGCATGCGCCGTACCGGAGCGCGACCTCCGCGGATTCGTCGGACCCGGAGCCTGTAACGACGATCACTTTTGCGTGGTCGTCCGCCTGCCTGATCTTACGCAGGACTTCTAGCCCGTTCATACTGGGGAGCGCCAGATCCAGGAGGACGACATCGGGATGCCGTTCCCTGTACAGGGTTAACCCCTGGGGACCGTCTGCGGTTGTGAGGGTCTCGAATCCTTCCAGGCTCAGGATATGCTGGACGAGGGCGAGAACCATCTCGTCGTCGTCGATTACGAGAACTTTCGGCATGCGTTAAATGTACGGCCAACGGGGCTGAATTGCAAGAAAACGATTTGAAACGATTTACTGACATCAAGCGACTTTTTGACGAAGCAAGGGGAGAGAATGCGCTGCGGATGCACTCCGGGGAAAACCCATGAGCGGCGCTCCGGGGCGGCTGAGCGCCCCGGAGCGCCGCAGGGTCACGACTTGATGCGGACGACGGGAGCGTTCTGCATGCTCACCCTGGCGATCGCCTCGTCGGCTTCCGCGGAATGGTCAGGCATCCGGAACTGGGGAACAAGCTTCGCGAAAAGCCGCATGATGATGTGTTCCGAACCCTGGTGGGCCGCCTCGACCAGCGTGTCGACGTCCATGCCGAGGGGATCCTCATACCCGGGGAAGCCGCTCACGATGTGCTGGTGGATGCTGACATTCCCGTCCCCCACCGGCACCGCCACGCCGCGTTCCATAATGTTGTACGAAACGAGTATCTTTTCATGGGTCGTGCGCTCGATCCGCGCTCCTTCGTAGAAGAGCTCCTCGTACATCTTCTCACCGGGCCGAAGGCCCGTGAAGACGATGTCGATGTCGCGCCCTTCCTCCAGGCCGTTCAGCCGGATCAGATCCCGCGCCAGCTCGACGACAGGGATCTGCTCTCCCATGTCGAGGACGAACGTTTCTCCGCCAGTCCCCATCGTGGCGGCCTGAAGGACGAGCTGGACGGCCTCAGGGATCGTCATGAAGAAGCGCTTGACGTCGGGATGCGTCACGGTAACGGGCCCGCCCATCTTGATCTGGCGTTCGAACACAGGGACGACGCTGCCGCTGCTTCCGAGAACGTTGCCGAAGCGGACGGTGACAAACATCCTGCCGACCCGCATCGCGGCGCTCTGGACAATGAGCTCCGCAATCCGCTTCGAGACACCCATGATGCTCGTCGGGTTCACCGCCTTGTCGCTCGAAATCATCACGAAGCGCTCGACGCCGTGCCGTTCCGAAAGCTCCACGAGATTCCGCGTCCCCAGCACGTTGTTCGTCACGGCCTCGGATATATTGACTTCCATGAGAGGGACGTGCTTGTGCGCGGCCGCGTGAAAAATCACCGCCGGCTTGTGCTGTGCGAAGACGCTGTCCATCCGGTCTTTGTCACGGATGTCCGCGATGACCGTCCGTACGGACACGCCCCTCTTGGGGTGTTCCATGAGCTCCTGGGCGATCCGGAAAATCGAGTTCTCGCCGTGGCCGACCAGGATGAGCTCCGTCGGGCCGAATTCCTTGATCTGCCGGCAGATTTCCGAACCGATCGAACCTCCCGCGCCCGTAATCATCACGCGCGCACCCTTGAGGAGACCGACAACGCTCTTCGTATCGGTCTTGACGGGACCCCGGCGGAGAAGATCCTCGAGCTGGATGTTCCGGAACTGGTCGACGCGCGCCGTGCCCCTGAGGATCTCGAAAAGCGCGGGGACGATCTTGCTCGTCACTCCCTGTTCCTTGCAAACCTGGACGACCTCCCGGACCTTCTTCCCGGACGCCGCCGGCATAGCGATGATCACCTGCTGGGCGTGATGCTGCTTCAGGAGCTTCGTGAGCTCCTTGAGCGTCCCGAGAACGGGGACGCCGTGAATGTTCTTCCCCACCTTCTCGAGATTGTCGTCGATGTACCCCACGGGCAACAGGCCGAGATGCCGGTTGACCTGCAGTTCCTTCACGATCATGGCACCCGCCACGCCGGCGCCGACGATCAGCGCGGGTTTCATCGATACGCTTTCCTCCGAACGGGTCTGCCACGACTGCACGAGCCGGACGCTGAAGCGCATCGCGCCGACAAGGAGCATCCCCAGAAGCCCGTCAAGCACGGGGAGCGAGCGGGGGAAGCCGTACGGGATGATGCCGGCGGGAGTGAACAGCGCGAAGAAGAGGACCACTTCGACTAACGCGGCCAGAATCGTCGCGCGCAGAAGCGTCGCAAGTTCCTGGACGCTCGCATAGCGCCAGTACTGGGCATACAGGCCCGTGACGTAGAAAATAGCAAGTTTGCAGATCCCGTCCAGCACCATGAACGTGGACAGGGGGGTGAGGTACAGGCGCAGCTCGTGCAGACTCTCCGTGCGGATGTAGAAGGAGATCCAGGGTGCAAGGGAGATCAACAGGATATCCACGACGAGCAGATCCCGATTCCTCAGCCTGGAGAGCATCTCCAAACGTTTTTTCATTATCACAATCCCCCGATTGTTTGCAGAATGATCCTCAGATCCGACAGGACCGTCCGGCCCCTGAGGTACGCAAGATCCATCGACAGCTTGTGAGGAAGTATTTTGCCGATGTAGAGATCTTCGGTATCGCCGCCCGAGAGCAGCTCTTCCTCATTTCTGTAATGGAGCGACGCCGGGCTCGTGATGCCCGGCCTGTACCGTAGTATTTCCCGCTGCTCAAGCGTGTAGCGTGCAACGTACGCAGGATTCTCCGGGCGTGCACCGACGAGACTCATGTCTCCTTTAAATACATTCAGGAGCTGAGGAAGTTCGTCCAGTTTATACGCACGAAGCAGGCGTCCCACGCGGGTCACGCGGCGGTCTCCCCTGACCGTCAGTCCGCCTCCCGCGGCATCGGCACCCTGCACCATACTACGGAATTTGTATATGGAAAAGAGCCTTCCGCCGATCCCGACACGTTTCGACCGGTAAAAGACCGGACCCCGGTCATAGAGCTTTACCGCCGCCCCGATGACGAGCAACAGGGGCGACAATATAACCAGTCCGGCTGCGGAAGCAAGAATGTCGACAACACGCTGTGCAAATGCATTGTGAACCGGAGGCGAGTTTTCTGCGCCTCCTCCAGAAAGGTACTCAAACATCGACAATTAATCCGAAAAATATTGTGATGCGGGGCACCGGAAACCGGCCGGTTAATCCGTTGGTTTTCAAAGAGTTACGGCCTGCCGGCTCAGCCAAGACGTTTTCTGTACCACTCAAGGGTCATGCGCAGACCATCCCGGAAATCGACCGAGGGGGTGTACCCGAGCTCGCGCGTCGCCAGGTCTATGGCCGCGAAGGAGTGTTTGATATCCCCCGCACGGGAATTCTCGTATACCGCGCCTATGGAGGTCCCGAGGATCCCGTTGATCTCGGCAACGAGCTGGTTCAGGGAAACCCTGTCGTGACACGCGCAGTTCATGGCAAGCCCCTTTTTGCAGGCCACCGTTCCGGCACGAAGGTTCGCATCGACCACATTGGTGACGTACGTGAAATCGCGGGTTTGTTCGCCGTCGCCGTAGATGACCGGCTGACGGCCCTGCAGCATCGCGGTGATGAACTTCGGAATCACGGCCGAATACTGCGACCCCGGGTCCTGCCGCGGCCCGAAGACGTTGAAATACCTGAGCGCCACGGTCTCCATGCCGTACAGGGATGCGAACACGCGGCAATACTGTTCGGCGGCCAGTTTCGATACCGCATACGGAGACTGGGGGTTCGGCGTCATCCCCTCGTGCTTGGGAAGCTCGGGGGTATCACCGTACACCGACGATGACGAGGCGTACACAACGCGCCGGACGCCGGCATCTTTCGCCGCGTAGAGAATATTCAACGTGCCGTCGACGTTGACGGCGTTCGACGATATCGGATCCCGGACGGACCGCGGGACGGACGGAAGCGCCGCCTCGTGGAAGATGACGTCGACGCCGGCCACGGCCTCGCGGACCGTGTGGTAGCTCCGTATATCCCCGTCGACAAGCTCGATCTCCCCGCCGAGTCCCGTGAGGTTCTCACGTTTTCCCGTGGAGAGGTTGTCGAGCACCCGAACGCGGTGCGCTCCCTTTACAAGCGCCTCGACGAGATTGGATCCGATGAAGCCCGCACCTCCGGTGACTAATGCATGCATGTGGCGTCCCTGATTTCGTATGTGAAATTGTGTATTCTCCGGCGATCCGCCGTTCAGCGGCGGTGCTCCGCGACAATCGCGGTGACGGCATCGACGACGCTTTGCACGTCCTCGTCCGTCATTTTTGAAAATATCGGCAGCGATACCTCGCGCATATACTCCCGGTGCGCGACGGGCAGGTCCGCCTCCCGGTAGCCGAACGTCTCGCGGTAATAGGGATGGATGTGGAGCGGGATGAAGTGGACGCTCGCCCCGATGTTCCGTTTCTTCAGCTCTTCCATGAAGCGGGCGCGGTCGATCCTGAGACGATCGAGGTGCAGCCTGAGCATATAGAGATGCCACGCGTGCTGCGACTCACGGCAGTCAGCGGGTATCTGCATCTCTCCGACGGGCGAGAACGCCTCGTTGTACCTGCGGGCGATTGCCGCGCGCCGCTCGAACATCCTCCGGGCTTTCCGGAGCTGCGCAAGACCCATCGCGGCCGCGACGTCGGTCATGTTGTATTTGTATCCCGGCGCCATAATTTCGTAATACCATGACCCTTCCGCCGTATACCGCTTCCACGCATCCTTGCTGATCCCGTGCAACGCCATGATCCGGCACCGTTCCGCCAGCGCGTCGTTCTCCGTGCAGATCATCCCTCCTTCGCCCGTCGTGATCGTCTTTGTCGCGTAGAAACTGAAACAGGTGATTTCGCTCAGCGCGCCGATGATGCGTCCGTTGTACATCGCGGGAAACGCGTGCGCGGCGTCCTCGATCACGGGAATCCCGTGGCGTGACGCGACGGCGTGCACGGCGTCAAGATCCGCCGGCAGACCCGCGATGTGCACCGGCATCACCGCCTTCGTGCAGCCGGTGACCGCACTTTCGATCAACGCGGGGTTGATGTTTAACGTCCGCGGCTCGACGTCGACAAAAACGGGCCGTGCGTCAAAGTAACGGATGACCTCCGCCGTCGCGGCAAACGTGTACGGCGTCGTGATCACCTCGTCGCCGCGCTTCAGCCCGATCGCGTCCAGCGCGAGGTGCATGGCGGCGGTGCAGGAATTGACGGCGACGGCATGCTTCGCACCCACGACGGCGGCGAATTCCGCCTCGAACTTTTTTGTCTTCGGCCCGGTGGTCACCCAGCCGGATCGGAGGGTTTCTTCGATCTCCCTGAATTCTTCACCGTCAAGGTCGGGGAGCGCAAAGGGAAGAAATTGTTCTCTCATGGCGTATTTTCTCATTGTGGATAAATCACCACTGCAAGGAGGGCTGATCCCCCCACCGGTTCCGGAACTTCACAAGGCCCCTGAGGAACCCCAGTCCGTAAGAAAAATGAATCGCGGCAAACGTCAACGGCAGCAGCGGCAGCACGTCGCGATCCCCGCCCCGCGCCGTCAGGAGAGAGGCGAGCACGTTCGCCCCCGCATACGCCGTCACGATGGCGCCCAGCGCGAGGAGACCCGCCGCCGGGAGCAGGACGCAGAGCGCCGCCGCGGCAAGAATGGACGCGACGAGCGCCGCCGGAACGAACTGGCGCGCGCTCATCTGCAGGGGGTGTTTCTGGAGCACGCGCACCTTCCAGTAGCCGTACTGAAAATACTGGCGCCAGAGGGAGCGGAGCGAGCTCCGGCTGTAATACTCCGATCTGACGTCGGAGGCGAGCAGGAGTTTCGCCCCGAGCTTGCGGAGCCGGTAGTTGTATTCGTCGTCCTGATTGCGGACGAGCTCCTCATCATACGGACCGGCCTTCTGGACGATCGCACGGGTATAGGCCGGGAAGGGAACCGTGTCGGCGAGCATCGTGCGATCGGCGATCGTCCTGAACGCCGAGCCGCCCACGCCGAACTTTGAACTCATTGCCAGCGCGATGACGCGCGCGACGCGGGTGGAACCCACCGTGTGCACCGGCCCCCCCACGCCGTCCACCCCGTCGTTCTCCAGATGCTCCACGCACCGGCGGACGTAATCCCGCGCGATCGTGCAGTGGCCGTCCACGCGCACGAGGATTTCCCCCTTCGCCCTCCTGAGGGCGATGTTCATTCCCGCGGGAACGATCTTTCGCGGGTTGTCGAGGAGTGTAATGTTCGGGAAACGGGATTGCATGGAGAGGACGATCCCCCGCGTATCGTCCGTCGACATGCCGTCGACGACAAATATCTCCATCCGGTCCTGCCCGTAGTCCTGGGCGAGCACAGCCTCGAGACTCTCCCGGATAATCGCCCCCTCGTTCCGGACAGGCATGATGACGCTCAGAAACGGCAATGAGGCCATGGGGCGTCAGCCTCCGTGCGCGGATGATGGACCGCTTCGCTTCGCCCGGCGCAGGCGGTCCGTGATTCGGTAGGGGGCAAGCACACCGCGTATCTTGGCGCCAAGAACCGCGGGCGTGTCGAGCGCGTGCGCCTCGACCCGCGGATAGGCAAGGGGGTTATCCGCCGGCCCCGCCAGGCCGAGATCGGTCGTGACCGCAAGGCGGAAGCCCGCCCCGGCCACCGCTGCGAGATACTGATCCGTCACCTGGCCGAGGCGCCTGCTGCCATACGGGTAGGAATAGGCCCATCCCGCGGACTCCCCGAGCCGTTCGACGAGAACGGCGCGCGAGCGTGCCGCCTCCTCCTCAAGCTGCGCTCGGGTGCTTGACACTCCGTTGCGATGTGTGTGCGAGTGGGCGCCCACGGCGACCAACCCTGAACTCATGCAATTCTCCAGTTCGTTCCACGTGATGGGGCGCCAGGCCTCTTGCGCCGTGCGTCCGCCGTTGGCAAGAGACCAGGCGTCAAACGGCATCGGTCCGTCCCGGCCGACAACGTCCGTCACAACAAAGAGCGTCGCCGGCGCCGCGTACCGCCGGAGGACAGGAAGCGCGCGCGAAGAGAAATTTGCGTACCCGTCGTCGAACGTGAGGCACACGAGCGGCCGCCGGCTCTCCCGGTCTTCCGCAAGCCGCGCGGGGAGATCCATGAGAGGGATGATTTCCGCCGCCGACGCGAGCGCCGCGACCTGCCGCTCGAACGTCGCGGGGCCCACGTTCCAGTCGTCGAGCCGAGGGTCGACGAAGGGAAGGTCCGCGATTCTGTGATAGACGAGGATGCACGCCGAGCGCCCAGGCCTGCGCGGCGTTGCGGCGGCGGTCGCGGCAGCTGCCAGACCCGCCGTCCGTTTCAACAGACGCTTGACGGTGATCTTCCCGATCATGACGACCCCGCCGGCGGGACGGACCCCCCTGAGCGCGCGGCGGCGGGGATCCTGTTGACGACTGCGCGGAATTTTCCGTTCGCGGACCTGGGAATTCTCTCGACGGGCTCCAGCGTAACACGGATCTCCCCCATCCGGGCCCGCAAGCGTTCGACGATCGATCGTCCGGCCTCCCCGGAATAAGTGTCGGCGGGCACGTACAGGATTGTCACGTGATCGACGCCATCCTGAATGATCTGCGCCTCGCGCACGGGGAGGTTCCCCTTGAAAATCGTGTCGAGACGCCCCACCGGCCGGCCGTCGACCGTGCGAAGGACGTCGTCCGACCTCCCCTCGATCGAAGCAAGCGCAGGGAGCAGTCGTCCGCACGTGCACGCGACTTCGCTGGAGGGACGGGTCGCCCGGTCTCCGACCCGGTAGCGGATCAGAGGCATGTCCGGGTTCATAAGCCCCGTGGAGACAAGATCGCCGCTCTCTCCTGCGGACACCGCGGTCGCCCCATCGAGGATCTCAACACATCCCACTTCCGGCCACAGATGCATCGTCCCGTGGGCGCACTCGCCCGCCGCAACCGCGATTTCCGTCATCCCGTACGTCTCCCGGACCGGGCAACCGAACGCCGCGGCGATGACCTCGCGCTGATGCGCGTACAGGGGTTCCGCATTCGTGACGGCGACAACGGGCCGCACGCCGGTGATATTCAGCCGGAGGATCCCTTCGGCAAGCGCAAAGAGCGACGAGGAGTATCCCCACACGTATCTGACGCGGAACCGCCTTAACGCTTCACAATACAACGGGATGAACTCCGTCGAGAGATGGTACGACGACATATAGAGCTGGCGAAGGCCCGCATTCCAGACCCAGAACGGAGGGGTCCTTTGCGCAACCGGCGTCACGAGCTGGCCTCCGAGAATCGCCCACCGGTCAAAGCGCGATATCCCGTGCCATCTCCTCCACCGCGCCTCGAAGACGGCGTACCAGTTCCTCACCGTCTCCCTTGCGAACCACATGTCGAGCGGTTTTCCCGTCGTGCCGCTTGTGTGCTCGTGGAACATCCGGGACGGCGAACGATCGTCCGCAATGAAGGCTCTTGCGTTCCGACGGATTTCCTCCTTTTCAAGAACAGGCCAGTGCTCCAGGTGTTCAGGAGACCTCATGTCCCCCCGCCGGCGCCTTTCCGCCCAGAGTGCACGGTAGTACGGGACATCCTTCGAGGCCCTCAGGAGGAGAAACCCGAGCCGGGATTCCTGCCACTCCTTCCACTGCGCCTCCGTCCATGATTCCCGGGAGATCGCCTCTGCCACGAGGCGCTCGGTTTCTCCGGAATACCGCCAGCCCCGGAGATAGTACCCCCTGATGCTTGCGACCGCCGATCGCAACGGGGCGGGAGACTCGTTGTAAAGCCTCATCAACGCGTCGTTCACCGGGCGTTACCCCCCGGATTGCTCCCCGCGCCGTCGGCGGGATACTCGAGAGAACGGAAGAGGCTCTCCCACTGCGGGAGGGTGATGGACCAGTCAAACTGCTCAACCTTTTTCCGCGCATTGCGCGAAAGACGGCCCGAGAGTCCTGCGTCCCCGAGAACACGGTTGACGGCGCGAGCGAGGGATACCGCGTCGCCCGGTTCGGAAAGCAGAGCGTCCTCCCCTTCGGAGAGAAGGTACGGGAGCCCCCCCACATTCGTGCTCACGACGCACAGGCCGCACGCCATCGCCTCGAGCACGCTCACCGGCGTGTTGTCGACGTTCGTCGTATTCAGGAAGATGTCGAACCTGTCCAGCCAGCCGGGCACCTCCGCCTTGGTAACTCCCCCCGGAAATTCCATCCGGTCCTCGACGCCAAGCTGCCTGGCGACGGCACGCGTGGCCTGGTACGCGCCGTCCCCCTTGTCCCGGCCCACCATCGTCATGCGCACGTCCGGATGCTCACGGACGAGCTCCGCCACCACACGGGGGGCAAGCTCGGGATTGTAGATTTCGTGAAATGCCCTGAGCCAGATGATGCGCGGCTGTGCACAGGAGCGCTCACGATAGCTGTACTGACGCAGGTCAAGCGAATTGGGGAGAAGAACCGATCCCGCACAGTAGGGATTCAACCGTTCCCTGAGGTACTCCGAGGGGGCGACGACCGCCGCCGCGGACGCGAGGAGCCGGCGGACGCGCCGGGGCCAGCTCGCCGCAAACTGGGGGAGGTTTCCGCCCCGCAGGGTGAGGACGTACCTTTTGCCCCCGCGCCGCAATACCCAGCATACGACTTCCGCCCAGAAAAATGCGTCCCCGCTGAAGACGTCGACGTGGGCGAACCGGTATGTCTCCCGGAGACTCCACGCGCTCCGCACCATGTCCGCGAGCTTTGGGAGGCGGCGGGTCTTGCGCGACGTCGTGAAAATCTCCCATCCTTCCGCGGCGAGGTGTCCGGCTACATCCTCGCTCAGCGAATTCGCGCCGGTGACCGCCGAGATGAAATTCCCCACGAACAGGACGGGGAACATCCCGGATCCGCGCTGATCCGCCCCCGCAGGCCCGCCGGTCATTTTTTCAAACAGGGCCTCCCATTGCGGGAGCGTCGCCGACCAGTCATACTCCTGTGCCTTCTTCCAGGCGTTGCGCGAGAGCCAGGCTGCCAGACCGGCGTCCGTCAGAAGCCGGCGGATCGCCCGTGCAAGAGCGTCCGCATCGTCAGGCGGGGCCAGCAGCGCATTCTCACCGTCGTCGAGCATGTACGGGATACCGCCCACATTCGTGCTCACGACGCACAGGCCGCTCGCCATTGCTTCGAGCACGCTCACCGGCGTGTTGTCCACGTTCGTCGTATTCAGGAAGATGTCCGACCGGTCAAGGAGCCGGGGCACGTCTTCTTTCGGGACCCCGCCGGGGAACTCTATCTTGTCCGCCACGCCGAGTTTCTGCGCGAGGGCCCTGGTCGCCCGGTACGCGCCGTCCTTCCGGTCCGCGCCTGCCATGGTCAGGCGAATTCCGGGAAATTCTCCTGCAAGCGCAGCGATAACACGGGGCGCGAGCATGGGATTGTAAATCCCGTGAAACGCCCGAAGCCATACGATGTGCGGCCGGAGAGAGTTCCGTTCACGGTAAATGTACCGGTGGAGCGTGAGCGCGTTCGGCACGCGGATGCATCCCGGACAATACGGCTGCATGCGCTCCTGGAGGTAGAATGACGGGGTCGTCACGAGGGCCGCCGACTTAAGGAGCCGCCTCACACGCCCGGGCCAGCGCCGGGCAAAATCCGGGAGATTGCCTCCGTGGAGTGTCAGCGCATAGGGCTTCCCCGCCAGCCGGAACACCCAGCAGACGGCCTCCGCCCAGACGAACGCGTCCCCGCTGAAAATGTCCACGTGCCCAAACCGGTACCGGCAGCGCTGCCGCCACGCGGTGGCCATCATGTTCCAGAGCCGGGGGAGGCGCGCAACGTGTCCCGACGTCGTCAGGATATTCCATCCCCTCTCCCGGAGGGCCATCGCGAGCTCGTGGCTGTGCATGCTCGCACCCGTAATGCTCGAGAGATAGTTCCCGACGAACAGCGCGCTCCGCTCTCCGTCCTGCGGACCGGATCGCGGCTTTTTCTGCGTCGACCTGTCGCTCACGTTCTGGCACCCCGGGTCATGATGTTTTCCCCGCCACGCGGGTGCGGTACCACTCGACCTCGCGCGCCAGCCCGGCTTCCGCCGCCGTCCGGGGATCATAGTTCAGGACCTGCCTCGCTTTCCCGATATCGGCATGGGTCGTCAGCTGATCCCCCGGCCGGCGGGGGCGCGTCACGATCCGGGCGGGCGTTCCAATGATCTTCTCGACGATGCGTATCCCTTCTCCCGTCGTGATGGCGGTGTCGCACCCCAGATTGAAAATCTGCCCCGCGCAGCGGTCGACGAGCGAGAGCGGCGCGACGAGGCCGTCGACGATGTCGCCGACGTATGTGTAGCTCCTGAGGTGGTTCTCGCTTCCCTCGAACAGCGGGAATTCCGTCCCCTCCAGGATTGCGCGGATGAGCCGCGGATAGAGCTTCTCAGGGCGTTCCCTGGGACCGTACACCGAAAAAAGGCGCATCGAGCACGCCGGGAGGCCGCGATCCCTCGACAGGGCGAGAACGAGCTGTTCCGCGGCGAGTTTCGTCACGCCGTAGTGCGACGTCGGGCACGGTTCTGACGACTCGTTCCCCGTCGCGTTCGCACCGTACACCGACGAGGTTGATATATTGACGAATAACCGGAGCGAGGCCGAGTTCCTCACCGCTTCCAGCAGCCGGAACGTTGCAAGCACATTGTTGCGTTCGAATGTGGCAAAGGGGGTCGCGTCGGAAAGACCGGGTTGCGCCGCCAGGTGGTATACCACCTCGGCGTCGCGGACCGCCGCCTGCAGGTCGTCTGCAGCCAGGTCCAGGGGAAGCACGCGCACCCCGCGCGCGCGCAGATCCCTCACGTTGAGCTCCTTGAGCCCGCGCGCATAATTGTCCGTCAAACAATCGAGGCCGTCCACCGTATGCCCGGCACCGGCAAGACGCTCGGCAAGATGCGACCCGATGAAGCCCGCCGCCCCGGTCACGAGAATTTTCATGGACGTATCACCGTTGAAGATACGTTCGCGCCGGGGAGTCGTGCCTCCGGCGCCCGGGCGGCGCCGTTGCGGGGGATTAGCGGCTTCATGTTGATGAGGATCGTCGCTCCCGCGGCGAGATACCAGAGCCCTTTACCGGCAAAATCCGTCGAGAGGAATGCCAGGGCAAACACCGACGTCGTAAGCAATCCGAGCGACCAGACGCCGTAGCGCTTCCTCCTCCACCCGACAACGGCGAACGAGAGGACGAAGCATGCGAGGATCAGCGCTCCCTCGAACCCGTTTTCCGCGAGCGTCTTCGTCCATCCCGAGTGGGCCTGCATCTCCTTCCCGTAGGCAAACCCGGAGAGCGACTGCCGGTACCCCATTTTCGCCCATGCCTGTGCAAATCCCCCCGTGCCGATCCCCAGGGGATGATCCTTGAAAATATACCAGGCGCCGAGCATCAGGTCCGACCTGCCGCTCGTCCTGGCGTCAATGCTCTCCTGGGGATCCAGGAGCTTTGTGATCCGGTGAATCGCATCGGCGTTCAGGTCGGTAAATTCGGTGATTGCGACGAGAGCCAGCACGACAGCAAGCCCCGCGTAGGTGAACCGCTGGGACATGCTTCGCGTGGTCAGGAGGAGGAAGAGAATGCAGGCGGATCCCACGAGGAGCGATCCGCGGCTGCCGCTGAGGAAGACCCAAGCCAGGTTCGCCACGGCAAGAGACCAGCACAACACCTGTCCCTGCCATCCTTTCGGGGCAAATCTGTACCCCAGGCAGACGGAAAATATGGCGGTGAGGGGAAAGTACGCCCATGCGTTCGGGTTGACGAAGGGAAGCTGGCCCTTCTGCATGAAGTAGACGAAGCTCCCGACCGCGGCCAGACTGCCGCAGACCAATCCCTGAAGATACCATACCCGCGGGTTTCTCTTGCCAAATGAGAAGTAGACGAGCAGCCCGAAGAATCCGACAACGTTCAGCACACTCTGCGCTCCCATCTCCAGATCCTGTGAGGAGATAAGGAGAAGCCCAAACGTCAACAATACCACGAACACGAATGTCAGACGGGTCTGTATATCCCTCTGTTTCAGCAGGAATGCCATATTGAGCACGATGACAAACATCAGCCAGTAATTGAGCGAATTCCACCTGAGGAGACCGCCGGTGAGGAGGAGAGAACGGGAAACAGCGTCCATGGTGCAGAGCATCCCGATACCCAGCAATCCCACGAGAGGCTTGCGAAGTCCGAACACCGCCGCGAGAAACCCGACCGCCGTGAGGATGAAAAGCGATGCCTGAAACCCCGCGACCATCCCCAGCCCCCACGTGACAACGATGAAGGCGATAAAGGCAATCGCCCAGCGGTCGAGGTTCCTCGCGTCACGCGGGCGCATGAAGAATTGCCACCGGGGCGCCCGTTGGGTCTGCTCCGCCGAAGCAGCCGGCGGAGACGCCGCGTTAACGACCCCGAAAGATTTTGATTCCAGATTAGACATCGCTCCAGCTCCTTACGATCGAATATGACGAGAGAATATCCCTCAGCTTCCGGTTCCCGAGTCTGTCGGCGATCCCCCTGTACGCGGCAAGAAGCCGATCCCCGAGCGTGTCAAAGCTGTACCGTTCCTCGACGCGCCGCCGTCCGTCCCGCCCGAAACGCGCGCGTTCACCCTCCGAGCGGCCGAGCGAAACCAGGTGCTCCGCCATGTGATCGACTTCGTCAAGCCCCACCACGTATCCCGTGACACCGTCGACGACCACGAGCCCCGCGTCTCCGGCGGGAGTGGTCACCACGGGGAGCGACGCAGACATGGCTTCCAGGATCACGTTCGGAAACCCCTCGTGTTCCGACGGCATCACGAAGATGTCCGCATTCCGGAGCAGGGCGGGGACATCATCGCGACGCCCGAGGAACCGCACTCCGCCGTCGAGTAACCCGAGTGAACCCGCCTCGGCAAGGAGAAATTCCTTCATCGGGCCCTCCCCGACGACAACCCCCGTGAGTCCCGGTACTTCACGCCTGGCCAGGGCAAGGGCCCGGAGAAACCGTTCGACCCGCTTCTTCGGGCGCAGGTTGCAGACAACCATCGCCGCGAGCTTTTGCGGCACCTTGCCGGGGGCGGGCGCGGAACCGGCCTGGCCGTCAAACACTGAAAGATCGATGACATTCGGAATCACCGTTATCACCTCCGGCCGCACACCGCCCGCGGGGGCGTTCAGCTTCGCCGCGTTGGAATTCGCCACGAGCGCAGAAGGACCGCGCAGGAGCATCGGGCCGAAAAATTTGTTGATCTCCATCTCGTACAGCGCATCGCTCCGTATGCTGCCGATGGAGACGGCCCGGTAAGCCCGTCCCGCGGCGGCCGCATAGATGTTTGCGAAAAAGTGCGTTGACTGCACGATGTGGGGCCGGAATTCCCGCAAGGCGGCCAAAAGGTCCAGGACGCGCAACGGAGGCGCGGGAAACCTCCCGAACCACCGGGGCGTGATCCCCAGATCCTGCAGCGCCGCTTCGTAGAACTCCCCCCTCGTCAGGCAAAAAACCCGGACGTCAACGCCGGCATCCAGGAGCGCCCGTGCCATGTACACAAGCTGCTTCTCCGCCCCGCCTTTCCCGAGCCCGCCCACGATAAGGGCGACGCGCAATCGCCGGCGGACGCCGGTCCCATTCGTGCCGGACACTATCGCACCTTCCCGTCTGCGAAATGCAGATTCCACTGGGCCGCACATCGCTCCCCTATCGCCCTCGACCATGCTTCGAGAGTTCTTCCCTCCGCATACGCGCGGCACCGCCTGCGGAGCGCGGGCCATTCCACGGGACCGCTGATCACGCCACGCAGAGCACCTGCGAGCGCGGGAACGTCCCCCGGGGGCACAACCCACCCCCGCTCATTTTTCCTGCCGATGACCTGGCCCGCGGCGCCGACGTCAGACGCCAGCACGGGCAACCCGTGCACGAACGCGTCCAGCCACGCTTTGCTGAACCCTTCGGTGAGCGACGGTTGAACGCAGAAATCCGCCTGCGCCAGCTCGGCCTTGAGCGAGGCGCGGTCGAGCTGTCCGGGGAACCTGATCATTCCGCCGCGGGGGAGAGCCCGCGCTCTCCGTTCAAGGGAATTCCGTTCAGGGCCGTCCCCGATGATCGTGACTTCCGGCAGTGGCTCAAATCCCTGGCTGCCGAGGAGACCGAATGCATCGATGAGATTCGCCACTCCTTTTTCGACCGACAGCCTTCCCACGTACGCGAGGCGCGGGGGGGTTCGCAGAGAGCGGTCGAATACCGGTTGTTCATTGCGCAGCTCCCCGTCGGAGAGGGCGGTCGAAAAAAGCCAGCTGATACCCGGCGCCGGAGGGACCTCTCCCTCACCCGTCGCAAGCATCACATTCCTCCCGCCGGCATATTTGCGCATCAATGTCCTGGTGATCCGGTTCGCCATCGTTGTCTGCCCCGTCACCACCCACGACCCGCTGTAACGGACGATGAGTTTCTTCTTCAGGACAAGAGCGATCAGGATGCCAAGCAAACCGATGTCGCTCGGGACCGCCGTGTGGACGACGTCCGCCCGCCTGATATGACGGAGGAGTGTCCGAAGGTAGTAGGGGAGTCCCAGCACCACCGACATCTTTCGCCTGAAATCCGTCCCCGACGGACTCCGGAGCGCTATGATCTCCGCGTGCTCCGGTAGCGGCATGCCGCCTGTCCCCGGTTTTTTGCGCCGGTTGATCACCAGCGTCATTTCGTCGAACAATGACGCCATCGCCGCCATCTGGAGCGGATGCCCCCCGTCGGAAAGCCATCGTCCGTTCCCGTCCTGCCAGCACGGCTTGAACGCGATCGCGCAGATGCGCATGCGATTATCCCTCACCCAGCAACTCGCGCGGCAACGCCGTGCGTACCGTGCCGCGTTCCCGGAAGTCCCGTATCAGTTTCATCAATGGAACAAGGAGGCTCGCGTCCTGCGCATTTCCCGTATGGAGAGAATGCGGGTGGCCGTAGACGACCGCGATCCCCCCTTCCGCGGCGCAGCGCTCAATGATCTCCGCGGACGGGCGGGCGAATCCTCCCGGCGAGTTCAGGCGGACGCAGGTGACAGCCCCTATCGTTTCAAGCCGCGACGGCCGGTCCCGCCTTCCCGCGGTCACAAACTCCATCAGCCGTTGGTGCAGCGGGCGGTAGGCGACGCGGCAGAACCGGTACCCCGTCTCTCCGAGGGCATCACACAGTCCCCGCAGGTCGGTGCGCCCCCCCCGCGCTTCATTTCGTTCCGCCATGCTGAACGACAGTCCCGCCGGATAATCGAACGGCTGATTGTACGGAGGCACGAACGTCTTCACGGGCGCTCCCGTGCATTGTTCGAGCGCGTCCCTGCTGGCGCGCAGAGTCTCACGCAGGGATTCCCCGGACAGGCCCGGAAGCCAGTCGTGCCTGAATGAATGGCTCGCGACTTCATGACCGGCGGCGTGTATGCGGCGAACCTGCGCGGGATCCTGATACGGCCGCGACCCAGGAAGCGCGGCGGCGCCCACGACCGCGAAGCACGCCGGAATGGCGTATTCCGCGTGAAGCTCAAGGAGCTCGTCGGTGTTCGGGAATTCCAGACTCCCCCATCCCTTCGCGCCGCCCGGGCCCCGTGATCGTTCGGCACCCCATTGCGTGTCGTAATCCCAGAAAAATAACAGCGTCCCGCGCGGTTGCATTTCGCCTTTTTCCTCGTGATTGCCGGGTTTCGTCATCTCCCGCGCACCAGATCAAAGACCGCCTTCAGCCGCCCTCCGAGCTGCTGAACAACTGCAACGCTTCTGGACGGGATGACGATGTGACGCAGCATCATCAACGTATCGATCCCCCACGCGTAGACAAACCAGGCGACGTCACGCCAGGACCGGTGTTCGAGCCCGTTGCGGTGAATCAGGTACCGGTTGTGAATCGCCATGTACCCCAGCCTGAAATTGTCGGGGCGCCCCCCGTCCTCGTGCAGATGGCGGAGTCGCGCCGCCGGCGCGAGAACCAGCCGTCCCTTCTTCCGCGCCCGCAGGGAGAATTCGAGATCTTCACCCTGACCGTATCCCGCGAACGCTTCGTTGAAGCCCAGGTCCCGGATGACGTCCGTTCTCCACATCGTCGCCCCACCCGGGAGATAGTCGCCGTCCGTTACCGCCTCCGACGACCCCAGGAAAGACCATGGGATGGACATGCCGGACCGCTGGTAGGTCCCCGGTTTCAGCGATGCGACAACCCGGAGCGCGCGACGAACGCGCCAGAGCCTGTGCGAAGGCCCCCTCCCCCCCTCCATGCGCGCGCCGACCC
>Ga0209698_10000101_pt1 | contig 79948 bp, 88 predicted proteins | sample LitLauG_LLR_2012_FD_187203 | JGI IMG/M metagenome (GOLD analysis project Ga0209698, IMG submission 187203) | Freshwater sediment microbial communities from Pennsylvania, USA - Little Laurel Run_MetaG_LLR_2012 (SPAdes) (version 2) | ecosystem: Environmental > Aquatic > Freshwater > Creek >... | reverse complement strand
TCGCCGCCGACCAGCAAGTACCGCGCGACGCCGGGCGCGCTCGCGCGCAACGCCTCGACCTCGACGCGATTGGCGGCATGCGCGACGACCGTCGTCGCCTCGCTGTGGTTCGCGCGGAAGGCCAGATCCTTCGCACGCAACTGATCCGAACACGGCACGACGACCGCGCCGAGGCGATCCAGCGCGACCATCGCGTACAGCCACGCCGGAATCTTGGGCAGCAGCACGACGACGCGCTCGCCCCGTTCGACGCCGAGGTCGCGCAGCGCACCCGCCCAGCGCTGCGTCGCGTCCGCGATGCTCGCAAACGAAACGTCGCGGCGCGTTCGTGCGGCGTCGACGAAGACCAGCCCGCGGCGATCTTCGCGACCGAGCGCGTCGATGACGTCGCGGCCGAAGTTAAAGTGCTCGGGTACGTCCCACGCGTAGGGGCTGGTCATGCCCGATTATACGCTCGCAGCGGGCCGTTACGCCATGCCTTCGGCGATGGCCGCCGCCGGCGTCAACGCCGCGCCCGCGGCGAGCGACGCGTCGAGTTCCGCCGGAGCGAGCGCCTCGCGTAACAGCGCCGTCAGCCGGCGATGCGTCACTTCCTCCGTGTATTCGCGCACGAAATCGACATGCCGGAAGGCGTTCTCGACGTAGCCTTCGAGCTTTGCGGCGCGCGCGAGATCGCCGCCGAGCGCGTAGGCGAGCGCGAGGTGCTCGAGCGCGATCGTCACGTGCAAATGCTCCGGCTGCGAGGCCGAAAATAAAGCGAGCGCTTCGCGTGCCGCCGCGATCGCCCCGGGCAGGTCGTTCGCCGCCGCCAGATATCCGGCAAGATTTTGCAGCATGGTCGCGGCCAGATTCGATTCGCTATTGGACCGGATCGAAGGCATGATTTCGCCGACCAGGGCGATCGACCGCTCCGTGCGGCCCCGCTCGTGTTCGATTTCGGCGAGGTTGAGCGTTTCGACGTGCGCGGCGCGTTCGTTTCCCAGCGCCCGGTATTCGTCGCGTTGCCGTTCGAAGGTGCGCGCGGCCGTATCGAGGTCGCCGCGACTGGCGCTCAAATTGGCGCGGGCCGCGCGAATCTGGAGGCGCAAGCGCGGCGAGACGGCGGGGATCGATTCGGCTTCCGCGAGCGCCGCTTCGCATTCGTCGAGCCGGTTGACGGCCATGAGCCGAAACGCGAGCTGTTCGAGCGCGCGGGCCAACGTCGCATCGTCGCCGCACACGCGCGCGAACGCGACCGCCTCCGTCGCGACCTCGATCGCTCGCGCCTTCTGCAGGGTCAACCCGAGAAAGTTCGCGAGTTCGGTCGAGATGTGGGCCAAAAGCCGCGTTTCGCCGGGAGGAAGCAGCGCGAGATACCGTTCGCAGCGCGCGATCGACTCCATGACGTTGACGCCGGACCAACCTCGCTCGAGTTCGATCGCGGTGAGCAGGGCGCCGCCCGCGACGATGTCCGCCGGCGCGTGCGCGCCGTCCAGGGCCGAGCGTACGTCCTCGCGCTCGGCCCGCAGCGCCTCGACGAGTTCCCCGTGCTGGCCGGTTTCCTCGACGCGCGCCCGCAGCGCGGCGAAGCGATCGCGCAGGTAACGCAGCCGCCGCCCCGCGAGCGTTTCGTTTTCGCCCGCCTCGTCGAGTTTTTCGAGCGCGTAGACGCGCGTCGACTCCAGCAAGCGATAGCGCAGCGCCTCGCCGTCCGGCTCGGCCAAAACGAGCGACTTGCCGATGAGCGAAGCCAAGAGGTCGAAGACGTCCAACTCGTCGAGGCCCTCGTCGGCGCCTACCGCGACCGCGCCTTCGAGCGTGAAGCCGTTGATGAAGATCGCCAGCCGGCGAAAGAGCGTGCGCTCGCGCTCGTCGAGGAGATCGTGACTCCAATCGATCAGCGCGCGCAGCGTCTGCTGGCGCGGCAGCGCGTCCCGGCTGCCGCCGGTCAGCAAGCGAAAGCGCGCGTCGAGGCGTTCGCGCAACTGCTTCGGGCTCAAAATTTTCGAGCGTGCGGCGGCGAGTTCGATGGCCAGCGGAATGCCGTCGAGCCGGCGGCAGACGTCCGCGACGATCGCCGCGTTCTCGTCGGTGAGGGCGAACGCGGCGTTCGCCGCCTTCGCGCGTTCGCAGAAGAGCGCGACGGCCGCGCAACCCAGCATGTCGCTCGCGCCGAGGCGCGACGCTTCGTCGCCGCTCGGGAGCGACAGCGTCGGCATTTGATAGGTCGCCTCCCCGCCGACCCCGAGGCTCTGCCGGCTCGACGCAAGCACGCGCACGTTCGGACATGCCCGCAGAATCGCGGAGATCGTCGCCGCCGCCGCGTCGACGAGGTGCTCGCAGTTATCGAGCACGAGCAGCAGGTTCGGCTTGCTCTTGAGCGCGCCGACGAGGCTTTCGAGCGCGTCGCCGTCCGCCGGCGGCACCAAGCCGAGTTCTTGCGCGATCGTCGTCGGAACGTATTCCCCGCTCGCGAGCGGCGCGAGCTCGACGAACCACGCGCCGCCCTCGAAACCGTCGAGCAGATTCGCCGCGACTTGCAACGAGGCGCGCGTCTTGCCGATGCCGCCCGCGCCGACGAGCGTCACCAGACGATTACCGGCGACGAGCGCCTCGATCTCGGCGACCTCCCGCTCGCGGCCGACCAAGGTCGTCAGTTGCGGGGGAAGATTGTTGGCCTGCGCGCTCAGCGAGCGCAGCGGCGGAAACTCGACCGGAAGATCGGCGGCGTGCACCTGAAACACGCGCTCCGGCGTCGCCAAGTCCTTGAGACGATGCTCGCCGAGATCGTACAGCGTCGTCTGCGGCGGCAGCGCTCCCGCGACGAGTTCCGCCGTCACGCCCGACGCCAGCACCTGGCCGCCGTGACCGATCGCGAGTAGCCGCGCCACGCGATTGACGACGGGCCCGAAGTAATCGCCGTCGCGTTCGTCGGCCGTGCCGGTGTGCAAGGCGGCGCGCACGCGCACGCCGTCGACGGCCGAGAAATCTTCCGACGCGAGCGCGCGCTGCACCGCCAGCATCGCGCCGACGCCGTCCTGCGGGCGCCCGAACGCCGCGCAGAACGCGTCGCCGATCGTCTTGAAGACGAAACCGCCGTGCTCGGCGATCGTCGCGCGCATCAGTTCGTCGTGACGACGCAGCGCCGCTTGCATCGCCGCCGGATCGCGCTCCCAGCGCAGCGTGCTGCCTTCGATGTCGGTAAAGGCGAAGGTGACCGTTCCGGTCGGAGCGGAGCCGGAGGTCAGGGGTTCCGCCGGAGACGTGCTCACGCGCCCACGTTCTCCCGCGGCGCTCGAGCGCCCGCTTCACCGCCCAGGGCCGTCCGCGCCGTTCCCGAACGAGCGCCCGCCATGGCGAAAAAGTCGGGCCGCCGCAAAGGCGACGGCTGGGCGCGGCTGGCGTACGCGCTCGACGCGAAGCCGCTGGTGCTCGGCAGCCGCTTGCGGTTCGGCAAGTTACACGCGCGCGGCGTCCCGTCGATCCTGCTGGGCGCAGCGGCGATCGTCTTGGCGGCGGGCACGGGTTCGGCGCTCGTCAAAGGCGCGGCGGCGCTCCCCGAAACTTTGCGCGAGGCGCGCGCGTTCTGGCTTGCGGTGCGCGGTCCGCGGCCCGAATTGCCGGGATGAACGCCCCCTACCCGCGAACCGCCCGGAGCGATGATCGATAACGAGTCCATGACCTCCCTCATTCGAGCCGCGATGCCCGACGCGGAAGTCGACATCGTGGACCTCACCGGAACCATGGACCACTTCAACGTCAGCGTCCGCTCGCGAGCGTTCGCCGGAGTGCCGCTCATGGACCGGCACCGGATGGTCGAAGCCGCCTTGGCCGAGGCGCGCGCCGACGGCCGAATTCACGCGATGTCGATCCGCACGTCGCTGCCCGAGTAAACTGGAGAAGCACATGTCGCCCGATGAGATCCGCCAAGAAATCGAACGCGAAGTCGCCGCCAACACGATTCTCGTGTACGGCAAGGGCACGAAAGACATGCCGCGCTGCGGCTTCACCGCCGAAACCATTCAGTTTTTTTCGCACTTCGGCTATCCGTTCGAAGTGATCGACGTGCTGGAGGACATGCCCAAGCGCGAAGTCCTCTCGCAGATGACGAACTGGCCGACGTTGCCGAAGATTTTCATCAACGGCAAGTTCTACGGCGACACCGACATTCTCGGACCGATGGCCGAAAACGGCGAACTGAAGACCGTGCTCGCCGAAGCGTTTCCCGGCCGGCCCGAGCCGCAACCGGTCATCAAACTGCACTAACGCTTGCTCGCACTCTACGCTCCCGGTGACGAGGCGGCGTGGCTCGCCTCGTTTCGCTTTTCCGTCGAACTGCGGCCGCGCTACTGCGAGTGCGACGGTCAAAGCCACGTCTCCAACGTGGTGTATCCCGAATATCTCGAGTTCGGACGGCTCCAATATTTCAAAGCCGCAGGCGACCCCGAGCCCGGCGACTTCGCCTTCCAGCACGTGACGGCGGAACTGCGTTTGCGCTACTTGGCCGCGTGCTTCTACGACGAACCGCTGCGCGTCGCATCGAAACTCAGCGCGCTCGGCCGCTCGAGCGCGGTGATGGATCAGGCGCTCGCCGGCGCCGACGGTTCGCTGCGCGCGATCGCGCGAATGACGATCGTCCGGGCGGGCGAAGCCGGCAGCCGGGACTGGTCGGCGGCGCAGCGCGCCGCGCTCGAAACCTTCGAAGGCCGGCCCCTCGACATGCGGCCGCCCGAACTTCGCTAGCCTAAAGACGCTGACCGAAGTATAGCGTGTGCCCTTGGTCGTCATTGATGACGAACTCTCGCGTACCCCATGCCGTGTCGTGGACGTCCTCGACGACGCGCACGCCCTTCCTGCGCAAATCGTCCGCGGCGGCGGATACGTCGTCCGTATCGAAGTATAAGTGAAAGTGTTCGCCTTTGCGAACGTAATCGATCGACGGATCCGGCCGGTCGACGAGCTTCAAGTGAATCGTCTGGCGCCCCGCCCGTATCCCGGCGTAGAAATCTTCATATTGGAAATCCAGCGTGAATCCGAGCGTCGCCGTATAGAACGCGATCGACTCGCGCAGATTCGCCGTCCGCAGCTGAGCGATTACGCTCGTAATCAAAGCCGCTAGGTCGTCGTCGCTGTGCGCGCGCGCGGCGGAGGCGCACCGTGCGGATCCGCGTAGGCGCCGGCGGGCGACGCCAAGAGGCGCGCCAGTTCGTCGGGATCGAGTTCCTGCGAGAAATCCCTCACCGACGACACCATGCAGAAGAAGCCGAACGTTTCGCCGCTGCGGTTGACGAACTGATGCGGTTCGAACGGCGCGGTGTACACGACGTCGTGACGGCGCACCTCGCGCACGTCTTCGCCGACGATGGCGTAGCCCACGCCCTCGCCCACGACCACGAAATGCTCGTGTTCGTGCTTCTCGAGCCGCGTTACGGTGCCCGGCGGCAATTCGAAGTAACGGACCTCATTTGTGGGCCCGGGATCGGAGGCGACTTCTTTGCGGCCGCCGATCAGCGTGTGACGAACCACTTTCGTCCGGACGCCCGGCACGTAGCCCTCGCGCTCGACGCCCTCCCACCCTTCGGCCGTGCGGGCGATGACCTTGCGTTGCTCCATAGCGGACCGCATTATATCACGTATGACCGCCTACTGGCTCTTCAAAAGCGAACCGGACGCCTACAGCTTCGACCAGCTCGAAAAGGACGGCCACACGGAGTGGACCGGCGTGCGCAATTTCCAAGCCCGCAACAACATGAAGGCGATGAAGGTCGGCGATTTAGGCTTCTTCTACCACAGCAGCACGAAGGTGCCGGCCGCGGTCGGCATCGTGAAGGTCGTCCGCGCGGCCCATCCGGACCCCACGGCGCGCGACCGCAAGAGCGAATACTTCGATCCGCGCGCGACGGCCGACAATCCGATCTGGGAAATGGTGGATGTCGCCTTCGAACGTCGCTTGCCGCGCCCGGTCACGCTTGCGGAAATGCGCGCCAACCCCGACCTCGCCGCGACCATGGTGCTCTTACGGAAGGGTTCGAGGCTGTCGGTTCAGCCGGTGCACCCGCGCGAGTGGAAGATCGTGCTCGCCATGGCGGGGTCGCCGGCGCCCTGAAGGTTACTTCCGGCGGTGGATGATGAAGCCGTTCCCTTCGTCGTCACGGCCGAACGCCATGTGGCACGCGGGCGTCTCTTCGAGCTTGCCGCCGTCGCCGAACTGCACGCCGCGCGCCATCGCCGCCGCGACGAACGCCGCCGGATCGTCGACGGCGAACATCACGCCGCCCGAAGGCGAGAAATCTTCGCTCTGATAGAGGCCGAACGATTCGCCGCCCGGGAACGTCCACTCCGAAACGAAGCCCGGCATGTGCATCGTCGGCTCGCAGCCTAGCAGGTCGGTGTAAAATTTCGTCGACTTCGCGAGATCCTTGGTCGTGTAGTAGGTCGCGTCGATCCCTTTGACGCGCATCATCGTCGTTTCCATAGCGTCCTCCTCGAAGACGGCGCCGAGCCGATCTCGGAACCGGAACGTCGCCGTTCCCGGGCGGAACGTCGAACTCTTTTCGAAATGTGCCGAATTTAATATTGAGTTCAGCGCGCCTTAACCGCGTCGACGAGCGCCGTCTGCGCGCTGAAGAGCGGCTCGCCGTCTTCCGGCAGGCGGCGCACGTACGTTCCGTCCGAACGCAGCCAGCGCGTCTTGCAGTTGTCGCGTTCCAGCACGTCGAGAATTCCCGTGACGATGTACTCGCGAATCGCGGGATCGAGCACGGGAACGATCGTCTCCACGCGGCGATCGAGGTTGCGTCCCATCCAGTCGGCGCTGCCCACGTACACGTCGCGATTGCCGCCGTTGGTGAAGCAAAAGATGCGCGAGTGCTCGAGAAACCGGCCCACGATGCTGCGGACGCGGATCGTTTCGCTGACGCCGGGGATGCCGGGACGCAACTCGCACATGCCGCGCACGATCAACTCGATCGGCACGCCCGCCTGCGACGCCGCGTACAGCGCCTGCACGATGCGCGCGTCGCTGATGGCGTTGAGCTTCGCGACGATGCCCGACGGCCGGCCGGCGCGGGCGTGCTCGGCCTCGCGCTCGATCAGTTCGAAGAAACCTTGCCGCATCGTTGTCGGCGCGACGAGTAGCTTCTCGTAACGCGTCGTCTTCGAAAAGCCGGTGAGCCGGTTGAAGAGGTGCGTGACGTCGGCGCCGAGTTCCGGGCGGCACGTGAAGAGGGAGAGATCCGTGTAGATCTTCGCCGTCTTGTCGTTGTAGTTACCCGTGCCGAAATGGACGTAGCGCCGGATGCCGTCCGGCTCGTTGCGCACGACGAGGATCACCTTCGCGTGCACCTTCATGCCCGGAAAACCGTAGACGACGTGCGCGCCGACGCGCTCCAAGTTGCGCGCCCAGTGGATGTTGTTCTCTTCGTCGAAACGCGCCTTGAGCTCGATCAGCGCGGCGACTTGTTTGCCGTTCTCCGCCGCCTCCACCAGCGCGTTGACCACGGGCGAATTACCCGAGGTGCGATACAGCGTCTGCTTGATGGCGAGCACGTGCGGATCGCGCGCCGCCTGTTCCACGAATTGCACGACCGGGTCGAACGATTCGTAGGGATGGTGCAGGAGCAGATCGCCTTCGCGAATGACCGCGAAGATGTCCGATTCGCCGTGCAGCCGTTTGGGAATCGCCGGCGTGAACGGTTTATCGTGGAGCTCCGGCCGGTCGAGGTTCGCGAGCGACCACAAATCGTTGGCGCCGAGCAGACCGTCGATGGCGTAGAGATCCACTTCGCCGAGCGAGAGCGCTTCGAGCAGCATCGAGCGCAGGTAGTCCGGCATTCCGGCCTCGACCTCGAGCCGGACCGGTTCGCCGAAACGCCGCTTGCGCAATTCCGACTCGATCGCCCGCAGCAGGTCGTCCGCTTCGTCTTCCTGCAGGTCGAGGTCGGCGTCGCGCGTGACGCGGAAGCAGTACGACGCGCGGATCTCCATGCCGGGAAAGAGCGCGCCGAGGTTGTGCGCGATGACGTCTTCGAGCGTGACGAAGTGCCGCACGCCGTCGTGCGCCTCGACCGGAACGAAGCGCGGGAGGCTCGGCGGCACTTTGACGCGCGCGAAGTGCATCTTCGCGCCGTCCTCCGTCATCTCGTGCATCTCGACGCCGAGCGAGAGCGAGAGGTTCGAAATGTACGGGAACGGATGCCCCTGATCGACGGCCAGCGGCGTCAGCACCGGAAACACGCGCGAATCGAACATCTCGCGCAGCTTCTCGCGTTGCGCGTCGCTCAAGTCGTCGTAGCGCAGGATCGCGATGCCTTCGCGCGCGAGCGCGGGCATGATCTCGCGCAGCAGCAGATCCGCGAAGCGCGCGAGCGACCGTCGCAAGCGCAGCGAAATCGCGGCCACTTGCTCTGCGGGCAGTCGCCCGTCGTTGGAGCGGCGATGCACTTCGGCGGCGATTTGCTGCTTGAGCGCCGCCACGCGAATCATGAAGTACTCGTCGAGGTTCGTGCTGTAGATCGCCAGAAATTTCAAGCGTTCGAGCAGCGGATTGCGCTCGTCGATCGCCTCCTCGAGCACGCGATCGTTGAATTCCAGCCACGAGAGTTCGCGGCTGTAGTAGAGCGACGGATCGTCGAGCGGCGGCGGACCGTGACCGTTTCGCGCCGCGAGCGGCGTTTCGGGCAAGGTGCGAGGAGGGACGATCATATCGAAAGATTCGGCAGGCGGCGTCCCAAAACCCAGGCCGGAATGCTCGACCTCCTCACGCACGTCCGGGATCATCTGGCCCTCGCGGCCTCGGCGCTGGCCGTGGCCTTGGCGCTCGGCATTCCGGCCGGAGCGGCCGCGGCCCGAGCGCCGCAGCTGCGCTCGCTGACGCTCGGCGCGTTGTACGTGGCGCGGGTCGTGCCGAGCCTTGCCGTGCTCGCCATCATGCTGCCGCTCGTCGGCATCGGCTTCGCGCCCTCGCTCGTCGCGCTCGCGCTGCTCGCGATCCCGCCGATCGCCCTCAACACCGATCTCGGTTTGCGCGGCGTCCCCGAAACCGTTCGCGATGCGGCGCGCGGGCTCGGCATGAGCGATCGTCAGGTGAGCGCGCGCGTCGAATGGCCGCTCGCGATGCCCGTTGTCTTCTCCGGCATCCGCACCGCCGCGGTGGAGGTGATCGCGAGCGCGACGCTCGCCGCCTTCATCGGCGGCGGCGGCCTCGGCGAATACATCGTCAACGGGCTGGCCGAGAACGACCGCCCGCAGTTACTCGAAGGCGCGATCTCCGTGGGCGCGCTGGCGCTCCTGACGCAATGGCTGCTCGGAGGCGTCGAACGGCGCTTGCGGAAGCGCAACGCATGACGACCGTTACGCGCGCGCGCGCGCTCGCACTGCTCGCGTCCGCCGCCGCGCTCGGCGCGTGCAACCGTTCGACGGGGCCGGCGCTCGCCGTCGGCTCGAAGGACTTCACCGAAGAGCTGATCCTCGGCGAGATGTACGCGCAGATTCTCGAGAAGAACGGCTTCGCCGTGACGCGCAAACTCGATCTCGGCGGCACGCAGGTGGCGATGGAAGCGCTCCTGCGCGGCGATATCGATCTCTATCCCGAATACACGGGCACCGCGCTCGTCACCGAACTCAAAGCGCGTCCGGAAAAAGACGCGGCGGCGAACTACGCGACCGTCAAACGCGAGTACGCCCGCCGCTACGATCTGGTGTGGCTCGCCCCCGCGCCGTTCAACGACACGCAGGCGCTGGCCACCACGCAGGCGATCGCGGAAAAATACCGCTTGCGGACCCTCAGCGACTTGGCGAAGGCGGCGCCGCAACTGCGGCTCGGCGCCATTCCCGAATTCACCAAACGCGAAGACGCGTTGCCGGGTCTGCGCAAAGCCTACGGCGGCTTCGACTTCAAAGATATCAAGCTCTTCGACATCGGCCTCAAGTACAAGGCGCTCGCATCGGGCGCGGTCGACGTCGTCGTCGCCTTCGGCACCGACGGCCAGATCCAGCGCGACAACCTCTACGTCTTCATCGACGACCGGCATTTCTGGCCGGCCTATCAGGCGGCGCCCGTCGTCCGCCAGGCCACGCTCGCGAAATACCCCGCGATCGCCCCGCGTCTGAACGCGCTCGCGCCGCTGCTCGGCGATGCCGTCATGCGCGACCTCAACGCCCAAGTGGACGGCGACAAGAAAGACCCGGCCGACGTGGCCCGCGCCTTCCTCACCGCGCACGGCCTCGTCTAGTGGCCGGCGCCGCCGTGCGGATCGAGCGCGTCGTCGCGCGCTATCCCGGCGCCGACCGCAACGCCGTCGACGACGTTTCGCTCGACGTCGCCGCAGGCGAACTCGTGGTGCTGCTCGGTCCCTCCGGTTGCGGCAAGAGCACGCTGCTGCGCACGATCAACCGGCTCGTCGTGCCCGAAGCGGGCCGCATCGAGGTCGACGGTCGCGACGTCAACGAGACGCCGCCCGAAACGCTGCGGCGCGGCATCGGCTACGTCATTCAAGCGGTCGGGCTCTTTCCGCACATGACGATCGGGCGTAACGTCGCGGTCGTACCGGAGTTGCTCGGCTGGGAGCGCGAACGCATCGCGCGCCGCGTCGACGAATTGCTCGCGCTCGTCGGACTGGATCCGGCGCGTCACCGCGACCGGCTGCCGCGCGAACTCTCGGGCGGCGAGCAGCAGCGCGCGGGCGTCGCGCGCGCGCTCGCCGCCGAACCGCGCGTGCTGCTGATGGACGAGCCCTTCGGCGCGGTCGACGCGCTCGTGCGCGCGTCGCTGCAGGACGAAACGCTGCGCATCCACGCGGCGCTCGGCACGACGATCTTCTTCGTGACGCACGACGTCGACGAGGCGCTGCGCATCGCCGACCGCATCGTCGTCATGGCGGCGGGCAAGATCGTGCAGGCCGACGTGCCGCTGCGCTTGCTGGCACATCCCGCGACGCCGTACGTCGAACGGCTGCTCGACGCGCGCGACGCGGTACGCCGGCTGCAATTGATGCGCGTCCGCGACGCGATGGCGGCGCCGGGCGGCGCGACGCAGGGGACGATCGACGCCGACGCGTCGCTGCGCGAGGCGCTGACGGCGTTTCTCGAAGGCGCCGAACGCGTCGCCGTCACGGGCGCGGCGACCGGTTCGCTCGGCTTCGACGACGTGCGCCGCGCGCTCGCGCGCGCCGAGGCGTGAAGCGGTGAATTACCTCGTCCGCCACCCCGAAGACGTCGGCTTCCGTCTCCTGCAGCACGTGGAGATCGTCGCCGTCGCGCTGTTCGTCGCGTGCGCGATCGCGCTGCCGCTCGGCGTGCTTGCCGCGCGTCGGCCGCGCCTGCGCGCGGCGCTGCTCGGCACGTTCGGCGTGATCTACACGCTGCCGAGCCTGGCCGTCTTCGCGCTCCTCATTCCGGCGTTTGGCCTCGGGCTCGTCACGACGGTCGTCGCGCTCGTCGCCTATTCGCAAATGATTCTCATCCGCGCCGTTACCGTCGGTTTGGCCGAGGTGCCGGCCGCGATGCGCGAGGCCGCGCTCGGCATCGGCATGACGCCGCTGCAAGCGTTTTGGCGCGTCGAACTGCCGCAGGCGCTCCCCGTCGTCCTCGGCGGCGTCCGCCTCGCGACGGTCGCGACGATTTCGATCGCGACGCTCGCCGGAAAGATCGACGCCGGCGGCCTCGGCGCGCTGCTCTTCGCCGGACTCGACAACGACGACCCGGGCCGCATCGTCGCGGGGAGCGTCGCGGCCGCGGCGCTTGCGATCGCCGCCGATCTCGCGCTGCGCGGCATCGAGCGCGGCGCGGCCGTGCGCGCGCGCTGAGCGCGCCGAGAGGGACGTTCGCGGCGAACGGTAAGGAGAAACCGACATGGCACACTACGTTTTGGCCTACCGTGGCGGCTCTTCGGAACCGCCGGGATCGGAAGCGGAAATGAACGCGCTCGTGGCCGCCTGGACGGCGTGGTTCGGCAAACTCGGTTCCGCCGTCGTCGACGCCGGAAACCCGTTCGCGGCTTCGAAAACGGTCGCAAGCGGCGGGGCGGTCAGCGACGGCGGAGCCTCCGCGCTCGCGGGCTATTCGATCGTCGCGGCGGCCGACATCGGCGCGGCGAGCGAACTCGCCAAAGGCTGCCCGATCTTAGCCGCCGGCGGTTCCGTGGAAGTGTACGAGATTCATCCGATGATGTAGCGCGGCGCGCGCCAAGCCCGCAAAGAGCGCGCGGCTCGGCGCGTCGTCGAGCTCTTCGGGGTGCCACTGCACCAAATGGAAGAACGGATGATCGAACGTCGCGTCCGCCGCTTCGACGACGCCGTCGCGCGTGTGCCCGACGGCGACCAGACCCGGAGCGAGCGCGCGCACGGCTTGGTGGTGCATCGAGTTCGTGCCGAACGCCGTCGCGCCGGCCAATCGCGCGAGCGCGGACGACGGAGCGAGCGTCACCTCGTGGCCCGGAGCGTAATCGTAGCGCTCGACGCCCGCTTCGTCGGTTTGAAGGTGGTTGAGCCCGGCGCCGCCGAAGTGGTCGGCCAAATCTTCGACGAGCGTACCGCCGAAGGCGACGTTGACGACCTGCATGCCGCGGCAGATGCCGAGCAACGGCACGCGACGTTCGCGCGCGGCGCGCGCGAGCGCGATCTCGAACGCGTCGCGGTCCGGCCGGTACTCCCCCGCCTCCGAATTGCCGTGGTTCGGATTGCCGCCGTAGCGGACGGGGTCGACGTCGACGCCGCCGCCGAGCACGATCCCGTCGAGCGATTCCAGGAGCACCGCCACGGCGCCCGCATCGTTCGGCAGCAAGCGCGCGACGGCGCCCGCGCGTTCGATCGCGCGCACGTACGGCGCGACCTTGCGGTGCGGCGCGCCGTCGACGAGTTCGGGGTACGACGTCGTGATGCCGATCCGTGCGGCCGATTGCGTCTCGGAAGTCATGCGATGACCAAGAGCGTCACCGCGAAGCGGCGCTCCGCGTCGGTCCACGAACGCACCACGTCGAATCCCGCGCGTCGCCCGAGCCGTGCCACGTCGTCGTCGTCGAACTTGTACGACGATTCGGTGTGAATCGTCTCCGCGACGCGAAAGCGGACGTCGAGCGCGAGCCGTTCGATCGGCACGGTCATGCCGCGATTGGCGACCAAGTACGAATCGACCGAACCGCGGACGCGATCGTAGCGTGCCGTGAAATCGAAAGCGTCGAGATCGAAACCGCCGCCGAGCTCGCGATTGATGCGGCCGAGCAGATTTTTGTCGAACGCGGCGGTGACGCCCGTAGGGTCGTTGTACGCGCGCTCCAAGACGGCGGCGTCTTTCTTGAGGTCCGTGCCGAGCAAGAGCGCGTCGCCCGGCTTGAACGAATCGGCCATCGCGCGCAGCAGCCGCACGGCTTCGTCCGGCTCGTAATTGCCGATGTTCGAACCCAAGAAGAGGGCGAGCACCCGCAGCGACGTGCGCAGCCGCGCCGAAGCCAGGACTTCGAAATAATCGCTCGCGTAGGCGCTAATCGAAAGGTTTTCGTAGGCGCCCACGAGCGCGGCCGAGGAGGCGACGAGCGCGTTCGCCGAGATGTCGATCGGATGGTAGTCGACGCGTTCCTGGCGCGCGAGCGCCGCTTCGATCAGCGCGCGCGTCTTACGGGCGCTCCCGCTGCCGAATTCCACGATTTCGATCGGCCCGTCGAGCGCCGCCACCATCTCGCTCGCGTACCGCTCCAAGATGTCGGCCTCCGTGCGGGTCAGGTAGTATTCGGGCAATTCGCAGATCGCCTCGAAGAGCGCCGAACCGAGGTCGTCGTAGAAGTACTTGGGCGGGAGGTACTTGCGTTCGGCCGTAAGCCCTCGGCGGACGTCGCCGGCAAAACTCTCGACGACGAGCGTGGGGGGAGCCCGGTACAGGAGAAATCGATCGCCGTACGGCGTCAATCGTTCGCGATCGGGCAAAATCACTCGACGTATGTACCTTGTAAGGAGTTCAGCTTGCAAACCCAAGAAACGACGATCGTCGTCGACGGCAACCCGATGCCGTGCTTCCTCGCGCGCCCCGACGGAAACGAGCCGCGCGCGGCCGTAATCGTGCTACAGGAAATCTTCGGTGTCAACGCCGAGGTCCGGCGCATCGCCGAACTGGTCGCCGGAGCGGGCTACGTCGCTCTCGCCATCAACTATTACCATCGCACCCACCCCGCCCTTAACGAACCCTATACCCAAGAAGGGTTGCAGGCGGGCTTCGCGGCCGCGGGCCAAGTGTCGCGGGCGACCCTGCGGGCCGACGTGAGCGCGGCAATCGCCTACTTGAACGGCTTACCCTACGTCAACGGCAAGATCGTGACGATGGGGTTCTGCTTCGGCGGCTCGGTCGCGTTCGTCACGGCCACCCTGCCCGGCCTGTGCGGCGCGATTCCGTTCTACGGCGGCAGCATCGCGAACGGCTTCCCCAACGGCGAACCGCCCGGCATCGCCGACGCGGCCGCCGTGCGCGTGCCGCTGCTGCTCTTCTTCGGCGCGAAGGACGACTACATCACGCCCGAGCACGTCAAGGCGATCGACGACGCGCTCAAAGCGGCCGGCAAGACGTACGAGATCGTCACCTATCCGCACGTCGGGCACGCATTTTTCCGCGAAAGTTCCGCCGCACTGAACCAAAGCGAAGTCGCGGACGCGTGGAAGCGCGTCCAGGCTTTCTTAGCCGAACACACCGCCTAGTTCGCGTCCGATGAACGACCAGCGGTCGGCAAGCTCCGCGACGACTTTCCCGCGCGGCTTGCCGGCCCCGTGGCCGGCGTTGGGTTCCACGTAGAGCAGCACGTCCGTCGGCGCGGCGTTGGCGGCTTGCACGCGCGCCGCAAACTTGCGCGCGTGCATCGGATCGACGCGGCCGTCGGCTTCGGCCGTAGCGAGCAACATCGCGGGATAGGCGACGCCGTCGCGCACGTTGTGGTACGGCGAGTACTCGCGCAGCACCGCCGCGTCGGCCGGGACGCTCGGGTCGCCGAACTCCGCGATCCACAATCGCGCGATCGAAAACTCGGTAAAGCGCAGCATGTCCGTCAGCGGCACGAGGCACACGACCGCGCGGACCAAATCGGGCCGCTGCGTCGCAAGCGCCGCTACGAGCAGCCCGCCGTTGCTGCCGCCCATCACGGCGATGCGCGCCGGATCCGCAAGGCCGCTCGTGCCGAGCCACTCGGCGGCGGCGATGAAATCGTCGAAGACGTTCTGCTTGCGCTCGCGCATGCCGGCGCGATGCCACGGTTCGCCGAACTCGCCGCCGCCGCGCAAATTCGCGATCGCGTACACCCCGCCCGCATCGAGCCACGGCACGACGCTCGGCACGAACGACGGCAGCAACGATACGTTGAAGCCGCCGTAGCCGTAGAGCACGGCGGGCGCCGTGCCGTCGCGCGGCAGGCCGCGCCGCGCGAGCACGAACATCGGCACCCGCGTGCCGTCGCGCGAAGCGAACCACACCTGCTCGACCTCGTAGGCGCTCGCGTCGAACGGCACGGCGACGCGAATCCACTCCTCGCAGCGCGCGGGCGTCGTCGCCGCGTCGACGCGCAGCACGCTGCCCGCATCGAAAAACGACGACACGAGCAAGTAGAGTACGGCCGACGTCTCGCTCGACGACCAGCCGGCGAGCGTGCGGCCCGCGAGCGCGCCGAGCGTCTCCATCTCCTGCGAATCGTCGCGCGCGATGCGCACGACCGAGCGCACGTCCTCGAGATAGTGCAGCGCGAGTCCGCCGCGCAGCGGCGCGATGCCGTCGAGTTTCGCCTCGCGTTCGGGCACGATTTCGCGCCAGAAATCGCGAGCGGGCCGCGCCGGATCGGCTGCCATCACCCGGAAGCGCGGCGCGCCGTCGTCGGTGAGCACGTACACGATCTCGTCGGTCGGCACGACGGCGTAGGACGCGTCGCGGCCTTCCACGAGCGGCACGAAGCGCAGCGGCTTCTCGTGCGTATCGGCCAGATACGCGTCGCTGCGCGACCAGCCGTCCTGCACGGTGACCGCCAGCCGCCGGCCGTCGGCCGAGAGCGCGACCCCGAGCATCTCTTCGGGTTTGCGCCCCTCGCCGAACACGAGTGCGTCGTCCTGCCACGGCGCGCCGAGTTCGTGGTGGAAGACGCGCGCGTCGTAGTCGCCGCCGACGTTGCGCGTATAGTAAAATCCCGATTCGCCGGGCAGCCAGGCGAGGCTCGTGAAGCGCGTCTCGGGAATCGCGTCGGCGAGCAGCGCGCCGCTCGCGGCGTCGACGACGTGCAGCGTGCTGCGTTCGTCGCCGTTGCGCGAAAGCCCGAAGGCCACGTACGTTCCACGCGGGCTCGCGTACCACCAGTCGAGCGCCGTCAGACCGCTCGCGTCGACGGCCGCGGGATCGACGAGGACGCGCTCCGCGCCCGCTTCGCGCACGTACAGCGTCGCCTGCTCAGCGCTGCCGCGCCGGGCGACGAAGAACACGCGCGGGCCGCGTTCCACCGGCACGCCCACGGCGTCGACGTGCAGCAACGCATCGAAACGCGCCGCCAATTTCGAGCGCGACGGCAACGCGTCGAGCGTGCGGCGCGTGCGCGCGTTTTGCTCGGCGGTCCAGGCCGCGGTGCGCGGATCGCTCGCGTCTTCCAGGTAAGCAAAGGGATCGTCGGCCACGGCGTTCACGCCCGGCACTTAGCGTTTCGCGCGGCGCAGCCCCGTCGCATCGCGCACGATCCGCGACCAGCGGTCGTAAATGTCCGCGACGTATTCGGTCGTCTCGGGATAGGGCGGCATCCCGTGGTAGTACGCGACCGTCCCGGGCCCCGCGTTGTACGCGGCGAGCGCCGCTGCGTACGGATCGGGGTACACTCCGTCATAGGCGTTGACGTAGCGCCCGAGCAGCCGCGCCGAACCGCGCATCGCGTCGGCCCAGTCGAAGGGGTCGACGCCTTCACCGTCCGCGGTATCGAGCGTGAACTGCGCGATGCCGACGGCCCCGGCACTCGAGAGCGCGTCGGGCGCGAAGGCCGACTCCTGGAGCAGCGTCGCGCAAAAGAAGCCGTAATCCATCCGCTCCGCGCGCGCCGCGCCGATCGCGTGCGTCGCGAGCACGAGCGCGTCGAAGGGGTCGAGACGATGGTTGCTGCGCACGATCGAGCGGACGACAGCGAGCGTGGGACCGCCGGGAACCGGGGTATCATACAGAAGTCGCAGCCCGCGCACTTCGGCCGCAGGCGGCGGCAGGCGCCAGCTCTGAGCGCGGTCCTCGAGGAGCGTGATATCGACCGAACGTGCCGCTGCTGCGCCCGCGGCCGCGTGCGCTCCGGGCGGCGCGGCGACGCGCAGGCATCCGGCAAGCAGGAGCGCGAGAGCCGTCGCGGGCAGGTGGCGGCGCTCGGTCGGCCCAAGGACAACGCGAAAAGGTATGTCGATCAATGGAACCGGGGATCGTAGGGGTATCGTGAGGGCGGCGACGTGGTGATGTTCTTCTTGGCGCTCGGCATCGTGCTGGTCGTGGGCGACCTCGCGTCCACGTTCCTGTATCACCTCCCGCAGCATCTGTGGTTCAAACTGCACCTTCGCACGCACCACGACCGCAGCCGCTCGTACTGGGACCACGCGATCCTCTCGCTCGACCCCGAGATTTTGCTCGACGGTCTGCTCGGAGCGTTGCCCTACATCGTCATCGCCGCGCCGTTCGTCTTTCTCGGCCCGTGGGCCACGGCCGGCGCCCTCCTCGGGCTGTTGCTCGGACAGTTCCACGTTTGGTGGCGGCACACGACCGAACTCGGCTGGGCCAGCCCGAAGTGGCTCGTGCGGATCTGCCGGACGCTGCAGATCGTGCTGCCCGAGGATCACGACGGACACCATCGCAACCCCGATATCGAGTTCGGCGACATTTTCCGCTTCTACGACGCTCCGGCGCGCGCGCTGCTGACGTACGCGCGCTCCGTCCAACGCCGCCGCCGCACGGCGCTCAAACGTCTGCAGCGGATCCGCGCGCTGCGTACGCTGCGCAACACGCAGCGAGCGTAGCCGGCGGGTAAGAACTGAGGGTTGATGACGAAGCGAATCCTGCTCCTGATCTCGGATACGGGCGGAGGCCACCGTAGCGCCGCAAACGCGATTACGGCCGCGCTCGACGAGGTCGAGACGGGTCCGCACGGCGAGCTGCTCCGCCTGGAGCATCGCATCGAAGACGTCGCCTCTCACTGCAGCTTCCCGCTTTCGCAACTGGGGCCGGCCTACAGCGCGGCCCTGCGTTTCGCGCCGCCGATCTACGGCGCGCTCTACCACGCGACCAACGGCCGCCGCCGCTTTCGCAGCGTAATCCGCTTCTGCGAGCCGCTCTACCGCGAGCGTCTGCGCGACCTCTTCCTCTCCTACAAGCCCGACGTGATCGTGTCGGTGCATCCGCTGCTCAACCACGCGGCCTTACGCGCCCGCTCGGACGCGGGCATGGTGGACGTTCCCGTGATCACGGTCGTCACCGACCTCGGCAAGGTGCACGAAGGCTGGCTCACGCCCGAAGTGGACGCGGTCGTCGTGCCGGCGCGCGAAGTGTATCAGCGCGCGCGCGAACGCGGCATTCCGATGGAGCGCATCTACCACCTCGGCCATCCCGTCCATCCCAAATTCGAAGACGTGTCCGATTCGAAAGCGCAGTTGCGCGTGCAACTGGGCTTACCGGCGGAGAAAACGATCGCGCTGCTGATGGCGGGCGGCGAAGGCGGCGGCAAACTGCTGCCGACCACGCTCGCGCTCGCGAAATCGCGCCTGCCGCTGCACATGGTCGTGGTGACGGGCCGCAACAAAGCGCTGCGCGTGAAGCTCAACGAACTCGCGCCGACGCTGCCGACGCCGATGACGGTGCTCGGCTACTGCGATAACGTTCCCGAACTGATGCGCGCGGCCGATCTGCTCGTAACCAAAGCCGGCCCCGGCGCGATCGCCGAGGCGAGCCTGGCCGAAGTGCCGGTCGTCGTCTACGATTTCATCCCGGGCCAGGAATACGGCAATCTGAAGTACGTCGAGAACAACGGCATCGGCGTCGTCGCGCTCGGTTCGAGCGACGTCGTGCGTTCCGTGCAGCGCATCGTCTCCAACCTCGAACGGCTGCAGAGCATGCGCGACCGTCAGGCGTCCGTCGCGCCGCGCGGCAGCTCGCGCCGCATCGCCGAACTGATCGCCAACGTCGCGTTCGGCGAAATCTCGGACGCGCTTCCGCTCAAGCCGCTCGTCGTACCGACCGCCGCCGCGTTTTAGTTTCGCCGTTTCACGGTAACGGGCGGGGGAGGCAATGCCATGACCGACGTTCGTGATCGGGGAGGGCTTCCGCTCTACCGTCTCTACGTGCTGCGGGGGGCGTATTTACTGATCGGGCTGCTGCAAGGGGCGCGAACGTGGTCGGCAATCCTTCACCACGTGCGGCCTTGGGATTTCTGGCAGGGCGTCGCCGAGAGCTTACTCGGCGCGTTGACGCTGCTCTGTTTGCTCGGCGTTCGGTATCCGGTCCGAATGATGCCGCTCTTGATCTTTGAATTCGTTTGGAAGGCGATCTGGGTACTCGCGGCCTGGCTTCCGCCTTGGCTCGGACATACGCTCGATCCCGATATCGGCGGCTCGTTCGTCGAGATTTTCCCGGCCCTCGTGGTTGTGCCGCTCGTGTTGCCGCTCGGGTACGTTTGGAAACGCTTCGTACTCGCGCCGGCCGATCGCTGGAGATAAGCAAATAGTTCCCGTTTTAGCGGTCTTTCGTCGTTAGCCCGCCGCGGCGCGCCATCGTGGCCGCGCCGATGGCCCCCGCGTCGTTGCCGAGTGCGGCCGTCACGATTGAAGTTTGCCCGCGCGGCACCATCGTCGTCAGTTCCTCGACACGCGGCCGCACGGCTGCGAGCATGAAATCTCCCGCGCTCGCCACGCCGCCGCCGAGCGCGATCGTTTGCGGATTGGAGAACGCGATGACGTTGGCGAGGCCGCGCGCGAGGTCGTCGATGAAGCGCGTCCAGGCGGCGAGCCCGTGCGCATCGCCCGCCTCGGCGGCTTTGCGGATCTCGCGCGAACCGAGCTTCTCGGGCTTGACGTTCGAGAGTTCGCTGCGCGGAAACGACGGCGCGAGCGCCAGCGCGTGCCGCACCAGCCCCGTTCCCGACGCCTGCGCTTCGAAGCAGCCCGTCTTGCCGCAGCTGCAGACGAAACCGTCGGTCGCGCGAATTTGCGAGTGGCCGAATTCGCCCGCCCCGCCCGCGTTGCCCAAGAGCAGCGTATTCTCGGCCACGATGCCGCCGCCGATGCCCGTGCCGAGCGTCAGCAAGACGAAGTTCGCGGTGCCGCGGCCCGTGCCGAACGTATGCTCGCCCAGCACCGCGCAGCGCGCGTCGTTCCCGACGATGACGTTCTTCCCGCAGTGCCCGCGCAGCCGCGCGCCCAGCGGCACGTCGTGCCAGCCGAAATTGGGGGAGTAGCGCACCGCGCCCGTCACGAGGTCGACGTTGCCGGGCGCGCCGACTCCGACGGCATCGATCGCTTTGTCCTTGCTCGACGCCAGCACGTCGTCGATCGCTTTGGCGATCAGCGGGATCACGACGTCCGGCGCGCGATCGGTGATGTCGAACTCCGAACGGTGGTGGATCTTGCCGTCCTCGTCGACGACGGCCGCCAGAACGTGCGAGCCCCCGAGGTCGACGCCGATCGTCTTTGCCATTGCCGCGAGCCTTCGGCCCGCAGGGCGGGCACCCTGGCGTGCGCCCGCGAATCCGGACCCATGGCGACGTTGCTGGACCTGCCGCGCGGACTGATCGACGAAGTCGTCGCGACGCGGCGCGACCTGCACGCGCATCCCGAACTCGGGTTCGAGGAAGCGCGTACGGCGGGCATCGTCGCCGAGCGTTTACGCGCCTATGGCTACGACGTGCACGAGCGGATCGCCGAGACGGGGGTGGTCGGCGTGATGCGCGGCGCGCGGCCGGGGAAGACGATCATGCTGCGCGCCGATATGGACGCGCTGCCGCTCCAGGAAGAGACGGCGAGTCCGTACGCGTCGCGCGAAGCCGGGAAGATGCACGCCTGCGGTCACGACGGTCACGTGGCGATCCTGCTCGGCGCGGCGCGCGTCATCGCCGAACGCCGCGACGCGATCGCCGGTACGATCGTGCTGTGCTTTCAGCCCGCCGAAGAAGGCAAGGGCGGCGCGAAGGCGATGATCGATGAAGGGATGCTCGAGCGTTTCGGCGTCGAGCGCGCGTACGGGCTGCACCTCTTCTCCCAACTCGCGACGGGCGTGCTCGGCTTTCGCGAGGGGCCGTTTTACGCGTCGAGCGATTCCATCGAAATTCGCATCGACGGCATGGGCGGCCACGCGGCGGCGCCGCACCTCTCCGTCGACCCGATTCTCGTGGCCGCCGAGTTCGTCGCCTCCGTGCAGAAGGTCGTGAGCCGCCAGATCGATCCGATGGAGCCGGCCGTCGTGACGATCGGCGCGATTCACGGCGGCACGACGCACAACGTCATTCCCTCGTCGGTCACGCTGCTCGGCACGGTGCGCGCGTTCGACGCCTGCGTGCGCGCGCGAATGGCGGAGCGCATCGAGCGCGTGCTGCGGGGCGTGTGCGAAGCCTCCGGCGCGACCTACGCGTTCGATTACTTGTGGCGTTACCCCGTCACGTCGAACGACGCCGCGCAGACGCAGTACGTGCGGGCGCTCGCGGAGCGGACGTTCGGTGCGGCGCGCGCCACGCTTTCGGAAAAGCACATGGGCGCCGAGGATTTCGCCTTCTTCGCCGAGCGCGTGCCGGCGTGTTACTTCGTGCTCGGCTCGAGCGGCGGAGCGGACACGAGTTTCCCCCACCACCACGGCCGCTTCGACATCGACGAGGCGGCCTTGGAAACGGGCGTCCGCGCGATGATCGCGCTCGCGTTCGACGCGCCCGAACACGCGCCGTAAGCGCTACTTCGGATTCGCCACCCGGTTGGCCGGATCGTTATAGCCCGAATAGAGCAGCGTCAATTCGTCGGCCTTGCAGCGGGTCACGCGGTAGGTCGCCGGATCGTAGTTGCACGTCTCGTCGGTCCCGTTCTTGAACGTGAAGCCGAACGTCCCGACGCGCTTGCCGTCCATCACTTGATCGGGCAGCTTGACGAACGGGATCTTCGGCTCGGCGCGGGCCGTCCGCACGAGGCCCGCGATGTCGACGTCCAGATTGTTCGAGGCCGTCCCCGACTTCTGCCACTTGCCGTCGGCGTAGGTCCAATAGTCGCGGCCGATGATCACCGTCTTGACGGTCTTGCCGGCGAACATCGTCGTCATCTGGTACTTGTTGGGCATGACCCAGACGCCGAGCGAGCGCACCGATCCGAGCACCGTCAGCCGGTACGAGGTCACGCTCGCGAACGCGCTCAAGATCTTGGCGCGCGGGCTCGCATCGGCGGCCGGCGCGGCCGCGGGTAACGCGACGGCGAGCGCGAGGGCGAGCGGTCCCCAGGTCCGGCGAACGGCGAGCGGCATCGAAGCTCCTTGCATGGCGTGGTAACGTCCTTTTCCCCACAAATGTCGCGGGGTCCGCGCCCGACGGCCCCCGAAAGAACGGCCATGCACGACACGATCGACCTGATCTCGCACGCGGCGATGCGCGAGCTGCGCGCCTTCAGCCGCAGCACGGGCCAGCCCACCACGCTGGAATTGATGGATCTCGCTCCGATGGAGCACGTGACCGAGATCGAAATAACCGAAGAGCACATCACGGTCACCTACAACCAGAAGATCGTGCATCGTTACAACGCCAACGAGATCACGCACAAAGAGTGGTCGTACAAGTACAACGACGATCCCGAATTCGTGCGCGCGATCGGCCGCGTGATCGAGCTGGCGCGGCGCCACGTGCGCGACCTGCCGGAGAACGTGGCGTGCCCGCCGGGCTGCGCCGAGTGCTGCAGCGGCTACGAGCCGTTCGTCAGCCGGGCCGACGTCCAGCGCATCGCCGATCATTTCGGCATCACCTACAAAGCCGCGCTCGCGGAATACGTCGTGCAGCGCGAATCGGCCGACGGCTTCAGCGTCGGCTATCTCCGCAAAGTCACGGACGATATTGCAAGTCAGTGCGTATTCCTGAAGGGCAACGCCTCGGGCCGCTACTATTGCGGCATCTACGAAGCGCGGCCGCACGATTGCGGCGCGTTCACGCCCATCGGCTGCGAAGACGTCGACACGAGCCTGCGGCACGACCGCAAATTCGCGCCGGGCAGTCCGTTCCGCCCGAAAGTGCGCGCCGGCTCCAAGCGGAAAACGCGCCGATGAGCGTCTCGGCCTACGATGCGATCGTCGTCGGCGCGGGCCATAACGGCCTCGTCGCGGCCGCCTACCTCGCGCGCGCCGGACGCAGCGTGATCGTGCTCGAGCGCCGCGACGTGCTCGGCGGCGCGGCCGTGAGCGAAAACGTCTGGCCCGGCTGGACCGTCTCGACGGCTTCGTACGTGTGCAGCCTGCTGCATCCGCAAATCGTCGAGGAGCTGTCGCTCGCCCAGCACGGCTACAGCGCCTATCGCAAAGATCCGTCGTCGTTCACGCCGCTTCCCGACGGCCGCTCGCTGCTGCTCGGCATGGACGACGCCGAAAACGCGCGCGAGATCGGCGCGTTCGATCGTGCCGACGTCGCCGGCTTCGAAGCGTTCGAATGTGAGGCGACGCGCCTCGGCAGCCTGCTCTTCGACGCCTTCGAGGCGGACGATCCGAGCGCGGTGCGCTTCGACGACGCGACGCGCGCGATGCTCGACGGTTCGGCTGCGGCGCTCGTCGAGCACTACGTGCGGACGCCCGTGCTCGGCGCGACGCTCGCGACCGACGGCCTGATCGGCACCTACGCCGGTCCGCGCGATGCGGGCACGGCGTACGTGCTCGCGCACCATTACGCCGGCCGCGCGATGGGCACGCAGGGCGCGTGGGGCTTCGTGCGCGGCGGCATGGGCAGCATCTCGCGGGCGCTCGCGCTGACCGCGCGCATTGCCGGGTGCGAATTCCGCACGAACGCCCAAGTCGCGCGCATCATGGTGCGCGGCGGTCACGCCTACGGCGTCGCACTCCAGGACGGCACGGAGTTCGTCGCGCCCGTGGTGCTGTCGAACGCCGATCCGATCGCCACGTTTCGCGAGATGCTCGACCCCGCCGATCTGCCGCCGGAGATCGCCGCGAAACTCGACGGCTGGCACATCGAAGGCTGTTCGCTCAAGCTCAACCTCGCGCTCGGCGAACTGCCGAATTTCAGCGCGCGGCCGGGCAACGCGCAGGTGCAGCCGCACCATCGCGCCACGATTCACGTCGCGCCGACGATCGACTATTTGCAGGCCGCGCACGACGAAGGGCGGCGCGACGGCGCCTCGTCCGCACCGATGCTCGAATGTTTCATGCAGACGCCGACGGATCCGTCGCTCGCGCCGCCCGGCAAGCATTTGCTCTCGATCTTCGCACAGTACTATCCCTACCACCGCGCCGACGGGCCGTGGGACGAGCGCAAGCGCGAGGCCGCCGCGGATGCGATCGTCGCGACGCTCGCTCGCTACGCTCCGAACGTGCCGAACGCGATCGAAGCGCGCCAGATCCTCGCCGCGCCCGATCTCGAAGCACGGTTCGGTCTGCACGGCGGCCATATCTTTCACGGGGAACTCTTGCCGGGACAAATTTTCGGCGAGCGTTTTGCAACGAAAACGCCGATCGACGGTCTCGTGCTCTGCGGCAGCGGCGCGCATCCCGGCGGCTGCGTGAGCGGCATCCCCGGTCTGCGTGCGGCGCGCGCCGTCCTGGCAGGCTCGTCGGCCGCGGTTTAGAACCTACGCTATATGAAACTCCAACGAATTGCGATTGCTTGCGCCGTGGCGCTGGCCATGTCCCTTCCCGCTCTTGCCGACGATGCGATGGCGCCCACGTCGAAAACCTTTGACTTCGCCACGCAAAATAATTCGGGCGAAACCGGCACGGTGACCCTGACGGGCACCGGCGGCAAAACGACGGTGACGATCGAGCTCAAGGGCGCGCCCGACGGCGCGCAACCGGCGCACATCCACGTCGGACCGTGCTCGAAGCTCAATCCGAAACCGGTGTACGCGCTCAAGAACGTGGTGGGCGGCAAGTCGACGACGACCGTCGACGCACCGCTCGCGAAACTGCTCGGCGGCACGTACGCCGTCAACGTTCACAAATCGACCGACGATCTCGCGACCTACGTCGCCTGCGCCGATCTCGGCGGCTCGTCGATGATGAAGAGCGACTCGATGAGCGGCGGCTCCATGATGGCGAGCCCGAAGCCGTAACCCTTCGCCGCGGGCGAAATAAGGGCGGCGCGAACGACGAGTTCGCGCCGCTTTTTTTACGCCGCGAGCGCTTGCGGCGTCGCCGTCAATTCGTCGCGCAAGCGGCGTTTGGCGCGCGAAATATACGTTTTCACCGTGCCGATCGGGATGCCGAGCGCGAGCGCGATCTCGCGATAGCGCAAGCCCGAAATGTAGTAGAGCTCGAGCACGTCCCGGTATTTCGGCGGCAGCGAGCCGAGCGCGGCGTGCACGCGGGAGGCCTCGTCGCTTTGCAGCGCCAGTTCTTCGGGACCGGCCGCGGCCGGCTGCCGTTCTTCGCTTTCGACGTAAACCGCCGCACGACGCCGGCGCCGGATGGCGTCGAGCGACGCGTTGCGCGCGATCACGAAGAGCCAGCGCGAGAAGGGGCGGTCGGGACGGAATTCGGGCAGGCGGCGGTAGGCGCGCAGGAACGCATCCTGCGCGATATCGTTCGCCTCGTCCGCGTCGCGCGTGAGCCGGTACGCCAGTCGCACCACGGGCGCCCGGTAGCGCACGACCAGCTTGCCGAACGCGTCGTCCGACCCGGCCCGCGCCGCGTCGACCAGCGCCACGTCGCCGTCGTCGGCGATTACGGGCACGGGCAGGCGCACGCAGGCTCGCTCAGCGCGACGGGAGCGCTCGATTCCACGCGGGTGGCCAGGCGCTCGAAGTAGTCGCCGTAGGGCTCGAGCGGGGCCCGGAAGAGCCCGCGGAGCCAGGTTTCCAGGGTCGGCCGTTCGTTTCGGTCGAGCATCGTGATCCTCCGATCCTTGGAATCGTCCCAGGAAGCTTTATTTGGTGAACTATTTGCTTTATAACACCAACAATTAGGCGAGTCAATAGCTTGTGCCTTAAAGCATTCTGGGGTATCATAGCAGGCGTGGATACCGCGGCAGCGTCGCTCGGACGGACGACCCCGGGCTGTTCGGGCGCCCGTGCCTGGCAGCTCATGTACGAGATTTTCAAGGCCAATAAGCCGTATATGGAGACCGTCGCCGGCGAGTTCGAACTGACGGTCCAGCAGATTTTCGCCCTCAAACAGCTCGGCCGCGAGCGGCCGATGGCGATGAGCGAACTCGCGAGCTCCCTCGGCTGCGACGCTTCGAACGTTACCTCGATCGTCGATAAGCTCGAATCGCGCGGCCTCGTCGACCGGCGCAGCGCCGACCACGACCGTCGCGTGAAGGCGCTGGTGATGACGCCCGCCGGAATCGAACTTCAGGAGCGGATCGAGGCGCGGATGCAAGTGCCGCCGCCGACGCTCGGCAACCTGGGCGCGGAGGATCAGCGCGTGCTCTGCGAGATATTGGAGCGGGCGCTCAACTCGATCGCTTAGATCCAGCGAGGCGGAAACGATGGCATGGATGGTTGCGATAGCCGCGCTTTCGATCGCGCAGGCCGGCGGCGCGGAGCCGCCGCGCCCGGTCGGGTTGCGCACCATCACCGTGCCCGGGAACACGGCGCTGCGCGGCGACCCCGCGAACGCGCTCACGGTAACGGTGTGGTATCCCGCGCCGACCGGAACGCCGCAGCAGCCGCTCGACGTCGGACCGCCGGGAACGCCGTACTTCACGGAAGGCGCAGCGGCGCAGGACGCCCCGCTCGCCGCGAACGCGGCGGCCATGCCGCTGATCGTCGTATCGCACGGCACGGGCGGAACGTCGATGGACCTTTCGTGGCTGTGCGCCGGGCTTGCGGCGCGCGGTTACCTGGTCGCCTCGGTCAATCACCCCGGCAATAACGCGCTCGAAGCGCCGACGGTCGCCGGCACGACGCTATGGTGGATGCGCGCGGACGACCTCTCGCGCACGATCGACGGCGTGCTCGCGAATCCGCTCTTCGGTTCGCACGTCGATCGCGCGCGCATCGGCGCGGCCGGCTTCTCGCTCGGCGGCTACACCGTCCTCGAACTTGCCGGTGTGCGCGGCGACTTCGCGCAGCTCAATGCCTACTGCGAAAAAAAGCCGGCGACGCCAGTGTGTTCGGGCGTCGCGACGCCGGGTCTGCCGGACGTGCGCGCGCGCTCGCTCGCGCTCTCGGTACGCGATCCAGCATACCACGCGGCGCTCGCGGATAACGCTCGTTCGCACGCGGACCCGCGCGTCAAAGCAATTTTCGCGATCGCGCCCGCGCTCGGGCCCGCGATCGTAACGGCAAGCCTCGCGCAGATCGCCGTTCCGGTCGAAATCGTGGCCGGGTTCGGCGATCCGATTCTACCCGTCGAGGACAACGCGATCGCTGACGCGCTCGCCATCCCGAACGCGCAGCTCACACTGCTGCCGAAGCCTGTCGCGCACTACACGTTCTTGACCGATTGCGCGCCCGCAGGCCGCGAGCGTTTCGCACCGATTTGCGAGGACTCAGGCCCGGCGCGCGTCGCCGTCCACGACGAGACGTCGGCACTGGCGGAAGCGTTTTTCGCGCGCACGCTGCGCTGATGAGCCCGTAGCGCGGAAGGCTTGCGGCGCCGCGCCTGGAAGCCGCGCGGGGAGATCGCGCGCCGGCTCCGCAGCCGAACGCGAGGATTCTCGCCGTGACGAAGAGGCGCGCCGCTCGACGTAAACTCAAAACATATACGTTTGAGTTTTCGAAGGCGGGGCGCGCGATGGACGCTACGAATCCGCCGCACCTCGCTCACACGTTTCGGAGCGCACGCGAAGACGCGCCGGCTCCGGTTCCGCGAGCGAATCGGCCTTCCGCCCGCTATCGCGGCCGAGAGCGAAACGCGAACGCGACCTCCCGAAACGCGAGAATCCGCGCCGCCTGACCTGCGGCCGGCGCGCGATCCCCGTTCGCGTGTGCTTCGGTCCGATGAAATCCGGCTGCGGTGACGAACAACCCCGCATGAGCGATTTGCAGCGCCGCTGCGAAGCCCGGGCTCGCACGCTCGACGCGGCGTTGCGGCAATTCGTCGCCGCCGTCCGCACGATGTCGGGGGTGCACGCGATCTATGTCTTCGGTTCGTTCGCCGAGGGCAACGTCGGCCCGTACAGCGACCTCGACCTGCTCGTTGTTCGGGAAACCGCGCTTACGGGCCCCGAGCGGGGCGCCGATTTAGTGATCGAGGCGAAGCTGGACATTCCGTGCGACCTCGTCGTCGTAACCCCAAGCGAATATCGCGATCGGCTCCCGAACACGAGTTTTGGCCGGACGATTCTCGCGAGCGCGCGCATGGCCCATGCAGCGTGATCGGATGGCCGTGGCAAGAACCTGGCTGCGCAATGCGGCCCGCGACGTCTCGCTCGCTCGATTAGCGCTGAACGTCGAACCGGCACTGGCCGCTTTTCACGCTCAGCAGGCCGCCGACAAATCCCTGAAAGGAGCCGCGATCGCCGCGACGGACGACCATGCACGATCGCACTCGTGTACGTTGTTGATGGCCGAACTTCGGTCGCACGGGGTACGGATGGAGCCCCAAGTGGATGCCGACGCGCGGGCGCTCGATTTGTACTACCTCGCCAGCCGCTATCCTGACGCCGTAGCCGACAACGATCCCGGCGATCTCGTTCCACGTGAAGATGCCGTGCGCGCCCTCGAACGATGTGACCGCGTTGTTGAATTCGCACGAGCCGTTATCGAGTCCGAAGCCAAAAAGTGACGTCGATCCGAGCGGCACAACGCGAGGACGCGCGGGCGATGCTTGCCGTGGCCGAAGCGAGCGGGCTCTTTTCGCCGGGCGAGCTTGCGGAGATCGAAGCGATTTTGAGCGGCTACTTTGCGGGCGCTCGCGGCGGCGGCGACTTTTGGTTGACTGCTCGCGCCGATGAGACGCTTGCCGGCATCGCGTACTGCGCGCCGGAAACGCTGACGAGCGGGACGTGGAACCTGCAGTTGATCGCGGTCGATCCGGTCCATCAGGGCCGGGGCCTCGGTACGTTGCTCGTCGACGCCGTCGAAACATCGTTACGCGAGCGCGGCGAGCGGCTGCTGCTGGTCGAAACCTCCGGCGTGGCGAGCTTCGAGCCGACGCGGCGCTTCTATCGCAAGTGCGGCTACCACGAAGAAGCGCGCATTCGCGACTTCTACGAGCCCGGCGCCGACAAGATCGTCTTCCGCAAAGCGCTAGCCCAAAGCTAGGCTTGCGATACGATGGCCGCATACGCGGCCGCATCCACGTTGCCGCCGCTGAGCACGACGCCCACGCGTTTGCCGGTCGCGGCGATGCGGCCGTGCAGAAGCGCCGCCAGCGCCGACGCACCGCTCGGCTCGAGCACGAGCTTGAGCCGCTCGAATGCAAAGCGCATGGCCGCGCGCAATTCGTCGTCGCTCACGGTGAGAATGCCCGCGCACAGCCGTTTTACGATCGGGAACGTCAATTCGCCGGGCGCGGTCGTTTGCTGACCGTCGGCGATCGTTTGCGGCACGGGGATTTCGACGCGTTCGCCGCGTGCGAACGACTGCGCGAAATCGTCGCCGGCTTCGGGCTCGACGCCGTATACCGCGATCCCCGGCCGCAGCGCCGTCGCGGCGATCGCGCAGCCCGCGAGCAACCCGCCGCCGCCCGTGCAGACGAGCAGCACGTCGAGACCGGGCACGTCTTCGCACAACTCGAGCCCGACCGTCCCCGCGCCCGCGACGATTGCGAGATCGTCGTACGGCGGCACGAGCGTCGCGCCCGTGCGCGCGGCGAGTTCGGCCGCGATCGCGCCGCGATTCATCGTCTGCCGGTCGTACATCACGATTTCGGCGCCGTAACCGCGCGTCGCGGCGATTTTGGCGGCGGGCGCGTCGCTCGGCATCACGATGGTCGCGCGCATCCCGAGCAGTTGCGCGGCGAGCGCCACGCCCTGCGCGTGGTTGCCGCTCGAAAACGCCACGACGCCGCGCGCACGCTCGGCCGCGTCGAGCTGCGCCAGGCGATTGTAGGCACCGCGAATTTTGAATGCGCCCATGCGCTGCAGGTTCTCGCACTTGAGGAACGCCTGCCCGCCGACGCGTGCGTCGAGCGTGCGCGAGGTGACGACCGGCGTGCGATGCACGACGCCGCGCAGCCGCTCGGCCGCCGCGCGCACGTCCGCGATGCCGAAGCCGGCGTCGATCACGCTATTGCTTTTCGTAGGGCCGAACGTGAAAATCCGCGATCTTGCCGTCGGCGTCGACGGTGAGGTCTTCGCTCAGATCGCCCTTGTCGAAGCGCGCGGTGAAATGGTGATAGCCGACGGGCGCACCCGGCTTTTCGCGATCTTCGCGGACGCTCTTGAGCGAGCCCTCGGCGTTGACGAAGTCCGAAAGCGCGCCGACCTTCGCGCGATCCTCGAGCTGCGGACGGCGCAGCGCGTTGAACTCGCGCTCGACCGGCCGCATGTCGTTCGCTTCGAGCGCTTTGGTCACGTCGGTCGCGAGTTTCTCGTAGCGGTTCTCGTGGTGGCGCAGCACGTTGAAGGCGCTGAACAGCACGACCACGCCCAAAATCAAGGGCAGCGCGGCGCCCGGCCCCTTCGGCCGTTGCGCGCCGAAACCCGGCGGACCGGGCGGCGCGCCGCCGGGCGGCACGGGAGGAAGCGCTTGTTTCATGCCGAGACCTTCGCCGCCGGACTTCCGCCCTCTGCAAACGCGTCGAAGCGCAGCGCCGGATTCCACTCGAGCGCGAGACGCATGCTCCACTCGCTTTCGAAGAGCGCGACGGGGCGCCCCGCGCCGTCTTCGACGAGCTTCGCGTTGGAAGGCCACGTCGCGGCAGCCAGCGCCGCCGCATCGCCCGCGACGCGATACGCCAGCGCGTACGGTAGCCGGAAGAACTCGGTCTTCACGCCGTACTCGGCCATCAGCCGGTACTTGGCGACCTCGAATTGCAGCTCGCCGACCGCGGCGAAGATGGGTTCGTTGCGCGCCAGATTCGCCGCGTAGAACACTTGAATCGCGCCCTCTTCGGCGAGCTGGGCGATGCCTTTCTGGAACGACTTATACGACCCCGTATCCACGTTACGCACGCTCGCGAAGTGCTCGGGCGCGAAGGCCGGAATCGGATCGTACGTGACGGGCGTGCCCGTGCAGAGCGTGTCGCCGATTGCGAAGCTGCCGGGATTGGCAAGGCCGACGACGTCGCCGGCGTAGGCTTCGTCCACGACTTCGCGATCGCTCGCGAACAGCTTCATCGCGCGCGTAACGCGCACGTCCTTGCCGGTGCGCGAATTGCGCACGATCATGTCGCGCTCGAACTTGCCGCTGCACACGCGCAAGAACGCGACCCGGTCGCGGTGGCGCGGATCCATGTTGGCTTGGATCTTGAAGACGAAGCCCGAGAACTGCTCGGAGGCCGGCGGAACCGGCTGCGCGCCGTCGCCGCCTGCGACGACCGCCAAGCGCGCGCGCGGCGGCGGCGCCATGTCGAGGAAGCCGTCGAGAAACAGTTCGACGCCGAAGTTGGTGACGGCGCTGCCGAAGAAGACGGGCGTTGCGTCGCCGCGCAGGAAGGCGGCGCGGTCGAACGCGGTCCCGGCGCCGTCGAGCAGTTCGAGCCCGTCGCGAAACTCGCGATAGGTCCCCTCGTCGGTCAGTTGCGCGAAGAGCGGATCGTCGATGTCGGTCACGCGCACGGGCGCGCGCTTGGCGCCGTGCTCGGTGCGTTCGAAGAGATTGACCTCGTGCGTGCGGCGATCGTACACGCCGCGAAACGACGGCCCGCTGCCGATCGGCCACACGATCGGATACGTGCCGATGCCGAGCACTTTTTCCAGTTCGTCGAGCAGTTCGAGCGGATCGCGACTCGGCCGGTCCATTTTGTTGATGAACGTGAAGAGCGGAATCCGCCGCGCCCGGCAGATCGCGAAGAGCTTTTTGGTTTGCGGCTCGACGCCTTTGGCCGCGTCGATGAGCATGACGGCGCTATCGGCCGCAAGCAGCGTGCGGTACGTATCTTCGCCGAAATCTTGGTGGCCCGGCGTGTCGAGCAGGTTGATAGTGTGGTCTTTATAGGGAAATTGCAGCACGGTCGAGGTGATCGAAATGCCGCGCTCGCGCTCGAGCTCCATCCAGTCCGACGTCGCCTGGCGCGCGCGGCGGCGCGCCGACACTTGACCCGCCGTATTGATCGCGCCGCCGTACAGCAGCAGCTTTTCGGTCAGGGTCGTCTTGCCCGCGTCCGGATGCGAGATGATCGCGAAGGTACGGCGCCGTTCGACCGCCTCTTCCAGCGAGTGGTCCGAGTGGTTCACCATCCGTCAGAGTATCCGCGACGCCGTCAAGGTTTCGCGCCCGGCGGCGGCGCGAACGCCGGAGCGGCCCCGCCGGTCAGCACGTAGACGCGCACGTCGTCGTGCGGCCCCTCGCTGCGATCGAGGATCAAGCGCGCGCCGGCCACGTACAGCCGGGCGACCGGCGGGATGACGAGTCGATTGGCGCCGCGCGTCACGACCGCCGAATCGGCCCGAACCTCGAGCGTGCAGTCGGCCACGCGCAGTGTCGAACCGGCGGCGACCGGCCGCGCGCCCGGCGGAATGTGCGCGCGCGCGAAGGCCGCCGGGCCGCGCGCGCTCGAACGCTGCCGGAAGCACGCGGGGAGGGCCGAGAGCGCCCACGGCGCGTTGCCGCTCACGGTCGGCGGCCCGGCGTGTGCGAGGTCGCGCGCGGGCGGCCCGGGCGTGCCGCTCCCGGTATGGTAGCGCGGCACCGCGTCGGGACCGGCGGGGCGCCGCGGCAGCGCGAGCATCGCCGCCAGCGCCGCGCCGACGATCAGCGTCGCGAGCGCGTAGTAGCGCAGCACGCCTTATGCGGCGCTCTCCCGCGATTCGCTCAGCGCCGCGGCGCTCGCGCCGAGATCGACGCGCACCCGGCCGATCCGCGAATCGGCCATGCCGTAGTACACCTCGAATTCGCGCGGCGGAGCGCCGGGCGGTACGTCGATCGCCGTCGGAAACACGACGTCGTTGACGACGCCGTGCCTCTCGTCGGCCGTTTCGGGAACGAATACCGGTTTCGGCGAGCGGTAGCGCACGATGTGCGGGCGCTCGTAATCGTGCACGACGATGCCGGCGCTGTACCGCATGCCGAGGCACCGGCCCTCGCGATCGAACTGACCGTCGACGCCGTGGAAGAGCGACATCCAGCCCTCGGCGATCCGGATCGGCGGCGTCCCGCCGCCGGTCTTGATCGAGCCCCACTCGCTCGAAGGTTCGAGCACGAGCGCGCTCTCCGCGACCTTCAGCAGATTTCTACGGTCCTTGAGCACCGGTTCGAGCGGGACGTACGCCACGCGCGTGCTCTCCCGCTCCTGCGGCGGAAGCTTCAAGATGATCGGAATGGCGGCGCAGCCGTCGACCGCCGAGACGTGCAGCATCGGCCGGTGGTAGAAGGCGAAACTCGGCACGCCGCTCGGCGAGAGGACGGGCTCGGGAAAGAACGCGGCATCCTTGTCGTCGCCGTTGGGCAGGCCCGGCGCGCTGAAATCGACGAGCCCGAGCCGCTTCCAAGCACGCCCGTCCGAGGAGAGTGCGAGCGCGATGCGCGGGCCGAGCGGGCCGAAGGCGGTGTAGGCCATGACGTACGCGTCGAGCAGCGGCACGAACGTGACGCGCGGATCTTCGCAACCGTAGCCGCCGGGCGCGTCGCGCAATTCGTAGGGCTCGCTCGGCGCGAGCGCCACGCCGGTGCGCACGAAGGCGGGCGCTGCGTCCGGGCCGGTGGCTTCGCAGATCGCGATCTGCGAGGTGTTGCCCTTGCCGACCGCTCGCGGATAGAGCAGCAGTTTGCCGTCGCGCGTTCGGGCGCTCGCCGGGTTGAGCACGCCCTCAATCTCCGACGCGTCGCCGCTCGGCTCCAAAGCGACGCCCAGACGCGTGATATGCGTCTCGAGGGACGCGAGCGGGTCACCATCCATCGATTCGATCGATCCTCAAGGGCGTGGGCCTCCCCGACGTTGGCCCCCGACAGTATCCTTCACGGGCGCCATCCGATTCAAGTGTCGCCGGTTATTTGAGCGTGGTCGTGGCGATGAGGTCGCCTTCAGGTGTGACGACGTCGAGGACCGATCCGACGCGGTAGACGGAGCGCGGCACGATCCACAACGTGAACGTCCGGTAGGGCTGGGTCGGTTCGCCGCCGTCGGCCGGACCGCGCTCGAAGGCGACGATCCGGATGCGCTGGTTGTTGGCCCGGATCGACTCGATCGTCTGCTTCCAGCCCGTTTCCTCGTGCGGCCCCATCAGCAAGACCACGCCGAACTCGTGATTGAAACGCACCGGCGCGTGCAGCCCGAGCGATTCCAAGTCGCGGCGGGAACGGACGACCACAAGCGAGACGGGACCCTGGACGGTCGTCGTTCCCTGCGCGTAGGCCTTGACGCGAACTTCGCGGCATCCCGTGAGCAGGAGCAGCAGCGCGCACAGCGCGGCGAATCTCCTCATTACCGTGCGCTTCGCGGGACGGGCTCCATGGCCTAGCGAATCCCGCTCGGGTTGCCGCGGTCCGCTCGCCGCTTGCGAGAAGTCGTTGCCGGGGCGAGGCTGCGCTCGTAGATTAAGTGGTATCTTGAAGCTTTTTCGAGCCTTCACCGTGGCGAGCGCGATGCTCGCCTTCGCCATCGCCGTCCTCGGCAGTTGGGTGCGGATCAACGGGGCCGGCCTGACCTGCCCGGATTGGCCGCTCTGCCACGGCAGCTTGGTCCCCTCGCTGCAAGGCGGGGTCGTGCTGGAATGGTCGCACCGGCTCGTGGCGTTCGTCGAAGGGTTTGTCGTCATCGGAGCGATCGTGACGGGCCTGCGTTGCCGCAAGGAAATCGCGGGCGTGACGCCCGCCCTCGTCGCGCTCGGCGCGATCTTCGCGCTGCAAGTGTCCCTCGGCGGGGCCACGGTCTTCCTGGCAAACAGCCCGCTCTCGGTCATGTTGCACTGGGGCATGGGCATGGCGCTCCTGGCCGACCTGACGGTGCTCGCCGTGCTCGCGATCCTCGCGCCCGCGCCGCGGGCCGGCGCGGTCTCGGCGCGCGCGGAGAGCGCCGCGCCCGCGCTCGGCATCGCGGCCGCGTTCGCCTTCGTGACGATGTGCGTGGGCGCGTACGTGAGCTCGAGCTACGCGGGGCTCGCCTGCACGGGCGTCCCGGCCTGCGACGGCAGCCTCTTCGGGCACGATCTCGCGCAGCACGTCCAGATGGCGCACCGCGTCCTCGCGGCGCTCTTCGCGCTCGTCGCCGTGGTGGCGCTCGCGGCCGCGTTCGCGGCCAAGAACGGCTCGCGCGGCGTGCGTGCGTTCGCGCTTTTGGGAACGGCGCTCGTGGCCGCGCAAGTAGCGCTCGGCATCGCGAACGTCGTCTGGCGCCTGCCGATCGCTTTGCGTGAAGCCCACGCCGCGAACGCCGGCGCGACGTTCCTCGCCTTCGTGATCGCGGCGGTGCTCGCGTCGCTCGCGCCGTACCGTGCGGCCGCGCCCGCAACCGCGCCGGGGCGCGCGCGCAGCGCGGGCCGCCGGATCGCGCCGGTCGCATGAGTTCGACCCTATCGCGCCTCGACGGTCACGTCGCGCCGCTTCACGGCGGCGTACCGGGAACGGTCGTCGACTACTACGAGCTGACCAAACCGCGGATCGTCTATCTGCTGCTCATTACGACGTTCGCCGCGATGGTGATGGCCGCGCGCGGCTTGCCGCCGCTCGCGCTCACGCTCGCGACGCTCGTGGGCGGCGCGCTCGCGGCCGGTTCGGCGGGCGCCTTCAACTGCGTGTTCGATCGCGACATCGACCGCCTGATGGCGCGCACGATGTCGCGACCCGTCGCCATGGGACGCATCACACCGCTCGCCGGCTGCGCCTTCGCGGGCGTCCTCGCGATCGTGTCGTTTGCGATTCTCTATCGCTTCGTGAATCCGCTCGCGGCGTGGCTTTCGCTCGCCGGCAACGTCTACTACGTGCTGATCTACACGGTGTGGCTCAAACGCACGACGACGCTCAACATCGTCATCGGCGGTGCCGCGGGCGCGGTGCCGCCGCTCGTCGGCTGGGCCGCGGTCACGCATTCGATCGGCGGTCCGGCGCTCGGCTTGTTCGCGCTGATCTTCCTGTGGACGCCGCCGCACTTCTGGGCGCTCGCGCTCATGGCGAACACCGATTACGCCCGTGCCAAGGTGCCGATGCTGCCGAACGTGCGCGGCGCGGCGCGCACCAAGCGCGAGATTTTCATTTACTCGATCGTGCTCGTCGCGGTATCGCTGGCGCTGACGCCGCTGCACGTCATGGGGCTCTGGTATTTCATCCCCGCGGCCATCCTCGGCGGCGTGTTCCTCTACGACGCGTGGCGCATGTTCGCGGGGCCGACGAAGCCGATGTCGCGCGTGCTCTTCAAGTATTCGCTGCTCTATCTGGCACTGATGTGCCTCGCGATGGTCGCCGATCGCGTGATCGGCTAGCGTGACCGCGACGACTCCCGCGAGCGTCGCGGGCCACACGTTCGACCGCTCGCATTTGCCGCTGCTGCTGACCCTGGCCCTCGGCGTCTTCGCGGGGGCGCTCGATCTCGGCGTGCTCTCGCCCGCGCTGCCCTCGATCGCTCACGGCTTCGGCGTGGCGCCGCGCGACGTCGCCTGGACGTTCACGCTCTACCTGTTCGCCAATGTCGTCAGCATCCCGATCATGACGAAACTCTCCGATCAGTACGGGCGGCGGCCGATTTACGTATTGTGCGTCGGCGTGTTCGCGGCCGGCAGCGTGCTTGCGATCGTGGCGCCGAACTTCGGCGTGTTCCTAGCGGCGCGCGCGATTCAAGCGGCGGGCGCGGGCGGCATCTTCCCGGTCGCGACGGCGGCGATTGCCGATAGCGTGCCGCTCGAACGCCGCGGTTCAGCGCTCGGCTTGCTCGGCGCGGTGTGGGGCCTCGCCGCGATCGTCGGACCGAGTTTCGGCGGCGCGGTCACGCACCTGGTTTCGTGGCATTGGATCTTCGCCGCCAACGTGCCGCTCGCGATCGTCGTGATCGTCCTCGCGCAGCGGTACGTGCCGGCGACGGCGGCGCGCGCGCGCGGACCGCTCGACGTCGCGGGCATCGCGGTGCTCGCGTTCGGATTACTCGGCGTCATGATCGGGCTGACGCGGCTCGACACGCGCGCGGCGGCCTTCGGCAACGGCGTGACGTTCGGCGCGCTCGCCGCGGCGGCGCTCGCGTTCGTCGCGCTCGTGCCGATCGAACGGCGCGCGGCGGCGCCCGTGATCGCGCCGCAACTCTTCGCGTCGCGCCAACTCGTCGTCACCTACGCGCTCGAAGTGCTGATCGGCTTGCTGGAGGGGGCGCTCTTCTTCATCCCCGCCGCGCTCGTTGCCGCCGACGGCATCACGCCGATCGCCGCGGGCGGGATCGCGGCCGTGGGTGCGTTCACGTTCGTGGCCGTCATCCCGCTCGCCGGGCGCGCCCTCGATGCGTTCGGCAGCCGCGCGGTGCTGCTCGCCGGTGCGACGTTGACGGCGCTCGGGCTGCTGCTCTTCGCGCTCTCGCTCTCGAATTTGTGGTTCGCGGTGGGAAGCGTGGCGCTCGCGGGCGTCGGGTTCGGCGCGCTGCTGGGTGCACCCACGCGCTACATCATCACCAACGAAGTGCCGGGCAGCGTGCGCGCGACGGCGGTCGGCATGCTCAGCGTCTTTCTCATCATCGGCCAGATCTTCGGCGGCTCGCTTGCGGGCGGCGCCGTCGGGAATCGCATCGACGACGCGAGCGCGTATCGGTTGGCTTACGAAATCTTCGCGGGCATCGCGGTGGTCGCGGCGCTCGGCACGCTCGCGCTCGCGTCGAGGGCGGCGGAACGGAAAGCGCCGGCCTGAGTGGTTCGCCTGCCGGCGCTACGCTCTAATCGTTCCTGACGGACGTCCGCCCTTGCGGCCATTCGCGCGCGAAGCTGCGGCACGTGCCGGAGATTTCGTAGCGCCCGCGATCCGGTTTGCTTCGTTTACGCCAAAGGCTCGCCTGATAAGTCCCAGAACGGCGAAGTCCGCATCGAGTTGCGGGAAACGCAGTGAGGTGCCCATCGGCGAGAGTTCGAGATCGGCTGCAGCGCGGGGCTCGGCGTCGGCTACGACCGGGATCAGCAGGCGAGGGATTGTCGCGACTGCTCCGGAGCGCATCGTTAGAATCACTGCGTCGCGCCGCCGGTCGTAAGTGACGGCACTCGCACCAAGCGCCAGTTCGACTTTACCGCGCTTGACGGCCGCATCGAACTCGCCCTTCGTAATTTCACGCCGACCTACTCGTGCCATTTCTTCCACTCTGCCCAACAGGCCTGAAGATTATCTCCGACAATCTGGAGCGCTCGGCGAGCCTCCGCTCGCGTCGTTTTCTCACGACCGCCCATCGTCATTAGGCTTACGTCACCGTGATGTAGCCGGATCCGGTATTCGCGACCGCCCTTAACCACGTGAACGTGCGGCCCTTCGCCGTCCTCCACGATGTTTACGCGGACTGCGAAACCGTCGACCACGATAACCGTAGGCACGCCAAAGTATAACCTAGCGCGCTGGGTTTGTCTACGGCGTGAGCGGCGGCGTGACGGTGACCCAGCGAGGGTTCGGAATGCCGACGATGGCGTTCACGGGCCGCGACGGGCCTGCTGCGGGGTAACGATACTCCAAAACGCTCCCACGAAGCTCGATTGTCTCGGACGCCCAAAGGTGACCGCCGTCGGACGTCAGCGCGGCGACGAACGGAGCGCACTTGTCATGCGGGGCCAAAAGCGTTGCAGCGATGGGCGGGCCGATCGTACCGTGGCGAAATTTCTCCACTCGCGGGTGCGGGTACGTTTCGACGAGAGCGGGTTTGCCATCGCAACGGCCTCCCGATACCTGAACGACCAAACGATCGTCGCTATCGAAAGCCAAAAACTCGTCCATTGCCGGCGGAGGTTCCGCCATCATGAACGGCGTGAATTGATGAAAGCCGGCGCTGCATTCGCCCGCGAGCGACTCGATCGGCGCTCGTCGATCGAGAGTTTCGTAGAACAGGTTCCCCTCGGCGTCGAACGCACCGGAACTGCCGACGGGCTCCGGACCCGAAAATACGTTGCACGGATACGACGCGCGGGGCTGATAAAACGAAATAATATTGTAATTCGGCGATGCGTACGTGTACGAGAAAACGGCCAGTACGCCGGTCTTTTGGTCGACCGCGACGTTTTGAACCGCCTGGGCCGGGTTGGAGGGCAAGTAAATCTTCGTCGGCGGCCCGTCATAAGGCCGGTGGAACTCGTAAAGATACGGGAGGCCCACCGGTGCGACGAAAAGATTGCCGTCCGTATCGGCGGCAAGCGGACCGAGATCCGTGTGAATCTCGCGAAGCTTACGGCCCCGAGCGTCAAAGATCGCGATGACTTTATGATCCTGTTCCGCGACAAAAACGAGTGTTTTATCGGCCGCTGCCGTGCCGGGGACGGCAGTGAGGACGAGCGCGAAAGACGATAAGGCGGCCACGGAATGGACCAACCTGCGCATGACGACTCCTTATGCCGCTCCGCGAGCGATGAAGCGGCCGACCCTCCAGAAAAGAAACCCGAAAAACGCTAGTATCGCGAGCACCGTCAGCAAATCCGTGAACCCCGAGAAACCCGCAACCGCGTTCCCGCACACGCTGACCGCCGCGGACGACAGCCACAGGTCCAGTCGCGCGAACGGGTTGGACGCGAGCCGCTCTTCGTGCTGCACTTCGGCGACGACTTCGTCGGGCGTCCAGGCGCCCTCGTCGATCAGATCGCGAATCGCGCCGTAGCGGTCGAGCAACACCAGGCGCTCGGCATGAATCAGCCCCACGCGCTGGTCGGGGAACGCCGTTACGTCGAACTGCGCGGCGAAATCGAGGACCGTGTCCGGGTCTCCCGTGACGAACGTCCAGCGCGCCGGATCTTCGCCGAACGCCCGGCCGTACGCCGCGAGCACGGCGGGCCGGTCGTAGGCGGGATCGAGCGTTACCTCGACGAGGTGCACGGGGCTGCCGCGAAACTTCGTCTGCAGCAGATGAAAGCGCGACGTGATGAGCGGGCACTCGCGCGCGTCCTTGCAGCGCGAGTAGACGAACGCCAAAACGACGGCCTGGCCGCGCAGGTCGCGCAGCGAAAACGGCCGGCCGCGCTCGTCGAGCATCGCAGTCGTCGGGGCGAACTCGCCGACGGCGAGGTGATGGACGTCGCGTAGCACGGGCGGCGCGGCCTCGGGCGCGGCTCCGGTCAGCGCGTCGCTGCCGACCACGTGAATCGCGGAGAGCGTCCACGGCGTCGAATCGGCGTCGGCGGTCGCATCGATCGTCTGACCCGCGCGCAACGCGGCGAGCGCGCTCGCCGGCTGCACGCGGAAGGTCGTCGCCCCGCCCGGTTTCCCGAACAGCGCGTCGTGCCGCACGACCGCCTCGCCTCGCGCCGGAACCGTCGCGAGCACGAGCCCGTGCAGCGACGCTTCGTGGGCTACCGCGCGCGCGGCCGATAGTGCGAAGAAGAGAGCGAACGCGCCGAGGAGGGCAAGTATGGGCGACGAACCGGACGGGATGCTCGGCAAGCGCGAACGCGACCTGCTCGTCCGCAGGTCGTGGACGCGAAGCGAGCGCCGCGTCGTGCTCAACGGGCTCTTCGGCCGCTTGCTCGTAGCCATCGAACCGGTCATCTGCTTCATAGTGTTCGGTGCGCTCACCGCGGGCCTCATCTTTTTCCCGCTCCCCGCCGCCTCCAAGATGACGCACTGGGAATCGGCCATCGTGCTGGCGCCCATCTTCGGGCTCGCGGCGCTCGCGTTTTTCACGTACGCCGCGATCTTGCTCGTCGCGCCCGTGCGGGCGCTCGTCCACACATTCTCTCCCATCTTCATCGTCGACGGCTACCTCCGATATCGGAGGCCCGATCGCGAGACGGAGGGGAACTCCAACGGCTACATCGCCGTGCTAAGCGAGGAGCGACGCATCCTCGCGGAGTGGCCGAGCCTCGGCGACGTGCCGCTGCCCGACAACGTGCGTCCGGCGCTGGTCGAGTTCAGCTTCTACGGCGGCATTCACCGCATCGACGGCCGTTCGACCGGCGTCCTGCCCGAGACGCTCGCGCCGATGGGCGTGGGGGCGAACGTCCCGCCCGCGTAGCGGCGGACGCGCGACGCTACGACAGCGGGACGGAGACCGAGGTCGAGGACGGCCAGGCGTGGCCGAAGCTGCTGTTGCGGAACACGATCGAGACGATCGTGAGAATGGCCACGATACCGATAAGGGCGGCCACAATCACCAGAGGCGGGATGCCGGCGGAAATCGGGACGCCGCGGTCGTCGGTGCGATCGTACATCAGTTAGCCTCCGAGCGCGCCGACGGCGGCGAGGATCACGAGGATGCAGCCGAACGCCATCAGGCCGAGCAGCACCTTCGTCAACTGGTTGTCGAGGCCGGTCGACGACCAGTCGCGATACAGTTGAAATGACGTCGTTCCACCGACGACGAGTGCGAGGACGAAGGCGATGCCTTTTTCGAGCGTTGCAGCCATAAGCCTTACATCAAATAGAAGAGGTAGAAGAGAGCGACCCAGATGACGTCGACGAAGTGCCAGTAGAGCGTTCCCGCCGTCAGTCCGAAATACTTCGAACCCGTGTAGACCCCGCGATTCGCCTGCAAGAAGAGCACGATCAGGTAGATCACGCCGACGAAGACGTGGAAGCCGTGCAGACCCGTCAGCGTGAAGAACGAGGCGCCCATCGTCGAGCCTTGCCACGTCACGGCCACGCTGTGATATTCGTAGGCCTGGCCGCCGAGGAAGCATAGGCCGAGGAAGATCGTCGCGATCATCCACAAGTTGAACGCCGAGCGGTTGAGCTTCTTCCACGATTCCATCGCGTAGTGCATCGTCGCGCCGGAGCCGAAGAGCACGCACGAGTTGATGGCGGCGAAGGCGACGTCGAAGCGCGGCAACTGAACGCCGTCCTTATTGATCGGCGGCCAGTTCGGAACCGAATTACGCAGGTAGAGATAGGCGAAGATGAACGCCGAGAAGATGACGACGTCCGAGATCAGGAACAGCACGAACCCGAGTAACCGGAGGTCGCGCGTTTCCCGATAGACGGAATCCACGCTCTCGTAGCGAGCGCGGACCGCCTCGTGACTGGCATTGATTGCGCTGACTGCCATCGGCTCTTACGCGTGCGCCGGCGCCGGTTCGCCGTGCCCGTTGCCCGGCGGCTGGCCGTCGAGTTCGCGGTCCAAGCCGATGTACGGCAACGGCTCGCCGAAGTCGTACGGGTTTTTCAGCACGGCCGGGATGGTCTTGAAGTTGTAGTACGGCGGCGGCGAACTGATCTGCCACTCGAGCGTCCGCGCGTTCCACGGGTTCGGCGGCGACTTCGGACCGCGCAGCAAGCTCTCGATCGCATTGTAGATGAACAGCAGCGTGGAGAGGGCGAGCACGTACGACGCGATCGTCTCGACGTCGTTCCACAATTGGAACTCGGGGCGGTATTGCGCGACGCGGCGCGGCATCCCCGCGAGCCCGAGCCAGTGCATCGGCAAGAACGTGGCGTTGAACGAGAGGAACGTCGTCCAGAAGTGCCAGACGCCGAGCTTCGCATTCATCAGCCGGCCCGTGATTTTCGGCCACCAGTAGTAGAGGCCCGCGTACAGCCCGAAGACCGAGCCGCCGAAGAGCACGTAGTGAATGTGCCCGACGACGAAGTACGTGCCGTGTTCGTGCAAGTCGGTGGGCACCGCGCTCAGGAAGATGCCGGTCAGACCGCCGAACGTGAACACCAAGAGAAAGCCGATCGAGAACAGCATCGCCGGCGTGAATTCGATCTTTCCGCCCCACAGCGTGGCGAGCCACGAGAAAATCTTGATGCCCGTGGGCACCGCAATCACCATCGTCAGGAGCATGAACGGCAACTGCAGCCACGGCGCGAGGCCCGAGGTGAACATGTGGTGCGCCCACACCATGAAGCCGAGCAGGGCGATCGCGATCGACGAGAAGGCGATCATCTTGTAGCCGAAGATCGGCTTGCGCGCGAACGTCGGCAGAATCTCCGAGACGATGCCGAACGCCGGCAGAATCATGATGTAGACGGCCGGGTGCGAGTAGAACCAGAACATGTGCTGCCAGAGCAGCGGGCTGCCGCCGCGCGCCGGGTCGAAGAACGGCACGTCGAAGGTGCGCTCGATGAAGAGCGCCGCCGTGGCGGCCGAAAGCGCCGCCGTCGCGACCATGTTGAGCAGCGCGGTCGCAAGCGACGCCCAAACGAAGAGCGGCATACGCGTGAAGGTCATGCCCGGCGCGCGCATCTTCATGATCGTGACCATGAAGTTGAGGCCCGTCATCGTCGAGCTGATGCCGATGAGGAAAATCGCCAGCGCCCACAGGCTCGTGCCGGGCGGACCCTGCACCGAGATCGGCGGATACTCCGTCCAGCCCGCATCCGGCGCGCCGACGAAGAACGACGAGAACAAGATCAGCGCCGAAACCGGGAAGAGCCAGAAGCTGATGAGGTTCAGCCACGGGAAGGCGACGTCGCGCGCGCCGATTTGCAGCGGCATCACGAAGTTGCCGAAGCCGCCGGTCATCATCGGAATGATGACCATCCACACCATCGCGGAGCCGTGGATGGAGTACACGCCGTTGTAGGTGTCGTTCGAAACGAAGCCGCCGTTGGGGCTCAGGAGTTGCGTCCGCACGATTTCGGCCAGCAAACCGGCGATGATGAAGAACAGGAACGCCGTGACCATGTACTGGACGCCGATGACTTTGGCGTCCAGCGAAAACACGTACTTACGAATGAAGCCCTGGGGCTCGGGGTGGATGTGATCGTGATCGCCGAGGATCGCGCCCGCATGGGCCGCCGCTACTGCCATTCGTCTTCCCTATTTCTTCTGGCTGAGGCTCAAGAGGTAGGCGGTGAGGTTCGCGATGTCTCCGTTGCTCAGACCGTTCGCCTGACGGTTGGGCATCACGCCGAGGGAGGGACCGCTCTTGCCCTGCGAATTATCCGGACCCTGATAGCCGTTGATGAGCACGTGCGAAATGCCCTCACCCGTCGGCTTTTCGCCCGTGACGAGATTGGGATGATCGGGATCGTCCGCGAGGTAGCCCAAGCCCGGGCCCACGATCTTCTGCGAGAAAGGACCGACCGAGTGGCACGCAGAGCATTTTTGCCCGAACAGCTGCTGGCCGGCCGTCGCTTGACCTTGGCTCAAGTTCACGGGGCCCGCACCCTGGCCTTGCGCTTTGAACTGCGCCGAGAGCCAGCGACCGAAATCTTGCTGCGAATCGATGTAGAGCACGCCGACCATGTTGGCGTGCTGCGTGCCGCAAAACTCGGTGCAGACGATCGGATACTTACCGATGCGTTCGGGCGTGAAGCGGATCGTCTGCACGAGCCCCGGCACCATGTCCGCTTTTAAGCGCACGGCCGGCACCCAGAACGAGTGGATGACGTCGCCCGAGGTCACCTGCATCGTCACGGGCGTCCCGACCGGAATGTGCGCCTCGTTGTAGACCGACTGCTTGAGGCGCGGGTAGCGGAACTCGTACTTGAACTGGTGGCCGATCGACTCCATCGTCAACACGTCGCCGATCTGGTTTTGCAGATTCATCCAAATCTTCACCGAGAAGATGCCGACCGAGATGATCAAGATCGACGGGATGATCGTCCACCACAGCTCGAGCCGCGGATTATCGTGGATTTGGATGCCGATCGCATCGGGCGGATCGCTTGCGCGCCGCCGCCAAGCGATCGAAAAGTAGATGATGTAGCCCGCGACATAAACGAAAATCGCGTTGCCGACGACGCTCAAGTAGGTGAAGAGCGCGTCCACGTCGCCCGCCGGCGCCGCCGCTTCGGGCAAGTGCAGGAACGTATCGAAAATCGGCGTGACGATGATGTACCAGGAGATGATGACGTTGAGGATCGTCAACCCGATCGTCACCGGCCAAAATCCGGGTCCCAAACCCTGTTTTTGCGGCGCCGTGACCTGTGCCAAGGATACTCCTTCGATGCCGAGGGACGCCCGTGCGGGCGCACTGCCTCGGTACATTTGACCGTGCCCGGCGCGCTCCCGTCACCTCTTCGGTTGAATGGTATCCGCCGCTACCGACAGCGGGCGACGACTTATGTGGTGCGAGCCCGCGGCGCGGCGGCGGCAAACCGCCGCACGAGCGCGTCGACGTTGGTGATCGCCGTCCCGACGACGATGGCGGCGGCGCCGGCGGCGAAGGCCGCGCGCGCCGCTTCGGGCGTGGCGATGCCGCCTTCGCACACCACGAAAGGATGGTGCGCGACGGCCGCCGCGACGAGGTCGAGCGCCGGCAGCGTTCGGCCGCGCGTGTCCTCGGTATAGCCCGCGAGCGTGGTCGCCACGACGTCGGCGCCGGCGGCGGCGGCGTCTTCCATCTCCTCGAGCGTCGCGCAATCCGCCATCGCAAGCGCGCCGCGGGCGCGCGCGGCCCGCACCAGATCGGCGACCGACGCGCCGCCCGGCCTGGCGCGATGCGTCGCGTCGAATGCGACGAGCGCGGCCCCGGCGGCCGCCGCGCCCTCGACCTCGGCGACGGTCGAGGTAATGTACGGCTCGAACCCGGGGTGACGGCGCTTCACGATCCCGACGATCGGCACGCCGACCGCCGCGCGCACCGCGGCGATGCGTTCGAGGCCCTCGATCCGCACCGCGACCGCGCCGTTGGCCGCGGCGCAGCGCGCCAAGAGGGCGATCGTCGCGGGCTCGCCGAGCACCGACCCCTCTTCGGCTTGCACCGAGACGATCAGGCCGCCGCGCAGGCCGGCGAGCAGGCTCACGCGGGCCGCCGCGCGAGCGCGAGCGCGCCGGCTGCCGGCTCGTGCGCGCGCGGGATCAGGTCCGCGTGCGGCAGCGCGCCTTGCAGCGCTTCACCGAACCGCCGGTAGAACGCGGCGTCGTCGAAGAGCCCGCCGCTCGACGAGACCAAGCGCAGCGATACCGGGGCGAGCCGCGCGTCCACCACCGTGGCCAATTCGGCGAGGGCCTGCGCGGCAGCCGTGCAGATCTCGTCGGCGTCGTCGTCGCCGCTCGCGGCGCAGGCGACGACCTCGCGCGCGAAAGCGGCGATGCGGGGCCGTTCCAGATCGCCGCGCGCCACCGCCTGCTGGATGGCGCGCAGCGAAGGCGCGCCGAAGAATTCGAGCGCCCGTTCGCCGAGCGCACTCGCTTCGGCGCGATCGAAGCGCGCCATCGCGCGCCGCAGCGCCGAACGCGCGAGCCACAGCGCGCTGCCCTCGTCGTCGAAGAAGTAGCCCCATCCGCCCGCGCGCACGAAGCGCCCGGGCGCGAGGTCGTCGTTGCCGAGCGCGACGCTTCCTGTGCCGGCGATCACGACGATCCCGGCGGCACCGCCGAGGGCGCCCGCGTGCGCGATCTCCGTATCGTGCACGACGTGCAAGCGTGCGGCGGAATGCGCGAGTTGCGGCAGCGGTTCGCCCGCTTCGAATCCGCTGATGCCCGCCACGATCGAGTCGAAGCGCGCCGCGGAATCGAGCCGCGCGGCCGCGAGCGCCTCGGCCAGCGCCGCGTCGAGCGCATCGGCTTGTCGCGTGGAGCCGCGCGGTTCGCCGACCAGATCGGCCGGCGGGCCCGTCCCGCGTCCGAGAATGCCGGATTCGTCTCCGACGAGTGCGACGGTCGAGCTTTGCCCGCCGTCGATGCCCGCGAAGAGCATCAGCCGCGCGCCGCGCGCAACGCCGCTTCGAAGCGGCGCGGATCGACGCCGCACGCGCGACGCGCCGCGGCGTGCGCCGCCGCCTCGCCGTCGCGTGGGAAGGCGCGATGGTGGCGTTCGTGCGCGACCGCGGCCGCGACGAACCGCTCGGCTTCTTCCGCGCCGAGCGCCGCGCGCACGCACGCGACGGCGCGCGCATCGACGCGAATCGCATCGTCCTCGGCATCGTATTCCGCGACCACGCCCGCGACCCACGCGGCCTTGCCGAGTGCGACGATCGCGACGCGCGGGGCCTTCACGACGCGACGTTTTCCGCGCGGCGCAAATCGACGCCGTCGCGCACGAGCGCTTCGCGCAGCGCGCGCGCATCGACGTCGCGCGGTCGGATCCGGTCGCGCGCGGCGAACGCGGCGGCGGTCCCCGCCGCTTGGCCGAGCGTCATCACCGTCGGCGTCAGGCGCGTCGAGGCGAGCGCTTCGTGCGTCGTCGAGATGCAGCGGCCGGCCACGAGCAAGCCGTCGACCCGTTCCGGCACGAGGCAGCGATAGGGGATTTCGTAACTCGCGCCCGCCGGAAGCCGGCGGGTGACCGTTCCGGAACCGGACGGATTGTGAATGTCGATCGGATACGCGCTGCGCGCCACCGCGTCGTCGAACGTCCGCGCCTGCAACACGTCGTCGGCGGTCAGCGTGTAGGCGCCGGCGATGCGGCGCGACTCGCGAATGCCGATTTGCGCGGCCGTCGCCGCGATGCGCGCGTTCGCGAATCCCGGCACGTCGCGCCGGAAAAACGACAGCAGCTGCATGACCTGCGCGCGCGCCCGCACTTCGGCACGCGTCAGGTCGTCGGGGTCGAGCGGATCGATATCGACGACGCGGGTCATATTGACCGTCACTTCGTCGGCGTAGGGCGAAATGAAGAACGAGACGAGTTCGCGCGGCACGTCGACGTCCCCGCGCGAGCGCGCGCGTTGCCACAAATCGTACAGGCCCGCGACGGCGGTCAGAGCGTTCGCGTTGCGGCTCTCGGGCGGCAAGCTCGTGCGCATCTCGGCCGGATGCTCGCGGACGTACGCCGCGGTCGCTGCGAGATCGACGTGGCTCAAGCGAAACATCAAACTCGCCGGCTGCACGCGCCCGCGCTCGTCGCCCTGCTGCGTGCGCGCGCCCGCCGACGTCGCCACGAACGCATCGGCCGACGCATCGATCGTCACCGCCGCTTCGTACTCGCGCAAACCGCCGACGGTGGCGACGCGCGCGCCGCGCACCGCACCCTCGGCATCGAGCAGCGCGTCGAGGAAGTACGCGTGCAAGAGCAAGCGTACGCCGCTCTCCGCCATCATCTCGAAGAGCAGCGCTTTGTGAATCTCGGGATCGAACGGTGTGATCGTCGGCACGTAATCGGACGCGTCGTTGACGTGGCCGGGCGATCCGCCGAGCGCCACGAGCCGCTCCACGATCTCTTGCGCGATGCCGCCTACGATCCGCTCGGAGCCTGAGTGAAAGGTCATCCACGGACCGACCATCGCGGCCGTCGCGGTGCCGCCGAGGAACCCGTACCGTTCGATCAGCAGCGTGCGCGCGCCGTGCCGCGCGGCGGCGAGTGCCGCGGCGCAACCCGCGTTGCCGCCGCCGATGACGAGGACGTCAAAGCGTTCCAACGGCCTAAAGGTTTCGAACGCTTCGGCGCGATGCCTTTGCCGTCGCCGCCGCGGCTTCGCGCGAGAAAATTACGGCGTGAGCGAGAAGATCGTGCCGTCGCCGGCCGCGCCGCCGCCCGCGGTGGTGCCGAACAAGGCGTTGCCGACGCTCAACAATCCGGCGTACGGGTGTTCACCGTCCTTGCTTCCGGCAAAGCTGTACAGCACGCTCTCCTGGCCGGAAGTGGTGATGTCGAAGATCGTCCCCGCGTTACTCGCGCCGCCCTGGATCGTCGTGCCGTAGAGCGTTCCGCCGGCTTCGATTAAACCGGCGTCCGGATCCGCGCCGTCCGAAGATCCCTTGAAACTGTAGAGCACGCTCTCGGTGCCCGTCGTCGCGATCGCGAAAACCGTGCCGAGGCCGTTCGCGCCGCCGCCGGACGTCGTGCCGTAGAGCGTGTTGCCGACGGCCAGCAACGAGCCCGTACCGGGATACGCGCCGTCCTTGCCGCCGCCGAACCGATGCAGCACCGTTTCAACGCCGGCCGTCGTGATGGCGAAAACGGTTCCGCACCCTTCTTTCCGGGCGCAACCCGTGCCGCCGCCTTGGAGCGTCGTCCCGTACAGCGTATTGCCGACTTGCAAGAGGCCGGCCTCCGGGTACGCGCCGTCCGTTCCGCCCTTGAACCCGTACAACACCGTCTCTTGACCGGAGGGCGTCACCGCAAAAACGGTTCCGTGTTGGCTCGCGCCGCCCAAGAAGGTCGTGCCGTACATCGTGCCGCCGACGTCGAGCAACGGTGCCAGCGGATAGCCGCCGTCGGCCGCCCCGGTGAATGCGTAGATGGGACTCTCCTGGCCCGACGGCGTGATCTTGAAGACCGTTCCGACTTCGGTGATGCCGCCGCCGGCGGCGGTCGTGCCGTACATCGTCCCGCCGACGTCGATCAGCGCCGACTGCGGGTTGGCACCGTCCGAACCGCCGGCGAAACTGTGGATCACGTGCTCTTGACCCGAGGGCAAGATCTCGAAAACCGCTCCGGCGTCGAATGCGCCGGAATATTCCGTCGTGCCGTACAGCGTGCCGCCTTCGTTCAACAGCCCCGCAACCGGAATCGAACCGTCGGGAACGGCCGAATAGCCGGCACGGTAGCCCACAAAGCTGTACAGCGTCTGGTACGTGGCGGGCGGAACGCGTCGGTTCAAGCGCGACGTTACGAACGCGCGCGACGCGACGGCGTTCCCCGACCGCGTCGGCAACGCGGTGTTTGCGTTACCCGTTCCGCTCGTCGCGACGTTCAGCGCGACCGTCAGGGCGGCCCCGGATCTCAAGAAAACCTTCATTCGCGCGAACGACCTCCGTCCGGCGTGGACTGACGGGTCGGCAGACCCGAGAAATCAATTTTAGCCAAAGCCGCCCAGGCGAACAAGAGTCGAAAAGCCCGAATGGGCCGATAAGAGCCTAATGCACTCCCTATGTGATGACGAGTCTCGACCGGCGACGGCGCCAACCTGCCGAAGGCGACCGTGGCGAAGGCGTCGCGCGACGGTCACTCGTCATTTAAATGAAGCGCTTCGTCGCCGGCCACCACGTCGCGAGCGGTTCGCGCGGTTGCGTGCACTTGTAGATCGGCAGGTCGTTGAAATCGGGCAGCACGTACGCGTCGTGGTACACCGCTACGCGCTCGACGCTGCCGAACTCGCCGCGCAACTGCGCGGCCGTATAGCCAATCGCGAGCACGACGTTTCCGGACGCGGCGCGCGTGCCGTAGAGATAGTAGTTGTTGTGGCCGCTGATGGCGGGCGGCAAGCCGAGTTTGGGTCCGAAGAAATCGACGGCCGAGGCTTGGCCGTAATCGCGCGTGAGGATCACCGCCTCGCGACGTTCGGCGGGGGTCAGCGCCGCGTCGGCCGTCGCGAGGGTGGCCACCAGCGTCTGCCAGCCGAGCATGTCCGCGAAGTGCTGCGGCACGAGCCCTTCGGGGTGCTTCTCCATCTTGATGCCGCGGAAATCGAGGACGCGCTCGTAGCGGATGAACGCGGGCAGCGGCAGCAGCGGGAACGCCTCCGGCGCGATCGCGAGTCCGGCGAGCAAAAGCAGGACCGGATACGCCACGGCGGCCCAACGCACCGCGAGCAGCCGGGATTCGAGCAGTTGAGCGCCCGCGGCGAACAGCACGGGGTAGATCGGGGCGAGATAGTAGACTTTCGCGCCGAGAACGAGGTACACGATCGAGAGCACCACGTACGCGATCCCATACCAGCGCAACCGCAGGCCCTCGCGCGTGAACAGCAGCGAGTAGAGGCCGGCGAGCCACAGCGGCGCCGCGAGCGGGTTCATCATCAGGATTTGCTGCGCGTAGAACTCCGCCGGGCCCACGACGACGTTCTTGCCGGCCGCCGCGTTGCGCAACACTTCCAACTGCGGCCAGCCGTGCGCGGCCTGCCACGCGAGCGTCGGCGCGACGATGGCGGCCGCGATGGCGACTGCGAGCGCGAACCCCGGCCGCACCAGGGAGCGGCGCTGCGCCGTGAACAGGATCGCCACGACGCACGAGCCGAGAAAGAAAAACATAGAGTATTTATTGATGAGCCCGAGCCCGGAGACGACGCCCAGGGCGGCCCACGTCGCAGGCGCGTTCGATTCGTCCGCCTTGAAGAACAGATACGCGGCCCCGACCCACAGCAGCGGCTCGAAAGCGTTCATCGTCAACAGGTTGCCGACGGCCAAGTAAAACGGCGTCAGCGCGATGCCGAGCATCGCGAGCGATTGCGCCAGCGGACCTCCGCCGAGCCGCCATGCGAGCCGGCCCGTCACGACGACCGTGACCGCCGCCGCAAGCGCGGGCAGCAGGCGCAGCGCGTAGAGGGAATCGCCGAAGAGCCCGAGGGCGAGCCGTGCGATCACGGCGATCAACGGCGGTTGATCCACGTATCCCCACGCTAAGTGGCGCGCACAACTAATGAAGTAGAGTTCGTCCCGCTGATAGCCGTAGCCGCCCGCGACCGCGATGTGCAAGACAAACGTCGCAACGCCGAACGCAACGGCGAGCGCCAGCGTCCAATCGGTGCTGAAGGAATCGCTCGCTACGTCCCGGGATGAACCAACATGACCGACGGCTCGCAAGCCCACAAGACCCTCTTCTGTAACACCTTCATCGAGACGCACCGGCGTTTCGAGCCGGAAGAACTTCCGTGGCCCGACCTCGACGAGGCTACCATCGACCGCCTGCGTTCGATTCCCTTTTGGAGCGTGGCGTTGGCCGCGGAACGGAATGCCGGCCAGATGGTCACGGCCTTTGCCGAAACGCTTTCGGATCCGTTAATTCGCGAAGCGATGGCGGTCCAGGGTGTCGAGGAGGCGCGTCACGCGCGCCTGCTGGCGGTGATGCTCGAGCGCTACGGCGTCGCGGTCAAGGAACGCCCGGTGCCGCCGGTCGACTCCTCCGAACGCGCGTTCATCGATTTCGGCTACGAGGAGTGCATCGATTCGTTCTTCGGTTTCGGCATCTTCGGGCTCGCCCGCCAGATCCAACTCTTCGTTCCGGCGCTCACCGACATTTTCGAGATCGTCTTGATCGAAGAGGCGCGGCACGTCACGTTCTTCGTGAACTGGGTCGCCTACGAACGCATCCGCCGAGGCCGCGGCGCCTTCGCGCTGCAGGCCGCCGCGACGGCGCTCGGCTACGTCCGCGCCGTCAAGCGCATCGTGACGACGTTCGCGCCGGGCGCCAAGGACGCGCCCAAAACGCAAGGCGTCGGTTTCGGCGCCGAGGGCGCGTTCTCGATGTTCGAGGACGTCACGTGGCGCAGCTTCCTGCAATCGTGCGTTTCCGAACACGAGCGTTACATGTCGGTCATGCCGCCCGAACTGCTGACGCCGACGGCGCTGCCGACGCTCGCACGCCTCGCCCTCGCATTGCCCTCACTCGGCCTGCGCCGCCCCGCCAAGGCGACCTCCACGGCCGCGTAGTCTCAGGCGTCGCGCATCTCGGCGAGCAGCGCGACCCGCGAAATCGCCATAGCGCAAATTTCCATTTGAAAGCGCTGCGGCTTGTCCGCACCGCGGCCCTCGCGCAGCGGTTCCTAGCGCTCGCACCACTCGCGGCATCCGCAAAGGCCTCCCCGCGCCGCTGCTCGAGCCGCATTTAGCGCGAGCGGCGTTCCAATCGTTAAGGGGCGAGCGGAGGAAAAACCGCCACGTAGGCAGGGTCCTTGAACGCGATCGTGATTATCGGCTTACCGCCCTGCGGGTAAGCGTACTCGCTCAACATCCCGCTTCCGCCCAGCGGATAGGTAGATCCCCAGAAGTGCAAACCGTCGGACGAGAGACTATCAAAAGCCACGTTCCCGAGCTGAGTTTCCTGCTTGGGCTGCCCAAATCGCCCATACGACGGATGTGAAAAAACGTATAATACCCTACCCGATTGCAATGCGAAATCGTCATTCTTATCAACGGCAACTTCGCCTACGAAATACGAAAAATTCCGGAACGCATTGTAACTATAGGTGTTCGCAGAACACCCGCCGGCGATAGAGATCATTCCCATGTACCCGCCGCCCTGGCTATCGCCATAATCGAGCGAGAATAGTTTGCCCTCGCGATCGAAGGCGGCCCCGTCGAGAAGACCAGCAGTCGGCACTTGCACGACGGCGCAGGGTGCGTACGTATTGCGGCTCCTAAAGAAATCGACCGATAACGTCGGCAAGGATCCTCCAGTAGCCACAACGACGGCAAAACCTTTGGATTTCGGGTCGATCGCTACGCCGTATAAATTATATCCCGCTCCCCACGTTAAGACATGGGGCTTGGATTTGTAAGGAGGGGCGAACACTAGAAGTTGATTGTTAACGGTGTCGTAGAAATAACCGTCGCGATCTACTGCAGCAACGCCGCCCGGAGCCGCGAACGACCCAATTTCCATAAACTTCGCGTTGAAAATTGCGGTCTTCCGGCTCGTAACCTTGCTGACAAAAAGAGCCGGAACGTCCGAATTTCGGGAAAGCGACAAAGAAAAGCGCGAGGCGGCCAGACCGAGATTGCCCGATTGGCAAAGCCAGGTAACCGCTAGGAATAGTAAGACCCGCCGAAACCGCATTTAACGCAATCCTTTGTGGCCAGATGAGCCGGGTCCGGTGCTACTCCCACCTTAACTTCGAGATAGTCTCGTCTCCTTGCACCATGGTGGAATGTGCTCCCGTCGAGTGTCCTCGACGGCAGCGTAGTCTTAACCGTCGCGCATCCCTTCGAGGAACGTGAGCGGGTCGCCCGATCGAGGCCGCACAGAACGACGAGGCTCGGGTCCGAGCCCGCCTTCCAAGTGCGCTCGAACGCGGCGCGCCGACCGCGATCATCCCTCCGGCGCCATCTCCGCGGACGGTCGGATCTACCGAGTTATGCAAGCGGAAACTAGCGCTTCTGCCGCCAGTCCGACGAGCCGTTTTTGCGTTATGGAGCCAGCGGGGGAAAAACTGCCACCGAAGACGCGTCCTTGAATGGGATGCTAACGACCGGCTTACCAAATTGGTAATACGAGTACTCGTCTAAGGTCGTGTTCTCTTCGAATTTAATCAAATCCGACCCCCAAAAATGCGCCCCGTCTGAGGAGAATCTCATAAGGGTCACGTCGCCCATCGCGATCGTCCGCAACGGCTGAGCGAATCGACCATTTAGCGGGTGCGAAAAAACGTTCAACGCCCTGCCCGCCTGCAAGGCGAAGTTGTCATCCTTATCCACGTAAACCTCGCCGTTCAAATAGGTGAAGTTGCTCGGAAACGCGCTGTATGCGTAAGTATCGGCAGCGCATCCTCGAGCGATGGATATCATGCCCATCTCGCTGCCATTAAAATCGATCGTGTTTAGAACGCCCTCGCGATCGAACGCTGCGCCGTTGATCCCTCCGATCGATACGGGAACGACGCTACAGGCTGCGTTCGCATCGCGATTTCGAAAGAAGTCCACAGCATAAGCGTATGGAGATCCGGGAGAAACGACGACGACCGCAAAGACGCCGGATTTAAGGTCTATCGCGAGCCCCTCCAATTGATATCCGCCACCGTATTGGATCACGTGCGGTCTTGACTTGTACGGTGGAGCGAAAATCAAAAGTTGATTGTTGTTTGCGTCGTAGAAATAGCCGTCTCGGTCAACCGCGAACCAGCTCTGCGGCGCCGGAAAGCTTGCGATATCCTTAAATTGTCCGTCAAAGATCTCCGTTCGATTACTGTTTAGGGAACTCGCAAAGACGGCCGGCGCATCTGATCCTCGCGGCGGAAACCCGCTCTCCGGCCGCTGGGAAGCCAGGCCGGGGCCCGTAAAACTCAGCAGTAACCCCGCGATCGAGAATGTCTTGGAAAGCCGATTCCGCATCATGAGTTCCTGTGGGATGAAATCTGCGCCTAGCACTTATGGATTTTGACCGAGCTCCTTCAAGCCTCGCCAGCCCGGCTGAAGAGCGGATGCCGATTCCACCTTAGATCCCGGATAAGATCGTTTCCCTGCATCACCGTGTGGAATGTGTCTCCAAAATCGGTCGCTACTTTCCGTTTCCTTGCTCGTCGCAGGCTGACCGAGCCGGCCCGCGTCCCCCCGCCAAAGCGTCCTCGACGGCCGCAAAATCTCAGGCGTCGCGCATCTCGGCGAGCAGCGCGACCGGCGTCGCGGGGTCGAGGCCGCGTAGCTCTTCGCTTGCAAGCGCCGTGATCTGCGCGGTTTCGGCGAGCGTACCGAGATCGGCGACGCGCGCGGCGTAGGCGAGGCGCACGCCCGGCAACGCGCGGCCGACGTCGCCGAACGCGCTCGCCTCTTCGAGCAGGCGCGCGAGGTCCCGCTCGACGCGCGCGACCGTCGTAAGCCGCCACACCGCGCGCCGCAACGTCGCGCGCACGACGGCGCGCGTATCGACCACGCACGCATCCGGCGTTTCCTTTCGTCCATCGGAGAAGATCGCGAACTCGCCGCACGTGAACGACAGGTGCGCCGCGCTCGCGCGCAAGGCACGCGCCGCCGCCGCCACGCGCTCCGCATCGCTTGCGATTTGACGCGCGGCTTGCCCGGTCGCGGCGGCCGTGGCGCCGGAGGCGGTCGCGCGAATGAGATTGCGCCGCGCGTCGATCTCGACGGTCACCTCGACGAGCTCGGGCGCGGCGCCCGCCTTCACGACGCGCTCGAACGCGGCGCGGCGCACGGCGATCACGTCCTGCGGCGCCGGCGCGACGACTGTCCGTTCTACCACGTCGCGCACGAGCGCGAGCGCCACGCCCAGCGGCGCGATCGTCGCGGCGTCGCGCGCGAGGCGGAAGCGAAATCCCAGACGCTCCGCGGCGAAGGGCACGAGCGCGGCCGCGCCGCCGCCGCCGCCGATCAGTTCCACGCTCGCGCGATCGAGGTCGTAATCCGCGATCAGTTCGTCGAGCGTGCCGCGCAGCGTCTCCGTCGCGCGCTCCAGCACCGCGCGCGCCAAATCTTCGGGAGAGCACCCGACGCGCGCGCCCGCGAGCGCGAAACCGGCGCGCGCGCTTTCCACGTCGCCGCACGCGAAGTCGCCGGGCGGAACGTATCCGAGCAGATTCGCGGCGCAGGTCGGCGTGAGCGCGACGCGCGCGCCGTTCGCGCATTCTAGTGCCACATAATCGTCGGCGTCGTCCGGCGTAGGGCGCACGAACGTCACCTTCGCAGCGGCGAGGTCGGCGCGCTTCGTGAAGCACGCGTAGCCGAATCCCGCGATGTGCGCCGAACGCGGCCCGACGCCGCGCAGCGCCGCAACGCCCGCCGCATCGCGCGCCAAACGGACCATGCTGCCGCCCGCGATCGCGAGCGTGCGCACGTCGAGCGTGCGCAGCATCGTGCGATGGCCGCCGACGCGCGCCGGACGCATCTGCGGCTGGCCGCGCCGGATCACCGAGAGGTCGGCGCTCGTGCCGCCGACTTCCACGAAGATACCGTCGGTCACGTTTTCGTGCAGCAGCGCACCCGCCACGCCCGCCGCCGGGCCCGAGAGCATCGTGAGGATGGGGCGCGTCGCAACCTCCGCCACGTCCATCACGCCGCCGTCGCTGCGCATGATCATCAGCGGCACGGCGATGCCCGCGCGCGCCACCGAGTCGGCCGTCATACGCGCCGTGCGCACCATGCGCGGCAGGATCGCGGCGTTGAGTGCCGCCGTACGCGTCCGAGCGCGCAGACCGTACGTGGTCGCAACCTCGTGACCCGACGTCGCCGCGGCGCCGCGCGCGCGCGCAAGCGCGACGGCGCGCGACTCGGCCGCGGGACGGTCGACGCCGAAGGCTTCGCTCGCCACGATCGCTTCCGCGCCGCGGCCGAGCAGGCGCGCGACCGCCGCTTCGACCGCCGCCGCATCGTCCGCGCGCGCGAAGGTCACGTCGGGTGCGAGCGCGGCGCGTTCGCCCAAGCGGATCGGCGGCACGCGAACTTGCCGGCGCGCCAGAAAGCCGAACGGACCGTGCAATCCGACGATGCCCACCCGCGCGACGTCGCCTTCGAGCAGCGCGTTCGTGGCCTGCGTCGTCGAGTGCGCGATGAAGGCGATGCGCGCGCGGTCCACGCCCGGCGCGGCGAGCGCTTGCAGCAGCCCCGCGACGATGCCGGCCGCCACGCCTTCGGGCGCGTCGTGCGTCGTCGGAACCTTCACGCTCGCGACGATCGCGCGCGTCGCCGCATCGACGACGACCACGTCCGTAAACGTGCCGCCCACGTCGATGCCGACGCGCAGCGCGCCGTTCTCGCCGCTCACGAACCTGCCGGGGACGGCATCGCCTCAAGCGGCGCACCGAGCGAGACGGTGAGGTGCGCCGGTCCGCGCGTGATGCCGAAGACGTGCGGTTTTCCGTCGTAGGCTCGCGCCTGCGTCTGGAACGTGCCGTACTCCCACCAGAATTTTCCGTCGAGTTGCACGACGACGTCGTTCGTACGGAGGCCCGAAGCATACGCCGGACCGCCCGGCCGCACGTAGGCGCGCATCTGCCCGTCGCTCGTCTTGAATAGCGCGTACAGGTAGGTGGGCTTCGCATCCGCCGGGTCGCGCGCCAACCCGCGTTCGAAGAGTGCGCGCGCGACGCGCGGCCGCTCGAGCATCCAGGTGCGCATCCGGAAGAGCGCGCCGAGCGCCGCGGCACGCGCGTCGCCGCCGCGCGGCACGTACCACTGCTCGACGGGCCAGCCCGCGCAGTCGCAGAGCTCCAGCCCCACGTCGTCCGCGGTCACCGAAACGCGCGCGAGCGCCGCGAACGGTTTTTCGCGGCAATCGCTCGCGCTCGCGTCGCCGTCGTAGCGAATCGCGCGAAAGCCGCTCCAGCCGCGCGCGATTTGGCGCAAGACCTCTTCGCTCGCGGCGCGCGCCTCGTCACTCGAACCGGAGGCGATCGCGACCGTCTCGCGCGCGCCCGGCGACGCGTAGAGGCCGGGCAACGCGGCCGCCGCCGGTGCCGTCTCCGCCGCGCTCGCGGGCGTGCCGGCGCGGAAGGGCTGCGTCCCCAAGAGACGCGAGCCGAACAGCACGACGGCCAGCGTCGCGCACGTCGCGACCGCGACTTGAAAGGGCAGCGTGAGCTTCGTGATCTCGTCGACGCGCACGCCCGTGAAGTTGGCGACCCACACGTTCTGCGTGTTGGTCGGATCGCAGACGTTCTGCACTTGCACGACCGCCATCACCGCCGCCACGAGCGTCACCGCCGGCAGAATCCCGAGCCCCGCCAGCACCGTGTAGACGGCGATGCCGACGCCGAAGAGGTTGAGCGGCCCGCGATAGAGCGCGAGCGGCGAGAGCAAGCCGAAGAGCGCGACGTAGCCGAGCCACGAGCGCGGCGCGATCGCCGCGACGAGCGGGCCGAGCGCGGCTTTCACGCTCGGCAGACCCGTGGCGGCGAGCAGCATGCCGATGCCCATGAACAGCAGCAACGCCGGCGCCACGTCTTCCACGCCGCGGATCGCCGCGGCCACGAGCGTGCCCGCCGCCTTACGCGGCGCGGTGACGAGCGCCGCGTACGCGGCGGCGAGCACGAACGCGACGATCGCGTCGAAGTGCGCGGCCTGGTACAGCGGAATCGGCAAGACGGGCGCGATGCAGGCGTAGAGCGGCGCGCGCTTGCGCGCCGGCGGTTCGTCGAGCGAGAGCGCCCACGCCGCGGAGCCGCGCGTCGTGCCGAAGCGCACGAACGCGAACGCGACCATGGCGACGACGTCGATCGCGGCGAGTACGTACGCATAGGGCAGCATCTGCGCCCGCTCGACGCCGAACGTCTTGGTGTAGAACGTCCACTGCGCGATGTTGAAGATGAAGCCGAGCGCGAAGGCCATCAAGAAGAGCGTCGCCGCCGTCTTGCGCGGCACGCCGATCGTGAGCATGATCGGCAGCACGATCGAGCCGACCATCACGATCGCGCCGAGCCCCGTGAGCGAGGTAAAGAGCGCCGCGACCGCCGCCGAAAGCGCGAGCGCGAGCACCGCAGGCCGGTCGCCGCCGAACTCCGCGGCGTAGGAGACGATCGTCTCCGCGATGCCGCTCGCGATCGTCACGCGCGAGAGAATCGCGCCGCAGACGACCGTGACCATCACGCCCGCCAAACGCGTCGACCCGTCGACGGCGACCGTCTGCAAATCGCCGAAGCCCGCGCCCGCCGCCGCCGCGACGCCGAGCGCCATGAGCGGCACGGCGAGCAAGGCCGGCAACACGCGGGCGTACATCAGCGCCGCCGCTACCGCGAAGATCGCGAGCATCGCGAGCCCGCTCACGGCGTGCGGTTACTAGTGGTAGCGCAGAACCTTGGCGAGGTCTTTGCCGCGGATGATGTCCTGCGAGTGGTAGAACAGACCGAACGAATCGATCGACGATTCGTCGGGGAAGATGCACGCGTCGAGCACGTCGTTGAGGCCCCCGGGCCCCACCCAGCCGCCGCCCGCGGCGTTGATGCCGCCGAACAGGTCGGTGCCGCCCAGCAGCGAGCAGTAGCACGACGCCGGATTGCCGTTGCACTGGCCCGGCTGCACTTCGGCGTAGTAGGCGAGCGCGGCGAGCGACGGCTTCGTCGCGTACAGGGTCGCGCCGAGCACGTCGATCTTCGAACCGTCGTGAGCCGTGTACTCGCACCAGTTGCGCGGGTTGGCGAGCACGAGCGGTTTGCCGCCGTTGGTGCCGTACTCCGGCACGCGCACGACCACGCTGCCGCCCGTCTTTTGGCAGTAAGCGGAGGCTGCCGTCTCGTCGGAGATCGCCGGCGCGAGCGCGGGCGCGACGTTGCCGAAAACGGATCCGGCGAATGCGTCCCCTGCGGGAAGGACGAACAGCGCGCAGGCGATGGCCGCAAAGAGAAATCGTTTCATGGAACGCTCTTTCCGGTCGCATCGCAGCATCCTGCGATGCCCAGCGCCTCGTCGAAGGGCGGCAGCGTCTTTGTGACCTGATAATCCCGGTACACGACGTCGCTCAGGCGATCGGCGCGCTCGATCGCGCGGTCGGCGGCGACGCGATAGCGTTCGAGCACGGCAGCCTCGTGGCCGGGCTGGTTTTCGTATTCCCACGCCGCGCGGACCAGCGGTTCGAGTCCGAGCAGCGCGTCCCGTTCCTCCCAGAAGAGGTACTTGGTTACGAGCAACTCGCGGTACGCATAGCCGTCACCCTTGGCCGCGTCCGCGCGCGCGGCGTCGTAGGAGCCGCGCGCTTCCCGCGCGATCTGAAAGGCGCGCCCGAGCGCGTCGTAGCGCCGCGCCGCCAGGTCCATCACGCGCGCCGCCGCGGCGTGGAGCGGCGGCGGCGAGGCGAGGCGCAGGTGCGCCATCGCATCCTCGGCGGCGAGCCGCAGGGCCGCGAAATCGACGGTCGCGCCGGCGCCGGCGAGATCGGGCGCCAGCGCGTCGCTCCAGAAGAGGTAGTCGCCGTACTCGCGCGGGTTACCGTGCACGAGCGTCGTGCACCGTCCGAGGTCGGCCAGGTCGCGCGCGTACGCGGCGTCGGCCGAACCGAAAAACGCGCCCGGAAAATCCGCCGCGAAGCGCGCGCGGTCGACGGGCGCACGTTCCCAAGCGCTCGCCGCGGCGTAGACGACCGGATACCACGTCGCTTCGTAGAGCGTCTCGCCGTCGTCGTGCCAAACCGTCTGGAAGAGGCCGAGCACGTGCGCCGCTTTCCCTTCGGTGACGAAGCGGTCGATGTTGGCGAGCGCGGCATCCGTGTCCGGAAAGATTTCGTTCCAGTTGAGCGCTCCGGGCGCGACCATCTGCTCGAAACCGCCGCGCGCGATGCGCTCGATGTAGGGCCGGTAGGTCTTCTCCGACCCGTAGTGCCAATTGACGAACACCAACTGCTTCGGCAGCGCGGCGAACAGCTCGGGGTGCCCGGCGAGCGCGTCGTCCCAAATCATCGGCCGCCCGCCGCCGCGCGCGATCACGAAGTTTGCGGTATCCGCGACGTGTTTCGCGAACACGGCGCCCTCGCCGTCGCGCGCTACGAGCGAAGCCGAGAGGCCGCGTCCCAAGTCCGACGGTTCGTCCGAGCCGATGTGAAAGAACGGCGGATGCGGCACGGCGCCCAGTTCGTCGCCGATGAGATCGGAAACGTACGCTTGGCCGGCCGGATCGGCGGGCGAAAGCAGATACCCGTGCGGCTGTTCGGCGAGCGGCGCGTACCGTTCGAGCCGCAGCGTCCCGTGCATGTGCGCGAAGGTTTGCTGCTCGGGGATCAGCGCCACGTGCATCGAGCGCGCGTACGCGTCGAGCTCGCGCAACTGCGCGGGCGTGATGCCGTCGAGCGGCGCGGGCAACGGATGGTGCGGATCGACGAACGTATTCTCCATATACGGCGAGTAGCCGTTCATCTTGAAGCCGGCGATCGTCGCGATGCGCTCCTTGAAGTAGCGCATCGTCGGCAGCGGGCCGCGCGAGACGTCGTCGGAGAGGATGCGCCAGCGCAGCGCGGGCGCGTCGCGCACGTGCGCGCACGGCACGAACCAGCCGTCGGACGACCGCTCGGCCATCTGTGCGAGCGTCGCCCAGGCGTAAAACATCCCGTCGGAATCTGCGCCGTGCACGCGCGCGTCGTGCGCCGTCACGTCCAAGGCGTACGACTGCGGCTCGCCCTCCGCGGCGTGCGCGCCGCCCGCGCGGAAATCGGATTCGAGCCGCTCCGCGCCCCGCTCGCTCGGAGCGATCCCGAGCGCGCGCCAACGGGCGCGCAGGAGTCGCGGTCCGGCGATGTCGCCGCGAGGTCGCTCCTCCGCGACGAGCCGATCGACGGCGCCGAGAATCGCGCTCGCGCTCGCGCGGCAGCCCGCCACGTAGCGCACGTCGTTCGGCCGCGGGATCAAGTGCGGCTCGGCAGCGGCCGGGAGCGCCCCTCCGAGCGCCGCGACGCAGACCAACGACACGATTCCCAGCGAACGAATCACCTCGCCCGCGTTCGTCTCAAAAGAAAAGCGCCCCCGTCCCGTTCGGAGGCGCTCGTACTCACTCACACTCGATCTTGCCCGGGCCCGCATCGGCGTAAACCACTCGGCAGTGACGTATAGCATACCGCACCGGCGCTTCGGCTACCTCCGGTCGTCGCGGGTGATATCGCTCACATCACCGGGAGCCGCGGCGGCCGAAGCGAAGCGCGCCGCATGGCGCTCTCGACCGCGGACTACGCCGTCATCGTCGCGTTCTTCGCGATCAACCTCGGCATCGGGCTCGCGTTCGCGCGCCGCGGCGGTAAGAGCCTGGGCGAATTTTTCCTCTCCGGCCGCAGCGTGCCGTGGTGGCTGGCCGGCGTCTCGATGGTCGCGACGACGTTCGCGGTCGATACGCCGCTCGCCGTGACGGGCTTCGTCACCCAACACGGCATCGCCGGCAACTGGGTGTGGTGGAGCTCGGTGATGTCGGGCATCCTCACCGTCTTCTTCTTCGCGAAACTGTGGCGCCGTTCGGGCGTGCTCACCGACGTGGAATTCATCGAACTCCGCTACAGCGGCAAAGCCGCCGCCGCGCTGCGGCTCGTGCGCGCGCTCTTTCAAGGCGTGTTCGTCAACACGGTCATCATGGGCTGGGTCAACCTCGCGATGGCCAAGGTGCTCGAACTGACCCTGCACGTGCCTAAGCTGGAAGCGCTCGCGGCGTGTCTGGTCTTCACCGCCGCCTACGTAACGATCGGCGGGCTGTGGGGCGTGCTGGTCACCGATTTGCTGCAGTTCGTCGTGAAGATGACGATGGCGATCGTGCTGGCGGTGGCGGCCGTCGCCGCCGTCGGCGGCATTCCCGCGCTCGAACGCAAGCTCGCGGCCGTCGACGCGGCGCACCGCATCGCTTCGAGCGGTTCGATTCTCGCGTTTTTCCCGACCTCCAACGAAGCGTGGCTGCCGCTCTTGACGTTCTTCACCTACATCGGCGTGCAGTGGTGGGCGTCGTCGTACCCGGGCGCCGAACCCGGCGGCGGCGGCTACATCGCACAGCGCATCTTCAGCGCGAAGAGCGAGAACGATTCGCTCCTCGCCACGCTCTTCTTCAACGTCGCGCACTACGCGCTGCGGCCTTGGCCGTGGATTCTCGTCGCGCTCGCCGCGGTCGTGCTGTACCCGCACGGCGTCACCGGCACGGACGGCAAGGTCGATCCGGAACTCAACTACATCCAGGCGATGATCGACCATCTGCCGGCGTGGCTGCGCGGCTTGATGATCGCGGGCTTCCTCTCGGCCTACATGTCGACGATGGGCACGCACCTCAACCTCGGCGCGTCGTACCTGACCAACGACATCTACCGGCGCTTCATCAAACGCGACGCGACCGACGCCCACTACGTCACCGTCTCGCGTTTGGCGACGCTGGTCGTGATGGTGCTCGCGATCGCCGGCGCCTACGGCAACAACTCCGTCGGCGGCGCGTACGTCTACCTCTACAATCTCACGGCGGGCGTCGGCCTCGTGATGATCTTGCGCTGGTACTGGTGGCGCGTGAACGCGTGGAGCGAGATCTCGGCGCTCTGTGCCTCGGCGCTGGTGTCGAATCTGCTGCTCGTCACCCACGTCTTCACCGACGCGAACGCCGCCGCCGAAGTGCTGCTCGTGACCGTTCCCGTCACCACGCTCGTCTGGCTCGGCGTCACGTTCGTGACGCCGCCGGAACCCGAAGCGGCGCTCGTGCGCTTCTACGAGCGCGTGCGGCCGAGCGCGTTCGGGTGGAAACCGATCGCGCGCCTCGCCCGCGCGGCGCCGGGCGCCGAAGCGCTCGGGCTCAACATCGTCGACTGGTTCGCCGGCTGCGGCCTCGTGTACGGCGCGCTCTTCGGGATCGGCAAAGTCGTCCTCGGCCACCTCGGCGCGGGCGCGGCGTACTTGGCGCTCGCCGCGGTCTGCGGCGCCGTCATCGCCGTGAACGTGACCCGCAGCGAACGCGCCTCGCAACGCGCGGAGCGCGCCGCGGCGCTGGGCGCGAGCTAGCGCGCTTCGCCGGAAACGGGCTGCGGCGCGCGCCGCTCGTCGAATTGCCGTTCGAGCGCCTCGAGCAACTCCGCCATCTCGGCGGCCGCGGCCCCGCTCAACCGCTCGGCGCATTCCACGAGCGCGCGATCGGAGCGAATCAGCGCGGCGGTCATCGCTTCGTCGAGTTCGGCGTGCTCGATGGCGGCGACGAACGCGTTGTCGGCGAAGATGCAGCGCAGCAGCAACGCGTCGAGGCGTTTCCGCGACGCGTCGTCCAGCGCATCGCCGAGGCGCGACGCCGCTTCGCTCAAACGTTCGCCGACGAACGCGCGCGCCCGCATGTCGCTGTCGTGGCGCGCGTCTTCCTCGCCATACGCCCGGTATCCGGGTAAGCGCTCGGAGACGAAGGCGAGATCCTCGTTCATGGTGCCACGTATTACCCGGCGGACGACGCCGCGGTTTCGATCAGGGCCGGAAGCACTACCGCCGCCGGCCCGCGTAGCGTGACGTCCGCCCGCGGCGTCACGACCGTATCCTCGACGTTCACTTCGATCACGGTCGCACGGGCGCCCGGCGCGTCCGTGGCGAGCAGCGCCGCCGGGTTCACGAGTCCCGAGGTCCCCACGACGACGACGACGGAAGCCCGCGCGGCAGCCGCCCACGCGCGGTTCCACGTGTCGTGCGGGAGCGCTTCGCCGAACCACACGATGTTGGGCCGCAAGCGGCCGCGCGCGCCGTCGCCGCAATCGTGGACGATCTCCTCGGGCGCGAGCGGCGCGTCGAGCGGCCGCGATGCGCCGCAGCGGTCGCAGCGCGCTTCGCGCAGGTTGCCGTGCAACTCGAGCACGTTGCGCGAACCCGCGCGCAAGTGGAGCGAATCGACGTTTTGCGTGGCAAGCGTGAAATCGCCGCCGCGCCGCTCCAGTTCCGCGAGCGCGAGGTGTCCAGGATTCGGCTGCGCGCGCGCGTGCGCGGCGCGCCGTTCTTCGTACCACGTCCACACCAGCTGCGGGTCGCGCGCGAAGCCTTCGGGCGAGGCGAGTTCTTCGACGCGCTTGTTGCGCCAGAGGCCGTTGACGCCGCGAAACGTCGGCAGGCCGCTCTCCGCCGAAATGCCCGAGCCGGTCAGCACGCACACCGCCGCCGCCTCGCGCAAGGCCGCGGCGGCACGGCGCAGGTCCCCGCTCACGCCGCCTTGCGGTCCGATTCTACCGGCAGCGCGGCGCGGGCGTCGAGGCTGCGCAACGCGACGACCTTCCGGCCGCCGCGCGGCGGCTTCCCCGGCGGATCGCCGCTTTGAAAGTACACGACGACGTTGGCGGCGGCGCCGGCCAGCGCGGCGAGCCCCCACAAACTGAAAAAGAAGAACGTCGAGCCCGGATGGCCGTTGCGCCAGGTGATCACGGCCGAGCCGATCGAGGTCGCGATCGCGACGAGGCCGCCCGTGCCCGCGAACGCGGCGAGCCGGAGAAAAGTCTTATCGCGATTGCGATGCGGACGGGGTCCCATGACGGCATTGTAACATCTGCGCGCGCGCCCCGAACGTTAAGAAGGAAGCGAAGAGAGCAGCGGTCCGTTCGAGGGCCGCTTTTGAGAAGGGACGAACCCGGGACCGTGTGGACGAGGCTAGTCGGCTTATGGAGAGGGTCCGCGCACGCGACGTCGCGGCCTTCGAAGAGCTGTACGACGCACACCACCGCCTGGTCTACGGCATCGCGCTGCGCATGCTAGGCGACGCGCCGGCCGCCGAAGATCTGACGCAGGCCGTCTTCCTCAAACTTTGGAGCCGTCCCGAAACCTTCGTGCAAGGCAACTTCGGCGCGTGGATCGCGCGCGTCACCCGCAATCGCGCCCTCGACGCCCTGCGCGGCCGCGCCGCGCGCGCCGAAGGCGAGATGCCGCTCGACGTTGCCGTGGAAGGGTCGCTCGACGAAACCGTCTTCGCGCGGATCGACGGCGAACGCGTGCGCGACGCGCTCGGCGCGCTTCCCGAAGAGCAGCGTTTTCCGATCGAACTCGGTTTCTTCGGCGGCGTGACGCACGAAGAGATCGCGCGCCGCACGGCCACGCCGCTCGGCACCGTGAAGACCCGCATCCGCACGGGGCTGCGCAAGTTGCGCGCGGCGCTCGAAACGAGCGTGGCGCAATGAGCGTGCACGACGACGCGTTCCTCGATTCGGTCGCGGTGTTCGCGCTCGGCGCGTTGCCCCAAGCCGAAGCGCGCGAGGTCGCGGCGCACGTGGCCGCGTGCGCGAGCTGCCGGAGCGCGTACGACGAGTATCGCGGCGCGGCGAATTTCGTCGGATACGCGGCCGAGTCGCCGCCTGGCGCGATCGGCGAGCTCGCCGCCGCGCGCATGAAGGCGAGCGTCATGCGGTCCGTACGCGCGTCGCTCGGCACCGACGGCGGCGCGCGCGTCGACGGGCGCGCCGAAATCCCGACGGGGCGCGCCGCGCAGGTCGCGCGGCTTCCCGTCGCCGCGTGGCTCGGTTACGCGGCCGCGGCGGCAGCCCTGGTCGTCGCGTTCGTCTCGCATTCCGACAACGCGTCGCTGCGCGTGGCGCACGATCGCGATGCGCGGCGCATCGCCGCGTTGCAGGCGGAACAGGCGCAGGTGGCGGCGCTGGTCGCGCCCGACAGCAAACACTACGCGGTGCCGGGCGGCAGCGTCGTCACGAGCGGCGGCCGCGTCTTCATCGCGCTGCGCGCGTTGCCGGCGCCGCCGCCGGGCAAAGTGTATCAGGCGTGGACGCTCGCGCGCGGCGCCAAGACGGTCGCGCCGAGCGTCACCTTCGTGCCGAGCGCGTCGGGCGTGACGCTCGTCGAACTCCCCGAACGCGCCGGCGGCCTCGCAGCCGTGGCGGTCAGCGTCGAGCCCGTAGGCGGCAGCAAGGCGCCGACGAGCAAACCCGCCTTCGTTCGCCCGCTGTCGTAAGGCGCATGTCGCGCTTGGAACGCCTCGCCCCCGCCGGCGTGGCCGAATCGCTCGCGTACCTCTCGACGCGCCCCCACGACAACGTGTACGTCGCTTGGGTGATCGCGACGAGGCGCTTCGGCGCGGGCGACGAGGTCCTGCTTTGGCGCGACGGCCGCGACCGCATCGCGGGCTTGTGCTACTTCGGTCCGCAAATCGTCCCGTGCGGCGACGACGCGGCGCTCGACGCCTTCGCGGCGGCGTGCCGGCGCGCGCGGCCCACGCGCATGATCGTCGGCCCGCGGCGCGCCGTCGAGCGTCTGTGGCAACGGGCTTCGGCGTTTCTTCCGCAACCGGCGGCCGTACGGGCGAGCCAACCGCTGTACGTGATCGATCGCGCGGCCTTGCGCGGCCGGACGTTCGACGCCGACGTCGCGCGCGCCACGCTCGCCGAAGTCGACGAGATCGTGCCGCACTCGGCGCAAATGATCGCAGGCGAAGTCGGCGGCGATCCGCGACGCGCCGGCGCCGATTTTCGCGCGCGCACCGCGCGCATCGTCGAACGCGGCTGGTGGTGGCGGTATCGCGTCGCGGGCGCGCTCGCCTTCATGTGCAACGTGGGTTCGGCGGCGTTCGGCACCGCGCAACTGCAAGGCGTTTGGACGCCGCCCGGTTTACGCGGACGCGGCCATGCGACGCACGCGCTCGGCGCGATCGCGCAGCGCCTGCTCGAGGAGTACGCCTCGCTCTGCCTCTACGTCAACGATTTCAACGCGCCGGCCATCGCGCTGTACGAGCGCGTGGGCTTCGCGCGCGCAGGCGAATTTCAAACGATCTTGTTCGACTGACCGCTCAATCGAGGAAACGCGTCTCGAGCGCGGTTTCGCGCGCGCCGTCGGGAGAACGTTCGACCCGGTACGCGCGCGCCGCCGGCCGCGCGGCGACCGCCTCGACCGCAAGCGGGCCCGCGTATCGGACGGCCGCGCCGTCGTCGCAAGCGACGCCCGGCGCGAGCGCGCCCGACGCGACGAGGCGCTGATAGGCCGGGCGCCGCTCGCTCTCGCCGTCGTAATGCGGACAGGCGCTACCCGCGAGGAAACCTAGTCCCGTCATCGCCGTCAAGTCGCCCGCGACCGAGTCGGTCAGGCCCGCTTCGAACCAGCAGATCGCGCCCGCGCTCGAGCCGCACAAGACCGTGCCGCGCTGCCACGCTTCGCGCAAGACCGCATCGAACTCCCAATGCCGCCATACCGCGAGCATGCTGCGCGTATTCCCGCCGCCCACGTGCACCACGTCGAAGGCGGAGATGAACTCGCGCAAGTCGGCCGGCGTGCGGCGGAAGAAACGCAGCGTATCGAGCGCGGCGCCGAGGCGGCCGTAGCTTTCATAGAAACGCGCGACGTACGCGACGTCGTCGCCGCTCGCCGTCGGCACGAAGCAAACGCGCGGCTTCGCTTTGCCGCAGGCGTCGAGGACGTAGCGTTCGAGCTTGAAGTTACCGCTCTCGGGCAGCAGCACGCCGCCGCCCATCGCGACGATCGTCGGTGTCAGCGGAGCGACGGATCGCTGCGCGGGCCGGGTGCGCTCGCGGCTACCGGCGCGGCGGGGAACGTCCCGGCGCGTACTTCTTGCGCGTAGCGTTCGAGCGCTTCGGTGGCCGCCGCGCCGAGTTCGCCGAACCGTTTGGCGAACGGCGGCGCGTTCTCGTAGAGACCGAGCGCGTCGTGCAGGACGAGCACTTGCGCGTCGCACCGCGCGCCGCTGCCGATGCCGATCGTCGGAATCGAAAGCAGTTGCGTGATTTCGGCGGCCGCTTCGTCGCCGACCATCTCGAGCACGACGGCGAACGCCCCCGCGCCTTCGACGGCGCGCGCGTCAGCGAGCAAGGCCGCGCGATCGCGTTTGCGCCGGAAACCCTCCGCATTGGCGGCCGTTTGCGGCAGCACGCCGATGTGCGCGACGACCGGGATGCCCGCCCGTACGATGGCGGCGATGCGCGGCGCGGCCGTCACGCCGCCTTCCAGCTTGACGCTGCCCGCGCCGTTCTTCACGAGCGCGATCGCCGAGGCTACGGCGTGCGCGTCGCTCGCTTCGTACGATCCGAACGGCATATCGACGATCACGTGCGCGCGCGCCGAGCCGCGCGCGACCGCCGCCGCGTGCCGGCACATGTCGGCGAGTTCCACCTGCGTCGTCGAGTCGAAACCGAGCACGACCATGGCGAGCGAGTCGCCCACGAGCAGCACGTCGATGCCCGCCGCTTCGGCGCAGCGCGCGAACGGCGCGTCGTAGGCGGTAATGACGGGAAACCGCCCGCCCTTGCGGGCGCGGATCGCCGCCGACGTCAGGCGAGAAGGGGCTGCCATGAAGCGCGCTACGCCTTCACACGCTCGCGAACCTCGTCGAGGACGCGTTCCGTCTCGGGCGTGGGAACGCCGTAGCGGTGCGCGTAGCGCACGAGCGCGCCCGCGATCGCCTCGATTTCCGTCGGCCGGCCGCGCTCGACGTCGCGCAGCATCGACGAGCGGTTCGCCGCCGAACTGCGGACGACGTCGTTCGCGTACGCGACGGGATCGGCGAAGGGCAGCGCGATCCCGGCCGCGGCCGCGACGGCCGCACCTTCGCGCACGACGGCCGCCAGGCGCCGCGCGAGGTCCGGGCGTTCCAAGAGTTCGCCGTTGGGCACGCCGGCGAGCGCCGTCAGCGGGTTGACGGCCGCGTTCACGATCGCCTTGGCCCAGACGAACGGTTCGATCGGCGTAACGACGCGCGTCTCGAGCCCGGCGCTGCGGAACAGGGCGGCGCAGGTTTCCAGCCACGGGCCGCCGTCGTGCCCCCGCGCCCAGCCGAGCGTCGTGCGGCCGCGGCCCGTATGGCGCACGAGGCCGGGTTCGAGCAACAGCGCGGCTTCCGTCGTCGGTGCGAGGGCGAGCGCGGCGCGCGCGCCGAGCGCGCTCTCGACGTCGGCCACGGCATCGAGCCCGTTCTGTAGCGAAATCAGCGGAACCGAGGGCGCAAGCACGTCGCGCAGCGGCGCGAGCGCGGCGACCGTTGCGTGCGTCTTGACGGCGATCAAGACGGCGTCGAGCGGACCGAGCGCGCGCGGATCGGCCGTAACGCGCACCGCGGCGGGCGCTTCGCCCTCAATGCAAAGGCCGCGTGCGGCAAGCAACGCGGCCGAATGCGCGTCGCGCGCGAGGACCGTTACGGTCGCAACGCGCGCGAGCGACGCACCGAAGAACGTGCCGAGCGCTCCCGCGCCGACGACGGCGAACGAAGCTACGGAGCGTGCGGCGGACGCATCAGCCCACCGAATCCGAGCGCGGCGTGAAGGAGCGCGAACCCGGCATCGGGGGCACGCTTGACGTGCATTTCGCCGGGCGGCGCTTCGTGTTTGGGAACGTCGCCGCTATTCTCGAGCGACTGCATCGCCGCGCGCATCTGCGCGTGGAACGACGCTTCCACGTCGAGGATCGCGCGCGACTCTTGCGGCGACAGCGCGGCGTCGAGTTGCTTCGCCGCCGCTTCCACGTTCGGAGAAGGCGAGACGGCCAGGCCGCCGACGACGCTCGCCAGCAGGGTGCGATGCGCCGGCGTCAGCGCGCCGAGCATTTGCGCGCGCACCTGCTGGCGCGCTTGCATCATCTGCTCGTGCATGCGGATCATGCCGGCCGAGGGTCCGTGGTCCGGCACGGTTGCGGCGGTCTGCGCCGAGGCGACGGCCGGCGCGAGGAGGAGGGCGAAGGACAAGAACGCGATGTTTTTCATGACGGCATCCTAACGGGCTGGGCTGTGTGAATGCTTAGAAACGCGCGGGGAAAGATTAAATTTTCGACTGACGGTGCGGCGCGGCCCCCGCGTCCGCTAAGGCGTCCTTAATCGCCTCGTCGCCCGCGCCGATGTATGATGCAGCCGTGCGGGCCATGAGGGGTCGCATCACTCTCGGTCGTCATCAAGAGGCGATACGCTCTCGCCATGTAATGTCGCGGGCGCTCGTATCGATCTCGGAGCCTCAAGATTTCATGCGGTCCCTCCGTTCTCTCTTTGCATTTTGCGCGCTCGCCGGCATCGTCGCGTCGGCATCTGCCCCCTCGCTTGCCGCGGGCTTCCGACTCCGGCAGGCGGCGCTCGCGCCGTTTGCGCTTCCGGCCGAAGAGCCGAGCCTGGCGGGCTTTTCGGCCATGAAAGTCCGGCTGAGCCGGACGGTCATCGCCGATCAAGGCCGCGTCGTCGCCGATTACGCGCGGCTCTACGGCATCAAGACGATTTTTCTGGAGATTTCGGCGACGGATGAGAGCTTGCTCCAGCAAGCCGATCCGCTGACGACGAAAAATCTCGACGCGCTCTTCGGAGCGGCCCGCGTGTTCGCGGTTCTAGGCAGCCCATCGTGGCTGTACGCGCCGCGTACCGTCCCCGCCGAAGTGACGGCGTTCGTCACCCGTATCGCCCCGAGCTATCCGCAGTTCGCGGGCATCCTGTACGACATCCAGCCCGACATTTCGCAAGAACGAGCCTACTTTCAATTGCTCGACACGCTCGTCGGCACGTCGCCCTGGACGTACCGCACGACGCTTCTCGAAGCGAACCCGCGCTGGTGGCGCCATCCGGATCGTAACGGTCACCGTTCGCCTTCTTGGCTGCAAGAGGCCGAAGACTATCCGGCCGTCGCGCGGATCTACCTCGACATGAACGGCCGTTCGGCCGAGAGCGAGTTGACGCACGACGTCATCAAAGCGGTGCCGCAGCTCACCAAGCCTTTCTGGAGCGGCGCCGACGACATCACCAAACAAGGCAACAGTTACTACAACGCCCGGCCGGAGTATCTCGCCAAAAATCTGCGCCTGGTCGCCGAACGGCTGCGCGGCATGAACGCGTTTTTCGCCGGAACCTCGCTGGACGGTTGGGCCGACGACTACGACGCGCTTCAACGCACGTTGCCGCAACCGACGTCGCACCAGAACCCCGCACCGCCCGGCCCGCTCGTGCCGCCGGCGGGACGCATCTACATCGGCGCCTTCGTCGCTCCCAATCGCTCGCGCGGCGGTCCGGCCGACGTCAAGAAATTCGAAGGACAAATCGGGCGCAAGATCGCCGTCGACACCCACTATCGGGCGTTCTTCAAACCCTTGATTCAGAAAGACGACTACGACGACCTGACGAACGGCCGCGTCCCCTCGATCGGACTGGACTGCGGGACCACGGACGCCAACATCGCGAACGGCCTCGAAGACGCGCAACTGCAGACGCTCGCTGGCGAGGCCGCGCAGTTCGGTCATCCGATCTTCTTGCGCTTCTTCTGGGAAATGAATCTGCCGCTCGGCAGCTCGCGCAAAGAGTGCTGGGATCCGCTGACCGACCAGCCCAATTATCGGCTCTCGCCTTCGTGGTTCATCGCCGCGTGGCGGCACATGCACGACGTCTTCGTCGCGGCCGGCGCGACCAACGTGATTTGGGTGTGGAACGAAAGCGGCGCGGGTCCGATGCCGGCCGCGTTTTATCCCGGCGCCGACGTGGTCGACTGGGTCGGCGTCGACTACTACGATCGAAACAACGGCCCGTTCTTGCAAGATTTCGCGCCGCTGCTCAACAGCGCGTCGCAATACGTCAAGCCGATCATGATCGCGGAAACGGGCGCGGCGCCGCAGGTCCAGCCCGCCTACTTCGAACAAATCGTCGACTCGCTCGGCGCTGTGTATCCCCAAGTCAAGAGCTTCTCGTACTTCGACAGTTCGGGCGGCCTAACCAGCGGCAACTGGACGCTCTCGCCGCAAGGCATCGCGGCGTACGCGGCGATGGGGCGCAGGCCGTACTTCTCGGCGATGCCGAAGCTTTGAGGGTGCTGCATTCCCGGACGTTCTTGGTGTTCGGATTGCTCGCGGCTGCGGCCGCGGGCGTCTTTTTTGCCGTGGCGGTCGATCGCGATTTTTACGCGCCGGGCTCGCGCCTGTTTGCCGATCGCGTCAACGTCGCCGTGCCGCTCGGCGGGCTCATCTTGCGCAAACTCTACGGCATCGCCGCGTTCACGATCGTCGGCTTCTTCGCGGCCGCGCTGCTCGACGCCAAGCGGCGGATCCTGGGCTGCGCGCTGCTCGTCGCCGCGTTCAGCGCCTGCATCGAGGTCGCGCAAAAATTCGACGGCTCGCCCGAAGGGCCGCTTTCCAACGCGTTCGACATCGCGTGCGGCGCCGCGGGCGGCGTCGCCGGTGCGGCGCTGTGGACGGCCTGGCTGCGCGCCGCGAACGCCGCGCGCCGCTCGTAACGTGCGCGCGGTCGTCACGCGCGTGCGTTCGGCAAGCGTCCGTATCGGCGGCGCGACGGCGGGCGAAATCGGGGACGGACTGCTGATCCTCCTGGGCGTGGCGACGGCCGACGAGGAGCCCGATGCGGACGGCTTCGCCAAAAAGATTTACGACTTACGCATCTTCAAAGACGAGGCGGGCACCATGAACCGCTCGCTCGCCGAAACGGGCGGCGCGGCGCTGGTCGTCTCGCAGTTCACGCTGCTCGGCGACGCGCGGCGCGGCCGGCGGCCCTCGTTCATCGGCGCCGCACCTCCCGAACGCGGCCGGGCACTCTACGAACGCTTCGTCCGGGCGCTGCGGGCCCTCGGGCCGCGGGTGGAGACCGGCGAATTCGGGGCCGACATGGCCGTGGAATCGGTCAACGACGGGCCGGTCACGATCCTGCTGGATTCGACCAAACTCTTCTGAGACGGCAGGAACCTGACTTTGCGGCGCAAAGTCAGTCCTTGATGGAAGTCCGGCAAGCTCTGGCGGACCTAGCCGAGGTACGCGGCCGTCTCGCGACGGTCCAGCGCTTCGACGGCTATTCGGGGACCGCGGCCATCGCGAGCGGTCTCGCGGCGGTGGCGGCGGGGCTGATCCAAGCCGCGCTCGTGCCCCAGCCGCACGACGACGCCGGCCGCCGGCTGTACCTCTGGATTTGGCTCTCGTGCCTGGGCTGCGCGCTCGCGATCAACTACGGCGCGATCGTGGTGTGGCGCGGCCGTCACCGCGACGCGCAGGCGGGGGCGCAGTTCCGCTCGGTCGGGATGAGCATCGTTCCCGCGCTGGCCGCAGGCGGGGTTATCACCCTGGCCCTGTTGCTGCGCGGGCTGGACGAGCTGTTGCCGGGTATGTGGTGCGCGACGTACGCGCTCGGCCTGTTCGCCTCGCGGGCGATGGTGCCGAGTGCCGTCGTCGTCGTCGCCGTCGCGTTCGGCGCGGCCGCGGCCGTGCTGCTACTGGTGCCGAGCCTCAATCCGCTAGCCTGGTGGGTGATGCCGGCCGCCTTCGGTCTCGGCCAAATCGCCATCGGCTCGATCGTTCTCGCCGACATTCCCAGCGAAAGGAACCCCTCCCGATGAAACCGGCCGCTCCCCACGCCTACGAGGGCCTCGAACGCATCTTTCACGAGCGCGGCCGGCTCGCCGTCTGCACTTGCCTCATCGGCAACCCCGACGGCATGACGTTCAAAGCGCTGCAGGACGCCTGCGCGCTGACCGACGGTAACCTCAACCGCCACTTGCACGTCTTGGCCGAGACGGGCGTCGTCACGCTCGAACGGTCGCGCGCGGGCGGCCGCCCGACGACGACCGTGCGCATCACCGAAGCGGGCCGCGCCCGGTTTCTCGCCTACATCGACGAACTCGAGGCCGTCGTGCGCGCCGTCAACGCGGGCGAAGCGCGCGCTCGGGGCACGCAGCCGCTGCGGCTGGCGACGTCGTGATCGAGCGCCGCATCGCCGCGACCGCCGTCGCGCCGGCCGCCGCACCGATCCCTCGTCACGTCGCCGTCATCATGGACGGCAACCGCCGCTGGGCGCGCGAACGCAATCTTCCCGCCATCGAAGGCCATCGCGCCGGCACGAAAGCGTTGCGCGACACGGCCAAAGCCGCCGCGCGCGCCGGCGTGGAAATCCTGACGGTGTATGCGTTTTCGGAGGAAAACTGGCGCCGCGACGGCGCCGAAGTCGGCGAGTTGATGGAACTCGTGCGCGCGTACGCCTTGCGCGAGGCCGCGGCGCTGCGCGCCGACAACGTGCGCGTTCGAGCGATCGGCCGGATCGAGAAACTGCCCGCCGCCACGAAGGTCGCGGTCGAAGCGCTGATCGAGGCGACCGCCGCCTGCGACGGCATGGTGCTCAACCTCGCGCTCAACTACGGCGCGCGCACCGAACTCTGCGACGCGATTCGCGCGCTCGCGATCGACGTGCGCGACGGCGGCTTGGCGCTCGACGACATCGACGACGACGTGCTCTCGCGCTACCTCTACACAGCCGGCATGCCGGACCCCGACCTCTTGATCCGAACGGGCGGCGAACTGCGCGTCTCCAACTTCCTGCTCTATCAGATCGCGTACACCGAACTGTGGTCGACGCCCGTCTATTGGCCCTCGTTCGGCGCCGTGGAACTGCGGGCCGCGCTCGACGATTTCGCGCGCCGCCAGCGGCGTTTCGGGGGGTAGCGCGGCCCGAGCGGCTTTTGCCCGCGCGGCGCGGCTCGCGCGCGTGATACAATCTACGCTGTGAAAACGCGCCCCGACATCCGCAATATCGCCATCATCGCCCACGTCGACCACGGCAAGACCACGCTCGTGGATGCCATGCTTCGCCAGAGCGGCGTTTTTCGGGAAGGCCAGGCCGTTTCCACGCGCGTGATGGATTCGAACCCGCTCGAACGCGAGCGCGGCATCACGATCTTGGCGAAAAATACCGCCGTCAAGCACGGCGGCATGAAAATTAATATCGTCGATACCCCGGGCCACGCCGATTTCGGCGGCGAGGTGGAGCGCGTGCTGCAGATGGTGCAGGGCGTGCTGCTGCTCGTCGACGCCGCCGAGGGCGTGATGCCGCAGACGCGCTTCGTGCTGCGCAAGGCGCTCGAACTCGATCTCAAAGCGGTCGTCGCGATCAACAAGATCGATCGCAAAGACGCGCGCGCCACCGAAGTCATGAACGAAGTGTTCGATCTCTTCATCGAGCTCGGCGCGAACGACGAGCAGGCCGATTTCCCGACGATCTTCACCAACGGCCGCGCCGGCATCGCGAAGTACGCGCTCGAAGACGAGAGCGACAACCTCGAGCCGCTCTTCGAGACGATCGTGCGCCACATCCCCGAGGCGCCGGCCGAAGACGGACCGTTCCAGATGCTCGTCTCGGCGATCGATCACAACAAGTACGTCGGCCGCATCGGCATCGGCCGCGTGTTCCGCGGCAGCTCGAAAGTGAACTCGCCGATCGCGAAAGTCGGCGGCGACGGCAAGGTCGAGATGGGGCTGCGCCTGACGAAGCTGCTGACGTTCGCGGGCCTGGAGCGCATCGAAGTCGAGGAAGCGAGCGCGGGCGACATCGTCTGCGTCTCGGGCATCGAGGGCATCAACATCGGCGACACGATCGCCGACGCGCAAGCGCCCGAGGGGCTCACCGCGGTCGCCGTCGACGAGCCGACGGTCTCGATGTTCTTTATGGTCAACGCCTCGCCGTTCGCGGGCAAAGAGGGCAAGTACCTCACCTCGCGCCAGATTCGCGAGCGCCTGATGCGCGAGCTCGAATCGAACGTCGCGCTGCGCGTGGCCGATACCGATAGCGCCGACACCTTCGAAGTGCGCGGCCGCGGCGAGCTGCATCTTTCGATCCTGATCGAGACGATGCGCCGCGAAGGCTACGAGATCGCCGTTTCCAAGCCGCAGGTCATCATCACCGAGCGCGACGGCAAGAAGTTCGAACCCGTCGAGTACGTCGTGGTCGACGTTCAGGAAGATTACGCCGGCGCCGTCATCGAGGCGCTCGGCAAACGCAAGGCGCAGATGTCGAACATGATCAACGTCGGCAACTCGCGGCGGCTCGAGTACACGATGCCGACGCGCGCGATCTTCGGCCTGCGCGGCGAACTGCTCACGCTTTCGCGCGGCACGGCCGTCATGTCGCACACGTATTACGATCACCAGGAGTACAGCGGCGAGCTGCCCGGGCGTCCCGTCGGCGCGCTCGTCGCGAGCGAAACCGGCACGACGACGTCGTATGCGATGGTCGGCCTCGAAGCGCGCGGCCGCTTCTTCGTCGGCGAGGGCGTCGAGGTCTACGAAGGCATGATCGTCGGCCGCGCCAACGACGATAAGGATATCGCTCTCAACGTCGTGCGCGCCAAGAAGCTCACCAATATGCGCGCCTCGGGTTCCGACGACAGCACGAAGCTCTCGCCGCCCGAAGAGATGTCGCTCGAACGCGCGATCGAGTTCATCGAGGACGACGAACTGGTCGAAGTCACGCCGAAGTCGATTCGCATCCGCAAGCGCATCCTCGACGAGACGGAGCGCTTGCGGATGCGCAAACGCGAAAAGGCGCTCGTTTAAGCGCGATCTCGCGCGGGCGAAACTACGCCTGAATGAAAGCGAGCAGTTCCGCGTTAACGGTGGGTGCTTCGGTCGTGGGCATGCCGTGCGGAAAACCTTGGTACGTCTTGAGCGTTCCGTTCTTGAGCAGCTTCGCGCTCAACGGGCCCGCGGCGACGTACGGCACGATCTGATCGTCCTCGCTGTGCATCACGAGCGCGGGTAGAGTGATCTTCTTCAGGTCTTCCGTGAAGTCGGTCTGCGAGAAGGCGACGATCCCGTCGTAGTGCGCTTTCGCGCCGCCCATCATACCCTGGCGCCACCAGTTCTGGATCGTCGCCTCCGACGACTTAGCACCGGGCCGATTGTAACCGTAGAACGGTCCGGCGGCCACGTCGCGATAGAACTGCGAGCGATTCGCGGCCAGTTGGGCTTGGAGATCGTCGAAAACTTCTTTTGGTAGACCGTTCGGATTGGCCGGCGTTTTCAGCATCAGCGGCGGGACGGCGCTGATGATTGCCGCTTTCGACGCACGCTGCTCGCCGTGGCGCGCGAGATAGTGAACCACTTCGCCGCCGCCCGTCGAGTGACCGATGTGAACGGCGTCCTTCAGATCGAGGTGCTCGACGACCGCCCTGAGGTCGTCGGCATAATGATCCATATCGTGACCGTCGGCGGTTTGGGTCGAGCGCCCGTGCCCGCGCCGGTCGTGCGCGACGACGCGAAAGCCGTGGTTGAGGAAAAACAGCAGCTGCGCGTCCCAGTCGTCGGAACTGAGCGGCCAACCGTGGCTGAACACCAACGGCTTTCCCGAACCCCAATCTTTATAGAAAATTTCGACGCCGTCGCGCGTTGAAACGAATGGCATGGTCGCTCCCTCTCCCAAGGCTCCGGATGCTTGTAGGACCGGCAAGTACGAGTAGGGCTCGGTCCACGCCTCTAGCTCGCTTGGCTACTCCTTGGCATCCTGAACGGCAATCGCGTAGCGCGCGATGTTGCGATCCGCGCTCGCGAGCAGCAAGCCTTCCGTTTGCGCCTGCGCGGCGAGGTTGCGGTCAAACGGGCCGCGGTGGACGTCCCGTGAACTCAGCGATCGCGGTAACGTGATCGAGCGTAAGCTCGAGCGCGCGAATGTTCGAACGCCGTAAGCTCGACCGCAAATTCGTCCCGGGAGCGGTCGGTAGGCGCAATTTCCGCGCGCGCTCTTGACAACGATCTCCCAGGCGCTCGCGACCGAAAGGTAAAGATTGTGGTCGGCGTTCGCTAAAAGCGGTCGCGTCTTCGGAGTCCAAGTTGCTTGGGTTCGAACTCCGCCCGAAGCCAACAGTGCGTATTGAAGTTGCCCGGCTTTCGTGGATGAGTTGAGATTGGGTGTTCATGCCGCCGCCTCCCGCTCGAAGGCAGCCGGCGAGAGATAGCCGATCGCCGAATGCCGACGATGCGGATTGTACCAGCCTTCGATGTAATCGAAGATCGCAAGCTCGGCTTCGCGGTGCGTCTTAAAGCGCGAGCGATCGAGCAGCTCGCACTCGAGCGTTGCGAAGAAGCTCTCGCACATCGCGTTGTCGTAACAGTCGCCGACCGAGCCCATCGACGGCCGAACGGCGGCCTCTTTGCAACGCAGGCCGAAGGCAATCGACGTGTACTGCGTCCCTTGGTCGGAATGATGAATGACACCCTGCGGTTTGCGCCGATAGATCGCCATATCGAGCGCATCAAGAACGATTTTTGTGCGCAGCGAATTACTCATCGCCCAGCCAACGATCCGACGACTAAACGTGTCGAGAACAACGGCGAGGAAAAGAAAACCGCTCCACGTCGGAACGTAGGTGATATCGGCAACCCAAAGCTGATCCGGCGCTGCGGCGGTAAAGTCGCGCTCCACGAGATCGGGAGCCGGCCGCGCATCGCGGTCACGAACCGTCGTGCGGAATCCCTTACGGCGACTGGCCCCTTGGAGCCCACGCTCGCGCATAAGCCGCGCAATCCGGTCGTTGCTCAAGTGGATGCCGTCGGCTTGCAATTCCGCCTTGATTCTCGGCCTGCCGTAGGTGCAGCGAGACTGGCGGTGGATCGCTTCAACGCGGTCGGCCAGTTGGAGATCGGCCTTCGTTCGCGCCGACGGATCTCGGTCAAGCCACGCATAGTATCCGCTGGCGGAGACGCCCAGCGTGCGGCACAGCGTGGAGACGGGGTAGGCCTGGTTGCTCTTCACGAATCGGAAGATTTCTTGGGAATCACGTCGGTCTCCCGAGCAAACCAGGCCGCGGCTTTTGACAAAATCTCGTTCTCGATCGTGAGCCGTTTATTTTCACGGCGCAGCTTCGAGAGTTCATGGCGCTCTTCGCTCGTTAAACCGTCGGTGCGGCGGCCGGTATCGAGATCGGCCTGCTTGAGCCAATTGCGAATGGTCTGTTCGCCGACCTGGAACTTCGCGGCGAGCTCATCGATGCGACTTCCTGACCGAACCAGATCGATGATCTTAAGCCGGAACTCCGATGGGTAGGCGCGAGGATGCTTCTTGCCCATTGGTGGACCTTTCTACAACACTTAGAAAGTGTCCACGAAACCCGGGCAACTTCAGGGGATGCAAAGCAATTGCATGGGTTGTTCGGTCGCTCGGATGTTCACAATTTCTCAAGCAAAGCCATCATCAGATGGTTCATGTTACGGTGCGTGTAACACATCTGGCATCGACGGTCGCTGGGACGAAACCGTTATGGGGGATAGCGTCGGCCCCGTCATGCAGCCACTGATTTCTGTGGAGGTCGGGTAGTTTCGTAGGTCGCGAGGAACTCCTCGGGCGTGCGATAGTCGAGCGCGCT